>MDTC01242060.1_pt1 | contig 39227 bp, 19 predicted proteins | sample 811181 | NCBI WGS metagenome assembly MDTC01 (sample SAMN05326644, study PRJNA326480) | marine metagenome | isolation source: seawater | place: Pacific Ocean: North | collected 2011
AGTATTAGTTGCCGTAACCGAAGGTGTATTACTATTAGTTGCCGTAACCGAAGGTGTATTACTATTAGTTGCCGTAACTGAAGGTGTTTTAGTCGGCGTTAATGTACTTGATGGAGTATGAGACGGAGTATTTGTTTGAGTTGTTGTTGTAGACGGAGTAATACTATTAGTTGGCGTATTAGTTGAACTAACTGTCAAAGACGATGTAGGTGTTGAAGTTGGTTTTTGAAAATCTTTTGTAATTGTTGCTGTCGGTGTAACTGTTTGACTTGATGTCGGGGTTACTGTTTGACTGTTTGTGTTAGTTATTGTAGCAGTTGGTGTGGCTTGAGCTGGTTCACACTGCCCAAATATATTAACAATTCCACTCATATTAGAATGCACAGAGCACTGATAAAACAATGTGCTTGGTGCATCACAAGGAACATCAAAAATTAATAACCCTTGATTCTGCCCATTATTGGTTACTCCATCATTGAATGCATCTTGGTTTCCAGCAGTATTTGTTGTCTTTATCCAGAATGGGTGACTTGATGCATTTATATTTAAATTATAAGTAACTCCCCTTTCGAAAGCTAGACATGCACGTTCCTCTTCAGCTTTACCTAATTGACTAAAGAGGTAATTATTATTTTGAATTGAAATGTCAATATCTACTTCTTCATTACCAAAGCATTCAGTTAAAAATGCTGGAAGAGTTTTTGTTGGTGTGATGGTCGGTGTTGCAGTTGGTGTTAGTGTTGCTGAATTTGTTTGAGTAACACTAAATGTTGGTGTGCTAGATTGAGTTACTATTGGCTGGAAATCTTTAGTATTAGTAGGTGATGGTGTAGCAGGTAAAGTTTTTGTAGCTGATGGTGTAGCAGGTAAAGTTTTGGTGGCCGAAGGAGTGGCTTCTGGAGTTGATGTAGCTGAAGGAGTAGATTGCGGAGTTGATGTAGCTGAAGGGGTAGATTGCGGAGTTGCGGTAACCGAAGGCGTCGCTTGTGGAGTTGATGTAATTGGTGGGGTTTCTGTAACAGATTGCGTCGGGGTATTCGATTGAGTTGGACACGGAAAGCTTATCCCCGATACGCTAGGATTTATGCATTCCACTTCTCCTCTAGAATTAAATGCACTAACTTTATAGTTGTATGAAAATTGATCGCATCCATCAACAAAATCTACTCCTGTTATTTCTACTGCATCTCCGACTTCTATTGCATCAATTGTATTAATTAATATAAAATCACCCCCAACGCCATTGACTAACTCTTGCCTGTATACCCTATATTCCTCGGCTTGATTTTCAATCCGATTATTATGCAAAAAACTGTAATTTACCTGAAAAGCCATTAAATATACTATACACCCTTATTTAAAATAAAATTAAATAAAAAAAATTCTACTATTATTTTGTTAAAGTTAAATTAGTTGGAGGACTAGCTGGTTGTGGACCTAAGGTTAATTGAGTTGGAGCTAAGGGTATTCCAGCTACTAATGGCGGTCTGCTAGCAATAGGCTCAAATAATTCTTGTCTCGGAAATCTATGAGTGATAAGTGTAAAGTCGGCAAATCCAATATATAAACCTGGATGAGTTTGTTTTGCCACTCTATCATTAAGCTTTGATACAGTACAATTTTCAACATGAAATATGCTATGACTGTTTTTTCTATTAAAATACCTTTCGCTTAAATCTTTATAATCGTAATGCCCTAACTTTAAGTCTCCAAATTCATTCAATGGGTGCTCATTAAATCCAACATTAGCTATACTTGTGAAATTTAAATCAGCCAATATAGAAAACACTCCATCTAACTGAAAAGAATTTTCTGCAAATACAACACACCTAATAAAAGACCTTGTTGCATCTTGACCTCCAAATGAAAATGGAACATTTCCTCCGCTTTCGTAAGACACAAATACAGCAGGCACCACTTGGTCATATGGCTTTATTCCTTCAAAAATAGCTTGATCAAATCTACTATTTTTATCAAATTTACTTTCAATTAATAATTCTTCTTCAGTTTGATCAGTGATATATATATTAAAATCCTTTACAGCATAGCTTCCTTCTACATCTGACATTGAATTAGCCATAAAGCTTGGAATCAATACCCTGCCATTATCGAAGTCATATTTAATTCCTTCATCATTTCTATTTATATCTCTGCCATTTAAATTAATTTTACTAATCACATTAGCTCCATTAATTGATGAATCATAAACCCATTGTTTGTGCGGTGATGCGAAAGCAACAAAATTACTATCTAGCCTAGGATCATTTTGATAATAAAAAGAAGATTCAATGTTTTGATAGGCTAAACCTCTTGACAGTATAACATAGTCTAACCACAATGAAAAGCTAGTAATTACTTGATGCTGGAATTGTGGTTTCATTATATTGTTATATTGTTTAAACTAGTTATACACTTTTCAAAATTCGATATCATTGGAGTAATATAAGGTTTGGGCAAAAATTCAGCACTAGATACAAAATTTTCTGACTGTATACCTCCTCCTGATCTACTTTTATCACTACCTTTTGCTAAAAATTGTCCAAAGTTAGATATGCCTTTTTCAATACCTTCAGCCCAGCTTCTGCCCTGGGCCCATGGTAATGGAGTCATTTCAAAAATTTCCCTAGCGGATGGATACAATACATAACTTTGCGAAGACCCATCTTTGCTGATCATAATTTTAGTTAAGGTTATTCCATTCATCGCTTCTCTTATTACCTCTGTAGGCTTTTCGCCAGCTTTAAATCCTATAAAAGAAAAAAGATTACCCTTACCTGATAGAGTTAATGATATATTTGATGAATTATTTCCAGCTTCTATCTCTTGAGTAATTCTACTTGAATTAAATTGTTGAATTAAATTTCTTTTACATGAATTAAATTTTTCTGTGACAACCCTATTTACATGCATTACATAATCTCTAGATCTTCTTAAATCTATTGAATTTTTAATTCTTCTATTAGCGGAGCTCATATTAACCCTCGTCTACAGGCTTTAAGTAAAATGTGTAAAACTTTGGAGTAAATAAACCATGAGGCATTTCATCGCTTATTATTGAAAATTTCCTGCCATCGAATTCGCAACGTTTAGTTTCCTTGAGGTAGGAATACCCCACCTTATCAACTTTTATCCTGACCTCTCCTACATGTTTCTCCACTTTAATTTGGGCATTTACATCTGCATCAAATATATCTTCGTTTTGTCGGCCAATATATAATATTCTAGCTTTAAATTTAGCCTCTATAATTTCCCTTTTTACTGAGGTTATATTTCCGCTTACATTTTTATATAAGTAATTATAGTTAGGATCGGTACTCAATACAACTCGTTGAGCTTCTTTTATAAATTTTATATCACGAGCAAATGTGTCATGAATATCATCAAAAACAGACTGAAAAGCCTCCTTGTCACTGTCGCTAATTAAAGAACCCATACTTTTTTTTACACACAATACAATAATATGTGTATCATTAATTAGGTAAAAGGTTTATGCAAGCAGGAAAATTTCTATCTGATACGGTAAAAGGCAGTACTAAAAGTTTATTTAAAAGCTTCTTAGTTCTAATTGAAGACCTGCATGCTGAAAACGAAATCAATTTTAATAAACTAAAAAAGCATCTTCCTGAGTATTCTGACATTATTGATCAGGCTAATTACTTTGATGAAGATAAGATGCAGTATTTAAGAAAAAAAATTCTCGATATAGGCAATGAGTCAATGAGAGAAAATAATTCTAATATAGAAAAATTTACTGTAAATTTTAAATTTTAACAATATAATATATTTTATAACAAAGGAATAAGGAAATGTATACAAAAACAAATAAAGAAATCTACCGCTTTACAATTAATTTAAATAAAGATGTCGAAAAAGAAGTCGATGTCGAAAAAGAAATTGATGTCGAAAAAGATGTCGAAGTGGAAAAAGAAGTTGATGTTGAAAAAACTCGCACCAACGAAAATGGCGAACAAGAGACTTATACTGAAAAAGAAAAGCAAATTGTCGTCGAGAGGAAAACAGTTAAAGAGAGTCAAATTGTAAAAGAAAAAAGAAATGAGACAATAGTCGAAGAGCATGTCTTTGTTATAACTCAACCAACGAGAAGACAAATGGAAGAGGCCGACATGGAGTATAGTATTGAAATGAGTAAATGTGTAAAGCAAGGCATTTTAACTAAGGCTATGCTACTGAATAAGTATAGCGATACTGGTGGAATCATGAGTGAAGCTGAGGCAAAAGATCTTTCTGAGATGTACGGCAAACTGAGTGAACTACAAACTGAATTTACATCCTGGAAATTAACTGACAAGCAAAATTTTTCAGATAGTCAAAAGCAAGTAATCGAAGAAATGGCTTCTTTGAGAAGAGCTATAGCTAAAACCGAAACAAACTTTTCAGCACTACTTAGCCATACAGCAGATAATAAAGCTCAAGCTAAAGTTATTTCTTGGTACTTGCTACATTTAACACATAAGGACAATAATGGCTCTATAGAGGAATATTTTAAAGGAGCTTCTTTTGAAGATAAAAAAGATTACCTGTACTCTCTTGAAGAAAATGAAGATGATCTCTTTGCTGCTGTTTACGATAAGCTTACTGCTTTTCTAAGTTTTTGGTATTTTAGTGTTTCCGCAAACAAGGAAGACTTTGAAAATCTTGAAAAAGATATAGACGAAGGTAATCTATGATGTGGAACTTTCTGACTATAGAAAAATCTTTAAAGAAATAATTCAAGGCTGCACTAAAACTACTGTAGACAACAATACATATTACATTAAGCATCTTACAGCTCATGATCAAGTTGATATTGATGAGATCAATGATAAATATTACAAGCAAGCTATAGATAGAGGGATAGCTACAGAAAAAGAAGTATTAAAAAATCTTGAAAAAGACGGCCAGTGGACCCATTTAGAGGAAAAGCAGATTGAAAAATTAGAAGTCTTTATTGAGCAGTTGCAAAAAAATAAAAGTGCTCTTGTCTTAAAGTCTGAAATAAATAGACAGAACCAATCCATAGCTGAAACTCGAGCTAAAATTAATGCCTTGCAGGAAAAAAGAACCGCCCTTCTTGGTATTAATGCAGAATCATATGCCAGCAAAAGAGCTAATGATTACTATATTATTAAATCCTTTTTTCATGATGAAGAAATGACGGACCCCTTATTCCCTAAAGAAGATGATTATAGTAAGCTATATGCAGATGAAGTGCAGGCTTTTGTATCTGCCTATAATAATACTTTTCTAGCTTTTGAAGAATTAAAAATTCAAGAAATGATATTACAAGATTTTTATTATATTTATTTTCCTTTTTGTGATGATACTGTTGGTTTTTTTGGCAAGCCAGTTTCTCAATTAACTTATAATCAATTAAAATTAATCGTATATACAAAAATATTTAAAAATATATTCGAGACAAATAAACATATTCCAGAAAAAATTAAAAAAGACCCACAAGCACTACTTGACTATGGAAGCATTAGTGAAGACGCTAAGTCTAAAATGAAAGAGAAGCTAGATAAAGATCAAGATGGAGCAACTTTATTTGGTGCTACTGATGAAGATTATGAGTATGCAGGGCTCGATAAACCTTCTGATAGGTCTGGAATATCAATACAAAAAGCCGCAGAAAAGAAAGGCGGCTCTTTATCAATGGAAGATTTGATGGAATTAAGTGGAATCCCTAAAAAATAAGTGTACTTATTCCCAATGAGGAATAAGGAATGATAGGTGGTTTGAATAGTTTAGGGGTAAGGACTCATGAGGTTGGCTTGGTGCCTAGCATTCAAGCTGCAGTCAAAAGAGTTAATAGAGCTGGTATAGTTGTAAGGGTTAGAGCTAGCGATTTCACTCAGCCTTTAGGTAGAATGTCAGCGAAAGCTAATGAATTTACAAAATCTTTAGAAGCTTCCAATGCTCGCGTTATTGCTTTTGGGGCTTCAGCTGCAATTATAGGTGGAGTAACTACAGCTTTCTCGCAATTGGTTATACAAGCAGCAAAAGTTGAAAAAATTCTCGCAGACATTAATGCCGTATTAGATACGTCTAGTGAAAATTTAAGAAAATTTGGAGATGGTTTATTTAATGTTGCTAGAAATACCTCACAAGCACTTGAGATAGCTGCAGAAGCTGCGTTAGAGTTTTCGAGACAAGGTTTATCGATGGAAGAAACTCTAAAGAGAACAAATGACGCCCTAATACTAACAAGACTAACGGGCCTAGCTGCAGCAGATTCGGTAAAAGGTTTAACTGCCGCAGTTAACGGTTTTGCAGATGCGGGTCTGACTACTACAGAAATTATTAATAAATTGGCCGCAGTAGACGTTAAGTTTGCTGTGAGTGCAGATGACTTAATTAACGCTCTTGCAAGAGCTGGTGCTGTAGCTCAAGATGCTGGTGTTGATTTTGATTCATTAGTTGGTGCTGTTACTTCCGCTCAACAAATTACTGCTAGAGGTGGAGCAGTTATAGGTAATAGTTTTAAGACTATCTTTACAAGGCTTCAAAGAAGTTCTACTTTAGACAGGCTACAAGAACTAGGAGTTGCAGTAAGAGATTTACAAGGAAACACCTTACCAGCCATAAATATTTTAACAGAACTTTCACGTTCTTATGACACCCTGGGATCCGCAACTAAAGCAGCTATTGCAGAACAAGTTGGTGGAGTGTTTCAAATTAACATACTTAAGGCGGCTTTAAAAGATTTAGGTAAAGAAAATTCTTTGTATGCTCAAGCTACTCAGACAGCTTCAGATGCAACAAACGAAGCATATAGAAAAAACGAGATGCTCCAAAAAACACTTTCCTCAATTGCCAATCAAACTCTTACTACTGTCAGAGAATTAACAGCTAATTTAGGTGACTTAACTATCGCTCCAGCTTTAACTAGTTTTCTAGATAGCATAAATGGAGCCTTATCTGCTATATCCGACTTATTTGGAGAAAAAGAGGGGGAGAGCATTGGCTCCGATTTTGCTAAAGGTTTAGCTCGAGCGGTAGGTAGTGTTTTAACTGGCCCAGGGATGTTTGGGTTAGTACTTATTTTCGGAAAACTTTTTGGGCAAGCCTTTAAGTTTGCAAAAAATTCAGTAAAAGATTTATTGCAAATCAAGAGCATCAAAGATCAAGAGCTAGCGATACAGGAATCAATTGTAGATGCAATGCTTTCAAACGTTGAGCTCCAACAAACACTTTTAAGACTTGATGGAGATCAATTAAAGCAAGAGCAATTGGTTCTTAATGTTCTAAAGGATCAAACAAATATGCTGGAAAAACAAAGATCTATTGCCTCCAACATAGCTCCAGGCTTGCGTCAAGCTGGGGTGCAGCCAAACTTAATTGTAGATGCGGGCAAAAATAAAGGCGCGACGACAAGAACAAATAAATCTTCGGGTCACATACCTACTCCGATGGAAGAAGCAAAAGAGAAAGCTGGAGCAAAAAAGGCTGGCTATACAGCTGGCCCAATTTCAACTATGTCAATTCCAAGATTAGGTAGAGTTGTTTATAATAAAAATGAAACAGTTAAAAAATTTCAAGGTATGGATCAGCCAGCAATTATGCCTCCAGAGTATAGTAGAGCTGGCAAACAATATAAGAATGACTTTGGAGCAAAACATGGCTTTGACCCTTATGCAAACCAAGGTTTAATACCAAATTTTGTAAAGTATGATAGATCTACAACTCCATGGAAAGCTATTCCTGACGGAGCTTCATTTACTGATCAAGAAACTAAACAAATGAGGAAAGATGGCTGGGCCCTCACTGATAAAGAAGGCTGGCATTTTGTTGGCGGTGGCAAACAAGGTTCTCTGCGAAAAGAGCAAAAAGAAAAGGAAGAATCAAGTAATATTATAGCTTCTTCTTCTGGCATAATACAGGGGTCAGAATTACTTTTGAATAATAATAGTGGAGAAATTTATTATGGCTCTGACATAAAAAAAATTGCATTAGAAAATAATTTAATGGAGGATGGTAAAATTCCTAGTCATTTTATATCGGGTTCAATCAGACAAGAATATGATCCAACTATAGATAATCAAATCAATAAATTATTGATAAATACTAAGTCAACTTCAAACTTGAGCTCTAGCTCAATTAGAAAACTAAAAGATACTACCGAAAAAGATAACGGAGTTCTTATTTTAAGCAGTGATAAGCAAAAATTTCCCAATCAAAAAGTCGTGCATGATCCCTACAACTTCTATGGTGAATTTAATGGGGCTTCTCGTGGTTTAATTCCTCATACCTCTTCCAACTTTTCTAATCAAAGAATGCGGCCTGATAGGCGGAAACGTCGATCCGAAGGAAAACCTTTAAACTTAGAATACTTTTACCCTTCAGCTGGACAAGGTGGCAGTACTATATTCAAGATGTATAAAGATATAGTTCGGTCTGCAGACTCTGGTCAACCTTATACGAATATATTGGCGGGAGAAATTATTGGGCCCAGGATACCTAAAATGATTGTTGAGTGTAAAAGGATGCTAGATAAAGCCAGATCATCTGGTAAAAAAATTCCTAAAATGTCAATTCAAGGAACAATCTTTCCGTCTATGTTGACTCGCAAAATTGATAAATTTGCTTCTGACAGAAAAGATGGCTATATTCACCCAACTATTGATTATATCCCTAAAGAAGAGAATGAAGTCAGAAAATATCTTAAGATGTTAGGTGCTAACCCAGAATCTCATGATACTGTTAAATTACAGAATGTATACAAAAGTGGTTACAATTTCGGCTTTATTCCTAATTTCGCTTCCCAAAATTGGGAACAAGAAAAGTCACTAGGTTCTGACATTAACATGCCAAAGCCAAAAATTTCAAAACCTTCGGTCTCTGAAGCCATTAATGTTATTCTCTCCAATAAAGGGGTAAAGCTAGATTCTATATCTAATACAGAGATTGAGTCGGCTGCAAAAAAATATATCGAACTAAGTGCTAAGGAAAACCCAACTCAAGAAAATTTATCAATATCAGGTCAAGATGTCGCCTTGAAAGAAATTTCTAATGCTATTCAAGGTCAAAATCAATACCACCCACAAGTTAAGCAAGACTTGACTTTTGATGGAAGTAAAAATCATAAGTATAGTCAAGTCAACACTTTGTCTAATTTTATTCCTAATTTCGCTCTTAAAGCGGGTTTGATTCCTGGGACAAATATTTTAAGGCTTCCTACCGCAAAAATGATTAATGAAACTACAGCTTCTGACTTTAAGGGTAATAAAATTAAGGGCTGGCAAACTTTAGAGGCTACAGTAGATAATATTAAAAAGCATGCGTTAACATACTCAAGAGAGTTAGATGCGCTTAAATCAGTTGGAGTGGATATATTGCAAAGAAAGATGTATTTCTCAAATCAATCTCAACATATACCAGTTAAAGATAGAAAAAACATAGCTCGCCAACAAAAGAAGATGAAGTCCATGAAGGGTTTTGCTAGCCGCAACCAACACAAGATCACTGGCAACTCTCAAGAAGACGCTTTATTTAAATCTTCTCTCAAAGATAAAGGTTATTATCCAACTTGGACTGGAGCTTATACGGCGAAGGGCAGACAAGAAGGTAAAGGCGATGAAAACTTTAAGGTTGACTTCTTTGCTCCTGGTCGTAAGCCAATAGAATCAAAATACGGAAAGTATACTGCCCCTAACCTCATAGCTAAAAGCATACGTCTTTATAGTGATAGTTACATTGAGGAATTTTTATCTAAATCAGGCAGATCAGATTTATCTGAAAATATGCGAAAAGGCAAGTTGAAGGACTCGAGCAATATGTTAACTTCCTTAGGCTATAAAGATGTTAATGCGGATATGGTGTTAAGGGCAGGATTATTTAATGGCTATCTACCTAAGAGAAAGAATAATGTTAATCAAAACCTAAGAACCGTTAAAGAGTTAGAAGATCGCGAAATTATTTCAGGTTATTCAGCTATGAGTTCAAGCGAGATGTTTGATAAGTTTTCTTCTAATTCCGATAGGGATTTTCCAAGATTAGAAAAAATTTCCAAAGATGGTATAGGAGATAAGAAAAGGATAAAATCCAGAAAAAAAGATCCTAATTATAATTTAGAACCAGAAGGCTTTTATCACGAGGGTGTCGTACCTAATTTTTCTAGAAACTGGGCACAAGGCAAATCAAAATCTTCAGATAAAAATCAAGGTAGAAAAAGAAGTCCTCAGTCAGAAGTAATAAAAGCCATCAGGGCTACTCTTAGCAAAAGGGGCATAAAAAGAAGCGCGATGGCTGAAGATAAAATTGTATTTGCTGCAGAGAAATATATTAAGAATACAAAAAGCGGAGACTACCCTGGTGGATATGTTAATATAAATGGAAATAAAATTAATTTAAACGAAATAACTTTAGCTCTAAAAAAACACGGTGACTACCACCCATCATTTCAAGATACAGTCGAATTCGATGGAAGTAAAAATCATAAAGATAATTTAATGTTTGAAGAGTTGGATCAAAAACGTCTTCCAAATTTTGCAAGATACGGTATGTCATCTTTCAGAAGCCCTATTATGTTTAAGAATGGAAACGAAGGTAGTTTTGGTAGATCTTATTTAGCAACAACCTCAAAGTCGGGTAAATTATTTTTACTAAAAGACGGCCATAAGCCTTTCTCTGATTACATGAAAAAGATGGGTAAACCTGAACCTAAATTAAAAGAAGGTACAGTCGGGGGAAGAGAAGGTTATTGGGTAAATTCGGGAGCTGACGATGTTAAAACTTGGGCAGAGCTTCCAAATACTAAATTATTAGCTTCTCAGGAAAAAAGAAGAGCCGAAGCGCAGGCTAGAGAAGACGACAGAAAGGCTAGATTAAATCCTGGAGTATTTGATCCAGTTTTATCTAATGGTAAAATTTTCTTCAGCGATGGTTCTAGCGGTTATGTTGACCCCGATTTCCTTTCCAAAAAAATGGGCAAAGAATATAAACATGTCGAAGTTGATAAGAGAGCCCTATATAACTATGCAAAAGAAAACAAGATAACCAAAAAAATCGGCGGCACAGAAAGCGCTCATTTAGGTAGTGCTTTTAATAAAATCTTAAGTCTCCCTAGAAGCAAGTTTCTTAAAATGAAGCATATTATTCGCCCAAGAATGCAAACCGATAAGGAAAAAGATGTAGAAAGGAAAATGAATGCTCCTAGCAGACCTATTAAATGGGATGTTAGAGATAACCAAAAAGGTAAAAAACAATTTAATTTAAAAGCGGATGATACAACATTCAGGCAGTTCGCTAAATTCTTGCTAGACCAAGGAGTCCCTAAGAGAAGTGTAGATAATATACATAAAGCTCTCGCAAATAAACAAGCTCATTTAGATGCAATAGTTAAAGAAGCTAAAGATAAGAGGAGTATGGGCAGAGGCAGAGGCGTGTTTTTTGACGCAGCCAAGAAACAAGAAAGTTTTGAAAAAGGTTTTTCTATACCTACTGATGGATTATTTATAAAAAACCTAAATAAAATGGTTAGCGATTTTAATAAAACCGTTTATAACTCTGATGGATTTATTCCTAATTTTGCTAATAGAGTATATGATAGAGATAAAATTCAACCAGGTTTAGCGGGAGATATATTGAATAAAATTTTATCAAATAGAAAAAAGAAGAATTTATTACTAGGCCCATCAGGTGTGGGTAAAACAACTATGGCTGCAAAGTATGGCTCTTTTATACAGAACCTAGAAGATGCTCAAACAGCTAGCTCTTACACAATACTATCTGGAGCTGCAAAAACAAAAAAAGGCGGAGTTTCTCCAGCTTTACAAAATATAATTAATGCGGTCAATCAATCAGGGGGTACAGTTTCATATTTATCTGCAAGCGATGAAGTAATTGAGGAAAGAAGAAATAAGAGGATAGAAAAACCAGTGAAAGGTGATCTACGTTCTACCAATCAATTAAAGGGTACAAGATATGCACCTAAAAATCAGCCCGACTTTATTAGCAATGTTAAAAAGCTTTCCGCAAGATTCCAGAATATTCAAGCTTCCAATGGCTTTGTTCCTAATTTTGCATCAAAGAATTGGGAACAGGAAAAGTCCCTAGGGTCTGACATTCATGAACATGAACCTAAGCAAGAACCTTTGCAGGTATCTCAAGCAATTCGTTCAGTCTTGTCGACGAAAGGATTAAAGTCTGACGCGGTATCCACAAACGATATTGAGTTAGCTTCTAAGCAATATATGCAGTTAAGTTCTTCCAGTGCTTCGCCTGAAGGAAATCTTGTTATTTCTGGAGAAAAAGTTAACTTCCAGGAAGTCTCAGATGCCATACAAAAGCAATCCCGTTATCATCCAACAATCAAAGGAAACTTAGGTTTTGACGGAAGTAAGAACCATCAAGACAATATCATAAATACGTTTAGGGGCTTTGTTCCTAATTTTATGCTTGGAAATAAAGCCCCAGACCAAAGTACCCTGTATCCTACAGCTGGAGAATCTGTAAGAAGTACTCAACAGGAAAAGGTTGCCACATATAATAGAGCATTGAAAGATTTTCTGGCACACCAGGACAAAATAGGAAATAAAGCCTGGACTATGTCAGATGTTAGTGATTATATTGATTTCAACAAACAAAATTACGGAAAGATTTCAACACATTACAAAACTACTTGGGCTAATTTAAACGAAAAGAGCCGCAATGAAATTCATCAAAAAATAAACACAAAAAATCTACAAAAACTTTACAAAGGTTTTTCTAATGCGGAAAGTGCTCAAGCAAAAGGAGCGGCGTATGAAGCAAAAATTCAAGAATATTTTGGAGTTCAGTCGCTAGGTCATAATGCTCCAATAGATTACAAAAACCTTGGTCAAAAAGTAAGTAATTTCCGAGGAGCAAAAGGGCCTGGTGGCAAAGTCATAAAAGATCCTAAATTTACCTTACTAAGCACAACCACCGACCAATCTCCCGTAGAAGCTGCTGCTGGCAAAGGACACCTAAAAGATCAAATGGGTCAAAAGGGTCCACGTTTTGCAGCTCAAAATCATACTGGCTATCAAAACTTGAAGAATATTATTAAAACTTCTATCCAAAATAAATCTTCAAATAAAACTTTACTACAGACAGGAAAACATAAAATAGTAGAGCTGGCTCAAGAAGGGCGGCGTGATCAAACAGATAAAACAGGTTATGATGAAAGCCTTCAAGCCTTTAATGTAATTTCAACACCTGAAGTAGCAAGCAACGATAGAAAGCAAATTATTAATAATTCTATAAGGTCAAAGCAGGCCAATAATAGTGCTAGAACTAAAAGAAGGGCAGATAGAGGGGGATTTAATATTGATCTTTTTAATGGATACGGTAAATCAGCTCACTTAATTGGATCTCAAAAAATTGAATTACTAGAAGAGCAAATTGAAAAAGAAATAAATAAGTCCTACCAGAATGAACTAAAATCCAAACAATTTAATGAGAAAACATTCATATCACAACTACGCAAGTCTGGCCAAACTACCTTCTATATCAAATACGACAAAGATATATTGGACCTCAATAACTACCCAATAAAGCCAAAATCACACGGACACATACCTAATTTTGCGGCATGGAATCCCTTTACTAAAGAAACTCAAAGCATCGCAAAGCGAGGCGGCTTAGCTACCAGTAAGTTTAGTCTTGCTGAAGTAATTAAAAACTCTCCGTTTAAAGACTTGCTACTCAAACATAAGCATTGGAACAAATTTCCTGAAAAACATAAAAACCGTCTCAATCAATGGCTCAAGTCTCAAGGTTACACAAATAGAGCTTTGCAAGCATGGGGTCTACTTTCAAAACATAGTAAATCCATAGCTAGTGGAGTAAGCGATTTTGCCGCACATTACGGGCATATACCTAACTTTTCTAATCCGCTAACAGAAGCTATATCCAGAGAAAAACATGCTCTCAGAGAGCAAGGCTCTTCTGCAGATATTTATATAGACCAAGATAACAGACTCAAGAATCCAAAGAATCCAGCTGGTTTATTGGTCGCTAATACTCGCGATGAACCTAAGTCAGGATCTCAAGGAGTTAATCGAGCAATATCGATGGGTATAGATCCAAAAACTCACGGTGCGAGCAATGGAGTTGTTCCTAATTTTCAATTCATGAACAAGCAAGGTCTAAATGTGCCATCAGCCAAATCTCCGAAACCTGGCAGCAGTAATCAATTCAACAAAGACATAAAAGACACAGGCAAAGCAATGAAAGAAGCTGGTGATGCTAGCGGTGACCTTATGATGAAAATGATGGGTCTAACCACCCTTACTTACGCTTTAGATGGAGCCATGGGTGAAGCTTCAGAAACAGCTTCTGGCTTTCAAAAAACAATGGGGGTAGTAAATGCTGCCATAATGGGGGCTAGTCAAGCAGCCATGCTTGCAATGGTAGTACCTAAAGGTACATCTGCGAAAGGTAGAGAAAAATGGAGAGATGGACGCAAAGAGATTAAAAATGCCTATGGTTCCAAAAATCAAAGTACGGGATCAAGACTCAAAGCTGGGCTAGGTGGAGCTGGAATGATGGCAAAAGGAGCTGGAGGAGTATTGATGGGTGCGCTCGGACCTCTAGGCATGGCTGCAGCAGCATTAATCCCAATCTTTTCAGCTCTAAAAGAACAATTTGGTTTATTTAAAAGTAATATAGAAAACATTAGCGATTCACTAAATGCTGCCAGAAAACAACAAGAATTACTTAACCAAGCTACATCAAGTTTATCTTCCGAGCAACAAAACGCAAAAAGTATTATAGAACTAGAATCCAAAGGTAGAAATCTAAGTTCTGAACAAATGAATGAATTGCATAAATTAAGGATTCAAGAAATTCAAAATCAAGGTAAGTTGCAGGGAAGCTTGGAATCGGTTTCAGCTAATTTTGATTTATCAGACAAGCAGCTTAAACTTTTAAATGGCTCATATGCTGATCAGCAAAAATTATTAAAACAATTAGAATCAGCTCAAACTAGATACATTTCATCTTTAGAGCTAAGAAGAATTCGAGCAGAAAACAGAGAAAAACTAGGTGATACAGAAGCTGGGATTGGAGATTTCTTTCTAGGCCAATACCAAAAAACTATTGCATTGGGTGAGGAATCTGCCAATAATATAGCTAGGGGTGAAGCTGATACTTTTTACGAGACTTATATGTCTGGAAAAATCAATGAAGGCAATGCTCAAGAAGTTAATAAGCAAATAAGTGGAATTGTTGCCCTAAATCTTAGCAAATTAAGAGATGGTGATGTTTTTGATTACCAAGATTTTGCAAGAAACGATGAATTTCAAAATCAACTTTCCGACTTAGGTAAAACCCTAGGTTATAAAAATAATCCAGAAGAAGGTCCAGACTTAAATGAATTTAAACGAAGGATGGCTGAATCAATGGCTTCCGTAAATGCCCAAAGTTATTTCTCTGGAGCTTTCGGGACTAACTTCAATCCAGGAGATTTGTTTTCAGACAGTGCAAAATTCACACAAGACGAACAAGTAACATCAAAAACTTTTAAACGACAACTTCAACGTAGGGTTTCTGGAGCAGAAGAAGATGATGCAGCAAAAATTGCCAGAAAAAACGAACAAGTAAATTTAATTGACATCGCCAATGAATCTAATAAAATGGCAAAACAAATATCTTTTGAACAAGATAGAGCTTTGTCTTTAGCTAAGCAACGATTAAAAATTGAGCAGAAAATTTTTGAACAAGATCAAGCTAGATTAGGGTTGACTGATGAAATAGAAGATTTTCTTGGAGTGTTGAATGTTGATGAAAAAGTAGATAGGAAGTTTGATCGAAAAGAAGCAGCTATTGATCAAAAAGCAGAACAAGATATTAAATCCCTAAGAATTGATAGCAGGGCAGAATCTAAAAAATTCCTCGAAGATAAAATAAAAACAGATAGACTTAATAATTCAATGTTTGACCCCATGACTGGAATCAATCAAGATAAAGTCGAAAAACTTCTACGAGAGATTGCAGATAATACAGACCCCAATTCAAAAGCAACATCAAAAGAAGAGACAGACTTTGCTAACAAATTCGAAATGTCAGCTGTAACAGCAATGAAGGATGGAGGTCTCGATCTTTCGTCGTTTAATAAGGAGAAAAAATTAACCGAACAATTGAATAAGGCTGATATGAAACAAAGGGAAATATATGCTAATTATCAAGATGAAAATATGAGGAAAATGATGTTTGAGCAAAACCCTGAAGCAAAACTTGAAAATATTCAGCGGCTTTTTAATGAAAGGGTACAAGCTCGAGCAGACAACCCAATCTTTCAGGAAATAATTCAGGCTCAAGCCGATTTTACCTCCAGATATAAAGAAGGAATCAGTCAGGTTATGGCAGACTTCAGAGAACGCAAGCAAGTTGTGTCAAGACCTGATGCCACTAGGATATATGAACAATCTAGTGACTACAGAAATCTAAAGGGAGATATGGATACAAAAATTCAAGACATAGTTCAATCGGCAAAATCTGGAAGCAAGAACCATAAAAAACCCACTACAAAAGTTAGTTATGATAATGAAGACAATGAGCTGACTCATCGTCTTGTTGAGGGAAACAAACTTCGTTTTCCACAAAAAACATTATACGATGAAGTTGATATGACGACATCAAGAGTTAATAAATTATTACTCAGTAAAACAGAGCTCGAGCTACAAAAAAGTCTAAAGATTCAAGAGAGAATAACTAAAGAAGCTACAAGTCCAGCTCATTTAAATCAGCTTTACTTAGAAAATCCTAGAGCAAATCCTGAACATATTTCTAATTTAAAAGAACAAATAAAAGATCTCTCGGAACCTCCTGCGGATAAAACACCGTCAAAATATGATTTTAAGGGGATAGCCGAATTCATACTCAAAGCAAAAGGAATAATAAACAACCTCAAAGCAGAAGGAATAATAAACAATTCGAACTTTAGTAATCGCAGCACTTTATCTGGATCCGCAAATCCTGATGCTGCCACTGATAACATTAATGAAAAAAAGAATCGAGAAAAGGAAGAAGCCATATCTAGCATTGATCCCGTCACACCTCGTGAGAAAGCTTTAATGAATAATGCAAGCTCGCCGCAACTAAAAGATATTCAAGCTGAAGCTAAAAGACAAGATACTGCTGACCGCATAGAGCTAGGAGAAGCGAATGCTGAAGCAAAAGGAGTTATGGATGGCACTAGAATATCCGACAGTAAGACAAAAGATAAAGCTAATGCCTTAACTAATAGAGAGCAAACTATAGTTCCAGCTTTAATTCAAAAACAACAAATAAACGGAATGAAGTATGACTTTAGTCCATCAGTTTCCAATCCTGGAGTATTCGGCCAAACAGGCGACATGCCTTTAGTAAATCCGAACGATCCTATTTATCCAATTAATCAAGCAAGAATGGGTAAAGATTTAGCTCTGCCAGTTTCTACTCCAGATAAAATTGACGGAAAATCTACTGAAGCTCGAGCGAAAAGTGAAGCTGAAATTAATAAGATTATGAGTGAAATTTTTATCCAGCTTAGAGATCACAAAAAGATAGCTGGCGGTGTTGTTGATAAAACTAAAGCTAGAAGTATCATTATTGATGGTCTACTTCAACTAGATGATGATATTGAAAGAGGAAAAGCTATTGAACTTCTTAACACTTCAAATGTAACAACTTATACTGAGCATGAAATTGATTTAATAAAACAAGGATTGAATCAAAAACAAGCTACATTATCTGATCAAGAGCAAGCCATTCAACAGGAAAAGAAAGCGAATAAAGATGATCTAGATCTCCAGAAACTCAGTGAATCATTCCGAAATAGAACAAACGCAGGTCTCCAAGAAACTCTCAGAATAAGAGGCAATATTAATAATTACGAAGAAAGAGTATCAGATGCCGTTCAACATAATCTTGGAGTTCAAAGCGGATTTGCGGAACTTTCATCCGAAATGCTTAATGTACAAATAGGGAAACTCAGAAGCATGGAACGGGATGGCTCTCTAGTAAAAAAATCCGAGAGTTTGGCAAATGAAGAGCTTGGCAAAGAAGAGAAGCAGCGAATATTAGGCAATGCTATTCTTAAAGCTAGAAATAATTTACTAGACGATACAAAAAGGGGTGTTCAAATTTCCGAAGATAATTTTGGCGCTCAAGAAGAAGAGCGTAGATCTACCTTAATCGCCGCTAAAAATAAATTAAAACTTTCAAATTTATCTGAAAAACTATACAAGCAAGCAGAAACTGAAAGCGCAATAAAAGTAGCTCAATTAGCTATTGAGAACAAACTGCTAGCTCAAAAAACAAAATTATATGAGACTACAGAAGCTTTAACAAAAGAAGTTGAGGCCGAGCTAGAGCAACAAAGACAATCCGCTTATAATGCAGGTTTACGCAATCAGGAATCTAATAGAGTAAACGATCAAATTATTACAAATCCTAATGATCCATATTTTGGGATGACTGGCTTTCAAGCAAATGCTCAACAAAGAGCCCAAGATTTAAATATTGCCCAGACATCTCAAGTAAAAAATGCTAGAGCGGATTTTCAACTTTATACAGGAAGGGGTAATGAATTAAGAGCTTCTGAAACTAGACTCCAGCTTTTGCAATTTCAAAAACAACAAAATATAGAAAACGGAAAGGGGAGAATGTTCTCTGATACTATAGCGGTTAGAATCGCTGAAGTTAATGTTGAACTTGATCGATTTAATGAAACTTTAGCCAATACAACATTTGATAGTGTAAGGCAAGGGTTTAGGGATATGATGGATACTATGGCCTCTGGCACAGCTGAAATGAGCGATGTATTCGGAGCTTTCTTGGGTTCAATCGTTTCAGCTATAAGTGATAAGTTAATAGATAGAGCCACAGCTCAAATTACCTCAGGTCTTTTTGATATAATTGGTATTGGAGATTACAATAGGGGTGGGATAGTAGGATATAATCGTGGAGGTTATGCTATGGGGGGTAAGTCGTCTCAGACTCCAGCAATGTTAACTGCTGGAGAATATGTTGTAAGAAAGAAAGTTGTAGATAGATTAGGAGCTGGAACTTTAGACAAAATGAATAAGACTGGTTCATTAGATTCCTTATACCAAGAGCCCAGCACTGATAATTTCGATATATCTACATCAAATGGTGCTCCAGGCATGGCTTTTATGAATGAAGGAGGATGGCTTAGCAGGCAATGGGATGCAGCTAGGTCAACTTTCTCTCCTTTTACATCTTCCTCAAGTGATTCCAGTTGGGGTAAAGTTGCTAAAGGTAGCGGTATGCTTCTTGGCTCGGCCTATGGCGCCTATGAAGAGGGTCAGAAAAATGCTGCAGATAATGCTCCAGAAGCTCCACAAGCCCCTTCAACAGCAGTATTAAATACGATTTCAGATTTAAGTTTAGATCCATCTAGCAGCTCAATGTCCCCTTCGATGCGACAAGGTGGCAATAGTTATGCTCAACAATACGGAGATTATTTATTGAAAAAGTATGATTATGATGTTCAACAACAAAATCAAGCTGTTGAGGCAAAAGCTGGATTCTGGCAAGGCATGGCAAACAAATTCGGAGTTGCCCTCGGAGGTGCAGCAGTAGGTAAATTTACATCTGCCCTTGGGGCCGCCTGGGATACTAGGGGAGGAAGTGAAGCAACTGTAAAAAGATGGAATGAAAGAGGCATTAACAATGCCGCAGATTTAGCTGAAAAAAGCCCCAATAGTTTTGGCTACTACAAAAATGCGGTCAATGACTATAGAGAGAGAATGAACTTACCTTCAATGAGCACTGACGCCATAACCTCGGGCAAACCTATTACAGCAAGCGCAGCCATAACTGCTCCGTCTTGTTCAGGTGGAGTATGCTCGACTTCTGATAATCTTGGTATAACAAAAGATAATGACTATAGAACCACTTTTTACTCACCAGAGCAAATTGCTTTTTCTGATCATTATAATGGCAAGGCTCTTAAGGTAGGTGGTATAGATCTAAAAAACAGTAATTTTTTAAATAATGGCTATTTAAAGAGAAGTAATGGTGGTATTATCGATTCTCCCATTCAGGGCTACAGCTCTGGCGGAAAAGTTTATGGCCCAGGAGGCATAGATAAGGTTGGTCCAGTTATGCTTGATAAAGGAGAATATGTGGTAAGAGCATCAAGCGTTAACAGTATCGAAAAACAATTTCCAGGATTTTTCGATCAACTTAATGCAATGAAGTTTAATCAGGGTGGTTCAGTCGGAGGCACTCAATCTAAGTCAGGGTCTTCCTCTCAGCAATCAGGTAATGTAACTGTTAATATCAATGTTGCCTCTGATGGTAGTTCTTCGAGCTCCTCAAACGGCGGTGGTTCAGAACAGCAAATGGCTTCCAAGATTAAAGATGCTGTTATTGGTATTATTGCTCAAGAAAAGAGGGTTGGAGGAATGCTGAGTGGCTAACAAAAATTCAGTTTCAAATTACGAACAACAATTTTACTTGTCAGGAATTCTGCTGTCTGGAGTCACATCTATCAATGGCAGTTATTCAATTGAAGAATCTCCAATTAATATCATTGGGCATGGTTATACCTACCCTGTTGCTCAAGGACCAATGGTTGGAAATTTTTCTTTACAGAAATATTTTATTGGTGAAGATCCAATATTAAACTATACTGGCGATAGTCCTATTAGTGGAAGTGTCAATTATGGCGATAAAAGTTTTGGATTTGAAGAAGGTTATTTAACTGAATATTCATTTAGTGCGGGCATAGGCTCGATACCTCAATCGAGTGCTAGTATAGTTGTTTATGGTGACATTGGCGAAGGTATTGATGCCTCAGGTTCTAACCCTCATCCAGAAATACAAATAGCTAATCAAGGTTCAATTTCATTAAATGCAAATGGATACCAAACAAATAGAATCACTAATTTTGAATATAGTTTAAGAATTAACAGAACTCCTTTATATAAAATAGGCTCACCATTTCCAGTGCAAGTTGATACATCATTTCCAATCATGGAAGAGGCTAATGTTGTGTTTGATGTCTCTGATTATGAAATTAAAAAAATGAACGACAATCTAATTAGACCAAATCAACAAGATATAGAAATTTCTGTAAAAAATCCATTAAACAATAATAATATAGAAACATTTGAAATTAAAAAAGCTAGATTATTAAATTATAATATGAGTTCTTCGAGTGAGGATATAATGTCTGTTAGCTTAAGGTATATTGGGTATAGAAATAAAAGATGAAATTCCTACCATATGAAGATGTACCCCTTTATCTTGCCGTCAATGGTCAAGATGGTGAATATATTTTTGCAGAACAAGCTACAATTTCAGTAAATCAAGGTGTTGACGGATGCAGGCAGATTGATGATAACTTAATACAAATATGTGAATACGGGTTTGGTTCTTCAATGAATTATTCCTCGACAACTTTTCAAACTAACAATCATAAATTTTGTACACTAGGCCCGCCAAAAGGTCCCCCCAGACCCTTGGCTACATCAATTTTCAAAATACCAAAAGATACTAAAATTGCTTTTCCTAACGGGAAAAATTTATACTTCAGTGATGACATATACCCTGATGGAAAGGATTATGTAGTTCGATTGCATTCCAAGGATGGAAATGTTTCATTAACTGAGGATGAGGCTCAAAATGGCTACTTTAAGCCTATATATAATTATGCATCACAAGGTCCAGTAGCTGGGAGCATGCAAGTTAATTTTTATACAGATAAAGGTAATTTGCAAAACTTTTTTAACATTACTGGAGTCTCAAATCCACTACTGTATCCACCCATTGACGAAGAGAGAATTACGGGTCATCTTGGCGAATTTGCATTTGATCATGCTTACTTAAAGAGTTTTTCATTTTCTATTGCGCCAAATTCTATTATTCAAGCTTCTGCATCTTTTGATGTTTTTGGAACATTAGAAAAGAATAGTGAGTTAATTAACAACTATCATTCATCTAGTGAGTACAGTCAATCTTCGATACCTCACGGAAAGCATAGTGAAATTGTTGGTCACAGTACTCTAGGAGTTAATCACCCAGTTAGCTTTAGTTACCAAATATCCGTTGAAAGAGTAGCCAGCTATACCGCTCCGACTGGATCTGAAACTAATGTTGGTTTAGTTCCTAATAGAAACTCAAAGAGCTCCACTACTGTTAGCATGTCGCTAGATGGAGATAATCTAGACCCAAACATCTTATCAGACGGCTTTAATGGCAAAAGGGCGGATCTCAGTGTTATTCTAAGCGATTTAGATTATGAAAATTTTGACGATAATTCGGAAGGTGAATTGAATACTTTTAGCTGCAACGGAGTTATAACCTCTCAAAACCTTTCTGTTTCGTCTCAAGGACATCTTAATGGATCTATTTCAGTAGTACAAAATATATCATAATGGACATTCAGCATATAGATTTCGACATAAATAGTATCAGGGCTGACTTTGGTGCTTCAGCTCAATTTCAATCATCAATTGACAAAATACAATACAACGATAATTATTCTCAAATTATATCAAGAGGCATTAACTTTCTTAACATGCAGTACTCTTTAACTTTCAGTAATTTAACTGACGAAGATACAAAAAAAGTAATTTCATTTTTTCAATCTCAATTTTATTACGATGTTCAAGATTATGATATTAAAGGTAATTTTACAAATAAAAGATTAGAGCCTTTTGATTATCAACCTAGTTTTCCATATAAAAAATTAAAATTTCATTGCTTAAACTTTAATCATTCAAAAGTTAATTATAATATTAATAATGTTAGTGCTACATTGACATGCGTAACTCCAAGCATATTGGATAGTGTTGAATCTTCTCATTCGTATAATCCCGTTATTGATTCAGCTATTAATATTAATTCAGCAGTAGGTGCATCCACTGATGATCAATCCATTACTTTAATTAATGCTAATAGTAATTCACATAGCTTACAAGAAGGTAATTATATATTTTCTTCAGGAGATTATAGGAACGCTAAAATCACATCTGTTGGCTCTAGTACTGAAGTAAAGACCAGCACTGGCATGCCCGCATTAACAACGAAGACTCAAAATAATGCATTACGAAGTTCAATTTTTATACACGAGCCCAACGAATGCTCTTTCTATCCGCATGAACCTATATACGACAACTCTAGTTTAAACGTTAGGTTCTTTGATTTTCGGCCAACTCAATCAATTGAAGTTTCTCATTCGCCTAAATTTAAGCAGAGCTCGGCACATGGCATTTATAAAAAAACTAATAAGTATGGCTACAACCCAAACCTTAAAACCTTATCGCTTACTTTTGACAAGAGATCCAATAATGAAGCTAAGAGTATATTGTTATTTCTGGAGAGTCATTTAGGGTACAAAAAGTTTGGTTTTCATTTGCAAAAAGATTATAATAATAAAACTCACGAAGAAGCAACTACCCCTATCAATTCAGACTTAAGTTTCTTTTATTGTTCTGATTGGAGTCATAGTTTTGTTTACCATAACAATCATACGATATCAGCTACTTTTGTGGAATGTCCGAACGTTTAATTTAATATAATATATGAATGAACATGTGCATAAAGAGATGTTTGAGATGGAGCCATCCACTCTTATCATTCTTTATGAATTAATTCTTAAAGATTTATCAGATGGACAAACAGAAAAAAGATATCGATTTCATGGTGGCGAAAATGGATATAATAAATCAATAAAATATGGTTACCCAACACTGGGAAGTCAGGGTAATTTTGAATACTTTTATGTGCCTTGTCGGGCAGAAGGCTTCGATTATAGTGCCGACGGCTTACCTAGACCAACTATCACTTTTGACAATACAGATTCCTTCTTTAGTCTAAAAACTAGATATTTTAAAGATTTTATTGGTTATGAATTGATCAGAATTAAAACTTTTGTTAAATTTTTGCACGGAAGCAATTTCCCTAATAATGTCAATCCTTTTGGCTCTCCCACAGAAGCATCTTTCCCTTACGAAGAATATGTTATTAATACTAAAGTAGTAGAGAATGCAGAAATAATTTCTTTTGAACTTAATTCCAAGCTAGAGAAAGAAGGAGGTATTGTTCCTGCTAGAAAAATTGTTTACAATGTATGCCAGTGGAAATACAGAAGCGAATATGGTTGCGGATATCAAGGTGGACCAAAGACAGACAAAGATGGCAATCCATTAACTCACACAAACTCATTCTCGAGTATACCTGAGTGGTCTAGTCAATCAACTTATTCAAAGGGAACAGCGGTTAAAATCGGTAGTTCGGCGGCGAAATATCAGTATTATGTATGCCAACAAAATGGCACCACAACCCACCCAGAAGATGATAAAGTTAGATGGACTCAAGATATTTGCCCAAAAAATATAGCTGGCTGTAGAGCGAGGTTTCAGGAAGGAGATGACAATGGATTACCTTTCGGAGGTTTCCCAGGATCTTGGCCAAAGTAAACCTTTAAGTTCTTGCTTAAGGTATTCTTTATCTTCTCCAAATCAAGAAGTTGGTGGTGTATTTTATTTTAATGAGTCTTTCTCTGATTACAACTTTCTAAATATTCAAAGTAAAAATTTAATTGAAAAAAATTTCTTTTCTTGTTCTGACTCAACCTTCTATAAACTTTTTAAAGAAAATAGAGTAATCTCTTTGTTTCATACTCATATTGAATCAGGACCTGAACTAAGTGATTTTGATATAGAAATCGCAAATTCATTTATTCTACCTTCGTGTGTTTTTTCTGTAAAAACTAAAGAATTTAATTTATATTATCCTGAAAATTTTAAACCCAGACCTCTTTCAAAAAGAATATTTATACCGATGTTTCAAGATTGCATTACCTTTGTTAAGGACTTTTATTTAAAGCATATGCAAATAAATTTACATGCAATCACCAATAACTGGGCTAGAGATAGAAAAAATTCAAATGAAATATTGATAAATGTATTAAATGATAATTTTTTTGAAGTAAATAAAAAAGATTTAAAGTATGGAGATATCATTGTTATGAGCCCGCTGGACTCTCGGTATTTCCATTTAGTTGTTTACCTTGGCTCAAATGAAGTTTTTCATCATCCAATGTTCATGCTTCCAAGAAAGGAATTTATTAAACCAGAAGCTCTTAATAAAGTGTATAAAGTATATAGGTATAAGGAAGGATGAAGACGTTTTTATTTAAAGGAGATATGGCTCAGAAGTTTGGCTCAAGTGTCAGCTTGGACGTTCAAACTATGAGAGAGGCTTTAGTTGCATTTTTCTATACTCAAAAAGGTTTTAAGAAATATTATTTAGATAAAATGTCATCTGGAGTCACCTATGTATTTATTGACTCCAAGAACAATGTACTTGAAAACTTTTGCTCAGATTTAGTTCTTCAAGATGATGTATACGAGATTGTGCCTAATTTTGAGGCTTCGGGTGGACTTTTAGGTATGGCTGGCAATTTTGGCATGAATGCTTTACTGGGTTATGGGATGCAGAAGTTGATAGGGGATTTGACTCCAGTAGAAAGCACTGGCGAGGAGTATGAAATTATAACTACAAATTCTTTCATATATACTTCTAACGAAAATAGAGCAGAGCAAGGATTGCCAATTCCAGTTATTTATGGTCAACTTAGAGTAGGTAGTTTAGTGATTAACTCTAACATACAAAACTACGATTTTGATCATGAAACTTTAACTATTTACAGAGGAGCACAGGAAGTTTCCAGTTTGCCTAATATCGGTCAATTTAACTTCAATGAAAAAGCCTACGAGTTTTCTACTTCTAAAAATTTAAGAGGTACGCCTACTCATGGTAATTTATATCAAAGTGACGATAGTGATTCTTTTCCTAGAGCCAAAGGTCGTTACGATGGAGATCCAACTAAAAAACCTCCTCATGTATACAATAATAAGGATGGATCAAAACTGCCCAGCGCAGATCACGGAAATCAATCATTTAATGATGACTACGCTCATGAGCCTAATCAAGGTGGACACAGAGAAACCTATGGGCCTTCCCTAAAAACTCCTAGATACCTCGAAGATACAAAATCTGCAAGTAAATTTGACGGAGGTACCGCTATTAAGCCTTATTTATTCCCTCCTGAGGGAGCTCCAGAACTCGATGGCACATTTAGGCCAAACGATTCTTCAGATGTTTGCATATCTATCAAGGGCAGAACTCCCTTATCTTCTCAAGAGCAACATTATGTTCTGGGTTATAAAACTAAAACTAAACCTATGACAGTAGGCAAAAGAGGGAATTATCAAAAGTTAGAATCCATAGGAGTCTTTAGGTCTGTAGATGTTTTATCAGAAGGCCCTATAGCAGGTTTTGCTGTACCCGAAACTGGTCGATCATCTTATAATAATTTAGGTTACTTTGAAAATGATAACGGCTCAATATCTTTAGGATACCAATCTTCTAACGAAGCCGTCTTTGTCAATAATACCGCTCAAGCTGGCAGTGTTACATTTGACGATGGTCTGCCAAATAATTTAAGTCATTTCATAGATACAACTAAATTTAGATCTAATGGAACAAGAACCAATGTCTTAACCCTAGAAAACCCAGGCTCTGGCTATGCACCAAATTTAGATGTAAATATTGTCGCCGATGGTACACAGCAAAACGGAATTTCTATTTTAATAGATCGTCCATCTACATCGGAATCGGCTGAATTTGGTGATTCAGAACTTGGAGATGAACCGATAACTGCTCCTGATGGAGAAGCTTATTTTATATCAAGCAACAACCTTTATAACTTAAAATCAAATCCCGCGAAAGGCAATCTGGGAGAATTTAATTTAAATTTTCTTCAAGTTAATAATTATCAAAACCCCTTATCTTCTTTTATTGTTCAAGAAACCATAGACCACCCTGACACTGGTGATCCTCTTACCGCAAAAGGCTTCAATCTTGCCAGTATGTCTGAGTCAGATTTAGATGGCACTTTCGTAAGCACAGGAGGAGGCTATAGCAACAGGGAAGATAAAGAAATCATCATTGATCCTCCTAATAGCCCAGTTATTTTTCAGCCAAAGTTAGACAAAAACCTACCTTTTGATCGCAGAGCAAATGCTCTTGTTTTTGACATGGGTACTCTGTCTAATTTAAATGACATACAAAATAAAATTGATTTTGATGATGAATTTCAACAATCATATATGAATGTAAATACATCGCAAAAAGGACCCTGGAGCCAATTTATAAGACCTTATGCGGACCTCAACAGATCATTTGATTTTAGACCTCAAGCCTACACAGTAAATGATGGTGTCGTAGAATACACGGAAACTCCAAAAGAATCTTATGAACGATGCAGTACTAGTGATAAATATGAAGAAGTCATAGGTTACTATGCAGTAAAGACAGGTGACGTCATGGGTGGTATTTTAGGCCTAATAGATGAAGAAGATAAAATATCATATTATGCAATAACTTTAAGGGTAACTATAGACCAGTATCTTTTCCTAAAGCCTTCAACTATAAAAGTTGTACATGTAGCTGACCAACATGTAGATAATGGGGCAGCACCCACATGGACTCCTTCGGCTGTTCACTCTTGGGCTCGATCAGGAACATTTTATGAAGATGATGTAAACCCTCTTGAGGAAGAGTCTGACCAAGAAATACAGCAAGATTTTGACGACGATGGCTCAAAAGATGCAAAACGACACTATCGTTCAAAATATGACTATTTTATTCGAGCATCTTCAGCTTTACCAGCTGGAAGTTATAATCATAATATACACCTTTGTTCGCATATTCATGAATTCGCTCTTAAAAATGGTTACTTCACAGGTTCTCAAAGTAGTGTAAACGATTGGAATGGAGTGGAGCTAGAAATTCCACTAGGAATACTCTTACAAGTTCCAGGCTTAAGTCATTCAATATTTAATGCATTTCATGGAAGAAAAAGCTCAGCATTTAAACCTATAAATTTACCAACTGGAAAAGATTCCAAAGATATATCTAGAACATCTAGGTATTTTAAAATTACTCCTGCCGCAGGATCAGAACAACCTAATACAAGCCCAAATTATTTTACATCGAAATCCAACCCCAACCTTTATACACGAACATTCAGTGGAAGTAATCTAATAACTAATAACCTTTGCCGAATTTTAGAGAAAGGAATCATTCCAGATCAAACTGGCCCAGAAGCCCACAGAAAGGGTTATTATATACCAGATTTAGTTTACAGGATTGAAGTTTTTGTTATTAGGAAATTAAAAGTTGGCAATACTGAAAACTTTTTATACAAAACCCTGTTGACTAACATTGATGCCTTTGCTGCAATCAGTTCTTACGGTACGGTCAAGGGGCTTTTTGTTAAACATGTTCCAGACAATTGTGTATACGATCCAATTAGTGAGAACTTTACTCCTTTATTATTCGGAGGTAATGTTCAGCAGCCAGGATTAAATCCTTTTCCAAGTTTAAGTTTTTCTGATAATGCTTATGTTGATTGCGGTTTCTTTTTTAAAATTGATTCCAGTCAAAACTTTAAAAAACTAACGGTCGATATCGTTAATGGCTCTGTCGCTGAATTTAACTCTAAAACTACCAGCGCTATAGGTTTTACTGATTGGACTAATTATGTAAGTAGTGCTAAATTTGCATTCCCTCAAGATACTCCTGGTATGTTATGTCAAGGTGTCACTCCAACTCATTCAAGTCCATTTGAATCTTTTAGACTAATCAATGTTGATTCTTATGCCGAAACAACCGTAAGCCGAACATTAAGAAATGGCGGTAACTACGGTAAAATTAAAGTGCATCTAGAGACTATTTCTGGGCAAAATCCATTTAGCGACAATAACCAAACTCAATTCTGTACAGGTAGAGTTAAGAAAATAACTCGATTTAGTTCAGGTAACGGTTACTTAGGTTTAGATGGAAATACAGCAAATGGCGAAACTGTATCTATTAATATATATAACGATTCCGTAGGGCTTAGGTTAGTTACGATTATAAATTTATTAAATAAAAACACAGGATACAAACCAAATTCGGATATTATTATTCATTTTGGCATTTCTAACAATGCTGAATTGAAGATACCTCATATGGCTTTCGATAATAGCCTTATTCAACATGGAGATATATCTCGAGATCCACATGAGGTATATAAATATTGGCATAGGTTATTTCCTGGAAAACTAAAACTTCGAACAGATGAAAACGGCAAAGTTTCCTTTGAAGGTACAAAAGTTATTGATCCAGGTTATACTTATACAAGCGATGTGGTCTCAGGTAATGCAGTAATGATTATACCTAGCTTTTTGTTTTCACTTAACCCTGACACTGGTATAATAAATTCTCTCTTTTTTCAAGAATCAATGCTATATTTCCAGAGCCAGGGAATCAGGCAGGCTTTTCTTCCTACCTATTTAGATCTGCAGAATTATGATAAATTTACAGACTCGACTTCACCGTACCGCAACGATTATCTTGCTTTTGGCTCCCAAAATCAAAACTACAAACAAAATGCTTTAGATCCAGAAGATCATTTTCCTAAAAGCAGCCTAAGATTAATTGTACCTAAAGAAAATATCGTGGGAGGCAAAATTCAAAAATTATTTCAAGTATCTCCTGGACAAGGATTTAATAAAGATTTTATCGGAGTTGATCCATTTGAAAACACATCTGAAACCAATTTCCCGACCTTCAATGTAAAAACTGACAGCTTAGGTCGCTTTACTCAAATGTCAGTAGTTCATTCAGAAAATATAGATGGTTATTCGCTCGATGATACAGATTTAACTCCTTTAATATCTAGCCCGCCATCTTCAGAGATTAATCTCGAAACTCCAATTTCAGATGACCCTCATAACTGGGCTCGCTCTATTTACCTAAATTCAACACCGATTAGGGATAAATTCGGTTTCTTTAATTTTTCAAAATTTGAGTTTGACTTTATGGGTGGATATACAAAAAATGGAGCCGACTCAAAGTTTTCAAATGTTTTTGACAAAAGTCAAATATCAGCAAGTGCCAAGAAAAATATCATGGAAAAAGAGTTTAGGCTGCCTGCCCAAACTCACTTTATAAATTACCCATTATACGGCCCACGTAACGACGGCGAGAAAGATTATTACTATACTCATACAGTAAAAAATCCAGAAGTTTCTGCAATATCTTTGAGCTTTAAAATTAATGAGCTACATTATATTTATGAAGGGGACGAATCAATTGTTTATTTAAACCTAAGGCCTTTAGTTGGTGGCATTATTGGTTATATTGCTATGCAACAACTTTTTCGAAAGATCATTTCAATAGCTATACCAGACCCTCAAATATCAGTTACTAGTACGGCTGTTCAGGTTGCCCCGTGTATTGGATCTGGGGCAGGTACTGGAGCTAGCGTTGGAGCAAACCCTCCTGCCTTATCTGGCGTTGCAGACGTAGTAGCTATAGAAGCCCTCAAGGAGTTAGCTGCTAGTGCAATAGGTATTCTAGGTGCAGTTCTTGGTGTTGCAATTGCTAAAGAATTTCCCTGCAGTAAATCTAGTGGTGGCTTTCTCTGTATTAAAATGGGAGAAATGATTAAAAATAGTGGAGAAATATGGCCAGCTAAAATGTTTTTCAAGATAGAATATGGTATTGAGGGTGAGAGGTTTTACAATTACGAGCTTGTCATTCAAGGGTGTGCTACAAACCCATATATAAAAGATGTTTATATACCTGGGTTCTCACAATTAGTTTCCGATCAAGAGCATTCTAAATTTAAAAAGAATAGAATTATAAAAATATCAAGAATGACAAGAGCTATGGATCCTGTGGCAAATGGTATATCTGATGCTCGATTTAAAATGCAAGCAGAACTTCAATCTATTACTGAGTACGTTGCTGGGTTTTTTAGTTATCCAAATACAGCTATGGTAGCAACAAGAATAAACTCAAAAGATATGCCTCAAGCACCAAGACGTGAATACCTTGTCAAAGGTAAGATGGTTAAAGTTCCTAATGGATATGCCCCAAATAATGGAAGTTTTTCTCAGGCTGTTAACTCTCAATCTGAAACATTCTTTAATGAAGAAGTTAAGTGGACCAGTAATCCAGCATGGGTTATTTTTGACTTATTAACTAATCCTATTTATGGTTTAGGTAAATACGGAATAACTGAAGATCAAGTCGATAAATGGTCTTTTCTTGATTTTGCTAAAAGAGCGGATGAACCCGTAACTGTTTATATAGATGGAATAGAGGCTCAAGAAAGAAGATATATGTGCAATCTGTACCTTGATACAGAAAAAGAAGCCTTTAGATATATAAAGGAGTTAATGAATATATATGATGCTGATATTAATTTTAGTGGTGGAAAAATATACATTAGCACAGATAAACCCAGCGATCCCGTAATGCTTTTTAATAATGCTAATGTTAGTGAATCTGGCTTTTCTTACTCAACAATCCCTAAAACAAATAGAATTACTGCAGTCACAGTTGATTATCTTGACGAAAGAGATAATTATATGCAAAAAACAGAGTACCTCGAAGAAGAGTCAGCAATAAGAGAGCACGGTTATTCCCATGCTAGAATAGCTGGTATAGGCATTACTAGAAAAGGTGAGGCTAATAGATTAGCTATGAGTAAACTTATGCAAAGTAAAATGGCTACAGAAGTAATTCAATTTACAGTTGGATTGCACGGCGGATATCTCAGAATAGGTGACGTCATAGAAGTTATGGATAACAATAAGATCTCTCAGCATTCTGGAGGTAGAATAATCTCAAGGATAGACAATCAGACTATCGAAATCGATGTTCCTACTGACGCAATTGCTGGTGCCCAAAAAATACAAATACAACAATATGCAGAATCGACAGAATCAACAACAACAAGTGAAGGAGAAGAGGAAGGGGTAAGGCCAGCTCAATATCAAGAGTATAATATTTCGCAAATGAATGGTTTCGAGATTACTATCCAGGGATCATTACACTCTTCCATTAAAAGTTCATATATATGGGTTGTTAAAGATTATAATGACTCCAATAACGACCCAATTCAAAGCAAGCTTTACAGAATTAAAGAAATTAAAGAATCTGAAGACTCACAGTACTCTATAACTGCCTTACTTTATGACCCCCGAAAATACGATTATGTTGATCAATCTTCAGGAAGCTTAGATAATGAAGACGAGTATATCGGGCATCAAATAGGAACATCTCACCTCAAAGGAACAACTCCGTGACAAACATTCTTCCAAATACAGGGCAGGTAAATCTTACCTGGCCTTCGGCTTCAAACATTGAAGGTTATTCTGTTGATATAATTAGTAATAATTTTTTACTAGATACAATTAGGACCACAGGAACTAATTATATAGCTTCAGGCTTATTTGAGGGGGATATTGTAATAGGTGAAGTTCACACTATTCTCGGCGGTAGAGTTTCTAATGTATTGTATCATAGAACTTCAGAGCAAACAGTTGACCGTTATAATTTTAACGACGATAATACTGGTCTGTTTTTTGATTCTCTTCTTTTAAACGAATCTACTTTTCCGCTATATAATAGCTCTATTGATTCTGACATAATTTATGCAAATGAATTTAATAGAGTCCGCTTAAATGTCAAGTCTCCAAGAGACAATGAAATTATTAATACTTTTGCTGATGAACCTTTTTTTAGTGGGCTAACCTATCAATTGTATAATAATTTAGGAACCTTTGCTTCTGGGTCACTTGATTCTTTTTCTTTTGTTTTTAATGATAGTTTTAATCAACCCTCTTTAACTGGTAAGTTTATAGCCTACGATTTTCACGGGGGTTCTACGACTGGATTATCTTCTTTCAAAGTTCAGCCTACAGAAATATCTTCAATTTCGATCATCTCTAATTCAGGTAATTCAGTTAATGTTCAACCTGTCTATAAAAGATCTCCGTTTGCAGTTAATTATTATTTGTATAGCGGCCTTAATGATGTTGATGCTTTTTTTAGTGGAAGTAGCAGTAGTCCAAATAATTTTTCTTTCTCAGCTCCTTCAGGAACCTCTGGGTACTTAGGTATTGATTTTGTGGATTGGAATGAATCTACTCCAGAATATAGAAGTCCTCAAATTTTAAATCCAAACTTTATCCAGGCTCCAGATCTAGAGCCTCAAAATTCAATTTTATATTTTGCCGTAAGTAGTACAGATAGTGGTATTTTTAATATAGAATCTAGTAGAAGCAATTTAAACTCATCTGGATCTTTTTTTAAATTATCGATTGATAGCGATAGCGGCTCAAGTTTTGACTCTAATTCTTACTATACTGGTCAGTTTAATGAAGACTTTACTTTAGACTTTGATTACTTTAATAACAGAACTGGTAACCATGAAGACTTTTATTTCAATCTAGAATTATATAAAAGTGGCTCATTAATTCAAGAAGACAGCTCCTTGTTCATTGAGAAAGTACCTCAGAATCAATTTAATGATATTCAGTTTAAATATAATTATGCCTCTGGCTATGCTTATTTTGATATTAATTCAACACCAGATTACTTCTTCAGCGGAATAGATATTTTATACTCAGGTAATAACTATACTGGTTATGAATTTTATTCTGGAGAAGAGATTCACTGTGAATACCCCAATCCAGAGTTTAATATTAAAATGGTTTCCGCAGATAGTAGTGCTACTATATATGAAAAATCTTTTACTGGTCGAGCTGCAACACCTCAAGTTAAGTTTAAAGATGTTCCTTTTCAGGTTCCCGAAGGCACTGTTAATTTTGGTATATCTAATGTGACTGCTATAAATAATATTAATCATGTTAGAGTATACAAAAAGCCTGCTGTAGTTTTACTTGGGGGAGATTTAGGTCCACATGTTTCGTCAGGTCTAAATTTTAATGACTATGAAGAATATCCGTACACTGAAGAACCTGTTGACTTCTATTCGGCATTTCCACCTCTAGATATTACTGAGACAGCTAATTATCAGACTACTGGGGTAGGTTACACTGGCACATATGCAAGTGGTCGATTTTATCTTTATAAAATTGTTCCAGAAAACGGTTTTGGTACAGGCATTGGGGCTGAAGGCTCTTATGATTTTCCATCTAACACTTTAACTTTTTTAGAGCATACAAAGCAGGCGGAATCAGCTGTACAACTTGATCAAACAGTAAGTGATGTCAGTACTGTAGAATCAAATGTAAGTGCCATAGAATCAAATGTAGGCACCATTGAATATGCCGTATCTGGATTACTGGAAGACTCTGTTTATATTACAGGCACTCAGTTTATATCTGGAGAAAAGCATTTTCAAAGCTCAATATTTATTACTGGCAATGGAGAGAATATTTATTGCAATGAGCCCACTACTGGACTACATGCTGTAAATAAAGATTACCTGGAGTCAACTATCTCTGGCTTGCAAAGCGAAATTAATTACTTGCAATCTGAATTATTATTCCTCAAATCAATAGTTATCCCAACACCAACCACCACAATAACTCCATCTATTACGGTAACTCCAACTGTCACCATTACACCCAGCAAACCATGAAACAATTAGACACAGAACAAGATCGCCGATTCTTTAAAAGGTTATGTAAAATTTTTACAGAAATTGACACCGAAGCTCAAGAAAAAGCTCAAGAATCTAGGGATGAATTTGCGAAAGGAATTAACGACATGTTTAAAGACGTTGATTTTGGCAACCTGCCTAAAATTAGCGAATCCTACGATCACCTTATAAAAGTTGAGGAAGAGACAGGTCTACATATTCCAGCCGTAACATTTTTAGAAAATTTCTTAGAGGAATCGGCTAATGACGAAGAAAGCATAAAGCTTAAAAATTTTTATTTTAAGGTTAAAAAGAAATACATTGAGTACGAAGAATCTGAAGATATAAACAATTTCTAGAGCCCTCACCCTAATCATAAGTGTATACTTATGTATGGATATATTGCTTACTGCAACACTGAACCGCAGCCTTTTTGTAAATGGGCTAAATCAAAATATTATATTCTTGGCTGAAATGCTAAAGGATATGGGTCATAATGTTTCTATATGCGTTAATCACGAAGTTGAGGATTGCGTAGATCCTCCCTTAGGGATATTGATCATGGAAGAACAAGAAATGAAAGATTACTCTTTTGATTTTATACTACAAACGGGGTTCCCACTTAAAGATCAAACGATTACTCATGCTAAATTAAGGAATCGCAAGGTCAAAAATATTCATGTTCATTATGGAAATAGATTAATGACAGATATTGAAAATTGCAATTCCAATAAAACTGTTTCTCTATCTTCTCATATGGTCGACGAATGTTGGATTTCACCTCATTATGCATTCTCAATACCATATCTTGAAATTTACTATAACACAGACCAAGTAAAGGTTATCCCATATATATGGGAGCCTAAATACATGCCTGATGTTAGACCTTATAGCCCCGAAGACAAAAAAAACATAGGTATTACCGAACCTAATATCAGCTTTACTAAAAACTGCTTGCTCCCTATTTTTTTAACTGAGAGAACTTTTAGAAAAGATCCCGAATCATTTAATCAATTACAGGTACACTGCTCTGTTCAGTTTAGAGATAAGGCAATGTTTATAAGTTTAATGAAAAAACTTTCAATGGATCTTGCTGGCAAGATAGTATTCGGTCCACGCCAACCCATGAAAGATGTATTAAATAACTGCAATGTAATTGTGTCCCATCAACTATACAACGGATTGAATTATACATATCTCGAAGCTTTTTACTTAGGCATTCCTGTTATTCATAATTCTTCCTATATGAAAGATGGAGGTTATTATTATAATGATTTTAAAATCGATGAAGGTTCGGAACAGTTGCATAAAGCCCTTTTAACTCATGACGATTATCTGGATGAATACAAAATCAAATCATCTAAAGTTATCGAAAGATTTTCTCCTAATAACCCTAGTGTTAGAAATAGATACCAAAGCATACTGTCATGAAGATCGGAATTACTTTAAATATGTCGCAGAGCTTTTGGTCTAATGGCTTAAATCAAAATGTTAAAATGCTCGTAGATTTACTGAAAAGACTTGGTCATACAGTATATTATATCACAAATACCGAAATAAATAAAAAACAATTTAATTTTAAGTTTAATTCAATTAATTTAAAAACCGTTGAGCAGGGAAAAGGCCCAAGCTTAGATATTTTGATTTCTGCTGGGTATGAGCTGTCTACCAAGAGCCTAGAGCTACTAAAAAATAGAAATAAAAATATAAAAATAATTCTTCTTCAATTAGGTAATAAGGTTATGTTTGATATGAGTTATTTACTTTTTGAAAAAAGAGAGCAAAACTTTCAATTTAATACTGTTGAGTCATTGCGTAGTTTTGTTGATGCCGTATGGATTTCACCACATCACTCTTTTGGTGCCGAATATGTAAAAATAGCTTACGGTTGTGAGAATGTAAAGGTCGCTCCTTTTATATGGGATCCTTGTTTTATTCAGGATAAAATTTTAGACCTTAAGAAGAAAGGTAGAAGTCCATTTTTTGATCCCACTAAAGTGAATACAGTGCAGATATTTGAATCTAATACTATCATCAATAAACATATGCTTATTCCTTTTGCAATTTCGCAGAGGTTGGAGTTAAATTTTCCAAATACATTGAGTAAAATTAATATTTTTTGTTGTTCGAAAATAAGACACCAAGCATACTTTAAAACCTGGATGAGCGCATTTGAAATAGTTCGCAGGGAAAACTTTGTATTTTTTAATGACAGATGGAATTCTCTTGATGCTTTAGCTAATTTCGGTGGAGTAGTGGTTTCTCATCACTACGACAACGATTTAAATTATGCTCATTTGGAAGCTTTATATATGGGCATACCTTTGGTTCATAATTCAGAAGCTCTTTCTGATCATGGATATTTCTATCCAAAATTTGATGTTTCTATGGGTTCAAATCAATTGTATTCAGCAATCAATAATCATGAACAAGTTCACGATGAATACATGTCTACGGCTAGAGAATTTATTAAAGATAATTTTAGTCCTTATAACGATAATATAATGCATACATATCAAAAAATGATAGAAGATGTCTAAAGACTTAAAAGCTAGCTATGTAGATCAAAATTTTAAAAATAAACAGCAATCGTTTATTCGACTTTCTACTCTTTGGAATCAATTTGTATATAAACCAGAAGGTCATACTGAAAAAACTTTGCCTGCGGTTGATTGGTTGAGTTACTGCGACAAACATGTTCCTCACCCAAAGCCAGACGAAAGTATGTTTACTTGCTATAATGCATGCAAGGATATTGCTATTGTGATGATGTATACCGCAGAAGTATATGACTTCTCTGTATATTCTGAAAAAAGTATTCAACAGTATGCTGAATATCAAGGTTATACCCTTTATGTATATAGAGGTAACTTAGATAAATCTCAACACCCAAATTGGTCCAAACCCAAAGCTTTATTAAATCATATAAACCACCATAGCCACATTATATGGATGGATTCAGATACTTTAATATTTAATCCAGAAAAAAAATTCAGTGACATAATTGAACAGCATCCTCTAAAGTATATAATCGCATGCAAGGATATTGGAGCTGATAATAAAAAACTACCAAAAGGTTCTTTGTTTAATAGTGGTGTTTTGATTTTCAAGAACCATCAATATATAGTAAATTTAATAAAAAAGTGGAGGGATTTCGATTGCGATAAAAGCTCTTTATATTCTGATGGGGGTGACCAAGAAGTATTATGTAATATAGTTTATAAAAGTGACCCCCTTGGGTATAATCGTAAAATTTTACCTTGTAATGCATTTAATACTGACCCTCGATTAATTAATGAGGATACATTCATTTTACACTTCATGGCTTACCCAGATCCTCTTAAAAGAGTCTTTATGTCGTACTGGCATTCAAAATAATTAAAAAAAAATTTTCACAAAATTAAATTTTCGTTGTAACATAAGGTATGGCAAAGATATTCTCTGTTGAGAAATTATCTATTAATGGCGATAATATTCGCATTAAGTCGTCGGCCGCTGACAAGTTTGAAATTACAGACTCGAATGACAGCGTCCTTATGAGTAAAGCTTCCATCGAATCCGATGTTGCTAGCCTTAACACTCAAGACTCCACGAACATATCTACAGTTAACTCTTCGATTGCAAGTTTGTCTACTCTTGAAGCTGGTGATGTATCCAACTTGGATGCTGACGTTGCTAGCCTTAACACTCAAGATGCAACAAACCTCTCTACAGTTAACTCTTCGATTGCAAGTTTGTCCACTCTTGAAGCTGGTGACGTATCCAACTTGGATGCTGACGTTGCTAGCCTTAACACTCAAGATGCAACAAACCTCTCTACAGTTAACTCCTCTATACAGAGCGTAGTTGATTCTATTGAGTCTAATGATGTGGTTGCAATATCTACGGATCTTGCTACAACAGACGGCGGTTCTAAAACAATTAGTTTTAATCGTACTTTTGATTCTGTTCCTGCAGTTACAGCATCTATGCAAGCTGGAGCGACAGATCCAATTATTGGAGTTCAAATCAGTGCCATCAGCACAACTGAATGTACTGTTCAGTTCTCTGATGATATTCCTAACGGAAATTATAAGCTGAAAATCTTAGCTTCCATATAATTCGAAAGGAATTAATTCTTAACCTAGGTAGCCCTTTCGGGGGCTACCTTTTTTATGTGTAAATTATATTATGAACGACTGGACCGATCTTTTTAAAAAAAGACCAAAAGATGAACTCGGGGCTTATATTCCTGAAAATGCTCGATTTAAAGAATCTAGTGAAATTTCAAGTGAAGTAAACGAAGAGGCTCACAAAAAAGCTTTAGATAAAAAATTTAAAAAACTTAAACATCAAATATCTTATTTGGATATAGAGTTAGAGGATGTTACTGTAAATTTCAAGCATGCACAAAAGACTTTCATACAAACAATGTTTGAATACTGTTCTCGAAAAAAAATACATTCTCCGTTTGAATCTTGTGAATCTAAAGTAGAAAAAAATAATGATAGCCCTGAGCAAATAAAAGATTTATATAGAGAAATTGCAAAAATTACTCACCCAGATAAAAATCGTGATTTATCGGATAAAGAATCAGAGTATATGGCGAACCTATATTACGAAGCTAGCGAGGGTAAAACTTCTGGAGATTTTCACAAAATCTTAAGTGTTGCAATGGATTTAAATATAGAAATCCAAAATATTAATCCAGAGATACTAGATACTATGCAATCAGAGATTAAAAAAATGAATAAAAAAATATCAAAAATGAAAAATGATATTATGTATAAATGGTTTTATGCAAATCCAGATCAGCAGC
>MDTC01155832.1_pt1 | contig 39225 bp, 40 predicted proteins | sample 811181 | NCBI WGS metagenome assembly MDTC01 (sample SAMN05326644, study PRJNA326480) | marine metagenome | isolation source: seawater | place: Pacific Ocean: North | collected 2011
GCCAGCTGCAGTGCCGGGTAGCTAAGTATGGACGGGATAACCGCTGAAAGCATCTAAGCGGGAAACCTACCTCAAAACTAGTTCTTCCCATAGAGCCGTAGTAGACCACTACGTTGATAGGCTGGATGTGGAAGCGTGGTAACACGTGAAGCTGACCAGTACTAATAGCTCAATTGGCTTGATTTATGCACTGAAAAAAATTTTTAAGATAAATTTAAGTTTTATCTATAATACAATTCTATTTGTAATCATAATTTAGTAAGTTCATTTTTATATAAATGAAAAAATTATATTTCTTTATTTATTGTCTTTTAATTTTAATATTATTCGACATATTTGCCAAAAAAATCTTTAGTTCTTATTTTGAAACCAGTTCATTTTGTTATGATAAAGATCTTCTTTATAACTACTGTCCTGACTCAAAACATGAGAAGATAGTAAATAATAAAAAAATTATTACAAATATAGATGAGTTCTCCATTTCTTATTCTAAGAATTATGAAAAAATAACACCTGTAGAAAGTAAAATAATCTTAATCGGTGACTCATTTATTCAAGCAGATGAACTAATTTTTGAAGATAGAATTGTAAATTATTTTTTAAAAGAAAATATTAAAACTATTCAAATTGGATATGGTTCATGGAATCCTTTCCAATATGAAAACATTTTTGAAAAATTTAAATTTAGCGATGATGCAACATTTTTGATATTTTTGATGAGCAATGATTTTTTTCCAAATTATAAGCATTCTTATTTGAATACCTTAGATACAATTGATAATTATAAAAAAAAATTTACTAATCAAAGAATCAATCAGAATACTTTAAAATATAAAATTAAAAAATTTTTGAAAGCTAATAGTTTTCTTGTAGCGACTTTAGCTAAAATTAATTTCAAATTATCTCAAAAAAATTTAGAAAATGAAAAAAAACTAATTTATATTGAGGAGTCACACACTTTTGAAAATTCATTTGATTGTTCTTTTTTGAAAAAATATAAAAATAAAATAAATAGTAATTTATATGATAACTTAGTCTTTTCAAAAAACAAATCATGCTGGGAAAAAAAATACTTTAATGAAACAGATGAGATAATTAAATCGCTTCAAAGATTAGAAAATAATTTAAAAACAAATCAACGTGTTTTATATTTTTTAGTAACTCCTGGATGGGCATATGAAAATGAGAACACTATAGGTAAAAAGATGTATGGATATAACTTAGATCAAAATATCTTAATAACTCAAATTGGACTATCTGATTATCTTAAAGATAAATTGAAAAGTAATTTTTACGATACTGAAAAATTTTTTGCAGATTTAAAAAAAAAGTACCCAGAGCAAAACTCATTATATTTAGACACAGATGGTCATTGGACAAAGACTTCTCACTTTGAAATTTACAATTGGATTAAAACTAAACTTCCAGATAAGTAATAGATATTTTTAAATAACTTTATTAAGTTTTTGAATTAATTGTGTTTTAAGTATTTTTATTGATTTAAAGTCATTTTTAATTTTGATGTGAGGATGAATAGGCAGCTCAGGCGCGATATCTTTTCCAACAATATTCTTAGTAACTTTTTTGTAAAATGGTTTTTTTCTTTTTTTAACCAGTTTTTTAAAATCGCTCTCAATATAAACTTCAATATAATTCTCAATATTTTTTTTGTTCCAAGCTCTTACTTTTTTGAATAAACTTACTGTTGCGAAGATTAAGTTTATCCTTCTATCTGTAATTTTTTTGCAGAAACAGGAAAAAGACATAGCATATTGTTGGCGTGATTTTTTATCAAATTTATTAAAAATGAATTCTTTTCTTAAGTCATCTCCACTAAGAACAACTGTTTGACCATATTTATCTTGGATAAAATCGTATACTTCGTTGGCCAAGGTTGTTTTACCAGATCCCGCTAACCCAGTAATCCAAATTAGAAATCCTTTATTTTTGTTTTTAATTAAATTTAATTTAGACATATAGTTTATGTACAGCTTCTAGACACATTATATAGAAATCATAAATAAAAAACTTTACTGTTCAAATAATGAACGGTATATGTTCATTAATTGAACATAAATATGAAAGACAGTCAAGATTTTTTTAACGTCCTGAGAAAAGTAAATAATGCCCCAGGGGCATCACAAAGAAAGCTCGCACAAGAACTAGGCTTTAGTCTTGGTAAATTAAATTATTGCTTAAAAGCCTTACAGACAAAAGGGCTTATCAAAATTAAAAATCTTCAAAAGCAAAAAAATAAACTTCATTATGTGAAACATTACATTCTTACTCCTAAGGGAATCGCCGAAAGAACAAAACTAACCATTAATTTTATGAGAAAAAAAATGGCAGAATATGATGAATTAAAAAAAGAAATAGATTTAAAAGATGTGGATAGTAGCAAAGACAAAAAATAATAATATTGAAACTTTTAAAAAAGAATTTGCAAAAAAAGTTTTTGAGAAAAATATTCAATTTTATGAGCCAAGATTTATTTATAAATTTTTTTCAAAGGGAAAAGAAATTGAAAAGAAAAAACACCTGCTTGAAAATTATGTTTTTTGTAAGCATGATAAATTTTCTGAAATAAATTTAAAAAAATTTAAATATATAAAAGGATTACAGTTTTTTTTAGATGGACATACATTTTCTCAACAAAGCATAATTAATTTTATAGAAACTTGTAAATCTCATGAGGATGAAAACGGTCTAATTAAAAACAGTTTTTTCAAGATAATTTTGACAGATAAAGGCAAATTTGTTTCTGGGCCTTTTAAAAATTTAGTATTTGATCTTATTAAAAAAAATAAAAATAGTTTAAAAATTTCTGTTGGAAATTTTTTATTAACAGTGTCTGATAAAGTAAAATATATTTATCGGCCAATATAAGAAAAAAAATATGAAAAGACAAAAAATGTATTCTGTCTAAGTGCGGAGCTATGGGTAAAAATGTTAAATTCTCTTAAAATATTATTCTTCGAAACACTCAAAAATTATCCCAAACTTTTTGTAATTTTAGTTTTAGCTTTAATCTTAGAAACATTAATTTTAATTTCATCTGTTATTACAATTATTCCATTAGCAGACTATTTATTAGATCCAAGTCTTAAAAATCCAAATCAGTTTACTTTAATAACAATGAAATTCTTAGATTTTTTCAACATTGAAAAAAATTATTTCAGTTTTGGATTCTTATTTGTTATTACAAATATATTAAGATCAGTTTTTGGTATTTTTCTTATCAAAGTAATTTTGACAATTAAGTATGAAATTACTAAATCATTGAGACTATCATTACTCAATGATATTTTTTCTGCTAAGTGGAATTTTTTTTATGATTTAGGATATGGAAAACTTTTAAACACTTTGGATGAAGTTCTTCAAAAAGTTTCTGATATCCTAAAGCACCTAGCAGGAGTAATACCTACCTCGCTGCAAATAATAATTCTATTGATAATTCCTTTCATGATCAATTTCAAATTGACTTTGATAACCTTATTCATTGCAATATTAATCATTATACCATTCAGATTTTTCAATAAATATAGCCACCACCTAGGAAAAAATGAAACGAAGGCATTAAATAATCTTTTAAGCTCGTTAAATGAAACGATACAGTCTGCAAAAATAATTCTTGGTTATGGAAATAAGGATAAAACTTTAAAAAAAATTGAAAAAAACACTAATGAATTTAACGAGATAGTTATTAAAAGAGATGTTATTAATGAACTTACTGATTTCTTATTTAAACCACTTGCTATCCTTGGAATAATTATTTCAGTTGGTTTTTCAATTAGCCCAACATCAAATTTATCTGAAATGGCTGGAGTATTTTGGAGTTTATATTCTGCGATGCCTTTAATTGCAAAATTGATTAAGATGAGTTTAGCTGTAAATAACTTTTTACCACATTATGATCAATTAATTTCATTGAGAAATAAGGCAAAAATTAATGTCGAGAAAAAAGGGTCAAAAAAATTTAAATCACTAAATAAAGGAATTTCTCTAAAAAATATTAGTTTTTCGTATAATTTTAGGAACCAAATTTTAGAAAATGTTAATATTAATATTAAAAAAAATAATATTACCTCTATTGTTGGGAAATCTGGGATTGGAAAATCAACCTTAGTTGACTTAGTACTCATGCTAAATAATCCATCAGAAGGAAGTATTTTTATAGATGATGAAAATGCAAATAATTTAGATTTAGTGTCTTATAGAAAAAAAATAGGCTATGTTCCCCAAGATCCTATTTTATTTAATGACACAATTAAGAATAATTTATTATGGTCAAATGAGAGTGCTACCATAGAAGAAATAGAGACAGCTTTAAAAAAATCAAACGCTTTTAATTTTATTAATTTGTTGCCTAAAAAACTTAATACGCTAGTTGGGGAGAAAGGCTCAGAACTTTCTGGAGGTGAAAGGCAAAGAATTGCTTTAGCGCGAGCATTGGTAAGAAAACCTGAAATTCTGTTGTTGGATGAAGCCACAAGCTCAATAGACAAAGAGTCAGAGGATGTTATAAAAGAGTCACTAAAAGAACTCTCAAAATCAACAACCATTCTTATAATTGCACATAAATCAAACTTAATTGAAGCAAGTAATTATGTTTATTTGATACAAAATAAAAAAATTAATGAAGAAGGCACTGTTGAAAATTTAATAAATAATAAGAACTCTGAATTTAATTCTTTGTACTCCTAAAATATTTATGAATAGAACATTTATCATTGCTGAAATTGGTGTGAACCATAATAACAATATGGCTCTAGCGAAAAAGATGATCTCTGCTGCAAAAAAGGCAGGTGCGGATGCTGTGAAGTTTCAGACATTTAATACAGAAGAATTTGTCACAAGAAAAACACCAAAAGTCAAATATCAAAAAAAATATACTAATCCAAAATCCTCACATTTCGATATGATAAAATCTCTTGAACTTAGCAAAAGCAATCATAAAGTGATTAAAAACTTCTGTGTTAAAAAGAAAATAAATTTTTTATCAACGCCATACGATATTAATTCTGCAAAATTTTTAAAAAAATTAGGTTGCAAAATATTTAAAACTGCTTCAGCTGATATAGTTGACTTAGAATTACACGCTTATCTAGCTAAAACCAAAAAAAAGGTTTTAATTTCTACTGGTATGAGTAATTTGGAGGAGATAAATCAGTGCGTCAAAATATACAAAAAATATTCAAATAATAATTATGTTCTTTTACATTGTGTTTCAAATTACCCTTGCTCATTAAAATCATTAAATTTAAAAGCAATATCTTTAATTAAAGAAAGGTTTAAAACCAAAGTGGGATATTCAGATCACAGTAATGGAAATTTAGCCGCGGTGGCTAGTGTAGTTTTAGGAGCAAGCGTGGTAGAAAAACATTTTACTATCAACAGAGGTCTACCTGGTCCAGATCAGAAAGCCTCATCTACTCCAAATGAATTTAGTAAAATGGTGAGAGAGATAAGAAAAACTGAATTAATATTAGGTAAAAAAATTAAAAAATGTCAAAAAGAAGAATTACAAATGTCTAAAGTTTCTCGAAAAAGTCTTACACTGATTAAAAACATAAAAAAAATGCAGGTATTAAAAAGAAATTACTTAAAACTAAAAAGACCCGGAACTGGAATTTATTTTAACAAAATTGACAAATTATTGGGCAAAAAAGCAAGAAAAGATTTTAAAAAAAATTATCAAATTAAAGAAAAAGATTTTTATTAATATGGAAATATATATTTCTACAGGAGGATTTAGATCAGATACAGCATTCGAAGTTGTGGCAAAATTTATCAAGAACGGAATAAAAAATATTGAATTATCAGGTACAAAATATTCCTCAGAAAATATTGCAGAAATAAGTAAATTAAAAGATAAAGTCAAATTGCAAATTCACAATTATTTTCCTCCACCAAAATTACCATTTGTTTTGAATTTAGCATCGTCTGATAATAAAATTTACAAAAAAAGTTTTGAGCATATAAATAATGCTCTTGAAACTTGTGCAAAATTACATTGTAAATATTACAGTTTTCACGCCGGTTTTCTTTGCGATATTCAAGTAAAAGAATTGGGAAACAAAATTTTGAATAGAGATTTACAAGAAAGAAACAATTGTATCTCAGTTTTTATTGAAAGAGTTTCAAAAATTTCTGAAAAAGCTAAAAAACTCGGAATAAATTTAATGATAGAGAATAATGTTTTAACCCAAAATACTAAAAAAGAATTTAAACAAAACCCATTTTTAATGTGTGAAAAAGACGAATGTTTAAAAGTTATCAATAAATTACCTGAAAATGTAAAATTATTAGTAGACGTTGCGCATTTAAAAATCTCCTCAAAAACTTTGAATTTTGCGCCAGAGGGATTTTTAAAAAGCTGCAATAATATTATTGGCGGATATCATCTAAGTGACAATAACGGTTTGTCAGATACAAACGAAAAATTTAATAAAGATAGCTGGTTTTGGCCTTATATAAATAAGAAAATTAATTATTACACCATAGAAGTATATGATTTAGATTTTAAAGAAATTAAAAATTTGTATAATTTAACAAAAAAAAAACTTAATGACTAAAATGATTCCAATAGCCAGACCTATTCTAGATAAAAAAGATATTGATTTCGCGGTAAGAGCTTTAAAATCAGGTAGAATCTCCTCTAATGGTCCTTTTGTAAAAATTTTTGAAAAAAAATTTGAAAAATATCTTGGTGGAGGTCATGCGGTAGCAGTTTCAAATGGCACAACTGCTCTTGAGCTTGGTATTAAAACATTAGGAATCAAACCTGGAGATGAAGTCATTGTAACTAATTTCACTTTTGCAGCCTCCATAAATTCTATAATTAATTGTGGAGCTACTCCTGTATTAGCAGATGTTAAAAGATCTACTTGGACAACAGGCCTTGAGGAAATCAAAAAAAAATTTACAAAAAAAACAAAAGCAATTATGCTTGTTCATGTATACGGCCAGCCATGTGAAATAAATGAAATTAAAAAATTTGCTAGGAAAAAAAATGTTTATTTAATAGAGGATTGTGCAGAAGCTTTAGGGTCAAAGTACAAAAAAAGACTCGTTGGGCTTGACGGTGACTGTTCTTGCCATAGTTTTTTTGCTAATAAAACAATTACTACTGGAGAGGGAGGAATGGTAGTATTTAAAAAAAAAAGTCACGCCAAAAAAGCATCAATAGTAAAAAATCATGGAATGTCAATTTTTAAAAGATATTTACATGAGGAGGTTGGATCTAATTATAAAATGACAAATGTTCAGGCTGCTCTAGGTGTAGCGCAATTAAGTAAAATTAAAAAATTAATAAGTCATAGAAAAAAAATATTCAAATTCTATGATAAGCATTTATTAAATGATAACTTGGAAAAATTACCAAACAATACATGGTCAGAAAATTCTTACTGGTATTACGCTATTATAATAAAAAAGAAAATAAATAGAAGTTTACTTATCAAAAATTTAACTAATAAGGGCATCGAGGTAAGACCAACCTTTTTCCCGTTGAATCTAATGAAACCTTTTTCAAAATATTCAAAAGGAAGTTATAAACATTCACTTTATTTAGGTTTAAATGGAATATGTTTACCCTCATCTGGTTTAAAAAAAGCCGAACAAGCTTACATTATAAAAAACTTAAATAAAGAATTAAAAAAATTTCCAAAATCTTAGAGAAGAACTAAATTTATTTTAACAAAATATTAAATTTTGAAAAAAAAAATTAAAATTATAGGTTCCGGCACGCATTCTAGAGTTATTCTAGATTGCGCAATGAGTTTAAAATATCAAGTTGATAGCTTAATTGATATAAATTCAAAAAAGAAAACAAATGAAAAAATTTTTGGTGTGTCAGTTAAAAATAATGTTTACCTAAAAAAAATTACCAAAAAAGACAGAATTTTTATTGCTATAGGAAATAATAAATTAAGAACTTATTACTTTAATTTATTTAAAAAAAAAAACAAATATTATCAACCTAATTTGTAAAGACAGTAGCATTTCAAAATTTGCAAAAATCGGCAAAGGAATTTATGTTGGAAATAAATCGGTTATTAATGCAGGTGCGATTATAGAGGATAATTGCATAATAAACTCGGGATCTATTATAGAACACCAAACAGTCATCGGCAGGAATACACATATTTGCCCTGGTTCAGTTATAGGTGGTAATGCCTCGATAGGTCAAAATAGTTTTGTTGGACTTGGATCAAATATTATTAATAAGATAGTTATAGGGTCAAATACAATTATTGGAGCTGGCAGTACAGTAATTAAAAATATTTCTTCTAATCAGATTTATGCCGGTTCTCCTGCTAAAAAGATAAAAAGATCTAAATGAAAATAAAAAAAAAGAATGTATTGAAACTTTATAATCTTCCAAAAGAGGTTTTTTTCTGTAAGAAATGCACAATCTCTAATCAAAGACCTCGAATTAGTTTTAACGCAAATGGAATTTGTTCAGCTTGTCAATTTGCAGAATTTAAAAGAAAAAAAATAAATTGGAAGAAAAGAGAGGAAGAATTATTGAGGTTACTTGATAAACACAGAAGTAAAACAAATAAAAATGACATAATTGTACCATGTAGTGGAGGAAAAGACGGCAGTTGGGTGGCCCATCAATTGAAATTTAAGTACGGAATGAATCCTTTATGCGTTACTTGGAGGCCAATAATTCCTACTGATATTGGAAAAAGAAACTTGAAAAATTTTATTTCAGTGGGCTTTGACCATGTTTTAGGTAAAGCAGATTCTGAAACACTGCAAAAACTTACTTCTTTATCTTTTAATTTGTTAGGAGAACCTTTCCAACCTTTTATATATGGCCAATATAACTTTCCAGTAAAAATAGCCGTGGAGAATAACATTTCCATAATGATGTATGGTGAAAATGGAGAGGTAGAGTATGGAGGTGATATGACTTACGCGTTCAAACCATACAATGATTTTAAAGCAAGAGATAAACACTATTTTTCGAAAATCTCACCCACTTATTGGAAAAAACATAAAATAAATCAATCTAGACTAAAAGAATTCGAGGCACCGCCATTACAAAAGATTAAAGACAACAAAACTCAAATGCATTTTTTTAGTTATTACAAGTTTTGGGACCCTCAAGAGAACTTTTACTATTGTCAGAAAAACACAAATTTTGAGGTGAATCCGTATCGAACTGAGGGAACATACTCCAAGTATGCAAGCTTGGATGATAAACTAGATGGCTTTCATTATTATCTTATGTTCATAAAATTTGGAATAGGAAGAGCAACAAGTGATAGTGCTCACGAAGTTAGAGATAAAAAAATATCTAGAGAGGAAGCTGTCTACTTAGTTAAAAAGTACGATGGAGAGTTTCCAAAAAAATTTTATAAAATTTTTTTAAAATATTGTGATTTATCGGAAAAAAAATTTGAAGAAATAATTGATAGTTGGCGATCTCCTCACATTTGGAAAAAATTTAATGGAAAATGGCAACTTAAAAAAACAGTTTGGTAAATTAAATTTTCGAATAAATGCCCAAAAAATTTAGAATAATTCCAAAATTAGATGTTAAGTCTTCATTTATTATTAAAGGAGTCAACTTTGAAGGTATGCGAAAAATTGGTAGTGCAAAAAAATTTGCGAAAAAATATTATTTGGATGGAGCAGATGAACTGATAGTTAATGATGTAAATGCAAGTTTATTTGGACGAAGCACTGCGCTCAATTTTTTAAAATCTTGTTGTAAAGATATTTTTATACCCGTTACATTAGCAGGTGGTTTAAAAAGTGTAGAAGACGTAAAAAAAGCGATGGATAGTGGGGCCGATAAAGTTGCAATTAATACAGCAGTTGTTAAAAACAAATCTCTAATCTCAAAAATTGTTAAAATTTTTGGTAGTCAAGCACTAATAGTTTCAATAAATGCGAAAAGAATTTCAGATAAAAAATGGCAAGTTTATATTGATAAAGGTAGAGAAAAGACAGGTCTAGATGCTTTAAAATGGGCTCAAACTGCTGAAAATTTGGGTGCTGGAGAAATACATTTAAACTCTATTGATGGAGAAGGAACTCTTAATGGTTTTGATTACAACTTAATTAAATCTTTATCAAAAAAAATAAAAGTACCTGTTATAGCAGGTGGAGGTTTAGGAAACCTAGATCACTTAACAAAACTTGCAAAGATGAAAGGTATAGATGGAATTTCAACTTCAGCAGCACTTCATTACAATCATCTAAAAATTGATGAAATTAAAACTTTTTTAGCAAAAAAAAAAATGAATGTGAGAAAATAATAATGAAAATATTAGCAGTTATTATAGGGAGAAAAAGTTCAAAAAGACTTAAAAATAAACATCATCTTTTTATAAAAAAGAAAAAGATTATTAATTATACGTTAGATCTTGTTAAAAATTCAAAAAAATTTATTAGGACAATAGTTAGTACTGACGATAAAAAAATAATTCGATTAATTAAAAAATATCCTAGTTTTATTCCACTTGAAAGACCCTCTTATCTCTCAAAAGATACTACAAAGCCTATCCAAGTCATAAGGTATGTTCACCATTGGTATAAAAAAAATTATGGAGAAATTGATGGCATATTTGTATTTCAACCCACCTCACCTTTAAGATCAAAGAAGACTATTAACAAAATGATAAATATTTTTAAAAAGTTCAATAACAAAAGATCAGTTGTTTCAGTTTCACCAGTAAGTGAACATCCTGAGTGGATGTTAAGTGTCAAAAAAAATAAGATTAAACCTTATATTACACATGAAAGTTTTATTAAGAGATCACAAAGTTGTAAAAAATTGTATAAAATTAATGGCTTAGGTTATCTTTTAACATTAAAAGATATTTTATATGGAAGTTCTCTTGCGCCAAAAAATTTCATACCATCCGTATGCGATTCGCAATTTGAGTCAATCGATATTGATACATTTGAAGATTTGATCAAAGCCAGAGTTTATATTCACTTTTTAAAATATTTTAAAAAAAATTAAAGATTTGAATACTTTCATCAATGTTAAAACCAGAAGAGTTTAAATTTAAAAAAAAAAATTATTTGTTTTGTCTACATTTGGACATTGCGGAATAGACTACTTGCATAGCTTACTAGATAACCACAAACAAATAATTATTATTCCAAGTTTAAGTTTTTTCAGAAAACTTGAAATTTTTGAAAAGAAAAATTACACAAAAAAGTTAAAAAAAAAAACTTATATATCTAAATTTGTTGATTTTATTCTTAAAGCAAATAAACAAACTATGCGTCATAAAATATTCAAAAACTCTAGAGAAAAAAAAAACTTTAAATCATATATATTTGAATATTTAAAATATAAAAAAAAATTTACCATTAAAAAAGATTTATTTGAAAGTATTCATTATGCTTATGCAAGAGTTAAAAATTTTAATCAAAATAAAAAAATTATTGTAGCTCATGAGCATGCACCATGGAACTGTTTTAATTATGAGTCTTATTTTGATGCAAAATATATTTTGATAATAAGGGACCCTAGAGCAAGCATTGCAGGAAGTATAAAATATTTACAAAGAGCAAAAAAAAATCCATCTAGTTATGATATTGATTTAGCTTTAGGTTTTTTTTGGAGTGCATTAACTTTTTATAAAAATATAAGGAAAAAAAAGATTTTTATTTTTAGCAACGAAAAAATGAATTTAAATCTTAACAAAGAGATGAGAAAACTTTCTAGATGGCTAGGAATTACGTTTAACACGTCTTTAACTCAATCAACTCTTCTTGGAAAAAATTGGTTTGGAGAGTCTGCTTATTTATCTATTGGCGATTTAAAGAAAAAATTGCCAAAAGATTATTATGATATAAAATTGGTTCAGAAAAGATGGTCAGCTATTCTTTCCAAGAACCAAATTAAACAAATAGAATTATTTTTCGAAGAGATATTTAAAATTTTCAAATATAAGAAAAAATATAGTCTAAGTTCCTTTGAAAAAATAATTCATATATCAAGGTTTTTTCTTAATTTGGATTTTAATCAAGGTACAAATTTAAAGAATTTCTTGAATATACCAAAATTAATAATCAGAAGATTTTGCTTAATATTTTTTAACAAAATATCAAGAAAATTATTTTTAATTTAAATAGCATGCAAATATTAAGAATATTATTAAAAGCTAAGTTTTCTTTTAAAATTGGAACTAAAGTTGATCTTCTTATTTGGACAGGTTGGGAAAACAAGGAGATTTTTAATAATTTATTCAAAAAAATTAATTATGATTACATTGAGCGGCCAACAGACGTAATAAATTTACCATATCTATTCGTGGCAATTTTTTTAAAAATTATAAAAGGACAGAGTATATTTATAAATTATTTTAAGACAGCGGTATTTTTTTCAAAACCAAAAATTTTATTGACCACTTATGACAATTACTCAGTTTTTTATAAATTCAGAAAAATTTTTAATGTTGAAACTGGTTTTATTCAAAATGGCCATAGATTTCCATATATGAATTATTTATATAATTATAATAAAAAGATTAATTATGATAAAAAAAATAATCACGTTGATCATATGTTCGTTTACGGAAAAAATATTCAGAATGAACTTAAAAAATATATAAATGGAAAATTTTATTTTATAGGGTCTTTTAGAAACAATTCAATATCTAAGCCAAATAATAAAATTTCTAAGGACAAATCTTCTATTATTTTTATCTCTCAGTTTAGAGTTCAAAACTCTAATACCACACCAATACCTGATGGCAAAATACTCAAACTTCTTGATGAATATTGTTTGAAAAAAGAAATAAAACTTAAAATTATGTGTTTCTGTTCTCCACATATAAAGAGAGGTAGAGGAAAAGAGAATTTTAAAGAGGAAATTAACTATTACAAAAATTTGAAATTGAGAACCAACTATAAACTTTTAATTAGAAAAAATTTTTATGATAGTTATAGGATTCTTCAAAAAGAAAATTTAATAATCACTGAAAATTCTGCTCTAGGATATGAAATGTTAGCTTTAGGAAAAAAGGTGATTTTTTTTCCTATAAGGAAAGATGATTTTTCACCTAAAGGAGCAAACCATTTCGGTTGGCCATTAAATTCTGGAAAAAGTGGTCCTTTTTGGTTGAATTATTATTCCCCAAAAAAATTATTTGAAAAAATTGAAAAAATTCGTTTGATGAATAAATTAATATGGAATGATATCAGTAAAAAATATATAAAGAATATAATTAATTTTGATTATAAAAACAAAATTTTAGTTCAAACAATTAAAAAACAAATTAATGAGTATAAGAAAAACTCTTAAAAATAAATCCATTCTTATAACTGGCGGTACTGGATCATTTGGAAACGAATTCATTCGTTTTTTGCTTAAAGAGGCAAACCCAAAGAAAATTGTAATTTTTTCCAGGGATGAATTCAAACAATTTCAAATGAGCGAAAAGTATCCCAAAAAAAAATTTAATTCATTAAGATTTTTTATTGGAGATGTTAGAGAGAAAGAAAGATTAGAGTATGCTACCAAAAATATTGATATTATAATTCATGCAGCTGCTCTGAAGCAAATTAACACTGCGGAGTACAATCCTTGGGAGTTTATAAAAACAAATATAGTAGGTGCGCAAAATGTAATTGACTGTGCTATTAAAAATAATATCGAGAAAGTAATAGCTCTTTCTACCGATAAAGCCGCAGATCCAATAAGTTTGTATGGAGCAACTAAGTTCACCTCAGATAAATTATTTATCGCTGCAAATAATATTACCGGTAAAAATAAAACTAAATTTTCAGTTGTAAGATATGGAAATGTTGCAAGCTCAAGAGGATCAGTAATTCCTTTTTTTAAAAAATTAATTGAAGAAAAAGCAGATTTCCTACCTATAACTGATAAAAGAATGACAAGATTTTTTATTTCCTTAAAAGAAAGCACTGAGTTTGTTGGTAAGTGTTTAAATTTAATGAAAGGCGGTGAGATTTTTGTACCAAAAATTTCTTCAATAAAAATCGTTGACCTTGCAAATTCATTGGCCCCAAAAATAAAACAAAAAATTATTGGCATAAGACCTGGTGAAAAACTACATGAAGTTATGTGTCCACAAAACTCTTCAGCTCACACTATAGAGTTTAATAATTTCTTTGTAATTGCACCTTCAATAATATTTTTAGATAGAAAAAAGATTAATTATTTTAAGTACTCAAACAATATAAAAGGGAAAAAAGTCAAAGATGGTTTTGAATATAGTTCTGAAAAAAATAAATTTTTTCTTAAAGGAAAAGACCTTAAAAAAAAAATTAGAAAAGGTTTTCTAAGTCTTTGAAATTGATGTCTATAGCAATCATTCCAGCTAGAGGTGGCAGTAAGAGAATTAAAAATAAAAATTTAAGAAATTTTTTTGGAAAGCCTTTAATTTCGTATTCGATTTTAGCAGCAAAAAAATCAAAACTTTTTAAAAGGATAATTGTATCTACAGATGATAAAAAAATTAAAAAAATATCAGAAAAATACGGTGCTGAGGTTCCTTTTTTAAGACCGAAAAATATTTCTGGAGATAAAACAAAAGCTCAAGATGTTTTTATTCATGCGATAAGATATTTAGAAAGAAAGAAAGTTAAATTTAATTATGTTTGTGGCATTTATCCAACCGCACCATTATTACAAATAAAAGATTTAATTCAGGGCTTCAAAAAAGTAAAAAAATGGAATTATGTTTTTTCGGCTTGTAAGCATGAAAAAAGTGTAATTAGATCTTTTATTTTAAATAAAAATAAAAAGATTAATTTTATTAAACCAAATTTTATCAATAAAAATACTCAAGAACTTCCAGACTCATTTTATGATGCTGGACAATTTTACTGGGCTGATAAAAAAAGTTGGCTTAATCAGAATATGTATTTGTTGAAAGGATCATTAGTAGAAATAGATAAAAAATTTGTTCAAGATGTTGATTACATTAACGACTTAAAAATTCTAAAAAAGAAATTTAAAAAAATAAAAAAAATTTAATGAAAAAAAAAATTCTTCTAACAGGTGCCTATGGTTTTTTAGGAACAATACTTAGTGAAAAACTTGAAAAAAATCATTATAAAGTTTTTAAACATGGAAAGAAAAAATCAAGAGATGAGAATTTTAATTTAAAAGATTATAAAATTTTAAAAAAAAATTTAGATAAGATTAAACCAAATCTAATCATTAATCTTTTATCATTAACAGATGTTGATAAATGTGAAAAAAAAATTTTTGAAGCATTTGATTTGAATATAAAAGTATTAAAAAATTTTAGTAAGTATTTGAAGAGTATAAATTATAATTGCCGATTAATACATATTTCAACAGACCAAGTATATTCAGGTACAGGACCACATCTAGAAAATATGGCAAAGCCTTTAAATAATTATGGCTGGACAAAATTTTTGGGGGAACTTTGCATTCAAGAACACCAAGCATTAATTCTGAGAACTAATTTTGTCGGTAGAAGCGAGACTCCAAATAGGCACAGTCTGACTGACTGGTTTATTAAAAATCTAAAAAAAAATAAAAAAATTCAATTATATAAAAATATATTTTTTAACCCATTAGAAATTCATTATCTGTCAAACCTTATTTTAAGAATCATGAATAAAAAAATAAGAGGTACTTTTAATGTGGGTTCTAGCACTGGTTTAAGTAAGGCCAGTTTTCTTCTCAAAATTGCTAAAAATTTAAATTTAAATATTGAAAATTGTGCTACAGCTAATTTCAAAGCGAAAAAAAATACTGCACCAAGACCAACTGATATGATAATGAACTGTAAAAAGTTTGAAAAAACTTTTCAAATAAAATTGCCAAATATAAATGATCAAATTTCAAGAATTTGTGAGAGTTATTCAAATATAATATGATTATTCAAAATAAAAAGATTGGTCCGGGGGAAAAAACTTTTTTCATCGCTGATATAGCAGCTAACCATGACGGTGATTTAAAAAGAGCCTTAGAATTAATTAAACTATGCGCAGAAGCAGGGGCAGATGCAGCTAAATTCCAACATTTTAAAGCAGATACAATTGTTAGTGATATAGGTTTTAAAAGTTTGGGTTCACAACAATCACATCAAAAAAAATGGAAAAAAACAGTTTACGAGGTGTATGAAGATGCCTCCTTAAATTTAGAGTGGACAGAAAAACTTAAGGAGGAATGCGACAAATGTGGAATTATTTTCTTTACAAGTCCTTACGATCTAAAAATTATCGATTATATAGATAAATTTATACCTGCATACAAAATTGGTTCTGGAGATATTACTTATTTAGAAATCATAAAAAAAATTGCATCGAAAAATAAACCATATTTTCTAGCTACTGGAGCCTCTAATATCGAAGATGTCAAAAGGGCAGTAAAGACTGGTTTAAACATAAATAAAAATTTAGTGATTATGCAATGTAATACTAATTATACAGCTGATAATGAAAATTTTAATTACATAAACTTAAATGTCTTAAAAAGTTTTAAAAAAATATTTCCTGACCTTTTACTTGGATTAAGTGATCATACTCCCGGTCATGCTACAGTATTAGGTGCAGTATCACTTGGTGCCTCGTCCGTAGAGAAACATTTTACTGATGATAATTTAAGAAATGGTCCTGATCATCTGTTCTCAATGAATCCAGAAACGTGGAGACAAATGATCGATAGAACAAGAGAACTGGAGAAGAGTTTAGGATTTGAAGAAAAAAAAATTGAAAAGAATGAAACCGAAACTGTTATACTTCAAAGAAGAGCATTGAGAGCAATAAAAGATCTGAAAAGTGGAGAAAAAATTAATGATCAAAACGTAATAGCTCTAAGACCGTGCCCTAAAAATGGGATTTTGCCATATGAAAAAGAGCAAATTCTGGGAAAAAAATTAAATAAAAATATTATTAAGGGCGACCTAATTAAATGGGAAGACCTAATCTAGTAATAATTATACCTGCAAAAAATGAAGCGAAAACTGTTGGGAAAATTATTAAATACTCAATTAAATTTGGAGATGTAGTAGTAATAGACGATGCAAGTAAAGATGGCACTGATCAGATTTGTACAAAAAATGGAGCCAAGCTTTTGAAAAATAAAAAAAGTTTATTTTACGATGGATCTCTTAATAAGGGATTTAGTTTTGCAAAAAGGAGGAAATATAAATTTATAATAACTCTGGACGCTGATGGAGAACATGATTTGAAGATGGTTCCTATTTTTTTAAAACATTTAAAAGCAGGTAATGATCTGATTTTGGGAAAAAGAAAAGTATTACCACGATTATCAGAAAAAATAATTAGTTATTATTATAAAAAAAAATTCAATGTTAGTGATCTCTATTGTGGAATGAAAGGTTATAATGCAAAGTGGATAAATCATTTTAAAGTGTTTGATAGATTTGGATCGATTGGAACAGATTTAGCCACCAGGATCATACAAAGCCAAAAAAGTGCATATAAGGAAATTAACGTCAAAATTTATAAAAGGAAGGATAAACCCAGAATTGGCAATCCTTTTTTTGCCGACCTTAAAATTTTTAAATCTTTCTTTTTAAATTTAATTATTAATTAAATATAATTTTCGGTGGCTAAAAAATTTTTAATTTTGTCTGAAATAGAAAAGACTAAAGCAAATCAAGATTGTATAATTCCTTTTTTTTCTGCTTTGAGTGATAAAAATTTATTAAAAAAAAAAATATAATCATAATTATGATTATATAAATAAATACTCATCTAACGAACAACTTATCATTAAAGATGCTAAATATTTAGAGAATATTTATGAGAAAGTTTTAGTGGAACTTTCAAAAAAACTTAACCTTTCCCATAACAAAAATTTCTCATTGAATTTTTGGAGGATTTTAATTGGTCCGTGGTTAGGGATGTTTATTTATATTTATTTTTTAAAGTGGAAAACAATTGCTAATATAAAAAATAAAAATACATTATTTAAAGTAAAATTCTATAAATTTACCAAAGATTTTCTTATTCCTAAAAATATGAGAGATTTTACATCATTTATAAATTTAGAATGTTGGCAACAAAAAATTGGTCAAAAAATTTGTCTTCACTTTTTTAAAAATAAAAATGTTATAAATGTAAAATATTTTCATCAGAAAAAAATAGTTTTACAGGAGCAAGGCACTCTTAAGAGAAGTTTGTTATATTTATTCAATTTGATACCCTTTAAAAAAAGTAATAGATATTTAATTCTAAATTCATATTTGGGTTTTTTTCGTGAATTATTCTTAAATTTCAAGTTTTTACAGTTTCCTTCTTTTGTTACATACGAAAAAAAATTCAACTCATCTAAAAAAAACTTTTCTTTGAGAGATGAAATAAAAAAAAATTTAAAAAAAAATAAATTAGATAAATTTGCAAATAATCTTATTAACGACTTGACTGATGAAATACCATCAACTTTTTTGGAAGATTTTGATAAGCTTGAAAAATTAAGCAGAAAATTAAATTTTCCAAGTAACCCAAAAGTTATATTTTCTTCGAATTTTAGAATAAGCACACTAGTGAGCTATTATATAGCAAAAAAAAAAAGAAGATGGTGCTAAGTTATTAATTGGTCAGCACGGAGGATTATATGGAGCTACTTTATTTTCTTGGTTTGAAAAGCATGAGATAAAAACCTGTGACAAATTTTTATCTTGGGGTTGGTTAGAAAAAAGTAAAAAGGTCAAAAGAATCGGCATCTTAGTAAAAACAAAAGAAATTAATTGGAATAATAAAAATAAAAGAATATTAATTTTTTTAAGGAGTAGAAATAAATATCCTGCATCTTTTTTAAGCGGAACAAATACTGAAAGTTATTTAAATTACTCCCAACATTTAAGTAAGTTTTTTAATAAAGTTTTACCGCATATCAAAAAAAATTTTTTGCTTAGACTTCCTCCAAACTTTAAAGTCATAAATCAAATAAAATTTTTTAATGACGTCAAAAATTTAAAATTTGATAATAGTCCTGAAATGTTTAGCCATTTAAACAAATCAATTCTTGCAATAAACACAACTCACTCAACTCCCTTTTTACAAATTATGTCTATTAATTTTCCAAATATTTTAATACTTAATGGTAAAGATAATCCCTTTAAAGATAAAAAATCTTTTAAAATGCTTAAAAAAGTTAAAATCTATCATGATAATTTTAAATCTGCGGCTAATTTTCTAAATTCATTAGATGAACCACAAAAAATTTTTAATTGGTGGTATAAAAATGATACTCAAAAAGTAGTAAAAAATTTCTGTTTTAACCATGCTTTTAAAAATGAAAATTTGATAAAAGATCTGAAAAATATTATTTTGAAAAAATGAAAAAAATATCAATAAAGTCAAAATCAAATATTGAACTAGTTGAGCGATCTTCACATTGGGTTCAAAATAGAAAAGGATATTTTACAATGGAAAGAAACGAGAGAGTCGATGAATTTAGCTCTTCCAGCATGAATATTTTGAAAAAAATATCATCCTTTGATTTCAGAACTTATCCAGATAATAACTTAATTTACAGTAGATTATCTAAATGGCTAAAAATAAAAGAAAAAAATATCTTAATTACAGAGGGAGCAGACGGTGGGCTTTTAAGAATATTTAATGTATTTGCTGACAAAAATGATGTTGTGTTGACGCTTGAGCCCGGCTACGCCATGTATCCAGTATATTGTAAAATGTTTAAGGCAAAGTATGTTCCTTTCAAACTAAACTCACCAATAAATAAAGATTATTTTTTTAAACTAAAAAAAAAGATATTAAAAAATAAACCAAAAATTGTAGCAATTGCTAATCCTAATCAACCAATAGAGGTTATGTTAAACTTAAATCAACTAAAAGAAATTTGTAAAATTACTAAAAAATTAAAATGTTTATTTGTTGTAGATGAAGCTTATTATCATTTTAACAATACGACCGCCCAAAATTTAATAAAAAGTTATAATAACTTGATTGTTGTAAGGACATTTTCAAAAGCTTTTGGTCTTGCAGGTCTGAGAGTTGGTTATACTTTATCTAATGAAAAAAACATAAAATATCTTAAGTCGATAAAACCTATTTATGAAATTAATTCTGTAAATATTCAAATTATTCTATTTTTCCTTAAAAATATTCAAATTATGAAAAATTACGTAAAAGAAGTAAATATATCAAGAAAATATTTAATTAAAGTCTTTACAAATTTAAAATGTAAAGTTTATGGGAAATATTCTAATACAGTTTTGATTGAATTTCCAAGTACAAAAATAGCAGAAAATATTTCGAAAGTTTTATTTAAAAAAAAATTTATTGTAAGATATATGATTCTTAATAACAAAGGCTTTATAAGGCTAACTCTTAGCGGTAAAAAAATTATGAGAGAATGTTTGGATATTATAAAAAAAAATTTCTAATTTAATACAAATTATGACAGCTTGGAAAAAAAAAAATGTTACTTCTTATTATATTAATAATAGGTCAAAATTTAAGGACTTATATTTATCCGAGTCCAAATTGCTTTTAAAATTAAAAAATAAAAAAATAAAAAATATATTAGATTTTGGTTGTGCTACTGGAAATTTTTATAAAATATTTAAAAAAATGTTCAAAAAAATCAATTATGTTGGCATGGATTTTGAGAAAGAAATGATTAAAAATGCAAAAAAAATATTTTATAAGAAAAGAGACGTTAAATTTTTATTATCTAATAAAAATAATCTATCTTTTAAAAAAAATACATTCGATTTCACTTTCTGTACAAGTGTTTTACATCATGTGAAAGAGTACAAAAAAGTAATAAAGCAATTAATTATGTTATCATCAAAATATATTTTTATTGACTCTCCAAGAATTTATTATGGTAAAGATTTTGTAGGACTAATGAATTTGGATAAAAGATTTGATACTAGTAAAATAAAAAAAAATAATGTTAAGTACTATGTTGTTAATATTAAAAAATATGTAAATTTCTTAAAACCCCTTCTGAAAAAAAATAAAATAGATAAAGTATATTTCTTTTGCAACAAACTACCTTATTCCAAAGATCAAATGTCATTCAACCATGAAATTTTTTATATGACTATTTTATTCATAAAATCTAAGAGAAATCGCAAACTAAAAAAAATTGTTTACTCAAATGTGCCAAAAATAAAAAGATTGTTGAATGGGATTTAAATGAAAACTGCAATAATAATTGGGTTTGGAGGCATGGGCATAAGACATTTCAAAGCCTTAAAAAAACTAAAAATTAAGGTTATTGCGGTATGCGATAAAAACGTTAAAAAACTTGAAAAAATTAGTTTTCTTGAAAATGTAACAAAAGTTAAAAATTATAAAAAACTTTTGAAATTTAATGCCGATTTAGTATGCATAAGCAGTAATACAATGTCTAGATTTAATATAATTAAAAACTTTATTACTAAATCAAATATTCAAAAACTTTTAATAGAAAAACCTTTGGCAGTTTCTTTCAAGGAATGTTTAGAAATAAAAAATTTGATTAAAAAAAATAATAAAAGATTATATGTAAATACTTATAGAACAATCTCCAAAAATTTTGAGAACGTTAAAAAATTATTTAATAAGAATAAAGAGAAAATTACCCATATATTCATAAATTCCCCATCAGCAGGTTTGGGCAATATGGGATCAATTTTTTTTGATTTAGGAAATTTTTTTATTGATGAAAAAGTTATTTCAGTAACTTCATGGATAGATAAAACTGGAACTTTAAACCCAAGAGGTAAAATATTTAAGGATCCAGGAGGATATGGAATAGTAAAATACAAAAAAAATAAAAAACTTTTTTTTGATTTAAGTGAAAATACTTCATTACCATATGAAATAATCTTAAAAAGCCAAAACTTCGAATGTAAGATAGACGAACTTAACAATAATTTTTTATTTAGACAAAGACCAAAAAGCATGATGGCAAAACCTAATTATTTTTATTTATACAAACCAAAATATTTTAAACTTAAGCTTAATCATAAATACGATGTTGTTTTAATGACAACATTTTCAATAAAAAAATTATTTTTAAAAAGATTTAAAAGTAATCTACCAAGCGCTATTTCTTCAATGGAAACAATTTTCGCATGCTATGCTTCAGATAAATTAAAAAAGACTATTAAATTTCCCCTTCAAAAACAATTTCACTCAAAAAGAGTAAATTTCGCTTGATTTCTTTGAATACATATTCTTTTGGCCTTGGCATGGGTTTAGCAAAAGGGTCGAAAAAAACTATGAAATTTTTAGATTTTATAAACTTTTGTTCTAAAAACAAAATTAAAACAATTGAATTTCCCCTAGATTTTTTTTCAAAACAAGAAAAAAAGGAAATAAATTATTATTTTAAGATTTTGAAAAAAAACAATTTTAAAGCAATAATAGATTTAGAAGATTTAAATACAAATATTATTAAAAAACTAGCTAAGATCAATCATTTTTATGATTTTGATTTAATTAGAATAAAAATGTCAAATCATTTTGGTGGAAATAGGTATCAAATTAAAGATTTTGAACAACAAAAAAAAAATTTTATAAAATTAATAAAAAAATCGTTAATAATTGTGAAGGGGACCAAAATCAAATTTGCAATTGAAAATCATCAAGATTTAAATTCTAAAGAATTAATTAATATTATTAAACAAACATCTTTAAAAAAAGTTGGCATAAATTGGGACATAGCTAATTCTTTGGCTACTATTGAAACTCCTGATGAGTTTTTTAAAAATACTAAAAATTATATTATGAATGTACATAGCAAAGATTATAAAGTAATAAAATCTGATAAAGGTTTCTTCTTAAAACGATGTATAATCGGAAAAGGTATAGTTAATTTTAAAAAATATATTAATTTTTTTAAAAAAAAAAAAATTAATTTTTCAATTGAATTAGGAGCCCATATTTCTAGACATTGCGATTTTCGAAATGAAGAATTTCTAAAGTCACATAATCTTACCAAAAATAAAATATTTAATTTTAATAAATATTTGAATAAATGGCACTTTAATGAGAGTCCCTACTCCAATTGGGAAATAAAAAAGAATTTAAATTTTTCTTATAAAGAAGAGATAAGTGATATAATAGCTTCTATTAATTTTGTAAAAAAGATATATGGCAAACAATAAACCACTAATTATTATTACTGGAGGTACAAGAGGCCTTGGTTTAGCTACAGCGGAGTATTTAAGTAAATTAAATTGGAACCTAATTATAATCGATATTAGCAAAGAGGCGTCAAAAGTTTATAAAGAAAGTAAAAATATTGCAGAGGTGAGTAAAAAATTGAAAAATAAAAATATTGTAGACTTCTTTTTTGGTGATTTAAGTATTGAAAAAAATGTAAAAAATATTTTTAAAAAAATAAAGAAAAAATACAATAAAATCGATGGTTTGGTAACATTTGCAGGTGGTGATATCAAAGGTTCTGATAAAAAAGCTGGCGGGGGAAAAGCAAATAATAATAATTTATTTATAAATAATAAAGAATTTAAAGAAATATTTAATAGAAATTTTTATTCTACTTATTTCACTGTTAAAAATTGTATTCCTTTAATGAAAAAATACAATTCAGGAAAAATTGTCACCATTTCCTCAATTCTAGCCACATTTGGAAATGACTCAGAGTTTGCTTACAGTTCTTCAAAGTCAAATATAATTCATTTAACTCGAGCGGCAGCTGCACATTGTAGAAAATGGAATATAAATGTAAATTGTATTGCTCCAAGTGGAGTAAAAACAGGAAGATTTATGAGCACTATGAAAAAAAGGTCTAAACATGATTTAGCAAGAATGAATAATAAAAAAAAGTTATTAAGCTTCGCAGAAAAAGAAGACATTGCAAAAGTAGTGTATTTTCTACTATCCGATCTTTCTTCTTTCGTATCGGGCCAAGTTATTAAGTTAGACGGGGGTGAAATTCTTTCAGCAGTTTAAAAATGAAAAATTATTTTAATTTTGAAAAAAGTAATATTTTAATACTAGGTGCATCATCTGGTTTTGGAAAAATTTATTCTGAAACATTTTATAATCTTGGTGCAAATGTAATAAGTTTGGCAAGAAATACTAAAAAACTCAAAAAATTAAAATCAGATTGTGAGAAAAAAAAATCAAAAGGTTCAATTGAAATTTTCAATTGTGATATTAACAAGGAAAAACAAGTAAATAATTTTATAAAAAAAATTAAGCAAAAATATAACAAACTAAATATTGTAGTATATTGTTGTGGTTGTAACGTAAGACAGCTATTTACAGAAATCAAAAAGAAAGATTTCGAAAATATAATGCAAACTAATTATTTTTCAGCATTTAATATATATAGAAAATTATACCCAATGCTAAAAAACTCAAGTTACGGCAGAATTATAAATTTAACGAGTATTTTTTCTTCAAGGACTATGAAGAAACGAACTTCTTATTCTGCAAGTAAAGCTGCTTTACTAATGTTGACTAAAAGTTTAGCTTTGGAGTGGTGTAATAAAAATTTTACCATTAATTCAATTTCTCCAGGTCCTTTCTTAACAGAAATAAATTTGCCAGTTTTAAATAACAAAAAAGAATATAAAAAAATGTGTGAAAAAATACCCTTAGGAAGATTTGGAAATGTTGACGAAATAATTACGCCTATGTTGTTTTTAGCTTCGCCCCACTCTTCTTATGTAAACGGAGCCGAAATAGTTGTTGATGGTGGTTGGAATATATTATGAAAACAGTTGCAATTATATTTGGCAGAAAAAATAGCAAAGGTTTAAAAAATAAAAATATTAAAAATATAAATGGGAAACCCGCTTTTAGTCACGTAATTGACGAGGTTAGAAAAGTAAAAAAAATTAATCACATATTTGTTTCAACAGATTCAGAATATATTATTTCTAAAGCAAAAAAAAAAGGTTGTAAGATAATTATTAGGCCAGAGTATTTATGTTCAGATAAATCATTACTATCTGATGCAATCTACCATGCGATAAAAATATGTGATCAACAAGAAAAAAATATTGATAATTTTTTAATTTTATTGGCAAACTCTATTTGTTTTAACTTCGAAAATATCAACAAAGCAATAAAACTAATTAGAGGAAGAAATGTGGATACAGTTACTACAATTTCAAAATTCAATATGTTTTCTCCAGTAAGAGCTATGGTAATTAAAAAAAAAAGGGTACAAAATTTTATTCCAAATAGTGTTCTTAAAAGATATGTAAATTTATCTGGAGATAGAGATAAATCAACTGATACCTTTTTTATCAACCATTCATTCACACTCTCAAAAAGAAAAGTTTTTGATAATCCCAAAAAAAACCCAATGCCTTTTCAGTGGATGGGTAAAAATAAAAGCTTTATTGAACAAAAATTCTGTATAGGCGATATTGATTTTGAATGGCAAATTCCAGTAGTGAAATGGTGGCTAAAAAATAAAAAAAAATTTAAAATTTAAAGTGAGTAAAGAAATCATTTTTTTTGGAGGATCTGGCTTCGTTGGATCATATTTTGTAAGAAAATTATTATATAATAAATACAAAGTAAATATTTATGATTTAAACAAACCAAAATTTAAACATAAAAACTTAAAGTATATTAAGGGAAATATTTTAGATGAAAACAAAGTTTATGAAACAATAAAAAAGAACTCATACGTTTTTAATTTTGCAGGTTGGTCAGACCTAGAAACAGCATCAAACCACGAAGAAGAGGTTAAAAAGTTAAATTTAGATGCCAACAATAAGATACTTAAAATTTGTAAAAAAAAAAATGTAAAAAGATTTGTTTATGCAAGCACGCTTTATGTTTTTAGTAAATATGGTGGAATTTACAAAGAATCCAAGAAAAAAGCTGAAAAATTAATAGAAGCCTCTAAAGTTCCATATACAAACTTGAGATTTGGCTCTTTGTATGGAATTGGATCTAAACCTGGAAATGCGATCTTTGATATTCTTCAGATGGCAATAAAAAAAAAGAAAATTACTTATTGGGGAAGAGGTGACGAAGTTAGACAGTATATTCATGCAAGAGATGCAGCTAAAGTATGCGATCAAATATTTTTTGAAAAATTTAAAAATAAATCACTTTTGATTACAGGTTTAGAAGATATTAGAATGAGAGACTTGCTTAATACTGTGAAAGAAATGTTTGATAACAAAATTGAAATTCAGTTTGATTACAACAAAAGGACAGATGCACATTATAAGAATACGCCTTTTACAATAGATGGAAAAGATAAGGAAAAACCTATAATTGGTGAAAAATTATTATTTGAGAGTTACACAGATATAGGTCAGGGAATATATGAGTTGGCTAATTATTTAATCAAAATTCGTGAATAAAAAAATATTAATTACTGATGTCGATAAAATTTATAAATCCGAGAAGGATAGTCAAATAGTTTATTGGATAAAAGGTTTAAAAAAGAAACATGAGATAGATATTCTCGAATATGCAGAAAAAAATTCAAAAAAATTTAAAAAACTCTACAATGATTTTATTAACAATTTAAATAAGAAAAAAGTCAAAATTGGACCTAAAGTTAAAAATTTGAAAGATTATTTAACTATCGAGAATTTTGAGTCACTAAAATATACCTCTGTTAATGAAAAATGTAATTGGGGAAAATCCTTTTTTTTAAATGAGATAATAAAGTGTTATGCTTTAAATGAATTTATTAAAAGCAATAAACCTAAATTTGTTAAGGTGCATTTAGTTGAAAGCAATGAGTCAACTTACATGTTATTAAAAAAATTATTCAAAAAAAATAACATTAAGTATGAATTTGTAATAAATAAAAAGCCCATAAAAGCCTTTTCAAACAAAATTTATTTATTTGAACTTTTAAAAACAATTTTAATATTTTTTTATTTTGTGACAATAAATTTTAAATTTTTTAAATATAACTTTAAAAAATACTTTAATTTTAAATCTGATATTCTTTTTATTTCCTATCTAAATCAAGAAGATGTAAACAATATAAAAAAAAAAAATTTTGAAAGTTCTTATTGGGGAGATCTTTCTAAATTGACTAAAAACAAAAAGATAAGCTGGATTTATCTTGGCGGCACCACAAATAATTTTTCTGATAAGATTAATATTTCCAATTTTATTTATAAAAAAGACAAAAATTTTAAGAATGAAAGGCATGTAAATTTATATGATTTTTTAACTTTGAAGAATATTTTTTTATCAATCAAAATTTGGTTAAATTTACTATTTAAAATAAAAAATATATCTAATTTAGATAAAATTTTAATTGATGAAAAAAATAATATTGACAACAACTCTTTCTTAAAAAAAGATTTTATTTTTTCATTTTATTCTATTGAGATGATAAAAAATATTTTAATTTTTTTGATTTTTAAGAATATAATGAGCAATATAAGTTATAAAAAAAAATGCTTTTATCTTTTTGAACGAGCACCTTGGGAGAGAAGTCTTATCAAAAATTTTAGAATGTATAAGCATGGTAAAATTTATGCTGTAGGACATTCGACTATTTCAAATTGGGATTTGAGATATTTTCTTAACACTTCAAAAATAGACACATATTCTCATGATGAACCTGACTATTTTGTTGTGAATAGTAAAGATATGAAGAGGAAAATGTTAAATCTAAATTATAAAAAAAATAAAATTATTATTGCAGAGGCTTTAAGATATTATTATTTAAAAAAAATAAACTCTAAAAATTTTATTAAATTAAAAAACAATTTTACTGTTCTTATGATTTTAGACATAAATGTTCAAACTGCTTTAAAGCAGTTAACGATAGCTAAAAAACTAATTTCTGATTTCAAAAATATTAAATTAATTATAAAAACGCATCCAACTTCAAATCTTAAAAAATATATTGATAAAGACTTACTTTTTGTATGTACAGAAGATCCTTTAAAAAAACTTTTCGTTAAGTGTGATATTGTTATTACTAGTAATATAACTAGTGCTAATTCTGAGGCAGCATATCTTTACTTACCAATACTTTGTTTTGACGAAGCTGACTCTTTAAATCTTTGTCCAATTCTTGATAATAAAATAATTAATTTCTTTAACAATTACATGCAATTGAAATCATTTATAGAAAAAAAGAGATTCTATCAAAAGCACACGTATTCAAAAAATAATATTTTTTTGTTAGATAAAAAAAAAATCTCTTGGACAAAATTAATTTCTTAGATCAAAAAACATGATCTGCACCAAGGATACCTGTTTTAGAGTCCTCTACCGTAAAACCGGATAAAAAAGGGCTATCACCTGTAATTGTTATCCATCCGCTTTTGTTTTTCAAAAAATTTTTTACTTTCTTTTCTTTGTTTAATTCGAACCAATAAGAACCATTGTCATTAATAATTAATTTTTTTGAAATAAATTTTTTATCTTTTTCTCTCCAAAATTTAATTTCTACATTAGCATTTTTAAAATTTTTTCTTAAAGTACTAAAATTAGTCACTATTATTTTAGAATCTTTTTTATTGATTATCGGAGCCCATTTAAACGTTCTCTTCTTATTCAACATAGACATATTTGGAACAACAGCATTAAAACAAACGTTTGAAGGAAAGTTAAATTTATTTTTATTTGAAATATTATATCCAAATTTCAACCTCGCAGGTGTCATCTTTGAGTCAACTACAATTTTGATATAGTAATTAATTTTTTCATTTAACATGATATTATTCTTCTCAATTACATTATTTATATTTAGATAAAAAGGTTTTTTAAAATTTTTACTAATTTTAAAAACATTTTTTAATTCATTTAATTTTTTACCTTTAGAATTAAATATTTGCATATTAAAATAAACATCATGAATAATAGGCTGAATTGGATAAATGCCTAATTCAGTATTATAATTTTGTTTAAAAAATAATGGGAAAGTAATTATCGAGTCGTAAAAGATATTTCTATTAGGATTTTTCCAGAAGTGATCTTTCTCTTTAAGATCAGAAATATCATAATAAGTATGAGTTAATGTAGTTTTACTTAAATCAGACGAAATATTACCGACTAAAAATCGTGGAAAAAAACTTTTAAAGTTATGATAAATTTTTGCTGTACCTTTTTTATTTGCAAAAAATTTCTTATCAAGTGATGTTGTAAAAAATACATGCTTTGTTTCATAAGGTTTTAAATCTCTTATTTGTATTTGTTTTTTTCTAATTTTTCCTCTGTGATTTATTAATTTGATTTTTAAACTTTCATTTTTAATTCTAGTTGAGCCATTAACAAAAGAAAAAAAATGTTTAACATTTTTATTAGGCAAAATATCAAAACCTGACTCGGGGGGTTTAAAACTTGAATTATTTTTTAAATCTTCAAAGTCATTGTATACTCTCCCGCATGTGTGCACAAAGGTTGAACAATCTTTTGATGAAGCTTCTAAAACACATGCCGGATAAGGATAATATAGATCTTGGGTAGAAAAAACTTCAAATTCAATTGAACCTGTTAAAGAACCTTTTTTATATTTAAGCATTTTTTTCAAAGAAAAATTGTATGCTTTTATTTCATTTATAATTTCCTTATTTCTAAAAATTATTTTACCGTCTTTTGATCTTATAGTTATCAATAATAAAATTTCTTTAATATTTCTTTTTAATAACCAGTAACCTAACAACAAAAATTTATTATCTATTTTATTATTAATTAAATAAGGGAAAATTGCTGAGGATCTCAAAACAGGCTTTCTGATTATATCTACTCTAGAAGTTTGTCCAGTTCCTGATAAATGTTGTGAATATGTTTTCATTTAAAATTTTAATTCAATTTATTATCATTTAGAGTTTATAATTTCAATAAGATTTTGATTTAATGAGCAATGGAAGTATCAAAACAAAAATTTTTTTTCATATAGGCTACCCAAAAACTGCGACTATTTTTTTACAAAAAAATTTGTTTTCAAAGCACCGGGAAGTCAATTTTTTTTGTAGAAGGTATAGTAAAAATGACGATCAAATCTTTTCAATAATTGACGAAATTATATTATTGGACAATGATGAGTTTTTAAGTCGTAAAATGATATTACAAAATTTATTTAAAAATATAAATTTTGATAAAAGTAAAATTAATTTGATTTCTGACCAAAATATCTTATGCCATAAATTTAGAGAAAATAATGATATGTATAGGACTTTAGATAGAATCAATCAAATATTTAAAAAAGATGATATTGAATTGAAACTTTTTTTTTCAGTCAGAGCACAAGAAGAAGCAATTTTATCAATTTATAGGCAGTTTTATTTTAGTTACTTTTCAAAAGAATTACCAAGTTTAAATGGAATCTTTAATCCAAATACAAAAAAAGAAATAAATGAAATTCTTGAAAGTTTGAAATATTTCAATACATATAATTTTTTAAAAAAAAAATTTGGTGAAAATAATATAAAAATTTTTTCATACGAATTGTTAAAATTAAATAGAAATAAATTTTTTTTAGAAATTTGTAACTATCTTAATATAAATCCCTCGATAATCTCAGTTATACAAAATTCAAGCTATGAAAATAAATTTAGTTATAAAAAAGTAAGTCTAATTAATTCTATTATTTACAATATTAAAAATTATAAAAACCTTATTAGATATTTGCCTACAAAAATAGTTAGTTTTTTTAATTTTTTACTTTTTGATTATATTCAAGGAAAAATTAGATTAATTAAACTTGCTAGAACTAACTTTAATTCACAAAACAAGAAAAAAATTTTAGAATTTTATAAGGAAGATAATTTGAAGCTTCAATCAGAAATAAAAATAAATCTTTTATGAAAAAAAATTTAAGTTATAGACCTGAAATAGATGGTTTAAGGTGTGTAGCAGTTTTATCAGTTATATTTTATCATTTTGATTTTACTTTTTCAGGGAATAGAATTTTTGAGGGAGGTTATATAGGAGTAGATATATTTTACGTTATTTCAGGATATTTAATAACCTCAATAATTTTAAGAGGATTGCAAAATAAAAATTTTTCTTTAATTTATTTTTATGAGCGTAGGATAAGAAGACTTATTCCAGCTTTAGTTTTTGTTATTTTCTTAACCTTACCTTTGGCTTGGGTAAAACTTTTGCCTTTAGAACTGGTAAATCTTTTCAGCTCGATATCCTTTACATCTTTTTTCATCTCAAATTTTTACTTTTGGAATGCCGGTGATATTTACGGGGCTGTTTCAAGTATTTACGAACCACTACTACATACTTGGTCTTTAGCAGTAGAAGAACAATTTTATATTTTTTATCCTTTTTTAATTTTTATAATTTTTTTCTTTTTAAAAAAAAACTTTAATACATATTTTCTAATATTGTTTTTTTTAAGTTTAATTTTTTCACAATATTTTAGTTTAAAACACCCCACATTTAACTTTTACATGCTCTTTGGTAGAATTTGGGAGCTTATTGCAGGTGCTTTAATTGCACATAATGAAAAGTACTTGATAAATATTAAAATAAAAAAATTTCATAATTTGTTTTGTTTACTAGGTATTTTTATGCTTGGTTTTTCATTATTACTTTTTGATAAAAATACTCTTCATCCTTCAATTATTACAATAATACCAGTTTTAGGAACCGTTCTTCTTATTTTATTTTTAAATCTTAATAAATTTTTTAAAAAATTATTATCCTCGAAAATATTGGTCGGAGTTGGGATAATTTCATACTCGCTTTACTTATGGCACTATCCTCTTTATTCGTATTTTATTAGATTTTCATCCATTGATAACAATAATTTAAGTAAACTTGTTTTAGTTCTAATCACATTTCTTTTATCAATTTTTACTTATTTTTTTATCGAAAAACCTTGCAGGCAAAAAAAATATAAATTTAAAAAAATCTTTTTTGGATTAATTTTTTCTTTATTATTATTGAATTCTTTTACTTTTGTAGTACACAAAAATAATGGTTTTGATGATAGGCTCGAACTATCAAATTTTCAAAAGAAATTCATTAATTATAATAATTTTGACTTTTTTGAGGATCAAAAAAAAATTGATGTAAACAAAAAAAACTTACTTGTAGTTGGTAACTCCCATGCTAAAGACTTTTATAATATATTATTTTTGAATAAAGATTTGACTCAGCTTTACAATATCAAAATATTACACATACAGATTAGCTGTCTGGAAGAAGCGATAATCAATAACTATGACTATTGTTTAAAAAGACTAGATTTTAAATCACAACAAAAATTTATTGAACAATTTAAAAATTTGAAAAAAGCAAATGTAATAGTTTTCAAGACTAGATGGAGCAAAAAAGATATAAATTCTCTTGATAATCTGCTAAATATGGAAATTTTAAAGAATAAAAGAATCGTAATTGTGAACACTTCACCCGAATTTTCTTTTAGTAATAATTTAATTAAAATAGAATATGATTTTAAAAATTCTTTAAAGCAGAGACTTTATGATGTTTCATCTCCAATAGACAAATTCGTGATTTTAAATGATAGATTGCCGAAAAAAAACGAAAATCAAAGTTTGGAAAGATTTTATTTTAAAAACTTGAAAGGAATCAAAGACTTAAACTCTATGTTATTTGAAAAATCTAAAAAATTAAAAGTGGAATATTATAATTTTTATAATAAAATTTGCTTTAATTTCGAAAAAAATTGTAAAGTGATTTACAATGATGAAAAAATTTATTTAGATAATACTGGACATTTTACAGAGTCTGGTAAAAAATTTATATCATCAAACATGAAAGATTTTTTAAATCCATGAAAGCAGTAGTTTTGTGTGGCGGCAAAGGATCACGATTAGCAGAGGAAACAAAATTGGTACCAAAACCAATGGTTAAGATTGGAGGTACTCCAATCATTGTTCATATAATTGAATACTTGAGATTTTATGGTTTTAAAGAAATCTTTTTAGCAACAGGATACAAAAGTGAAATTATAGATAAATATTTTAAAAATAATAAATTTAGAGACATAAAACCAATCTATACAGGAAAAAATACTTTAACTGGTGGTCGGCTTTTGAGACTATTTAAATATCTTAAAAAAGATGAAAATTTCTTTCTAACTTATGGTGATGGACTTACTGATCTCAACTTAAATAAATTAAAAAAATTTCATTACAAAAATAAAAAGATTGCTACTGTTACTGCAGTACACCCTCCTGTTCGATTTGGAGAACTACAATTATCAAGAAATTTCGTAAAAAGGTTTTCAGAAAAAAGGCAAATTAAAAATTCATGGATAAGCGGTGGTTTTTTTATTTTTAATAAAAAGATATTTAATTATTTAAAAAATGATGAAACAATATTAGAAACTACACCTATGAATAAATTGACTTCAAAAAAAAATTTAGCAGCTTTTAAACATGAAGGTTTTTGGCAATGTATGGATACATTAAGAGAAAAAAAAATATTAGAGGAAATGTTAAAAGATAATAAAGCGCCATGGAAAATGATAAATCAATGATTAATTTAAGAAAATTTTACAGAGGTAAAAAAATTCTTATCACAGGTGCTTCAGGATTTAAAGGTGCGTGGTTGACTAGTTGGCTTCTACAACTTGGATCAAATATTGTTGGAACAGGTTATAATCCAAATGAAAATAAAAATCTATTTTATAAACTTAACTTACACAAAAAAATTAAATATAAAACTTTTGATTTAAGAAATTTAAATAAACTCAATAATATTGTATTAAAAAACAAACCATCAATTATATTTCATTTAGCTGCCCAGCCGCTAATACACGTTTCATATAAAAAACCCTATGACACTTTTGATATTAATATTAAAGGCTCATTAAATATTCTTGAAATAGCAAAAAGATATAAATTTATTAAATCTGTAGTAATAGTTACTTCTGATAAATGTTACGAGAGTAATAATTCGACTGTCGGATTTCGAGAAACAGATAAACTTGGAGGGATTGATCCATATAGTGCCTCTAAAGCAAGCATTGAGTTAATTGCAAAAGCTTATATTGAAAGTTTCTTCTTAAAAAGAAATAATATTGGGGTGTCAACAGCGAGAGCAGGCAATGTAATCGGAGGAGGGGATTGGTCATCAAAAAGATTAATACCCGATGTAGTAAAGTCCTTACTAAACAATAAAAAAATTTTGATAAGAAACCCAAATTTTAATAGGCCTTGGCAGTTAGTTTTAGAGCCTTTAAAGGGATATTTAATATTAGCTAAAAAACAGTTTGAAAAACCAAAAACTTATTCAGGCGCTTGGAATTTTGGGACGAATCCTAGAAATGTTACAAACGTAAAAAAAATTGTAAAATATATGGTAGATTATTGGGGTAGCGGTAAAATTCAAATTAGAAAAAACAATTTTTATGAACAAGTCAACCTACAACTCAATAGCGAAAAATCTAAGAAACTTTTAAAATGGAAGCCGACTTATAGTATTAAGAATGGAACTGTTATGACAACCGATTGGTATAAACGTGTTTATCTATATAAGCAAAACCCATCCAAAGTTACAGTAGAACAACTAACAAAATATATGGATGACAGTAAAATTAATTAAAGTATTTAAAAATAAGGTTTTTAAAAATAAAAAGGGTTCTCTTACTAAATATGTATCAAAAAAAAACAAATTTTTTAAAAAATTTGGAGAAGTTTATTTTAATGAAATTAAATATAATCAAACCAAAGGATGGATATTGCATAAAAAAAATACTTGTTTGATAATTTGTGTAAAAGGAAAAATAAAGTTTACTTTTATTGACAAATTTAATAGTGAAAGAAAAATTACTATAAGTTCAAATACAGGCAAAATAATTAAAATTCCTCCTAATATTTGGTTTTGTTTTAAATCACAAAAAAATATATCTATAATCGCAAATTTAATTGAAAATCCCCATAAAGACTCCGAGATAAAAAAAAACCAAACTGTAAAAAATTATTTTATAAAATAATTTTTTTATGAAAACTCCTTTTTTTTCAATAATTATTCCAACATTTAATCAATCAAGTTTTCTTCAGAAAGCTTTGAAATCAGTTTTTAATCAAACATTTAAAAATTTTGAAGTAATTGTCGTTGATAATAATTCTAAAGATGGAACAAAAAAAGTGGTTAAATCATTTAATAAAATTGTTTACCGTAATATTAATAATGAAGGAATTATCTCAAAATCTAGAAATCTTGGTTTAAAAATTTCCAGAGGAAAATGGATAGCATTTCTAGACTCAGATGACTTTTGGGATAAAGATAAATTAAAAATATCGTACAATTTAATTAAAACAAAAAAATTTGATGTTATTTGCCATAATGAATGGGTACAAAGTTTGTTTAACATTACAAAAAAAAAAAAAATTTACTCATACGGACCTTTTTCGAAAGATTTCTATAAAAAAATGTTGTTATACGGAAATAGGACCAGCACATCTGCCACAATAGTTAAAAAACAGTTTTTGAATAAATACAAACTAAAGTTTGAGGAAAATAAATTTTTTATTACATCCGAAGATTATTCCTTTTTTTTACATATAGCGAATTTAAATGGTGTTTTTATCTTTTTGAACAAACCATTAGGCTATCACACTTTTCATAAAAAAAGCATGTCATATAATTACAAAAGACATATGAAATCTAAAATGAAAGTTTTGAAATACCATACATTTAAAGTACAAACTTTTGAGAAAAATAAACAATTGCTTTTTGATCGAATAAAATCAATTAATGATATAAAAAACTCTTTACTAAACTTGAGAAAAGGTTATTTCATAAAAAAAAATATTAAAATTTTATTAAATCATACTTATGTCAATCCAATATTAACTTTCAAATATTTTTTTTTGTTACTTAAACTTTATATAAAACAAAGATTAATAGTTTTTTTGTATTAAATGAAAATAAAAACTAAAATGAAAAAAATAACTATAATTGATTATGGATGTGGAAATATTCTTAGTTTAAAAAGAGCTATCCAAGAGATAGGATTTTCAAGCTCTATAACAAATAATAAAAAAAAAATTCTAAATTCTGATTTTCTAATTCTTCCAGGTGTAGGCGCTTTTTCAAATGCGATGAATTTACTCAATAATTTTCAACTTGAAGAGTGTCTAAAAGAATATGTTATTTACAAAAAAAAAATGATTTTAGGTATATGTTTGGGTATGCAAATCTTTTTAACAAAAAGCTATGAAATGGGACAGCATTATGGATTAAATTTTATCGAAGGCGAAGTAGTCAGTATGAGTAAATTTTCAAAAAATAGAAATATAAAGATACCACATACAAGCTGGAACGAAATTTATTTAAATAAAAAAGCTAATTTAAAAATTTTGAATAATGGATTATTAAATAAAGACTTTTACTTTATACATTCATACCTTGCTCATACTAAGGATAAAAATAATATTTATGCATACTCTAAATATTTTGATATAAAAATTCCCGCCGTAATCGGAAAAGATAATATAATTGGTTGTCAATTTCACCCTGAGAAAAGTGGTATCAATGGGCTCAATTTTTTAAAAAATACTTTAAACCTTATTTAATTTTCAGTTATATTCTAACACTTAAATAATTTTCGGGCGTGTAGTTCAGTGGTAGAACGCTTCGTTGACATCGAAGAGGTCATAAGTTCAATTCTTATCACGCCCACCATAAAGCCCAAATTTACTAGATTTTAATCTATTTACTTACTTAAATAAAAATAATATAAGTCCACTGCCTGGTGATTATTGCGAAGAGGTCACACCCGATCCCATTCCGAACTCGGAAGTTAAGCTCTTCAGCGCCGATGGTACTTTGTCTTAAGATATGGAAGAGTAGGTCATTGCCAGGCTTTAAATAAATATGAAAATAGCAAGCTCATTAAAATCATTAAAAAAAAGAGATCTTAATTCTAAGCTGGTTAAGCGAAGAGGAAAACTTTACGTAATTAATAAAAAGAATCCCAAATTTAAGGCAAGACAAGGCTAAAATACAATGAGCGATAACGATTTCAAAAAAACCTATAATAATTTTACCAAGTTTGTTCTTTGGGGCACAACCGCCGTCATTCTAATATTAGTTTTATTAGCAATAACTTTATTGTAAGACATGAAAAAAAAAATTCTGATAATGGGATTACCAGGAGCAGGCAAAACTTATTTGGCTGAAAGACTTGCTCCTCTTTTAGGCGCAACATGGTTAAACGCCGACAAAGTAAGAAAAGATGCTAACGATTGGGATTTTAGTCCAGAAGGAAGACAAAGACAAGCCAGCAGAATGAAGAATTTAGCTCAAAAATCATTAGAAAATGAAAAACATGTAATCGCTGATTTTGTCTGCCCTACTCCAAAAACAAGAGAAGATTTTGGAGCAGATATTACAATTTGGATGGATACAATTACAGAAGGTAGATTTGAAGATACTAATAAAATGTTTGTTCCTCCCAAACAATATGACTTTAGAATTAAAGAAAAAAATGGAGAAATTTGGGCAATCAAAATTTTAGATAAAGTAGAAGAATATCAATGGGATAACAAAAAGCCTACTGCACAAATGCTTGGTAGATGGCAGCCTTGGCACGCGGGTCATCAGAAATTATTTGAGGAAATAATAAAAAAAACTGGCCAAGTAAATATAATGGTCAGAGATGTTCAAGGAGTAGGTGATAATCCTTTTGACTTTGAAACAGTCAAGAAAAATATTGAGATTGCGTTAAAAGATTTTAAAAATAGAATTAAAATTTCTTTAGTACCTAATATTACAAATATTTGTTACGGAAGAGGCGTTGGGTACAAAATTGAAGAAATAGTTTTAGAAGAAAGTATTCAAAAAATCTCAGCTACTAAAATTAGGGATAAAATGAGAGAAGATGGTAAACTATGAGCATTTAGTCGATTTAAATTAAGCGACAATCTATATTTATGAAAATTTCTATATACCAATTAAACTATCCAATAACTTGTTTTAAATTAAGGCAATTCTTATGATTGTGGGTTCAACAAAAGAGCACTTATCTTTAGAAAAAAGAGTTTCAATTACACCTGAAACAGCTAAAAATATTTTAGCACTTGGGCTTAAAGTATGTATTGAGAAAAATTACGCAATTCATTTGGGTATTGATGACGATGAGTACAAAAGTTTTGGTGTTGAAATAAAACCTACATTCAAAGAAGTTTTGCAATCTAGCAACTTGGTAACCAAAGTAAATTGTCCTTCGGAAGAGGAATTAAATGCTTTAAGTGCCAACAAAATTTTAATTGGGATGATGAATCCTGCTAAAAATAAAAGTCAAATTGATAAAATTGTAAGCAAAAATATCAAAATTTTTTCACTTGAATTATTACCTCGTATAACTAGAGCACAATCAATGGATGTTTTATCTTCACAATCAAATTTAGCAGGTTATAGATCTGTAATAGAGTCAATCTATGAGTTTGAAAAAGCTGTACCAATGATGATGACGGCTGCTGGGACCGTTCCGGCTGCAAAAGTTTTAGTAATTGGAGCGGGAGTAGCTGGCTTACAAGCAATTGCAACTGCTAAAAGAATGGGAGCAGTAGTTTCAGCAACAGATGTTAGAGTTGCTTCAAAAGAGCAAGTTGAAAGTCTAGGAGGTAAATTTTTATCTGTTGATCAAGCAGAAGATATGGAAACAGTAGGTGGATATGCAAAAGAAACTTCAGATGATTACAAAAAAAAACAAGCTGAAATGATGAAAGAAGCTCTCAGGAAAAATGATATAGTTATTTGCACTGCATTAATACCTGGCAAACCGGCTCCTAGAATATTAACAGAAGATCTAGTAAAGTTAATGAAACCTGGTTCTATAGTTTATGATTTAGCGGCAGAAAATGGAGGTAACTCTGCATATTCAGAACCTGGAAAAATAAATTTAGTTCAGGGAATAAAAGTAATAGGTGTAAAAAGTCTTATGAACAGCTTACCACTAACTGCTTCAAGCTTATATGCAAAAAACTTGTTTAGCTTTATAAGAAATTTATATAGTAGAGAAAAAAAAGAATTTAATATTAATTTAGAAGACGAGATAATTACAAAAACATTAATAGAGAAAGTTTAATTATGGAAATAGATCCATTTATATTTAGATTTAGTATATTTATTTTATCGATTTTTATTGGGTATTATGTTGTTTGGAGTGTTACACCATCTCTACATACGCCACTAATGTCTGTAACAAATGCTATTTCATCTGTCATAATTGTTGGAGCTATTATAGCAGCATTAGCGGCATCTTCAGAAAGTATTTTTGGTAAATCAAGTATTTTTGGATATTTAGCTATTATTTTAGCAGCGATAAATATTTTTGGTGGATTTTTAGTAACTCAAAGAATGCTTCAAATGTATAAAAAAAAGAAAGATAAAAAGAAATGATATCTGCAA
>MDTC01073222.1_pt1 | contig 39198 bp, 39 predicted proteins | sample 811181 | NCBI WGS metagenome assembly MDTC01 (sample SAMN05326644, study PRJNA326480) | marine metagenome | isolation source: seawater | place: Pacific Ocean: North | collected 2011
TAGACTCCAATTGGGTTAACCGGTTCATCAGTCTCATAAGGTTTTGAAGCAGTTCCATCAAAAACATAATCAGTAGATAGCTGAACGATTTTGAATTGGTATCTTTGGGAGAGTTCACATAAATTACTCACTATATTTAAATTTGTTTCTAAAGTCAATTCAACTTCATCCTCGGCTTGGTCAACCTCAGTATATGCCGCACAATTAATTACAAAATCAACAAAATTAGCCTCAAAAAAGGGATACAACTGCTCTTTGATGCGTAAATCAACTTCAGGTAAATCGACAAAAAAAAACTCAAAATTTGTAAACTGCTTTGCAACTGAATTGAAAGATCTTCCCAACTGTCCATTTGCTCCAGTAATAAGAATTTTAGTCATAAAGCGATTGATTATAATCAAAAAATTGGGCCGCTTTAAATCTTGGATGAGATTTATCTTTTTCAGATAAAATAATTTTATTTACCGGCAACTGCCAATCGATATTAAGTTGGGGGTCATCAAAGGCAATGTTAGCTTCACTCGATTGGTTATAGTAATTATCGACATGATAAATTACAATAGCTGTTTTGCTTGAACATGCATATCCGTGAGCAAAACCACGAGGAATGAAAAGTTGTTTTTGATTTTTACTACTTAATTCAACAGTGATGTGTTTTCCAAAATTAGGGGATCCTTTTCTGATATCTACCACCACTTCTAAAACTTTTCCCTCGATAACGGATATTAATTTAGATTGAGCCGCTGGTGGCATTTGATAGTGAAGCCCTCTAATGACTCCATAGTAGGATTGTGCCCGATTTTCCTGACAAAAATTAATATTATGGCCTACAGCCTCCTCTAATAAATCCTTTCTAAACCTTTCAACAAACCATCCTCTAGCATCAGAGTGTATTGAAGTTTTTGAAATTAGTACTTCGGGGAAGCTGGTTGGATTAAAGGTCATTAATTAAATCTTAAATCTTTCAAAAAGATATTGTCCGTAATCAGTTTGGCTATATTCCTCTGCAGCTTTTATTAACTGGTCATGAGTAATCCAGTCCTTTTCAAATGCTATTTCTTCAAGGCATCCAACTTTAAGACCCTGTCTTTTCTCCAGAGTATGAATAAATTGTCCTGCTTGAATAAGAGACTCATGAGTTCCAGTATCAAGCCATGCAAATCCTCGGCCTAAAATTTTAACTTTTAATTTTCCGCGTTTTAAAAAAGATTGATTTACTGACGTAATCTCTAATTCACCTCTTTCACTAGGTTTTATCTCTTTTGCAATTTCTTTAACCTCATTAGGGTAAAAATATAATCCAACAACAGCTTTATCACTTTTAGGAAGCTTAGGCTTTTCTTCAATTGATAAAACGTTTTCATCCGAGTCAAACTCAACCACTCCATATCTTTGAGGGTCTTTTACAGTGTAGCCAAAGATTGTAGCATGATTTAAATCATTTTTAGCTTCCTTCATAAGTGCTACTAATCCATCACCATAAAAAATATTATCACCTAAAATAAGACAAACTGAATCATTTGCTATAAATTCCTCTCCGATCAAAAAAGCCTCTGCCAGGCCATTAGGGGCCTTTTGTTCGGCATATTGGATTTGTATCCCAAATTGGCTCCCATCTTCCAAAAGGCGTTGATAGGCAGGCAAATCATCGGGGGTACTAATCAATAAAACCTTGTTGATCCCAGCCAACATCAAAACCGAAAGGGGGTAATAGACCATAGGTTTGTCATAGATGGGGAGTAGTTGTTTGGAAACCCCTTTGCTTACTGGATATAATCGAGTTCCGGAGCCACCGGCAAGAATTATGCCTTTCATAAATTGTTTTTTGTAAAGATAAGTGATTCAAAAAAATTCTTTGATCTTCAATACTTTATTGAATATGTATTTAAAGAAACTTAAACTAATTTTATTTTGCTGAAATGCCCTATTTTCTTCTTTTATAATTTTTACTTTGCTTGCAATACCGCTATTACTGATGCCACCTGTCATCATTTTCACTAAGGTTTGATCGATAAACTTGGAGCGTATGTTATTTTTCTCAAAAAAGCGAAGCATGAGTTCAAAATCACCAGCAATGTCGAAGGAATCATCATATCCCCCCAATTGATCATAAATCGACTTACGACAATAGAAGGTTGGATGGGCAGGCATCCACCCTTTGAAAAAAGCATCTTTTTGATAGGATTTTGATCGCCATTTTCTTACAACTTTTCCTCTTTGATTAACATAATCAAGATTTGCAAATACACAATCAGTTTGCTCATCAAATTTCTCTGATATTTTTTTTAAGCTATGTTTATCATAAAAGACATCGTCAGAGTTTAAAAAACCAATAATTTCTCCACTGGCCAATTTAAGTCCTTTGTTAAATGCATCATATACCCCCCTGTCAGGTTCAGAAATAATTTTAGAAATATGGTTGAATTCATTACAAATCTGAAGTGTATTGTCAGTGGATTTACCATCTACAATGATATGTTCAATATGAGGATGACTCTGTTTCTGAACGGATTTTAAGGTCTGTTTTATAGTTGTTGAGGAATTATACGAGATCGTAATTACTGAAATTTTCATTTATTCTTTGGAAATGAAATTCCAATACCTGCTCCTGGATACCAATGGTCTTTGGGTTCTTCTCTAAAAAGAATAAAGTTTCTTCCATTCTCAATTGAAAATTTCAATAGTTTATCCGTGGCATGAGAATTATCCCCCAAAATTAATGCTTTTGGGCTGAGCTTATTTTTTATAGTTTGGTACTCCTGGTATTCATAACTCGCCGAATGGTCGGAATCGTTAATAAAAACATCTATCATTTTATCAAACTTTTTAAGAGACGTGATTGAGTCCCCATATATAATCTCACCCACAGCCAAATACTTACCATCTAAAAAGTAGCCCGCTTTTTTGTTTATGTCAGTTCCATAATATCTTCCTACATAACCTTCTTCTCTATTTCTTAAAAGAGCAGCACAAAGAACAACAGAACCCATTCCTTTATCTACTCCAGTTTCAATTAGTACCTTTGGTTTTACTAATCTAGCGATTATATACCAGCCTACTCTTCTAGAAAAACAAACATTATCGTCTGCATAATTTTTAAAATCTGAAGTATTAATTTTTTTTCTTATAAACTCCTTTAAGCCATCGTCATGAAGAATTTCATCTAAATATTTTTTGAGTTGCTCAAAAGGAACATTCAGGCAGGATTCAACTGTTTTTAAAAGCTCTAAATTATTCTTATTTGTAAGATCATAAGTAAAATTAGTGTCTTCTTTTGAAGAAAATACCCATTTGAATATTTGGATGTATTTTTTATTAAAATAACTGGTAGCAATAAGAAAATCCCAAACTCTTCTAATAAATAAAATTTTTTTTAGCGCTTTTTTCATTTTTCTAACTCTATTATATCGTTGAAAATGACATATCTAATTTTCCGCGATAAAATTGTGAAAATATATTTTAAGCCTGAAATGTGGTTGTCTTTTTTAGAAATGATTTGGTCATTAAAAATCATATTAGACTTTAATTCTTTGAGGTAAGGGATGTAGATTTTATGTAACAAAATTCCTTTAAGATTTATAAAAACTCGACTAAGATTGGTATTAAAAGTTGATTTACTGATTTGATTAATATTAGCAAAATGGTAAAAAATCAATGGTTGATTGTCAATAAAAATTTGATTTTCTATTTGGCTTAAATGATAATTCGAGATGTTCCAAATTGCAAGATTTGCTCCTTTGTTCTGTATAATATGAAGGTTATTGAATAGACTTGGCCATCTATTGAGATATTTTTGGTCGCCAAATCTATCTTTTTCTACTTTCTGATAGCACCAATCTAAGCAATTTTCCATCCATTGTTTTAAACATTTTTTACCCTCAATATCATTTTTAAAAGTTACCCAGCCCACATTAAATCTTCCATATTTTAGTTGTCTCTTTGTAGTCCAATGAAAGCGATGTTCTACTATTGCAATGGATTTATCTTTGATTTCATTAAAAATCTTTATAGGGTCAGAAAAAAAATAAAGATCTGCATCTAAGTAAGTTATTGTGTCGATAAAATTAAATTGATCCATCACATAATTACATATTGCAGGACTACAGGTAAAAAAGTATTCTACAAGATTTCTATTGGATTTGGCAATTTTTAATGAAGGATATTTTTTTTCTATGTCTTTAAAATATATGAGTTGGATGTTTTTTAAAGGATTTTTCTTAAGGTAATTAAAGGACTTTTTATCCATACAAATCATGTATAATGTATAATTCTTGGAGTTCCTTTCAAGTGATGAAGCCAAAGTCATTGCATGAGGCAAATAATTACTGTCAAAATGTGTACAGAAATTCAATTCTTAAAGAATTCGTTTATTAAATTACAAATGTAAATTATGCTTTCATCCTTTAAACCAGGATAAACTGGAAGGCTTAAAGCAGTATTGGCTAGTTCCTCTGCTATTGGAAAGTCACCTTTTTTATATCCCAAATGGGCATAAGCTTTTTGCAAATGTGGAGGGATGGGATAATGAATCGATGTTCCAATTCCTTTCTCCTTTAAAAATTCTTGAAGTTGATCTCTTTTATCCACTTTGATGACATACAAATGATATACATGTTGGGCTTTGGGATTGACATATGGGATGGTAATTTGAAGATTTTTTGAAAGTAATTGGTCATATCTTTTTGCAATTTTTTGTCTCTCTTTGTTCCAAGATTGAATGTGTTTTAGTTTAACATTCAAAATTGCAGCTTGAATTTCATCTAATCTAGAATTGGATCCAATAATGTCACAATAGTACTTTTCTTTTGAACCATAATTTCTGAAGGTCTTACTGAATTCACTTAGATCATCATCCATAGTTGTTATGCATCCAGCCTCTCCGATAGCTCCAATATTTTTTGAAGGATAAAAACTAGTAGCATTAATATTTCCATAGGTTCCAGTGGGTTTTCCATTAAAGGTAGCAAGGTGTGACTGAGCATTGTCTTCAACCACAAAGAGTTTATTTCTGAGTGCTATATCCATTATTTTATCCATCTCACAGGGTTGACCATACAGGTGAACGGGCATGATAACCTTAGTTTTGCTCGTTATTTTTTCCTCTATTTTAGTTGGATCTAAATTAAATGTTTGTGGGTTGGGTTCAACTGGAATGATTGTTGCTCCCACATTAGAAATTGCTAGCCACGAGGCTATGTAAGCATTAGAGGCAACAATAACTTCATCGCCTTTAGTTATATTGAGTGATTTTAAGGAAATAATTAATGCGTCTAAGCCAGACCCTACACCCACAGCATATTTTATATTATTTATTTTCGCATAATTTTTCTCAAAATTCGTAAGGTTTTTACCCAAGATATACCATTTGGAATTAAAAACTTTTTTTGTAGCATCAAATAACTCCTCGCGTACATCCTCAAATTGAGAATCAAAAGATAAAAAAGGGATTTTCACTTTGCAGTAAGTAAATAAAAGGTTTTATATTTTTTATGATTGAACCCATTTTCCCAAAGTGAAACAAAATGGGAAAATGATCGGGTGTATCCACAAAATACTTTTTTCTTTAAGAATAAAATTGATTTGAATCTTATATAAAATTCAACAAATAGACTTTTAAGGCTTAAAATTTGAGCTGGAATAAAAATTACAAAACTGACTTTTTTACTCAGTTCATTAAAGAGTTTTTTCAATTCCAAATCTTTTAACTCAGTATCAATTCTAGACAAGAGAACAATATCTTGGTCTCTGATTTTTTGGATTGATTCAAAAAAATCTAAATTTAAAACCGCTGTGAAGATTTTTAATTTTTTTAATCTTTTAATTGTATTTGATTTATCAGATACAATCACATCAATATTTAACTTGGCCAAATTGTACTCAAGACAGGATCTACCTGAACCAACTGAGAATATTTTAGTTGATTTTAACTCAGCCATCAAATCATTTATTTCCTTAAAATTTTCTTCGTTTAATTGATAAGAACAAATTCTCTCATAGGAACTTTGATCTTCTGGGATATAGTAAGAGGGTTCATCAGAATCATTTCTAATGTGATCCCAATCTATTCGTTCGCTCTTAAATGATTTAAATAAACTATGATGTTTAATTTTCATGTCCTCTAATGTAATCGTTTTCATCATAATACTCTGAAGCTAGGACCAGGAGCACAGTTCCTTTAGAAAAATTATTCATCCAGTGGAAGTCATCCGGTTCAATCAATAGCCCGATCTCAGGTTTACTTAAACAGAATTTTTGGGTTATTTTATTTTCAATTAAAATATCGCAATTACCTTTAATACAGATTGCAACTTGCCTAGTTTTTTTGTGTTTGTGAAAACCTCTTTTTGAGTTGTCTACGTCGTATATGTAGAAAATACGTTTTATATCAAAAGGGACCTTTTTTTCAATTACAGTTAGGGAGCCCCTTGAGTCGCTATGAGTATTAAATTGTATTATTTCAGCCATTAAGGATTAATTGGTCAAAAATTCTTTTTTGGAAATATGGGTTGTATTTATCATCAATGATTTGTCTTATTTTTTTCTTTTCTGGTTTCACTTTTAAAAATGATTTGATCTTAAGTGCCAAATGAAGGGGATCTCCATCTCTAAATAGAAAACCGTTAACACCATCTAAAATAGACCCCACTTCAGGCATTTGGTTGTTAAAGTTATTATGAGAAGCTACAGCTGTTCCGTAACTTAAAGAATGAATAGCGGTTAAACCAACATTTCCAGGGGAAACGCAAAGGTCTGAATTATAAATCAAACTACTAATTTCCTTTTCGTCATATAATGATCCATAAAAATAAAAATTTTTTAAATGAAGTTTTTTTAAAAGTCTCATTAAACGATCTTTTTGACTACCCTCTCCAATAATTAAAAGGTTTACTTTGTAGTTTGATTTGTCCAATTCTTTAACTGCACGAATAAGAATTTCAAGTTTTTTTTGTTGGGTCAGTCTACCTGTAAACAAAAGTGTAGGGTAATCATTTTCAAAATAGGGAATTCTAGCAGGCTTTTCGGTCTCCAGTTCTTGAAATAGTTTTTTTTGAAGTTCATAATCCAAAGAGTTATATATTATTTCTAAATTTTCCTTTTTAAAACCGTTTTCGATAAGCATCTGTTCTGCCCTTTTTTCATAAAGTAATTGTTTATCTGCTAATTTTAAGAACGATAAGCGAAAGAATTTTTTCAATTTAGATTCATTTCCATAAAGTCCATGCCCCCAAAACCAAATTTCAATAGCTCTTAGTTTGCATATAATGATTGCTAACCATGTAGAAATAACATTCATTTCACCCATAAAAATTGCAATATCAATTTTTTTTTTTGCAAACAGTTTTTATAACGTTAGTTTGCCATAAAAGTCGGGATTTTAAAATATAGTTTTTTACACCGTGAAGTTTTTTACTCTCAAATGAATTGCTTGATTTGATTCCGTTAAGTTCTTGACTTGAAAAAAAAATATTAAAATCGTAACGAGAATCCTCTATAAGTAATTTCCAAATGGACTCTCTATATTTTGGAAAGATATTTGTAAAGTAATATACTGATTTCAATTCAAGAGTTTTTTAAAAAGTCATTATAAGTAAGAAAAATACCTGCATTCAAATTTATTGTAGATTTCCACCCCAACTTATGAAATTTACTGGAATCCAAAAATTTCCTTGGGGTTCCATCGGGTTTGGATCTGTCCCATAATATTTTTCCTTCAAAACCTATTTCTCTTTTTATTAATTCTGCGAGTTCTAGTATAGTCAATTCCTTTCCTGAACCAATATTATAAATGCTTTCACTAAGATTGTTTTCAAGAGAAAACAATACAGCCAAAGCAAGATCATTAACGTGAAGAAACTCTCTAAGTGGAGTCCCAGATCCCCATAATCTTACACTCTCTTGATGGTTAACTTTTCCTTCATGGAACTTCCTTATTAATGCAGGAAAAACATGAGATGTTTTCAAATCATAATTGTCATTTGAGCCATAAAGGTTTGTTGGCATAAGAGAAACATAATCATAACCAAACTCTTTTCTGATTGCCTGTATTAGCTTCACTCCAGAAATTTTTGCGATCGCGTACCATTGATTAGAGGGCTCTAAATCTCCGGATAATAGGTATTTTTCTTTTAAGGGCTGAGGGGCTAATTTTGGATAAATACATGAGCTCCCTAAAAAAATAAATTTTTTTACTTCATTATCAATTGCTGATTTAAACAGATTATTTTGCATAAGCATGTTATCCATAAGAAACTTGTAAGGGTATTCGTTGTTTGCCCATATACCACCAACAATTGCCGCTGCATCAATTATTACGTCGGGTTTATGCTTAAAAATGAATTCCCCAACTTTTTTTTGATTTCTTAGGTCTAATTGTTGAGAACTTTTAAAAATAATATTATTGTAGCTATTTTTTTTCAATTCTCTAATAATAGCTGAGCCCACCATACCATTATGACCAGCTAAATAAATTTTAGACGATTTATTTATGGACATCATTCAAAATTATTTTTAGAATTGAATCCTCCTTTTTCTAGATATTTTGTTTTACGAACTTGTTTCAAGTCAGAATCCATCATTTCATTTACCAGCTCATCTAAAGATGACTCAGGAATCCAACCCAATTTTTTCTTTGCTTTTGTTGCATCTCCAACTAAAACATCTACTTCTGTTGGTCTATAGTAACGAGAATCAATTGCTATAACTTCTTGACCTAATTTTACTATATAATTTGGGTTTGTTGAATCTTTTACAACTCCAACTTCATTTATACCCTTTCCTTTGAATTCAATTGAAACTCCAATATAAGCAAAGCTCATTTTAACAAAATCTCGCACAGTAGTTGTTCTCCCGGTGGCAATAACCCAGTCTTCTGCTTTATCAGCTTGAAGGATCATCCACATCATTCGAACATAGTCTCTAGCATGCCCCCAATCTCTTTTTGCATCTAAGTTTCCAAGGTGTAATTTTTTCTGAAGTCCATAAGCAATTTTAGACACAGCTCTTGTTATTTTTCGAGTGACAAAAGTTTCTCCTCTTACTGGGGACTCATGATTAAATAGGATTCCGTTACAAGCAAAAATATCATATGCTTCCCTATAATTAACTATGATCCAATATCCATATAATTTAGCTATACCATATGGACTTCTAGGGTAAAAGGGTGTTTTTTCTGTTTGAGGAACTTCTTGAACCTTTCCATATAGTTCTGATGAAGAGGCCTGGTATATCTTTACTTTACTTTCCAACCCTAATAATCGAACTGACTCAAGTATTCTTAGAGTTCCCAAAGCATCTACATTAGCTGTATATTCGGGGATTTCAAATGACACCTTTACATGACTCATGGCGCCCAAATTGTATATCTCGTCTGGCTGAACTTCTTTTAGAATTCGTGAAATATTCAAGCTATCTGTTAAATCTCCGTAGTGGAGGAAAAAATTTTGGTTATCTACATGTGGATCTTGATATAAATGATCTATTCTTTGTGTATTAAATGATGAGGATCTTCTTTTTACTCCATGCACAATGTAACCTTTATTAAGAAGTAGTTCTGAGAGATATGATCCATCTTGACCCGTTACTCCTATAATGATAGCTGTTTTTTTATTTTTCATGATTTTCCTTTTAAATAAAATCCATTTCTATCTTCTGTTTTAAAAAGATAGAACCCATTCTTTTCAAGATACTTGTTTAATTTAATTTTATTTTTGTTAAACTCCGTCAGAATTACTTTAATATTATACTTTTTCAAATCAACTGATTTAAGCGCATTAAATTCCTGACCTTCGATATCTATAGTAAGTAAATCTATTTTTTTTCCTCTTGGAACATGTAGTTCTAAAATTTTGCCTAAACTCGTTGAAGTAATATTTTCAGTTTTTATTGGAATAATACCATTATCATGAAGAATTTTTAAACGATTTTTACTTAAAATTCCATTGTAAGCGCTTTCATTGAAGTAATAAAAAACAGATTGACCGGTATTATTTGATACAATAATATTTAAGTTAACATCTCTTTTCCTAAAGTATCTAAACATCCTCATATTACTTTTATCAGCTTCTATATTAATTCCATTCCACCCTTTCTTGTAAAGGAGAGCTGTATTAGAATATCTGAAAGGATGGTAAGCTCCTACATCTACAAAAAATCCTCTTTTTTGATTGTTAAAGAGTTCTTCCAAAATAGATTCTTCATTTGATTGTGAATAATTTTTTCTTTTTAAAAATCCCCATAATATGAAATAAATGAACTTTTTAATTATCTGCTTCATATAAAATGATTTATGTTTTATTTAAAAAGTTCAAAAAAATTACTGGATTTACCTTTTAATTAGTTCCTGAAACTTTAAATAATTTAAAATTATATTTTCAAATCCCATTATATTTCTATTTCTTAAATAATAAATTTAACCAAATAATTTCTGATGAAACTTAGAATAACCCAAATCCATATAAAACATATTCATATAATAAAATTCCCCTAATTGTTCCTCTAAGTTTGAACTAAACTTTAATTCTTGATGATCTAAAATAAATGAATCGTACTCTTCTTCACTATGAGCTTGGAAGGAAAAATTATAATCAGAGGCAGGGTTGTCTCCGCAACATATAGGTTTTATTCTATGGTAAGCTAGTTCAGGTATAACAGATCCATATACAGAAACCCCAAACTTAATTCCAGAATTAAAAATTAATTGGTTAGAAACTCTAGGATCAATCCAATTTATTGAGGGATAAGATTTTGTTATTTTATTAATAAGTTTCCTACTACCATCTAACTGATTTGGATGGGGCTTAAAACCTATATTTAATTTATATTTAATTGTTAAGTTAATGGTATGTGTCAACCATTCAAACAAGTCGCTAAAAACCATTGTTCTGAAAATATGTTGACTATCAAAAAAATCTCCAATAAATACAACTCCATCATATTCATCTCTAAAACTTGGTGAGGAATAATTTGGGCTAAATTGATTCTCTTTCATAAAATCTAAATCATTTATCCCCTTAAATCTATCCTTAAGTTTAGTTAAGCCAATACGATATAAGTTTTCTTTATTTTCCAAAGATTTAAATATTTTTTTGTAAGTCCAATGAGGTTTTATTTGTGTAAAATCATTTATGCTTAATTTTTTAACTTTAAAATTATAGCTTTCCTCATTTAAATGAGCCAATGTATATACTTGGACGCCATTTTTCAGAAAAACTCGTACAGGGATTCCGTGAGTAATATATGTTGAGTAAGAGGAATAATAATTTTTAATTTCATAATTAGAAACAAGATCTTTAAAATAACATATCTGATTATAGCAATCTTGTATATATATGATTAATGTTAAATCAGCTAAATTTAATGTAGCTTTTCTGCTGAACCTTATATACGAATCATAAATTAAGTCTCCACATAAAATTCCCTTAAAACTATGCTTTAGTAATTTTTTTTTGCATCTTAACTGAAAAAAAAACATTACTGCTTTAAAAAAGTTTGATATTTTTAACAAGGGTGATAGTCTACGATGCTGAAAAAAAACATCAACTCCAATTGATCTATATATTTTAGACCACTTTTTACGAATAATGGAATGATGAAATCTATATAAAAGATTTGGGAAAAAAAGTATACACCAAATAAAACTAGGATAACCAAGCCTTGGATGGATTCCTCCAAAATTAGTTAAATGCTCATTTTCAATTAACTTTTTAAATCCTTTAAAAAACATCTCTTGTTGTGGACATTGCACTATCGAAAAATATTTGGGATTATATTTTTCAATTGTTAAATCTTTTTGAAATAGATTTTTTTCCTCTTCACTAAGAAACCATTGTTTAAATTTTGAAAAAAAATACATTATGAATTAATTTTAAAAACTAAATTTTGAAGTCATTGATTTTTGAAATTGATGGGCTAATTGGATATAACTAATTGAAACGAATTATATTGATTTTGTTTTACGGAATTTTTTAAAAACGGTTTAGAAAACACATTTTCTTAAATATTACAATTAATAATAATTTAGTTATACTATGATTTTAATTTTTTTTCCACTCATTAAGCCAATTAACGATTGTCAGCGAATTTTCGTTACAATAGTTACCAAATTTATCTGCCTTTTCAATTTCTACTACCATAATAAAAATATCTCCAAGATTATTTTTAACTAATGCAGTTTTAAACCCCTCATTTAAAAGTCTTCTATTAATTGAGGGGGTAACATAAAATCCCCAATCTTTTGAAGTAAAATCATATTTTTTGTTAGCGCCTTTAATAAATGTTATTTGCTCATCATCATTAAGTTCTAAAATTCCACAATCTTTAATTACAATTTTAGAAGAGGAACTTGGTTTAAATTCTCGGTAAGGTTTGTTTTCAATTAAATTCATATAATATTTATTTAAGAGCTTTCGTTATGTAAAAGGAAATCTTTAGAGTCTGATTGTCACTTCAGCTTAAAAAACCCATAAAGAGTATATTTATTACTTGGCTCAATGCATCTTTTTAACTCACTGACTTTATATCCTGATAGATTAAAAACCTTAATTAAAGCTTCTGGGGAATATACATGATAATGTCCATAGCCAAATGCTTCATCGTTACTTCCACCCAAATAATAACTCTCACTATCAGGAACCTCTACATAGATAGTACTACTTTTAGTTATAAATTTTTTTAGTTTTTTTAAGAAATTTACAGGGTTAAATACATGTTCTAGCACCCTATTAATGGTTATAAACTCAAAAGTATTATCGCAAACAAAATTTTCTATTAATTCATTAGTTACCCTAAATGGATAGTTTTTAAAAATTTTTTTTAAATGTAAAGTACAGTAGGGGTCTAATTCTAATGCCACTCCTTTAAATTTAATTTTACCATATAGCTCGTAGAAAAAGACCCCCATACCAGCACCAATATCAAGAATATTTAGTTTACTAGCTGCATGAGAATCTATAAAATTCAAAAATCTTTTTATTCTCTCTTTATTATCTGATTTACCGTGATCAAGATTTACTACAAAGTCAAATCTATTCTTTATATAATTTAATGTATCATTTTTGTCTTCAGATTCATAATATCCACCATCTGAGTAAATATTTTGATAATCTGAAATATCATCTAAAGTAAATAAGCCACAATCAGAACATTCAAAATAATGAGCAGGTTTTTCCTTTCTTCGTCCATTTATAGCAAACTTATCTTCTCTATCAACGAGGAAGTTATTTCTAAATCTTGAGTTTCCACAAGATATACAATCAATTATGTACTCTGGTATTTCAGGCTTCATTATTGATAGTTTTATGATTACTAATGGGTGTCAAGAAAAATTTTTGCATTAACAAAACTAAACAGAAACTTACTAAAGCTATTTGTCATATGATTTTGTTTTAAAACTTCTTTTATTTTTTCTTTTTTTACTATGCTAAAAATTCTACTGTCATCAAGTAAAAATTTAATTACATCTGGATCATTTAAGTTAAGTAAATCTAATATGGGAGCATTAAATCCTACCTTAACTCGATTATCCAAAACTTTATCTGGTACAATACCCCTCATAGAGTCTCGTAAAACAGACTTTGCAAAACCGTTTTTAATCAAATGTTCAGTTGGAATGGAATATGCAGTTTGAAAAAGATTTTTATCAAGAAAAGGGGATCGGTTTTCAATTGAAAAGCTCATTGCGTTTAGGTCATCTTCTTTTAAAATAATTCTTGTCCCTTCAACAAAAAGTTCATTTAGCATTCTATTTCTTAAAAGACCCGATTTATAATCATTTTCTATGAAATCTTCATTCCATTCAAATTTTAAATATTTTGCAAAGATTTCATTGTTTAAGTATATGTGTTTTCTGAAGGAAGGAGACTTAATGAAAAGATTTGGATCCTGTAGATAAGGATTTCTAACAATTGGTTTTTGATGTTTTAGCCAAGCATCAAGAGATTCTTGATATAATAATTTATTCTTTGAAACCTCCGAGAGGTATAAATTATGATGGTCGTAGTATCCTGTAAACAATTCATCTGCACCAGTACCACTAACGGAAACTTTATAACCCTGCTTTGCAACAGATTCCATTAACCTCCAGTGCATATAATAAGATATTGTACAAACAGGAGCATCGTGTGAGGATACTAATTTATACATGTTTTCCAAGAATCCTTCGTGACTGGGTTTTAGAAAAGTATGCTCAATATCCAGTTCTTTTACTGATTCATTGACAAGGTCATTTTCTTCATATCTTGAATCTGTATTAACAATTGTAAATCCGTGAACATCAAGACCAAGCTCTCTTTTAGCAATTGATAATAGTGAATTGGAGTCTATACCACCACTCATACAAAAAGCAATAGGCACATCACTTCGCATTCTTAGACTTACAGCATGAATTAATGCATCTCTACTCTTCTTTACAGCTTGTTGATAAGTCATATCTTCTTGAAGATCAACTTTTGGACTCCAATAGATGAATGATTGTTCATCCCTTGATCTTTCGGAGAACTTTAAATAACTTGAAACTGGTAACTCCTCGACTCCAACATGAAAAGTATCTTTTGTTTTGTAAAGGGATTTATATCCATTTACTAAATAGCGGATTAGATGGTTTTCATTTATTTCAGGTTCTCTTCCTGCAATTGCAGCAAGAGCTTTAATTTCTGATCCAAAATAAATTCCATTATCAAATCGCCAATAATAAAGTGGCTTTTCACCAAACCTGTCTCTACACAATATCAACTCTCCATTTTGCTCATTATACCATGCAAATGACCACATTCCCTCAAGTTTATTCAAAGCATTAGTCCCCCAATGCTTTAAAGCAATAGCTAATACTTCTGTATCTCCATCTGTTTTAAAAGAATAGCCTAGATTTTTAAGTTCTTTTCTAATCTCTATGTAGTTATAAATCTCACCATTATAAACCAAAATATAATTTCCAACCCTAAAAGGTTGATCAGATCTGGAGTCTAAATCAATAATTGCTAAACGTCTGTGAACAAGTGCTATTGACTGTTCGGCTAACTGGTGAGTATAAAACCCCTGGCCATCTGGACCTCGATGTTTTATGCTATTTGATGCATTTCTTAATAGCTCAATTGAGGGTAGTTCAGGTCCAATATATCCAACAAATCCGCACATTTATTTTACAATATTAATTTTTACTTAAAAAAAAAGATTCTTCAGAAGATAGTTTTGTATGAGGAAATTTATCTGGAATTTTATCTCCTCCAATCCAGTCAGAGATATACCATTCTTGTTTTTCGTTTTTTTTCCAAATTTTCTTGTTTCTAAATTTTTCTCCAATCTCCCAGAAAAATTTTTCAGATATTCTAATCTGAGAACAAAAAGCTTTTATATATTCAACTGGAGGCTTAAAACCATCAAATTTTTTAACCATTTCAATTGCTTCCTCACGAGTCATTCTACCCTTTCTTATTTCATTACTCGCATTGTCTGTAATTCGATTAAATCCAAATTTCAACCATTTAAAATAGTGATGAATAACGATATTTATACAATCTAGGTCGGCATAGTCATAAATACCCATAATGGGTCCTTTTTCCCTTGGTTTAAATCCATTTTGAATAGCAATTTCTTTATTTTTTTTTGCATCCCATGGAATATAGAAACCCAAGTAAATAGGTTCATAGTCGATTAAATCAAGTTCTTGCTCATCAGGAGAAACAAAAGAATTTATTTCTCTCCTACTTATATGTTTAGATACCCAATCTAAAGTTGCTTTTCCTTTTAAAATATGATTTTCGCGAACAATTTTATTGGATTGCTTATTCTGATCTGCCCTTTCTTTGTCACCACCATACTCCATATAGGGGTTTTCTCCCCAAATAATCAGTGGAATATTTAATCTCAATGCCAGGTTTGGAATTAAATTATAAATTGCTAGGTGGTCAACTAGAGAACAATCTCCAAACTCTTCAAATGCTAAACGAGTTATTTTATTTATTCCTGAAGGATTTGAGGTAAAGTCAATATGATCAACTCCTAAACTTCTTAATGCATTTAGATTTTCTTGACCTCTATTGGTTCTAGCCAATGATCTCCAAGTTATACATAATGGATTCATATTAAAAACATTTTTTGCCATATATGTTTGATAAATACTGTCTTTTCCCCCACTAACTGGTACAATACAATCATAGACATGATCATCAGTTCTTCTATGACTATTCAAAATTGATTCAAGATTTTTTTTACGCTCTTCCCAATTAATATTTAATTTTTTTGATGCCATTTGACAGGCACTACAGATACCTTCTTTATTAAACTCGAGATCAGGCCTTGTATCTGGAGTTACACATTTTTTGCAATACTTCATTTTTTAATATATAAATTGTTTACCTACTTACTTTTTTAGCATAAATAATAACCGTTCTCCCAAGGCCCAGCTGGGCCAATTTCCTGTATAGAAAATGTCTTAAGTCATTCAAATAATTATTAAAACAAAATAGTTCTGTTTTAACCCTAAGTAGATGCAGTTTTTTTCCCAATTTTTTATTTTTAATAAAGTTCAATCCCAAGCATAGAAATATATACATTGGAAAAGTAGTATCCCTTCTTAGGATTTTTAATTTTTTTTTAATTAATAACTTTTCCAAAGATTGAAAATTGAAATAATTAATGTGATCGGGAATACATATCCAACTTTTCCTTTCTTTATTAATCCATGAACCAAAAATCTGGAAAGGATTGTAATCATTTGGTACCTCAGTGTATAAAATTCCACCAGGATTAAGTAGTTTGATACATTCATCCAAAACATCAATGGGACTATTTACATGCTCAAGTACATTTTTGAGGTGTACAATATCAAAAAGTTTATTATTGTTTTTAATGTAAGTATTTAAGGTCCCATTGTATATTTTTAAATTATTTGACCTTGCGATAATTGAGGCTTTTTCAGAGGGCTCAATACCAAAAACGTCAAACCCACTTTTCCTTGCTCTTTCTAGGAAAATCCCATCTCCACATCCAATATCAAGTAAAGACTTACCTTTTGAGTTTTTTAAAAAAAAATCTATCCTTTGATCAAAAAAGATATTTCTGTGCTCGATTTCTTCTCTATCCTCAGATAAATACTCTGGTTTTGCAGTTTGGAAATACTCTTTTTTGTAAAATAAAGCTAGCTCTTCTTCAGTTGGAATTGGATTCAGGTGTTTAAAATTACAGGTATTACATTTTATAATATTAAATTTCTCTTCTTGATCTAAAATCCTGCCGGAATGATTCATTTTTGTTTTTTTAAATATGAATTCATTAAGATTGTACCTTTTAAAATATCTTTAGTCACTATATTGCCAATGACTTGATCTTCCAATCCAGGTTGGATTCCAACTCCCGGTCGAAGCCAACATAAATCAGCTTTTTTAATTTTATTCCCAGCAGTAATATTCTTATTTACAGCTATTGATCTTCTTGATGCAGTAGAGTTTATAGATTCAGATTTTGAAATTACTTTTTTATCATTACCAATCATTAATTCAATGTCACGTACGTGCTTAACAAGTATTTTCATTTCTTCTGGATCTGCTGAAAGCGAGTGATCGCGAAATGAGGAAAATGTTTTATCTATTGTGAAATGTTTTTCTATAATTCTTGATCCTAAAGCGACAGAAGAAATCGCCGCTAGTATGCCAATAGTGTGATCTGAGTAACCAATACAGAATGAAAATTTTTCTTTAAGTAATTTAATTTTATTGAGGTTGGCCTCTCCAGGTGGGGTAGGATAGCTAGAAACGCAGTGTAAAAATGCGATTTCACTATTTATTTTTTTTTCTTCCCATACCTTTTCAATTTTTTCCTTTGTAACCCTAATTTGTGTAAGGTCGGCTAAGCCTGTTGACATAATTATAGGTTTACCAAAACCCGCAATCTTTTCCAATAAAGGATAAAAATTATTGTCCCCTGAAGCAATTTTAAATGCCGGGACATAGTCATTTAAAAATGAAGCAGCTTCTATATCAAATGGTGTTGATAAAAATTTTACGCCTTCATTACGAGCAACCTCAGAAAGGTTGATATAATCATTAAATGTTAGTTCAAAGCTCTTTAAGGTGTCAAAACGATTTTTATCAATTGATTGAATAAGATGTTGCGCACGTATGGTTTGAAATTTTACTGCATCTACACCAGAATTTGCAGCAGCTTGAATCATCCGTTTAGCAACTTCGACGTTTCCCTCGTGATTATTTCCAATTTCAGCAATGATAAACACTTTATCATCGGTATTGATATTAGCTATTTTCATCTAAATTATTAAGATAATTTTTAATATGAGGATCAAGTAAAAAAGATTTAGATTCTTCAGGACCAAAATTCATGACTAGATCAATAATACTTAATCCAGGAATAAAGTCTTTATATAATTGGGGATATAAATTATGATTGTAATCAAAATACACCAGAGCTATTCCTCTTTCTTTAAAAAAAACTGAAGGGTGGTATTCATTAGTCCCAGGCTTTACTAGAAATTTATTTGCACCAAGCCTTCTACAAACCTCAACCAGTTTTTCGTTATTCTTCAAATCAATTTTTAAAGTTGATGATGCGATACAAACTGTTGATATCGTAAGATATTTCCTTACAGTTTCCAAGATTTGAATACTCAATGGCCCTAAGAATTCCCATTCTTTAGAATATACCTCTTCATATAAAATCTTTCCAAATTCATCAAAAAAAGGGGCTTTTGAATAGTTTATTTCTATAGATTTCCAATGTTTTTTTCGCCATGGGGCTTTATTGTCAATTGGTAAATTATTAATTTTACAAGAACTGTTTCCAGAATATCTAATTGGTACAGTTAGGGTAATAGCACCGTTAATCGACTTTATTTTATTTCTATTATGTGAGCTATTTTTTGAAAATTCTACATCGTCCAAATAGACAAATACATCTGAAAGAATCATTCTTTGGAAAAATGGTACCCATGCAAGATATGAAGGTTGAACTGAACCTAAAGTAATAGACATCTAAAGTTTAACTATTTAAAAAAATAAATTGAATTATCAGCCTTAGCAATCTTACTGATAGCTTGAGACAAATTATTTTGAGGAACAAAGCCAAGTTCCTTTTCTGCTTTTTGGGTTGAAACTGAAACTGAATATCCTTCTTGTGGATCAACTTTATTTTCAAAAATTATTTTTGATCCTCTACCAGGAAAAGCTTTGATAACTTTTTTTGCTAAATTTTTCATAGATATCTTTTCGGGGCCTGTAATTGTAAATATTCCCGATGCCTTTTTATTAATTACTTGATAACATGCTTCACCAATATCCTCAACAAAAGTAAAGGTTTGTTTCCTGTCTCCCCTTCCCCAAAGGGTAATTGGCTTTCCATTTTTTGCACTATTAATGAATTTTGAGAAGACTGCCCTAGACTTATTAATATAGCCATAGGGAGCGGTAAATCTCAAAACACACAAAGGTATCTCGTTATTGTTTATTACTTTAAGACAATAAATTTCTGAAATGGCCTTCGAAATACCATAATCATTTTTTGGCAGATAAGGACTATCTTCTTTTATAATTTGGTTGGTTTCTTTTTGAATAGCAAGTGGTGAACCAGATATATAAATAAATTGCTTTATCCCTGAATCAACACTTTTTTTTATCAGATCAATAGTGGCTGTAAAGTTTACTCTAATGAATTTATCCAGAGAGCTGTTGTTGGTGGAAGGAATCAAAGCGGCATTATGAATTATAATCTCAACTTCATTTAATGTTTTGACTAATTTATTTATTGACGATTCACTTTCTAAATCTAAAATAATAGGGTGAAAAAGTGGATTTTTTGATTCAATTTTAGACCTTGAAGTTCCCCACACTTCATATCCCTTCGAAAGTAAGCTTAGACAAATTCCATGTCCTACTAACCCGGTAAATCCTGTAACTAAAACTTTTTTTTTCATTTATTAATTTTATCAATTGTCTCCACAATAGAATTTAAAATAAAAAAAGCATCAGACTCAGAAACGTTCATATGCGTAGGGAGGTTTATTAAATGTTTTATTGACCATTCAGACTTTGGAAGGGAAATTTTCTTTTTTTCATATGATACAGGCTGCTGATGACATAGAGGCTGATACATCCATGTAATACGAATACTAAAGCTGTCCATCATTACTTTCTGAAAATTTTCACGATTCACCTCCTCGCTTAGATGAGCTGGGAAACGCCAATATGTGTGAGATGAATCCTCTACTTTGATTAAAGGGCTTATTTCTTTAATATGGTTAATTCCATCAAAATAGATTTTTGCAATCTTTCTTCGGTGATGTAAAATTTCATTTAATCTTCTCAATTGATAAAAACCTAGTATGCATGAAATTTCTGGCAAACGGAAATTATTTCCCCTTAATTCAAATAATGGTCCTTGATTTGAACGACCATGATTATGAAGACTTTTAACTCTTTCATAAATCGCGTTATTATTTGTGGTTATGGCACCACCCTCACCTGTAGTAATTACCTTTGTAGCAAAAAAAGAAAAACAACCTACATCCCCAATACTCCCTGCCATTTGTCCATTAATTGATGCACCATGAGCGTGAGCTGCGTCTTCAATAAGAAACAAACCCTTTTTTGTGCATATCTCTTTTATTTTAAGTAGAGCTGGAGAAAGAAGACCGAACATATGGACGATTAACACACCTACTGTTTTTTCGTTAATATACTTTTGAAAATCGTTAGGATCTAGACAGTTTGTTTTCTTATCGATATCAGCAAAAACCGGAATCCCACCAGCTCTTGAAATTGCATTAGCAGACGCAATAAACGTTTGTGTTGGGAGTATGACTTCTTTATCTTTAATATCTAAAGCGAGTAAGGCTAATTCAAGTGCAGTGCCACCAGAATTTACCGCAAGGGAATATTTGGTGTTTGCCATTTTTTTTAGCTCAGACTCAAAACTTTTTAAGTGCTTTCCATTAACAAGCTGACCAGAACTCAAAACCTCATTTATTTCACTAAGAATTATATCTTCATCTCCACCAAACCATGGGGAAGCTCCCTGTATTTCCTTTTTAATCATAGATAGATTATCTCTTCCTCTTTACCAGAAAGTAAAGCTTCATCACACCCTATAACAATACTAACAATATCAAATGTCTCTTTGGTTTTGTTTTTCAAATCAATATTATTTTTAACGGCATTCAAAAAAATTGGTACAATATCTGACTTACCACTCGGCAAACTTTCAAGTTCGACCTCAGTGGCTTCATGAGATGGACTACTTGAAAAGTGAATCCTTGGTCCTTTATCATCGAAAATAAATGTAGCTTTTGTTCCAAAAATTCTCAATACATGTTGATGACGGTGAACACATCCTAGATTTGCATTTATTCTACCAACCATTCCCGATTCGAACTTAAAAGTAGTTGACATAAAATCACTGATATTAATATTACTGTGACGAGTGCAAATATTATTCCCTAAAGTTGATAAGCTTAGTGGTCTCTGATCGGTTAGCCAACACATCAAATCTATCATATGGATTCCGCCACCTTTCATGCCTGAATAGTTTTCACCAGTTCCTCTCCAACCTTTTAAAATTTTCTCTTTTCTTCCATATAAGTAGTCTCCATCAACCGAATAAATTTCTCCAAAAAGTCCCTCATCAATTGACTTTTTTAGCCACTTATAAATTGGGGCTTCCCTTAAAATCAGATTTGAATATAATTTTAATTTATCACTTTGTTTAAACCACTCATTAGAAATAGCTTTAAGCTCGTCAAAGGTATTACATAAAGGCTTTTCCGCAAAAACATGTTTACCTCTTTTTAAAGCTTCAACTATTTGTTTCACATGGAAATGATCAGGGGAGGCTACTACAATAACATCAATCCTCTCATCTAAAATTAAATCATTAAATGATTTACACGCCTTGGTATTTAGTTCAATGGATAAAGCTGATGCTTTTTCAATATTAGGATCATATATTTTTATCAGTGAAGCACCTTCAGTTTCATTAATTGTCCTTGCATGCCTTTCACCAACACCAAGACCAGAGACACCTACTCCTAGTTGACTATTTGAGTCCATTTAAAAAATTTGAAATTTATAAACTCATAATTTCAGGGTTATTCTCTGAAAGGTTTTTATACCATTTTATATATTCAGGGTATCCCCTCTCCAAAGACCACTCTGGATTGTATCCAATTAGGGATTTAGCCTTATCAATTGAGAGTGTTCCTCGATCTGGCATTAATGCATCTTTTTCTATTTTCTTAATAGATATCTTGGGAAAATCTAATTTTAAAATATCAATCATTTCTGAAATACTTCTTGCGGATCCATAAGTCAGATTAAAAATCTGATTAATTGAACTTTTATTCTCAATTACATTCACAACTCCATTAATTAGATCTTTTATATATGTAAAATCTAACCAATCAGAACCATCTCCGTTTACAATAATATCTTTACCTAAGATCGCATTTTCTATAAAAATTTGACCAACTCTTCTACTAATACATCTTTCACCATATAGAGCAGATGGCCTTATAATGGTATAAGGTAAATCAAAAACCTGATTATAAGCTATTACTATTTTTTCTCCTGAGAACTTAAGCGCACCATATATTCCAAGAGGGTTGCAGTTTACCTCTTCATCTACAATTCCTTTTTCAAAATTTCCATACACCATACTCGATGAAAAATATATGAAATGCTCAACTTTATTTTTAGCATTATCGAGAGCATTCTCAAGTGTCCGTAGACTATGATCAAAAGTTGAATAAGGATCTTTATTTGATCTATTAGCGTGAGATACAGCAGCTAAATGAATTATGACTTCTGGCTTAATTTCGTCTAATAATCTAGACAAAGCATGATAATCTCTTGCATCCTGGACTAATAATTTAATCCCTGAATCCCTCAAAAGATTTAGTCTTTCATTTATTACTAATTGTGATAATTGTGGATGGGGTAAATTATCTGAATTTGAAAGTACAGTAGTTAGGTTATTTACCTCAAGACCGTCAATAATCGAAACTTGGGCGCCTAAATTTTTTAAATTTAACGCCATATTATGTCCAATGAATCCTGCTCCACCAATAATCACGATTCGCTTATTTACAATAGAAATTTTACTCATTTTTTTTTAATTTAATTATTTTGATTAATTCGGCAGAAATAGTTTTAATGTCACCTTCTTTAAGATGAGGACCAACTGGAAGTGAAATACAGCTATCACTTATTTTTTCAGCATTTTGAAATTTTTTATTATCATATCCATATTTATTTTTATAATAAATCATTCTTGGAACGGGCTGTGGATAATATATACTTGAACCAATACCTTTTTTGGTTAACTCCTCCATAATCTCATGTCTAATTAAAGTAAGCTTGTTATCAAGAATTATAGAAAGACAATAATGAGAACTGGAAAACCTCTCATTAATAGGAGCCGGTAATACTTTGAGGCCAGAGCCAATTAAATCATTTGACAATAATTCATAATTAAGTCGCCTATTTTCTAAAAACCTCGGTAGTTTTTTTAACTGTTCAATTCCTATTGCAGCATGTATTTCACTCATTCTATAGTTAAACCCAAGATCAACAGTCTCATACATCCCCGGAATTTTGCGCTGCCCATGAGTTTTATCAACTCCGAATGCCTTTTTTAACCTTAATTTGCTTGCAAAATCAGAATCTTTTAATATGATCATTCCTCCCTCAGCTGTAGTTAAATGTTTAACAGGATAAAATGAAAACACCCCTACATCACCATGCAAACCTGTATGAATTCCATCTAGTTTACTGCCAAGTGAAAGTGCACAGTCTTCAATAGTAAAAAGATTATGTTTTTGGGCAATAATTTGAATCCTTTTCATATCAACAGGTACTCCCAAAAAATGAACAACCACAATAGCTTTAGTCCTGGATGAAATAGCTTTTTCAATTTTTTCAATATCAATATTACCAGTTATAGATTCTGAATCAATGAAAACTGGACGAGCGCCAGTTAACTGAACAGCATGAGCGGTTGCAATGTGTGTTTGAGCAGGAACAATAACTTCGTCACCAGGGCCTAACCCCAAGGCAAAATAAGTGAGATGCATTCCAGCTGTACAAGACGAAACACTTATCGCATGAGGTGCCCCAGTAAAATTTTTAAATTGGTTTTCAAACTCAATTACTTTAGGCCCATGTACTAGTATTGGACCAGATAATACGTCATTTACAGCTTTTATCTCTTCACTAGAGATAATTGGTTTTCCGAAAGGGTATTTCATTTAAAATAATTTAATTATCATCAAAAAAATTTACTTAAATCAATCCAGCTTAATTCCTTATGTCCAGCTTTCTCTATTACTTTTTCCAATCTTAATTTGTCTGAGAAATTATCTATACACATATTTATATAATTATAATCTCCTCCACTATTAAAATTAAGGATCTTATAATTTTCAGGTGAATCATAAAACTTTTTTGTAACATGTTCTTTTTGAGCAGAATTTAATCCAGAATCAATTAATCTGATAAATGCGTCTGTTCTTACCGCCTCAACTGATTGTCCTTTTGGAAAAGTTCTTGGAAATACATTTGTTATTATATCATAATCAGACCCATTAAATTTATCAATGGCAAAATCAATTATTTTTGGATCTATTAATGGGCTATCCCCATTTATCCTCACAAAACTTTTTGCATTTTGAATCATTAATACTTTATAAAACCTGTCACTTACATTATCTAAATCTCCTCGAAAAAATTCTATTCCTTTTTCCTTACAAAAGGATTCAATAATATCGTCGTTTCTTTGAATAGAGGTCGCAACGACTATTTTAGTTATTTTTTCTGATAGTAAAACTCGTTCAATTACTCTAGAAATAACGGATTTACCAAGTAAATCAATCATCATCTTACCAGGAAGCCTGTTTGAGCTCATTCTAGACTGAATTATACATAACATTTTATCATATTTACTTTTTAACGTTTAAAATTTTTTCAGATTTTTTTAATATAAAAGTTGTGAATAATTACAACCTTTCATCAACAACATCTCTATCTAAAAAAGATTTAATATCAAATACTATTGAATTCTCACTTCTTTTAAGATCTCTAATATTTAAGGATAAAAATTCTATATGAGATACTGCAAGTATTATAGCGTCATATTTACCTAGTTCTTTATTAGTATTGATCGAGTGCTCTTTAAATAAGTCCTCTCTATCAACATGTGGATCGTATACATCAACATTGAAACCAAACTCATTCAATTCTCTGTTAATATCAATTACTTTTGAATTCCGAAAATCAGGACAGTTCTCTTTAAATGTAACACCTAATAAAAGTACTCTAGACCCCACTAAATTTAAACCTCTATGGATCATTAATTTGATTAATTTATTAGTAATAAACATCCCCATATAGTCGTTAACACGTCTACCAGACAAAATAACTTCTGGGTTATAGCCGAGGCTTTGAGCCTTATGGACTAAGTAATATGGGTCTACACCAATACAATGACCTCCAACTAGACCAGGTTTAAATTTTAAAAAATTCCATTTGGTACTTGCTGCCTCAATTACATCATTTGTGTCAATACCAATTTTATCAAATATTAACGCTAATTCATTTACAAATGAAATATTCAAGTCTCTTTGAGCATTTTCAATTGCTTTTGAAGCTTCAGCAACTTTTATGTTGGGTGCTTTATGAGTTCCAGCTTCTATTATACTTGAATACATTGAGTCTATTAAATCAGCAACTTCAGGGGTTGATCCAGATGTCACTTTTTTAATTTTTGTTAGTGTATTTATTTTATCACCAGGATTTATTCGCTCAGGAGAATATCCACAATAAAAATCAATATTAAATTTAAGACCTGACTTTTCCTCTAGTACTGGTACACAGTCTTCCTCTGTACATCCAGGATATACAGTCGATTCATATATTACTACATCATCTTTTTTTATGAACTTCCCTACCATTTGAGAGGCCTTTAAAAGATGGCTTAAATCAGGTGATTTAAATTTATTTATTGGTGTTGGGACAGTTATAATATAAACATTAAAAGAGGTTAACTCTTCAGGGTTTGAAGAAAGAGTTAAGCCCGTTTTTTCCTGATTATATTTTTTATCTGTAACAATTTTGAGACTATTTAAATCAGCTTCGTTAGTTCTATCTATTCCATTGGTCAACTCAAATATTCTTGATTTATCAATGTCAAAACCTAAAACTTTGTGTTTTTTACCAAATTCGATAGCCAATGGTAAACCTACATAGCCTAATCCAATAATTGCAATTTTTTTTTCTAGATTTATCATTAGTTTAATTTTTCATATGGTTTATTATACCCCTGGCAATTGCAAAAGACGCAGTAGCTGCTGGTGAAGGAGCATTAACCACGTTATAGATTTCATTATTGTTATCAACTAAAAAATCATCAAATAGCTCACCATCAGAAGTGAGTATTTGAGCTCTTATTCCCGATTTTCCTAATTTTAAATTATTTTTTCTTAAAGCCGGAATTAATTTTTGTACAGATCGAGTGAACTCACTTTTGGAAAATGATCTGTAATACTCATAAAATCCTATTTTCCAAAACTTTTTAGAAAACTTCCAAAAACCTATCCAACTAATTATTTTATAAAAATCATATGGTTTAAATGAAAATTTTTTATAATTATCTCTAGAAAAGCTTAAAACTGCATTAGGGCCAGCTTCTACTTTTTTAGATATAGTCTTCGTCAAATGAACACCAAGAAATGGAAAATTTAAATTAGGTGCAGGGTAAATTAATCCCCTTACATATTTGGCAGCGGAGCTTTTTAAATAAAAATATTCTCCTTTAAAAGGAATAATTCTATATTTTTTTTTTAAAGAGTCTGATAAAAATTTATCTGAGAAAACTCCAGTACATAAAACAACCTTTCTTGAACTAAAATTTCCAATGTTTGTAGATACAATTTTATCACTTTTCATTTTTTCAATTTTACTTACACAAGCATTAAAAAAAGTCTTAGCCCCTTTTTCTTGAATAATCTCTAATAACCTTTTACCCAAGCTTATATAATCTATTATTCCAGCCTGAGGGACATAAAGTGCTTGTAAAACATTTTCACAGTAAGGTTCTATTCTAAGAGCCTGTTCTTTATTTAAAAGCTTTATGTCTTTTAAACCATTTGAAACTCCATATTTATATAGTTTTTTTAAACTTTTAATTTGATTTTCATCTAAAGCCACAATCAGTTTTCCTGTGATTTCAAAAGGAATATTATTTTGGGTTGCAAAGTCAATTAATAATCTATAACCCTCAATACAGTTTTTAGCCTTAAATGTTCCTGGTTTGTAATAAATACCAGAGTGAATTACTCCACTATTCCTCCCACTTTGATGACAAAATATCTCAGACTCTTTTTCTAAAATCAATAATTTATTATTAGGAAAAGTCTTTAGGTATTCAAATGCGGTTGTTAAACCAACAATACCTCCTCCAACTATAATACAATCAATATTTTCGTTTTGGGTATCCTTCAATATATTTTATTAGTTGAAATCTAGTTAAATTTATTTGCGAATAATTTTAATCTAGAATCTACACTTATCATCTTTTGTTTTTTTATAATACTATTTTTAAATTCCTTAATCTTTCTTTTCTCAATTTGATAATCTTCAGCAATTTTTAAAATTCTCAATGAAAATTCGTCAAGATTTTCACACATGTATCCTATCTCGTTATTCTCATTAAAATGAGAAATACAATTGTTCTTTAAGTGAATGATTGGCTTTTCATAAGTAATTGCCTCAATAACAGATCCACTACAACTTGCCCTATAGCGATTATTTGGATATAAAATTAAGACGAAATCTATATCTTCAAGTAATTTCTCCATTTCTTTCCTAGGTAAAGTTTCACCCTTACTTGGATTAGTAACCCATGGGAATTGATCTATACCTCGATTATCCATTCCTATAATCCTAATCTGAAAAGGTGATTTAATTTTTAACTTTTCGATTTTCAAATTTAAATTGTATAAGATTTTTGAATCACCAAAACCAAAAACAGCAAATTTTACAAAATCATTCTTAATATTTATTCTTTTCAAAGATTTAACTTGCGGATAATATATTGAACTAATATTATAATTTTTATAATCAATTATAGCAGAAATATTTTCTATTATGTGATCTGAAAGCGCAATATACTTATAACTTTCATCATGATTTTTTTTAATCATTTCTTCACTTTCAAACTTACTTAAGTACATATTAACCGGGTCAAATTTTATTAGCTTTTTAATAAGATAACCCATCAGCTTTTTGTAGCTAATTTTTTTTATTTTAAGAAAAAAATTTTCTCTTGGCAATTCCTCTAATTTATTTTCAATATTACTTTGATTTAGAATCGATTCAAATTCCCCATGCAATACAAAAACTTTAGAAGCTTCAATTTTTATATTGAGAAATTTTTGTAAATAAATTAGTGTTTTTGGCGAGGAAAGAAAAAATAATTTTTTACTATTATAATTTTCTAAAATTATTCTAATTCTTTGGATAACTCTTAGATTGGTAATTAATCCTAAAGTAGAATTGTTTGTATTGATTTTTATATTTTCAAAATCAATATTTCCAATTTCAATTTTAGATAAAATAAGATTTTTTTTCAATATTTTAATGTGTGACTCGTGGCCTAAAAAAATTATTTTATCATCAGGAAATGCTAGTCTAGTTTTGTATAAGAAACCTTCATTGATTTTCTCATGACTAAAATTTTTACATGAAGGCTCACAAATTAAAATCATGAATTGTACATTAAATTAAACAAGCCGTAAAGGTCTTTTTTAGGTCTCCAACCTAAACTCATAACTTTAGAGGGATTACTGTAAAGTTTTTTATAAGGGGAAACATAGCTACTATCTTTCTCAATCCAATATTTCCAATTTTGACCTATTTTATTGAACGACAGCTCAAGCCACTTAGATATTTTATAAGGTTTTCCTGATCCAATGACACATTCAAATATTTCATCTTGATTTACTAACCTCCAAACTGCTTCCATAAAGTCACCTGAAAAGTTAAACTCTTTCTCAATATTAAAATCCCCCATAATCAATCGTTTATTACTGTTGATATCAAGTGCTTTAACAAAATTGATTATTTTTTTGCTTAGATGATTATCGTTTCTCAAGGGACTATCGTGATGAAAAAAATACCCTACATAAACTTTTATATCATGATTATATCTGAAGTATCTAGCTAGATATGTAGAATAAATTCTTTCCACTGAATAGGGGCTTCTAGCTTCAAATTCGGTTATTTCACTTATTGGTAAATTATTGTTTTTGAATTGTTCTGCACTACCACTTAGAAATACTTTAGCATTTGGAACATAAATTTTTACTGACTCTAAAATGTTTAGAGTTCCATTTGATATGCTTTTGTGATTCTCAAACAAAAATTTATGATTGACGTTTGAAATTGCAGCAAAATGAAAAATATAATCGGGGGCTATTTTTTTGATACAACTCTTTACAAAGGAATAATTAGAGATATCTCCGATGATTGGTGAATTATTTCTGGAGACAAGATAAACGTTTATTCCCGCCTTTTTCAAAAGCAAATTCAAATAATATCCGTCTTGTCCGGAAGCCCCAAAAATAATTGCTGACTTCATTTATATTATCTCAATTTCCGGAAGCGGAAAAATGAACTTAGTCCCATTTTTTAAAGTCTCCTTCTCTCTATGAAGTATATTGTCTTTAAAATGCCAGGGAAGAACTAAAAAATAATCAGGTTTTAATTTTTTGGCTTCTGCTTCTGAAATGATTTTGATATGTGTCCCGGGAGTATATTTTCCAAATTTTTCGCTATTTACCTCTGCGATGTAAGGGATCTCATTTGAAGTAAATTCACAGAATTGTAGTAGAACATTTCCTTTTGTTGAAGCACCATATCCAAAAACAGTCTTACCCGATTTAACTAAATTATTAATAAGATATTTCAAACTTTCACGGTGCTTAAAAATCCTTTCTTTGAAATCTAAATAAGGTTCAAGAGTATCAAGCTTCATCTGCTTTTCCTCAAATAACATCCAATCTATAAGGACTTTATTTGATATGTGTTTTGATTTTTTTTTTGCTGCGGTTACAGCAAAACTACCTCCGTTAATGGAGTTGGTTTGAACATCAATGATTTTAAATTGAACTGACTCCAGTAGATCTTTAACCACCTTTAAAGAATAGAATTCTAAATGTTCATGACATATGGTGTCATATGCGTTTGTTCTCAACATAGAGGGCATATAGCTTTGCTCAAAATGCCAAATCCCCTCGTCATCTAAAACATGATGTATGTCGGAAGCAAATTCCCTAGGGTCTTCAAGGTCGTAGAACATTGCTATTGATGTAACTATTTTAGCTTTTCTATTTGGGAACTCACCATAAAATAACTCTTTGGAAAAAAAGTCAGGAATTAATCTTAACTCATCAGTGTAAAATTCTTTAAATTTATTTCCAGTTGGATCTATCCCAACCTTTAAAAATTTTCCCTTGTAGGCTTTAAGTGAGGTGGCATCATTACTCCCTATGTCAATGACCAAATCATCAGAGTTAAGGTCAATTTTACCTTCAAGGAAATTAATCTTATTGGTCAAATGGTTGACCATGGATTGATTCAATCCTGAACGATAGCCGTAGTTATCTCCATACATTTCATTAGGATTATATGAATGCTTTAATTGAAGAAGTCCGCTGTCTTTTGCCCATACTAGATCAAGTGGACCTTTTGTGATCTTTTCATCTTTTGAATTGGGAAAAACTCCTGTTAAATTTTGTTCCCCCAAGGACAGGATATCAATTAAAGAATCCTTACCTGAAATTCTACACTTATTTATTTTATTCATTTGGTCTAGATTTTAATTAAGCACTACTTTTTTAATTGAAATTTAGATTTAGAGGCAGAAACAGTAAGTAATTGAATAAAATCAAAACTCATAATCTCTGTTGCACTATATTTTACTAATCGAGTTTTTTTTAAGGGAAATAGACTTTTTAGTATATATCTAAAGATTAAACCTATTTTTGATTCATTTTTAAAATATTTTTCTGAGAAATGAACTTTAGGTATAAAGTAATTTGAATATCCTATTTTAGATAGAAAATCTAATATTTTAGATTTTTCCTCTTCGGTTCCTGCCATTTCGATTGAAATCAATGGTAAATGATTGAGCAAAGTTTTTTTCATTGAATTGAGAACATCCAACTCACTTCCTTCAACATCAATTTTGATAAAGGCACATTCAATTTCAAATTGATCGTCAAAATTTTTAAGCTTGCAAGATTCTACATAATTAGAATTGTATTCTAGATTTTCATTCAAATTGGATCCTCCACCGGTATGAAACTTTGGGATAATAAAATCTACTATTTTATTTTCTTTAGCAAGGCCAAAATTAAACACCTCAACATTTTGAAGGAATTCAGTATTTAATTCAAGTATTTTAAAAGTTCTTCTTTGTGGTTCGAAACCATAGCATTTTTTAAAACTTTTAGAAAATTGAACTATATGATTTCCAATATTTGAGCCTACATCTATACAATTAAAAGAATTTGAGTCAAAATCAAATGAATTGGTTATGGTATTTATAATCTGTTTTTCATAAAAACCATCTAATAAAATTGATTTTCCAATAGTATCATTATAGATAACCATATTATGTTGGTCTTGTGGTATTTCAAAAAAAATTTTTTTTGAAAACAAATAAAGGATTATTTTTTTCACTTGAAATTAATCTTGTTTAAAATAAAATTTTTGTAATTATGAAATAATAAAAATGTTAATTTAACAAGTGATTTAAAGGTAATTCCATTTCTCAAAGATTCATAATTGATTACCCCCTCGTGTCTTGAAAAATTTGAATTTATAATATAACCTAAATATCCTTTTTTAAGGTCATCCACTTTTATTCCCTTTGATAAATACTCATTATACTGATAAGGGTTAAAAAACAACTTTAAAACAGGTTCTCTAATTACTATTTTAATAGTTTGATTCTTTTGAAGAAAAAAACTGTACCATGAAAATTCGTAAGGTGAGATCTTGATCAGGTCCTTGTATGAAATATTATGTTTATTTAAAATTTCAATTTTCATTTTTTTTAAAACTATACTTGATAAAGTACAGTTTCCATGAATAGTTAAAAAGTGATCATTGCTTATTTTCATGAAATTTTTAATTTTTTCCAAACTTTTATCACGGGAGATATAATCATAATCATAAAACCTACTATGAACTTTCCATTCATTGTCTTCTATGAGAGTTGTGTATGGTATATTATCATCAAACATGAAATCTTCTAGGTAAAAATCTTTGATAAAAACAAATTCAGAATCAATACAAAAATAATTTTCGAAAATTTCTAATTCCCAAAAACATAACTTTAATAATGCCTGATTTAAATATCCTAATGATGAATTACTATTGAAATTTTTAATTTCTTTCTCATCAATCAAAAATTCAATAAGAGTTTCTTCCTCGTAAACAATTATATTTTGATTTTTTGAAACTACCTTTTGAAACTGATGGGAGTCTGATTTGGGACACATTAAAACCATTTTTATATCATCACAATTAAACCTGTTAAAAGATTTAATTAGTCTCTCAACATATTTTATATCGTTAATATATGTTTTTAAAAAAAATCCGAAAATCAGCTTCTTCATTTTATTTTTTTAAATACATATACCAAATTACAGGTTCCCTCAAAGTTTGATTCTAATTTGTAATTAGATTTCAAAATTTCATTTGAAGAAAAAAACATATCCCAATAAGCTATACCGTCTACTGATTGATCAATTACATAATCTGGCCCGAAAAAAACAGTACCCCCTTTTTTGAGAAGGCTATCCATTTTTTCAATTACTTTATTATCGTTTTTGTAAAGCGAATATTTATTAAAATTATTATTTGAAGAGGGAATGCCCATTACTCCAAATAATACAATACTTGAGAATTTAAGTTTTGGTTGATAGTCCAAAAAATCAATTGTTTCATGATTATATGGACTACCATATTGTTGAAATTCTTTTTCTAAATCAATTGTGTAGTACAATTCTGGGTTTTTAATTAATAAATGATCCCATCGATTAAAGTGATGACAACCAACACTAAGGACTTTAGACTCGCATTCAGGAAGGTGTTTTTTTACCAAAAAATCTCTTGCTGAATAGGTTCTATATAAATCGTCATAATACTTGTAAACATCCTCTCTTTCATATAATAAATATGGCTCTTTATATATTTTTCTAATGAGACTTATATTAGATTTATATAATTGACAACTCACAATTGACTGGTGTTTTGACAAATTTATATGCTGTAACGTTAGTTTGCACTCTGTAAAATTTCCTTTGATCGTGTTGAATTTAGATCCTAATAATGAAGTAAAATAGTCGGTAATGCGATTACCAGAAACAAAATCTATAATGTTAGAAATTGATTTATAAAAATGATATCTAAAATAAAAATTTCCAAAATATACTTTTAATGCCTTAGTAGTTTTTCTTGAGAGAGTAATTTCCTTATCATTAAAGTTAAAATAAAATAATTTTTCTTTTTCTTTAATAATGGAATGAATAAGGTTTGATATTTGTACATGACACACATGACCGTATTCACCATCTGGATTATGAGTAATTATTTTTTCATAATCGTACGAATTGATATTATTAGCTATTAGATCTTTAATTTTACTGATTGTTTCAATACTCCATTCTAAACCATTATCATTAAAATCATACATTTTACCCTGTTGATTGAATATTTTTAGAATTTTTAAAAACTTGCTTTTTCTTGAAATATTTGATTCATTAGTCAAAACAATTAAATTATACTTTTGCTCCTCAAGTAAAAGTTCAGACCCCCAAAGAACTTCATCATCTGGATGGCAAACGATCATCAGGTTTTTTTTATTTTCCATCAGTTAATATTTTATCTAAAATTTTTTTGATCAATGGTTTTTTAGGGTAAAGATCAATAAAACTATCTCTTTCTAAATCAAAAATCTCTTCGCTTTCATGAATAAGAATCGAGTCTATTATTTTACCAAGTACTTCTTTATTCCCATTCATTACAAATGTTTGATTTATTTTTTGTTCTTTATTGCTCCATCTTGAAGCAACTGATCCAAGGGCGTATACTTTTTGAATATTGGTCTCATTATTTTCATCCATAACCAGGCAATTATTTTTAAAATCTAATCCCCATTTTTTAAGTTGTTCAGAATACGGTTGAAATCCTATCAAAATTGTGCATAAATCTATATCAGTTATCAAAACTGAGTTTGACAATTTTATAGTTTTATTCTCTTTAAATTCTTCAACTTCAGTGCTAAAATATACCTTTAGATTTTTATTGTATTTTTCTTTTACATGATCAAAAGTGTGTTTGACATTATAAAATATTTTCCAATTATCTTTTCGAATAATCCAATGAATTTTATTGTCTTTTAAGTTATTTGTAATAAAATCGGTCGCTGAGTTTCCTCCTCCTATCAATACTAGATTCTTATTTTTATGATTGACCTTTAAATTATAAGTACAATAATTAGGTAAGCTTGGAAATTTTAATTGTTTTTTATTACTGAAAATTCCAGTAGCTACTATAAGATATTTGGTAAAGAAAAAAAATTGTTTTCCATTGTGATTTGTCTGAATAATAGTCTTATTTTTTTCCTTAGTTACATTTATTACTTCATGATTAGGGTATATTTTAATATCATGTTCTTTTGAAAAAAACCTGTAATAATTTACAAGTTCACCAGACGTTGGCTGATGATGGGCCTTGATTTTATAATTAATTTTTGATGGTAAGAATAAATTTGACATTTCAGAATGCCAAACCACATCAGGATATTGATTAATGTTGTTTGCTACATTTCCTTTATCAATACAGATTATCTCCCATCCCTTAAACTGATCCTGTAATTTTTTTGAAGCATAAAGTCCATTTGGACCAGCCCCAATAATAATAATATTATTTCTTTTCATCAATATCGTTTAGATCTATGACCTTATTGCAGTATTTAATAACTTCACTATCATGTGAAACTATAATGAATGTTTTATTATCTCTCTTTTTGAAAAGATTATTTAGAATTGTAATTTTAGTTTTAGGATCAATAGCAGAGGTAAATTCATCTAATATCAAAATCTCCCTATTGGAAAAAAGAGCTCTTGCAATTCCAATTCTTTGAAGTTGTCCTCCTGAAATATTATTAGTTGCCTCATCAATTATAAAGTCGTTATCAATATTTGATATAAAATTTTTTAATTGAGTTTTTTCAATTATTGAATTATAGAAGTTAGTTGAAAAATCTTTATCTCCCATTGTAATATTAGTTTCTATAGAATCATTTGTCAAAAAAATTGTTTGATCACATAGGCCAATTTTTTTTTGAAAGTTTCCTGTTTTACTTTTATTACTTCCATCTATTAAAATTTCCCCACTATCAGGTTTAATTAGTCCTAACAATAAGTTTAAAATAGTAGTTTTACCAGAACCACTAAGTCCAGTAATTCCAAAAACATCACCTTTTTTAATTTCAAAATTTAGATTATTTAAGATTTTCTTTTTTCCATAACTGAATGACAAGTTTGAAAATCTTATTGAGTCTTTAAAAACGTCTTCAATTCCTCCATTTTTTTTCTCTTTTAATTTATAATTAAAACAATAATCAAATAAAATTTTTAAGTGCTCATCTAATACTATCCTTGTTGAGGATAAATAAGAAATTTTATTAATACTAGGCATAATTTTAATCAACCCTGCAAAGAATAATACCAACATTGGAACCATATTTATGAAATCTAATTTTAGATAAGTTCCTGATAATAGAATTAAAGAGATTATTACAATAAAGATTGTTTCAAGAAAATATGATTGGATGCTTTGAATTGTTTGAAGATTTGCAATTAACTTAGCCTTTAGATTATTAGCCAATTTAAAATCCTTTAAATAGTATTTTAATTTATCGAAAACAATTATGGATTTGTAGGATTTTACTAATTTATATAATGAATTATTGATGTAATAATCTTGTTCTACTCTTCCTTTACTGAGCAAACTAGTTCTATTTATAATAAGCTTGTAAAAAAGCATACTTATAATGCCAACTAACATTAATAAGCCTGCTATATAAACATTATTAAAAATTAATAACAAAGTAATCATTAGTGTTATTAAAACCTCTGATATAAGGTTAATTAATGTTAAGGTATAGTCTCCCAAATACATGCTCTCCCTGTGTATAAGTCTTATTTTCTCAGAGTCATTAATTTTATTGTAATCTAAAAAATCAAACTGTTCAATTCGTTTGGCCATTAATTCGGAGAATTCCATATTTACATTAGAAACAAAAGAGTTTTTTTTGTATGATAATATACTTAAATAAACAAATTTTAAACCAAAAACTAAGATCATTGTTAATGGTATGAAAATATTATAGTTTAGATTTTTGGGTAGAAAACTATATTTTTCAGTTACATTATTATCAATTAAAAATTGGCTTACAGGATACAAAATACCTAAGCTTAAAATTTCAAAAATTGAGGCTATGAAAATTAATATGGGGAAAATGTAAAAAATATTTTTTTTTAGTCCTATTTCTGATATAAGCTTTTTGTATATAAAAAGACCTTCTTTCATAAGGGAAAATATTTCGAATGGCTTTGGTTTTCACTTAAAATATTATGCCCATCGAAAATAAGAGTTGATTTATTGACCTTTTTCCAATCATATTTTTTAAATAAATCCCAAGAAGTTAAAATAGCGACTGCCTCACAATCTCGTAAAGCATCATCTAAATTTGAAAAAATAGATAAATTTTTTACCCGCTGAGAAATTAATTTTTGATCAAGTCCCTTCAAATTCATAATCTTAATCAAATCAGACATTATATCTTTTTTAGAGACCATTGGATCAAAAATCCTAATTTTGGCACCACAATTAATTAGATATTCGGATACATAAATTGCCGCCGATTCTCGAGAATCATTCGTATTTGCCTTAAATGCCCAACCAAGAATAGTAATTTTTTTGTTTTCAACTGTATTATTCAATTCATTAATTATTCTTTTAGAAAATCTAAGTTTTTGATAATCGTTAATTTTAACTACCTGGTTCCAATACTCGGCCACCTCATTTAAGCCATAGTATCTACATAAGTAAACTAGGTTTAATATGTCCTTTTGAAAGCAACTCCCTCCAAAACCAACCGATGACTTGAGAAATTTTGAGCCTATTCGATGATCCATTCCTATAGCTTTTGAAAGTTCATCAATATTAGCTCCAGTTTTTTCACATAATGCAGAAAGGCTATTAATGGAGGAAATTCGCTGAGCCAACATAGCATTAGAGGCCAATTTGGCTAATTCAGAAGACCAAATATTGGTAGTCAATATTTTTTCTTTAGGTATCCATTGGGCGTAGATATCCACTAGATTCTTAATCGCCCTTTGGCCGGAGGATGTTGGGTCACCACCAACCAAAACACGGTCAGATTTAAATAGATCCTGAACAGCAGTCCCTTCAGCTAAAAACTCAGGATTAGATAAAATCTCAAAGTTTACATTTGAGCTTCCATGTAAGGTTAATATTTCTTTTATTTTTTCAGCTGTACGAACCGGAAGGGTAGATTTTTCTACCACAATTTTATCGGTTTTGGCAACTTGAGCAATTTTTTTGGCGCAAGCTTCAACATATTTCAAGTCTGCTGCCATTCCAGCACCCTCACCTTGGGTTTTTGTTGGGGTATTGACTGCCATAAAAATCATTTCTGAGCGATTAACAGCACCATCGATATCTGTGGAAAAGAATAAATTCTTTCCTCTGACTTGTGCAACCACCTCTTTAAGTCCAGGTTCATAAATAGGTAGTTGACTTAAAGAACCATTCCATCTATCTATACGATACTTATCAATATCTACAACTGTTACCTCTATATTCGAACATTTCAGTGCTATAACTGCCATAGTAGGTCCACCAACATAACCAGCTCCAATACAACAAATTTTTTTAATTTTCATATAAAATTATATGCTTCTTTTCACTTAAAAATTTTGAAGCCAAATAAAAACTTACCTTTCGCCTTATTAGTTTTTCAATTTTTTCTTCTAATTGTGATATGTAGTCCATATTTAAATCTTTACCAATCAAAAAAATCTCAATATTACCGCTATCATTTCCAGCCGCATAATCACCGACTAATATTATTTTTTGAACAGTCCCCATCCTTCCTAGGACAGTTTCAACAACTTCTTCCAAACCTAAATGTTTTAAAACAACCTTCTGAAGAACATCAAAAAGAGGGTGTTCTATGTTGGCTTTATACTCAACCTTATTGTCAACTTTAACCTTCTCTAAATAACCTGCACCTTCCAAATGGTTAAGCTCTTTTCTTATTGCGTTAGTGGATTCTCCCATTTCAGTGGCTAGCCCGTTTAAATAACCACGATTGGCTTGAGAGATAAAAAACTTAATAAGTAATCTTAGTCTAGTCTTGGATGTTATTAGTTGTCCTAGCATGATTTTGTTAAAAGCCATTTTTAATTACGGCTCCGCCGTGTCTGTCACAATAAACAAACGTAAAATATTTTAAATAAGTAAATTAAGTTAGGCCGTCTTTAGGGTTAATAAAATTCCTAAACTCGGAAGTTCCAGCTTAATTCTATTTTTTAATAAGTTAATTACTTTACCCTCTAGACCAGCAAAAGGCCCTATGGGAATTCTATAATTTGTTCCTTTTTTAATATTGGATATGGAAATTCCGTCATAAACTCCTGATAGGTTATTCTTCATTAACAGAACCTCCTCCTCTCTTACCACTGCTGGCTTACCAAGCCAAAACACATAACGAATAATTCCAGGGATACAAAATACTTTATTGCGATCTTTAGAGTCAATTTTTATTAATACATAGGAAGATAGCAAAGGAAGTTCAACTTTCTTTTTTCGATCGGAATATTGTTTTATCTTTTTGACAACAGGACAATATGAAGTTAACCCAATATTTTCAAGAGCTTTAGCGACCTTGATTTCATGTTTAGGTTTTGTATAAAGAACTAACCATTTCATGTAATAAATTAACTTTCAGATCTGAAATTTGAGCTAAATGACCTTATACAAAAGATCATTTAGCCCTAAAACATCATTAATCTATTAATTTAGTACCAAAAGTACTAAAAAAAAA
>MDTC01007379.1_pt1 | contig 39182 bp, 31 predicted proteins | sample 811181 | NCBI WGS metagenome assembly MDTC01 (sample SAMN05326644, study PRJNA326480) | marine metagenome | isolation source: seawater | place: Pacific Ocean: North | collected 2011
AAACTTGCATAAAAATTCTGAGCAGCTCGGGTTTGACCAGGCCAGAATTGAGCGCATCAATGCGAGCGACTGGCTAACACAGTCCAGCCATGATGGGCAGTTCGATATCGCATTTCTGGATCCACCCTTTGCACACGAAATTCTTTATGAGTCATGCAGGCAGCTACAGCAGAGCGGAGCGCTGAAGGCTGGCGCCAAGGTCTATCTGGAGCATGAACTCCCTCTGGCCGAGGAAAAGCTGCCTGTTGAATGGGAGGCCATCAAGAAAAAATCAGCAGGTAAAGTCCATTTTGGGCTCTTCCTGGCAAATCACGAAGTAGTTAATGCAGAATCCATTGTAGGGAAAAGCTCAGGATATCTTAAATAATGCCATCTGGCACTTTTCAATATAAATTTAAATCTGCCTGGTGGTTGCCGGAAGGGCATAGCCAAACCCTATGGCGCAAGTTCGCGGGTTCGCCTGCTGTAAATCATGCGCGTGAAAGAGTTGAACTCAGCGACGGCGACTTCATAGATATTGATTGGCTTACAGCCGAAGAGCGGGCTAAAAATTCTGCACAGCCATTGGTGTTTATTCTGCACGGCCTGTGTGGAAGTTCGTCCTCTTCCTATGTGCTTTCCTTGCAAACACTGTTAATTGAGAACGGTTTTAATAGTGTAGTCATGAATTTTCGGGGCTGCAGTGGGGAACTTAATCGAAAGGCCCAAGCCTATCATTCTGGTGTATCCCATGACCTTGAGGAAGTGCTGCGAAACGTAATCAGTCAGCACAAACCTGAGGCCGTTTCATTAGTCGGTTATTCGCTGGGCGCAAATGTCCTGTTGAAATGGCTTGGTGAGCATCACGACTACAGCAAAGTAGACAAAGCCGTAGCGGTATCAACGCCCTTCACACTAGGGCTCTGCTCACGGGAAATGCTTTCCGGGCTTTCCAGAATCTATGGCCGTTATTTTACCAGACGCTTGCTGAGCGACTATTTGCATAAACGCAAGGAGTTCGAGTTGCAAGACAAAGGGCCGGAACTGGAGGAATTGCTGGGGCTGGGTGACGTTTCTCGAGTCAGCAATATTTGGGAATTAGATGACCAGATAACTGCTCCACTGCATGGGTTTGAGAGTGCCAACGATTATTATAAGCGCTGTAGCAGTATAAAATTTCTGCCAGAGATATCGGCTTCAACCCTGTTAATTCAGAGCTATGATGATCCGCTTGTTCCCCCGGTTGCGCTCCCTGAGGCCGGCATGGTTTCTGAATCCACTGTGATGGAGTTGAGCCCTAAAGGAGGACATGTTGGCTTTGTGTCAGCACAAAACAGCAATTGGCTTGAGCATCGAATCCTGAAGTTCCTGAGAGACTGATTGAGCCGCCCTTACCATTTCGCTAGAATGCGGGCTCGAATCAGGGGCTGACCGATGAAAATAGCTGTATATCCAGGCACGTTCAATCCAATCACCAACGGTCATACCGATCTGGTAGAACGTGCTTCGCACCTGTTCGATCAAATCATTGTTGCCGTGGGCACAAATGCCCAGAAAAACAATTCGATGACTACCGAACGTCGCGTAGCACTGGCACAAGAGGTGCTGGGTCACGTCGAAAATGTGTCTGTAGAATCGTTCGATACCCTGTTGACGGAATTTGTAAAGTCACGCGGGGCCAATATCATCTTGCGCGGTCTGCGCACAGTCGCTGATTTCGAATATGAGTTTCAGCTAGTCGGCATGAATCGTGTTCTGGAGCCTGAGATTGAAACGGTGTTTCTAGCCCCGGCCGAACACCTGTCTTACATTTCTTCAACACTGGTTAGAGAAATTGCCTCATACGGCGGTGACATTTCGAAGTTTGTCCATCCGTCGGTTGCAGAGGCGATTACTCAACCCTAAATCCTGTAAACTAGAGCTCGGAACCGAGCCTTAAGTCTGGCATTTCGGACAGTAGACCGTACTGCGCTGCCCCAACCTAATCTCTTTCAATTCAGTACCGCAATTCTTGCATGCCGCACCACCGCGCCCATAAACTTTCAGTGACTGCTTGAAATAACCAGGATTGCCGCTGCTATTGGTGAAGTCACGCAGCGTCGTTCCGCCGACGTCAATGGCATTGCTTAAGACCAACTTAATATGATTTGCCAAAATCTTATACCGCGGCAGTGCAATTCTCCCCGCCGCTCTCTTAGGGTGAACGCCGCTCATAAACAGCGCCTCATTGGCATAGATATTTCCTACTCCTACCACGACATGGCTATCCATGATAAAGCTTTTAATTGGCGCGTTTCTTTTTCGACTCAGGCTATGAAGGTAGCTGCCATCGAATTCATCGGTAAGCGGTTCCGGACCAAGTTTGCGCAGCAGTTTATGCTCGCTGATTTCGCCTTTGTGCCAGAGAAAACAGCCAAACCGCCTGGGATCAGTAAATCGTAAACAGCTCTTGTCAGGGAACAGCAGGTCAACATGATCGTGCTTACCGGGCGTAAGCAGATGAGCTAGTATCCGCAAGCTGCCTGACATTCCAAGATGGATCAGCAAGGTTCCTGTTTCAGCTCGCAACAGCAAATATTTGCCGCGTCGCTGTACGTCAAGAATTTCTTGACCGGTTAGTTCGGGGCATAAAGATTCAGAGATAGGCCAACGCAATGATGGCTGTCGAATGACAATTTGTTTGACGACTTTGCCCTTTACGTGTTCGATGATACCGCGTCGAGTTGTTTCTACTTCAGGAAGTTCCGGCAAGTTGCGCCTCAAGCAATCAAAGTAATTAGTTGGCAGCATTGACTGCGGTTATAATCGGCAACTTAACAGTAACGGAATTGGAATCCAATTGCTAACAGCGAAGATTCTTCTTGGAATAGACGCGGGCGGTACGTTCACTGATTTTATCTGTGTGCGCATGGGCGAAACTGCAACAGTGTCCGTGCATAAGACCTTGTCTACACCGGCAGCACCAGAGCAGGCGATTCTCAATGGCATCCAGGCATTAGGACTGCAGGAAGAAGCAGAACGGAGCGGGTTGCACATTATTCATGGTAGTACAGTCGCAACTAACGCTGCACTTGAAGGCAAGAATGCAGTTACTGCCTATGTAACAAACTATGGGTTTGGTGACATGCTGCGGCTGGCAAGACAGACGCGCCCCAAGCTTTACGCGCTTGAGTTCCCGGCGCAACCGGTGCCGGTTCCACCCGACTATAGTTTGGAGACTGGTGGACGTGTGTCTGCGCAAGGCGAGATCCTGGAACCACTTTCTTCTTCGGAAATAGAACTTCTGTTAGATAAGCTGCGGGAGCTAAAGCCCGCGGCGGTGGCAATCAACCTGTTGTTTTCATTTTTAGATGATACGTTTGAAAAAACTATAGAAACGGCAATCAAAGAATCTGGGCTACCGGTTTTCCTCAGCCGCTCGTCAAAAGTGCTGCCGGTGTATAAAGAATACGAACGCGGGATTGCAACCTGGTTAAACGCCTCACTCGGCCCGGTAGTACATGGCTATCTGTCACGGCTTCAGTCGCAGCTTGGTTCCACTTCAATACATATCATGCAGTCCAATGGTGAAACGATCGAGGCGTCGAAGGCCACTGATGCTGCGGTGCGACTTTTACTGTCAGGGCCAGCCGGCGGGTTGACCGCTATGAAGCATTTGGGCCGACAGGTTGGCATAGAGCAGATTATTAGCTTCGATATGGGCGGTACTTCGACCGATGTGGCTTTATTAGATGGGGAGATTGGAACTACCTCAGAGGGACATATTGGCCCTTATCCAGTGGCTGTGCCTATGGTAGACATGCACACCATCGGGGCCGGCGGTGGTTCCATTGCTTTCGTGGATAGCGGCGGCATGCTGCAGGTAGGGCCGCGCTCGGCGGGTGCTGATCCCGGTCCAGCCTGTTATGGGTTGGGCGGCATTGAGGCCACAGTTACAGACGCAAACCTTGTGCTGGGGCGGCTAGTGCCAGATGCGAAGCTGGCAGGTAATTTGCAGCTCAGTGTTGAGAAAGCGCGCAACGCAATCGCAAATCTAGCTGACCAGATCGGGCTCAGCATCGAGGAAACTGCCGCGGGTATCATTGGTATCGCCAATGAGCACATGGCGAAAGCGATCAGGGAAATTTCAGTTAATCGTGGCTTTGATCCGCAAGAATTTGTGCTGGCCAGTTTTGGCGGTGCCGGGGGATTGCACGTTTGTGCCCTGGCGGAAGCGATGCAGATGAAATTTGCCATGGTGCCATCACGCGGAGGCGTGCTGTCTGCGCTGGGTATGTTGGTAGCAACTCGCGGGCGTCAGTTCAGCAGGACCGTCGGCCTGCAGCAGGACCAGATTGAAGTCTCTGCGCTAGAGGCGGAATTTCAAGCTCTGGAAAATCAGGCGACCGAAGAGCTCAATGATCAGTCTGCACAGCCGCCTGAGCTCAACTCCAAACGTAGTGTCGACATCTGCTATCGCGGACAGTCTTGCACTCTGAATGTGCCTTGGGCAGGCCTTGCCGATACCCTTATGAATTTCAACGCGATGCACCAGCGCCGTTATGGCTATGCCCTCTCTGGGGCAATCGAAGTGGTAAATATATGCGTTGATGTCCAGGTTGTAGCAGACGCCTTGGAGTTACCGGGCGCGGCAATGCAGAAGGACTGCAATAATGTTGCGAACAGCGAGGTCTATGGTGAAGATAGGAGCAATAATGATGTCACGGTGATTGCGCGTGACGCCATGAAACCTGGGCGAAAGCTGTCTGGTCCGGCCGTAGTAACTGAATATTCAGCGACGACGTTTGTGGCGCCGGATTGGTGCGCTGAAACTGACCCCAATGGCAATCTACGCTTACAGAAAACAGTCTGAGTCAGGTAAGGCGGAGAATCTTCAGCTTTTAATGAGGTTTCAAGGGCTTAGCTGTTTACAGTGTCAAGAGGGTGTTTTATAAGTGAGTAGAGGTTTTGCCGCTGTCTTTAAACCTTACCGCCACCGGGAGCGTATAGCCGGTTCGATCCGGGGTTGTTTCGCATTTTTTGACTAGACGCTACCTGATTTCATGAAGAAGTTTTACAGAGCCCAATTACCCCCATTTTTTATCACCGTATTCAGCGCGGCGGTCATACTGCTGCATGGATTCACCCTCGCTCAAAGTGCCGCTTCAGCTGCCGCGGCAGCGGAGGGGGATCAGCCCATCGAGGCAGAAACAGAGGGGGGCTCGCGCGTCCTCTATGTTGATTTCCCGATACCCATCATTGAAGGACAGGATCCGATTTATCCAGATCAAGGCGCGCCTGCGCAAAGCCCTGAAGACGATCCTGCGTTCGCGGAGCGCAGCCTCGCCATCGAGGAGTACAGTACCGCGGTTGCGACCACTGAGTCTGCTGGTGGCGCATGGGACGTCAGCCTGGTGGAACAATTTGCCGCGCTGGGTGAGTTGCATCAGGCACAGGGCAATCATATTGCTGCCCTGCAATCGCTTGACCGGGCGATGCACGTTAGCCGGATAAACAGCGGTCTGCACACTACTGATCAAATCCCAATCGTTGAAGACATGATCGAGAGTTACACGACGCTGGGACAATGGAGTGATGCGGACCTCTATCATGACTATCTGTTCTACATTCAGCAGCGCGCCTACGGGCCCACTGATCCCCGCATCATTCCAGTGCTTGAGAAGATGGGGCGATGGAATATGCAGGCTTTCAATATTGGCCTCGGCGAGGCGCTGGGAATTCGTCTCAGTAACGCGCAGCTCATGTTCAATGCCGCGGCACGACTGGTGGAGTTCCACTTTGGTAAAGACGATGAGAGATATGTGCCATACCTGAATAATGTCGTGCAGACCTCTTACCAGATTTCTCGTAACCCGCAATTGCTCAACCAGGTCGATAACACAGAGTTTAAAACCAGCCAGGAATTGCTCGCGCAGCTCCTCAATGAACGCTATGCAACAGAGCCTGCCGGCTTCAGTGTCGGTGAAGAGGCCCTGCGTGAGATTGTAACTCACTACGAGCAGGGCGAAGATGTAAATCTGCTCGCCGAGGCCTTGACCAACTTGGCAGACTGGTACCTCGTCTATGAACAGCGTCGCCGCGCTGGCGAGGTTTACCAGACAGCCTGGAATCTATTGGCGGAGCGAGAAGACGGCGCAGCCACGCAAGAAAAACTGTTCGGCACGGTCGTACCTATACCGACGATTGACAGGCAGCCCCGCAGGATGGGCCGTGGCAGCGCTGAAGGTGAGGGGCGTGCCTCACTGAGGGTTGATTACGCTGATCTTATGTTCACGGTAACTCGTAATGGTTCTGTAAGGTCGGTACAGGTTCTTAGTGACGAGAACGAAGACAATATCATCCGGATTGGCAACGTGAGTCGGACAATGCGCAGTCTCACATTCCGTCCAATCCTCGCAGACGGGGTCCCTGTAACTACCGAAGGTAACCGCTTCCGGGTCCGGTATTGGTACTAATTTAGTGCTGTTAGGAGTACGATCTTGAGACCGATTTGTAAGCCATTCAGGAAGGATTAAGGGGGTTTCTGCCAATTTGATCGTACTATAAGCCGGTGCGGTTGCGGGCGAGGGGCCGGTCGCAGAGCGGTTCCCATGATGACAGGCTAAACGCAATCAGGCAGCGCTGATCAGCTGTCTACCAGCGTTGATTAGCATGCTGGAAGGCGTAATGAAATGGAAAGCGCCCTGAAAACTTCCTTTGAACCGCGGCGAAAAGGCGCCAAACTTAGCTAAATGCGTCGAATAAACGGCAAAATGCGAAATCAAATGAGCGCAATCCTGTAGTGAGAGATCAATGAATCTATTCAAGTTAGCGTTAGCCGGTGGGATAGGTGTGATCCTGGTGGCTTGCCAATCTGCTAGCCAGAGCCAGTCTAGTTCCAGCATGCCGATGCCTCCTTCTCAGTCATCCAGTTCCAGCAGTGCGCCGAGCATGCCCTCACCGTCTAGCTCGAGTAGCTCGCGCCCGTCGACGCCCCAGCTGCCTTCACCTTCATCGCAGTCAAGCCAAAGCCAACAGCAGAGCAGCTCCTCTGGTTCACAGTCCAGCTCTCAGTCCAGTTCAGCGTCTGGTGCGCAATCTGCGAGTAGTTCATCTTCAAGCAGCAGTTCTCCCTCAGGTGGGGCATCAATGCCCACAGCGTCTTTTCCGGGGACGTCTTCACCGTCAAATAGTGCAAGCCAGGGCGCAGATGCGAGCCAGAGTGGAGGTCAGGACGGGCAAGCAGGCGATTCCGCGGGCGCACAGCAAGTCAGCGGCGGAGGCCAGCAAGATCAGGAATCTTCTGGCCAGGAGCCCAGTCAGGGAGCTGGCACAGATTCCCGATTCCCGGGCGAGCAAAAGGGCGGTGATGTCGGTGGCAGAGATTCTTCTACTGGCGACCTGCAAAATGGGCAAAGTGGGATTAAATCTTCAGGAAGTGGAATTTTAAGCAGGCCAGGTGGGGATTACGGTCTAGATTCACTGCCAGCGGGGTCTTCAGGTGGGTTATCGCCGCAAAGTTCAACTGGTGCAGGCGCGGAGACTACCGCGGAACGCGCTGCCATTCTTGATGAACGTTTGCGGCGTGGCTACGAGACTTTCGATGGATTTATCCTCGGTGAGAGAGAGCGCGCCCAGAATGAAAGCAACGAGGCAGGTTCCGCCGCGATAGGCGGAGATGGGGGTTCAGCCGGTGGCGGTGGTGCTGCTGGCGGCGGACAGCAGCCGCAAACCATGGAAGAAGCCGCCTCATCTGCCACAGCAGGCGCTGTTGCCGCCATTGGCAGGCCTTCTTCTTCCAGCGGCGAACCAGCGGAGACTTTCCCGCCCCCGGAAGACATTCCAAGCGGGCGCGATGATGATGTTGTCGCACGGCAGCTCAGAGAAGCTGCTATGAGGGAACCAGATCCCGAGTTGCGCGAAGCACTCTGGGAAGAATATAGAAATTATACGGGTATTGGTGAAGAGCAATGATTCTGCAATTTAAGCACGCAGTCGGAGTAGTTTGCCTGGCAATTTTTGTCAATACATGTGCCACTCACACAGTAAAGTCGACCACTTATACACCAGTCGTTCAAGACAGCCAGAATGTGCCGGAGGATTTTCTTCTTGATGTTGGCATCACCGTCTTTGATCCAGGCATAGACGAGATCGATAAAGATGAAAAGGACACCGTCAATGGTGAAATCCGGGTAGCTGAATCCCGCTACGCGCCTTACCTGTTAGCTGAGACCCTTCAGCGCTCTGCCAACTGGGGCATCGTGCGGGTCATGCCAAACGGTGAGAGCCCCATGGATGTGCAGGTTAACGGCACCATTCTGCGATCGAATGGCGAGTCTATGGCTGTGCGCGTCAAGGTATCAGACTCTCGTGGCCGTGAGTGGTACACCAAAGAATATGAAGAGATTATCAGCCAGTTCAGCTATGACCCACAGCAGCGTCAGAAGAACGATCCGTTCCAGGTGATTTACAACAAGATCGCCAATGACCTGCTGGTCTATCGACAGAGCAATATAGAAGACAATGAAATTCAGGAAATCAGAACGATTTCCGAAATTTTATTTGCCCAAAAGTTCCAGGATGAAGTCTTCGGTGCTTATCTCGGTCAAAACCGTCGGGGGGAGTATCAACTGATTTCTCTGCCTGCTGAAAACGACCCGATCCTGGGTCGCATTCGCAATATCCGTGAGCGCGATTTCATGTTTATCGACACGGTGCAGGATTACTATGCGACTTATGTAAGGCAGATGCGATTGCCCTATGACTCCTGGCGCGAACAGAGCTACCAGGAAACTATCACGCTAAAAGAGTTGCGTGACTCCGCCCGGCGACGGTTCATTGCCGGTGCGGCGGCCGTGGTAGGTGGTCTGGCCGCAGCCAGCAGTGGAGGTAATTATGCGACTCAGGCGGGTGGTGCTGTCGGTGTTGGTGCAGGAGCATTTCTGATAAAGAGTGGTTTCGACAAGCAGGCAGAGGCCCGCATTCATATGCAGGCGCTCGAAGAGCTTGGCCAGTCGCTAGAGAACGAGGTCTTGCCCCAAGTCCTTAATCTGGATGATCGCACCATTACCCTGAGTGGTTCTGTAGACGAACAGTACGGTCAGTGGCGCGAGATTCTCGCTGAGCTTTATGCTGCTGAAATGGGTGAGCTGTAACCGCAACTATCGTCAAGTGCTAAATCCCCCGTAGAAGAGTTATGTCAGAAGACAATTCTATAGACACAGATCCATCCGCTCTGGAACCCACCGACGCCAGCATTTATGCCAAACAGGTGGCTCCCAGACAGCGCCAAAAACCCAGCACAGCGATGTGGCTGGGGCTAGGTGCTATGGTTATTTTGGCCCTTGCGGTGGTCTTTGTTCTGCCCTCCGTGGTGACGGAATATGAACTGCCACTTGAGCGACGCGTCGAAGAAGTGACCAAGCCCGCTGCCGCGGTGACGCAAGTTACAGAAACAACCGTCTCACCCTTCGAAGAAGCCCAGCGCTCAATTCAGCGCAAGCAATCGCAGGACGTACTGGCAGAGCTATTGGAGCTGCAGGGACAGTTGGATCTGCTTGAAGTTGAGGATTGGGGTCAGGAAGACTACGAAGCGGCACTCGCTACCGCTTCGATAGGCGATGAGTACTATCGCACCCAGGATTTCGATCTAGCTACAGAATCCTACAGCAACGGGCGCAATGCGCTAGCCGAGTTGATCGAGTCTGCACCCAATGTGCTGGCGCAATTGCTTATTGATGCAGAAAACGCCCTCACTGCTTCTGACACCCAAACAGCGCAGGATAGGTATTCACTTGCTCTAGTGCTGCAGTCTGATAATGAGGCTGCCCAGATTGGGCTGGCCAGGGCGCAGGTATTAGATGAGGTGCTCGCGCTGATGGATCAGGCAGAGGATTTGTTTGATGATGGCGAGCTGGAGGCGGCCCGCGATTTGTACGAGCAGATTGTGGGCCTGGATAGCTACAATGAAGCCGCGCCGCAGCGCATCAGTGAAATCGATGCGCAAATACGGGAGAACGAATTCTCTGCAATTATGTCCGAGGGTTATGCATTGCTCCAGGCAGATGATCCGGAACAAGCCATCGCCACATTTCAACGCGCTGCAGCCATCGGTATTAACCAGCAACAGGCCCAGGCTGCGATTCAGCAAACCGAAACTCAGGTTGCCAACGCACAGATCAATGGTTTGCAGCAGGAAGTTACCGCAGCAGAGGCAAATGAACGATGGCAGGATGCGGTAGACGCCTATGACCAGGTTTTGGAAATCGACGCTAACTTGCTGTTTGCGATTCAAGGCCGAGAGCTTGCCAACCAACGTGCCACGCTCAACCAGCTACTGGTCAATGCAATCGAAGCGCCAGAGCGGCTTTCAGAAAACGATGTGTATGAAGAAAACCTTCGGTATTACTTTATAGGCCGCGACATTGAAAATCCTGGGCCGGTGCTCAGCGCGCAACTGGATGAACTTCAGATACTGCTGGAAAATTCCCAGGTTCCTATCGATATAGATTTCATCTCCGACACGTTTACCGAGGTTACGCTGCTCAAGATTGGCGACCTCGGAAAGTTTGAACAAACCTCGATGGCACTGAAGCCGGGTAACTATGTTGCGGTTGGTCGTAGGCCCGGATATCGCGATGTTCGGGAAGAGTTCACAGTCGGATTTGGTCAGACTCCAGACTCTGTCGTGGTCCAGTGTATTGAACGCGTAGTTGCCACTAACAGGTAAACGGTGCGATGGAGAATAACGAACAACCTATGGGAAAAAAAGGGACAATTGACCCGATAGTTCCCATTGACTTTACGCCCCATAAAGATTCAGGGCGTAATTTCAGCTATCAATTTCGCTGGTTTCACTTGATTGTTGCGGCCTTCGTCGTTGTTTCAACTGTAGCGGGTTTCTTCGTGCTGACAGCACGTTCGGTATTCGTTGAAGTCGATCCGATTTCGGCAGATGTTGAGATCAGCGGAGGTCTGGCGCTTCAGCTTGGGCCGCGCTATCTCATGCGCACAGGGTCTTATGAGATCACCCTAAGAAACGAAGGCTATCACGACACGACTACACAGCTTATCGTCGGAACGGAGCAGTCTCAAACACATCCGTTTACCATGCGAAAGCTACCGGGCCTGGTTTCGATCGTGAGCACCAATATCGAGGGTGCCCGAGTTCAGATCGATGGTGTTGATATTGGTCAGACTCCCCTGACCGGCGTCCCGGTCGAGGCAGGTGACCACCAAATGACCATTACGCTGGACCGCTACCTTGACTACGGGCAGCCAATCACCATCGAGGGGCGATCGGTCCCCCAGAGCTTTGAGGCGGGCCTTGAGCCAGCCTGGGCCACACTGTCTTTTACGACCTCTCCTGCCGGCGCTGATGTGATCGTAGACGGTGAAATCTTTGGTACCACTCCGCTCAATGCAGAAATACTGCAGGGTCAGCGTGACGTTACGCTCAAGCTGACAGGCCACAAGGCCTGGCAGGAGGGTTTCGATGTGATCGCCGGTGAAGATTTTGTGGTGCCAGAGGTTGCGTTGGAGCCTGCCGATGGCCTCGTGTTCATCCGGTCCAATCCGTCCGCCGCCAGCGTTACCATCGGCGGCGTGTTTCAGGGCCTTACGCCTCTGGAAGTTGCGCTGACACCGAACGAAAATCATCAGGTTACTTTCTTCAAGGATGGCTATCAGTCGTCTACTAGCAGCGTTCGCACTGAGCCAAACCAGGAACGTGAAATCAGTGTCCGCCTTGACCCGGTGCTGGCGAATGTCAGCGTAGTCAGCGAGCCGCCAGACGCAGAGCTTTATGTAAATGGGGAATTCAGGGGTGCGGCTAATCAGACTATTGAACTGATGGCGGCGAATCAGCAGATTGAGATTCGTAAGGATGGCTACGTACCTTACATTACCGAATTTACATCGCGGCCTGGGTTGGATCAGATAATTCGCGTCACCCTCAAGTCGCTGGAGCAGGCGCGCCTGGATCAGATTAGACCGCAAATTACCTCTGTTGCAGGACAAGACCTCAAACTGTTTTATCCGGGCTCGTTTACTATGGGTGCTTCGCGCCGAGAGGCCGGGCGCCGACCTAATGAAAATCTGCGTGATATAAAACTAGAACGGCCATTCTATATGGCCCATCGTGAAGTAACCAACGCCGAGCTTCGTCTATTCGATAGCGAGCATTCCTCGGGCACGATTCAGGGGCTTACTCTGGATAATGAAGGTCAGCCTGCCGTTCAAGTGAGCTGGACCCGGGCCGCGCTCTACTGCAACTGGCTGAGTGAACAGGAAGGCCTGCCACTCTACTACCAGATAGAGGGCGAAGAAGTGGTTGGCTTTAACCCGGATGCCGTTGGATATCGTCTACCGACAGAAGCAGAGTGGGCATGGGTTGCGCGTACAGATGGTAGCGGTAACGTGCTCAAGTATCCCTGGGGCGATCAATTGCCACCACCTGAAAACGCTGGCAATTTCGCCGACGTTACTGTCAGGGCTTATCTCGGCGAAGTGATGTTCGACTATAACGACAACTTTTTTGCCACCGCGCCGGTCGCTTCGTTTGCCCCTAACCAATACGGCATCTTTGATCTGGCGGGCAATGTTTCGGAATGGGTGCACGATTACTATGGTGCTGTGGGTGCGGTTGGCGGCCCTGAAGAGGACCCTAAAGGGCCTGAGCTGGGCCAGTTCCATACCATCCGAGGCTCAAGTTGGGCACATGGTGCGATCACAGAACTGCGTTTATCGTTTCGAGATTTCGGCGAGGAGCCGCGCGATGATGTGGGCTTTCGCATAGCACGGTATTTGGAAGAGTAATTAAGAGAAAATGAAGAAAATAAGTAAGAGAGCCATCAGGATCAGACTGCCGGCATTACTACTCATTTTGCTTGCGGCAGGCTGGGCCTGGGCGGCTGAGAATCAGGTTGAGCAAAGCGAGGAGAATTCGGAGGCGACCGAAGAGGCTGTTGTTGCTGAAACAGTCGATGGTGCTGCCCCCCCGATTTCGGACGAGCCTGACACAGGAGAACCAGGAGAAGCGCTCGAAGATGAAGAATCGCCAGGCCGCTTTGTGCCAACAGAACAAATTTCACAGGACCTGGGAGTCTCTTTCCCGGTAGATATTTAACCGCCGCTATTAACGCTTTAGGAATACAGAGTAAGGAACCAGCCATGAAACAAGGCTCTTTATACGAAACATTTGTGCAACTCGCGGCGCTGGTCTTTGCCTTTATTGTGGTGCAGGCGGTCTACACCACGGTAATCCGCCCGATTGCAGACGATATCCAGACATTCCAGGCAGAACAACAACAGATAGATGAGAACTTTGTGCCCGAGCGTTCGGTGTTTGTCATTCTCAAGGACATTGAGCAGCAGGCCTGCATAACACTCATGTTATGGGCTACGTTCATCATTGGGCTCAAGACACAGCAGACTATTAAGCAGCGTGGTCTGCTGGATCGCACCCTGGTTCAGGTTAATGAAGGGATGAGCGTCCTACCCGAGGATTCGAGAAACTACGCAAGACCGGTACAGGCCTTGCCAGAGCAGGAGCAGGATTTCCTCCTGCCTCGAGCATTGCTCGCAGGACTCCACCGGTTTCAAAGTACGCGCAGTATTCAGGATGTTTCAAACACCGTAAAAGATGTCTGTGAAACTGAGGCGGATCGCATGGAAACAGAATTGTCGATCGTGCGCTATATCGCCTGGGCCATTCCGTCCATCGGCTTCCTTGGCACGGTGCGAGGTATCGGTACTGCGCTGGGACAGGCTTACCAGGCGGTAAGCGGGGATATAGTAGGTGTGACCGTGAGTCTCGGTGTGGCGTTTAACTCAACCTTCGTTGCACTTGTAGTTAGCATTTTTCTCATGTTCCTGCTGCATCAGCTGCAGTTACTGCAGGATCGCTTGGTTCTAGATACACAGAATTACTGCGATGAGCGCCTGATTAGACACCTGCAGGTACCAGATCAAGCGATGACGTAGCGGGTAGGGTTATGGCAATAGCTGAGGCAAAGACCAGATAATGAGTGTCAAGATTATCGAACTCAATGATCGCGCCGTCCATGTTGGTGACGAGACTGGCGTGATTTTACAAAGTCCTGGTTTCGCTCTGGCAGAGGGATTGTCGATTGTTCTGGGCGAAGCAGCCGAGCGCCAGGCCCGCCTGCAGCCGACCAACAGTTACAATAAATTCTGGCATGAACTGAGCCTGGACCCGATTTCGCACGGCAATAGCTTCAGACACTTCGCGGACATCGCTTACGCGCATTTGATGCATCTGGCAGAAGAGGCGGCGATCGGAGGCGATGTGATTTTCGCCGTGCCCGGTAACTTTACCCGCCAACAGCTCGCAATCCTATTGGGTCTGGTAAACCATACCCCCTTTAAGGCCGTTGGTGTTGTTAACTCCGCAGTGGCAGCCACAGCTCTCGCCGCTGAGGCCAGCAATATCATCTACATGGACTTACAGCTACACCAGGCGGTGGTTACCCGGCTCAATACCCAAGGTGATCACTTGCAGGCAGGCACTACGATTCAGGTGCCAGGTGTCGGCAGTCAAAATTTTATGGACCTGATGATGCAGATGGCTACCGGCATGTTTATTCAGCAATGCCGATTTAATCCGCAACACAATGCCCATTCGGAACAGCAGCTCTACAATGAATTGCCGGGCTGGTTAGCAGAAGCAGAGGGCGGCAATCTGATTCTTGAGCTCAGAGCGGGGGAAACGCTCCACACCGCGAAGATGCCCAGGGAAAGCTTGATCAATAGCCTGGGCGGACATTTCAACAAGATCAATGAGCAGCTGGCGCCCATGCTGACAGAGCGCGATACTCAAATTCTGATAAGCCCAGCAATGGCAGCCTTGCCTGGCTTTACGGCGAGTCTGCCGCAGCAATCGCAACTAATCGTTCTGGATCAACATGTGGTGAGCCGAAGTGCGCTGGAGCATCAGGAACTCATTATCGCGGGGGATGCAGGAATCAAGCTGGTGGAAAGCCTGCCGGTTGCCAAATCGAAGTTAGCGAATTCGTCACAGACACAGCAAACAGTGTCCCCGACCCATGTCCTGTTCGGGCATAGGGCAGTGCCTATCAAGGACCTCCAGATTGCAAATCAGGCCGAGGTAAACGGCCATGCCGGTTCAGCCAACTCCCTGTTGCTGTCGATTACCGGCTTGCCAGAAGATCTTGGGCGCATTTACCAGTCCGCTGGCGAGGTTCGCTTTCAGTCCCTGGCAGACGCTTCGAGAGTCAATGGTAAACCCGTCACCGGCGAGACCTGCCTTAGTATTGGCGACCAAATTCAATTCGGCAGCAGCGCTGAGACTATGACCCTGATACAGGTGAGTGATGGCTAGCAATACCAAGTCCAAGCGTCGCGAGCTTAATCCCATCAGTCTGTCGTTTCTGGACGTGATGTTCTGTGGATTTGGCGCCGTGATTCTTATCTTCCTGATCCTGGACTACGCCAGCACCGTTTCCGATGACGACACCAGCCCCGAACTTATGGCCGAGATCAATTTGCTCGAAGAGGAAATCAGGGAAGGGGAGTTGGGCCTGGTACGAATTCGCAATACGCTCTCCGATGTGGATTACGATGTGGTGGAGGCGCAGGGGCTGGCGCGCCAGATCCAGGACCAGATTGATACCTTTCTGCAGGAGTTGGCCGCCCTGGAAAACTCCAGCGTGGCATCGGAAGAAGATATTGCCAGATTGCGGGCAGACGTCCAGTCCCTGGAAGAAGAGCTGCTGCGGCTGCAGGCCAGCGCGCTGGACCAGGAAGGTTCGAGCGTGCGGCAGTTTATGGGTGATGGCCAGCGTCAGTATCTGTCTGGCATGTATCTCGGTGGCCAGCGCATACTCATCCTGATGGACAGTTCTGCCAGCATGCTGGACAGCACCCTGGTAAACATCATCCGTACTCGCAATATGTCGGACGACAGAAAGCGAACAGCGCCAAAATGGCAACGTGTTGTCAAAACTGTGGACTGGATATCATCCCAGCTGCCCATCACCAGTCGCTATCAGATCTGGCAATTCAACGAGGAGCACGGCAGTGTGCTCGAGGGCAGCACGGAAATGTGGCTGGAGGTGGCGGACCGGGACCAGCTTAATGGCGTGATTAGCAGCGCAGAGACGGTGGTGCCTAACAACGGCACCAACCTGCAGCGGGTTTTCAGAGCGGTTGCAGATATGAACCCGCCACCAGATAACATCTTTTTAATTACTGACGGGCTACCTACCCTAGGAGCCCGGGCAAATAGCGACAATCTGGTCACGCCCGCGAGGCGCATGGAATTATACGAAGACGCGGTTGAGGAATTACCTGGCGGAATTCCGGTCAATATAATATTGATGCCACTAGAAGGGGACCCGAGCGCCGCTGCCGCCTATTGGCAACTCGCGCAGTACACTCAGGGCTCATTTCTGACGCCATCGGATGACTGGCCTTAGCGCCGACTATCAATTCGACTAACAGCACTTTTGAGACTATGAAGCAGAGACCCAAGACACCATTTACAGGGTGCAAACTTAAATACCATGGCTAGACGCAAACGCGCCGAAACAGAATCTTTCACCGTATCCTTCCTGGATGTGGCGTCCTGTGGTTTTGGGGCCATGATTATTCTGCTGATGATCGTCAAGCCCGCAGATCCAACCATGATAGAAGTCTCCGAGTTGCCATCTGATGCCTCAGTAAATGAATTGCAGGAGCAGCTGTTTGAAATCCGCGGTGAAACCCGGATATTGAATCGCGATCTCAACGCCAAGCACGAACAGCTGTCGTCACTCACTGAACGCATTGCCAGACTACGCCGGGACCTCAGCGATATCGAGGGGCGCTATCAGACATCGACTCAGCTGTCCGATGAAACCACCGATGAATTCGGTAAGCTTTCTATCGCCAGGCAGACACTCACAGCAGAGATGCAGCGCCTGCTCGCGAATGTCGCAGCGCCGGACAACAATGCCATTGGCGGGGTACCGGTTGATAGCGAATACATCATATTCATTATCGATACCTCTGGCAGTATGTATAACACGCCCGGCAACTGGAACAAGATGCTTGAGGTGATTGATAACACCCTTGATGTCTATCCTGAGGTGAAGGGCATACAGGTGATGAATGACATGGGTGATTACATGTTCAACACCTATCGTGGTGAATGGATTCCTGACACGGCGGGGCGACGCCAACAGATTATTCAAACCCTTAGATCCTGGAACCCATACAGCAATAGTAGCCCTGTAGAAGGGGTGACACGGGCAATCAATACCTTTTACTCACCGGACAAGAAAATTAGTATCTATGTGCTGGGCGACGACTTTCAGCCAGGCGGATCGATTCAGGATGTTTTGCAAACTATTGATCGAATCAACGTCGAAGATGCCAATGGCGACCGACTGGTGCGCATCCACGGTATCGGGTTTCCGACCATTTTTTCCGGTCCCCGACGTTTCCAGCAAAGCGTTTATCGCTATTCGACTTTGATGCGCGAGATCACGTCAAGAAATGGTGGTACATTTGTAGGTCTGAATGACTTTCAATAAGAAGCCTGCTGGCAGACCACGAGTCATCTGAGCAGACTATGAGCAACGTATATAGCAGCATGAGAAAGCAGCAAAAAATAGTCAGAGGTCTTTTGACACAGATGGGCTTAGTCCTGTCGGTGCTATTTCTGGCGAGTTGTGGTGTCAGCAACGTGACGATAGAGGGCAGTTTCCCCACGCCAAACATCAGCAAACTGCCACTAACCATCGCCGTCTATTACGATGATGCCTTGCGCGAATTCGCCTATCTGGAATATTCCGAGACTGGCGCTGAAGAATTTAACATCGAAAGTGGGCAGTCGCACATTGAACTGTTTGATTCGATATTGCCTGCCATGTTCGAAGAAGTTGTGGTGGTGGACAGCATGGAAGCCGCCGAGGCGCGAGGAGTTGATGCTGTTTTCACGCCGCTCATCGAAGAATTCCAGCTAGCCCTACCGACTAAAACCAAGCTCGATGTTTACGAAGTCTGGATTAAATACAATATGCGCCTGGTTACGGCTGAAGGCGATTATATTGCCGACTGGGTCCTGACTTCCTACGGCAAGACACCAACGGAAACGTTCCGCACTACTGAGGCGGCCATCAACGATGCTGCTGTGGTTGCTTTGCGTGACCTTGCCTCCAGCTTCTCTTTGAGCTTTACCCAGGTTCCAGAGGTGCGGGACTGGTTGGCGAGTCTGTAAAATTGCAGTTGGCCTGGACATAGCGGGCCGAACCCTGAGGTTGATCATGAAGTCACTAGTAAGCACTGCCTCCGCCAGGACGCTGTTATTGTTCGGTGCAACACTGCTTGCTGCCTGCACAAGCACTACTGTTGACGAGTTCAGACAGGGAGAAACTGGCATTGAAAACGATGAAGCGGTTGTCATTCTGGGACGTCGTCAGGCCAGTGACTACGAGACACGTAGCGAATTTGTGGAGTGTGTGGGTGACCGCATGGCCCGCGGTGATAATGCTATCAATATTGTTCCCGAGCAGGAGTTCATCGATGCGATGTTTCCCTGGTTTGAGCCGCGAACAGCCCCTTTGCGCACCCGCGACCTTGAACAGTTAATGGCTGAAGACGTAGTAGCAGCCAAAATGAGCGAATACGGTATTCGCTATATTGTCTGGTTAGATGGGTTTACTGAAACCACTGACAGACAAGGCTCAATTTCCTGCACCATTGGGCCGGGAGGCGGTGGCTGCTTCGGATTTGGTACCTGGGAAGATGATGCCAACTTTGATGCTCGAGTCTGGGATGTCGGTTCGCTTACTACTGTGGGAACGATTAACACCGACGCCACAGGCCAGTCCTATCTGCCTGCCCTCGTGGTTCCGATACCACTTATCGCAAGAGTTGAAGCGAATGCCTGTAACAGGCTCGCTACGCAGCTCAAAGACTTTGTAAACGGCAGCTAGGTAAGCCAACTGGCTGTCATTGATGAGACAGGTGGCATTATGACCAAACTGGGATCTCCTGAATTGAAGACTCAACTGTGCTTCGGTAGTTTCCCCAAAACATTCCTGATGATGATCTGCGCGGCTGTAATCTTGCCCGTCCTAACTGCCTGCGCAGTGAATCCCGCCACGGGTGGGCCAAACCTCGTTCTCATGTCTGAGAGCCGTGAGAAGGAAATCGGTGCCGAGGAGCACGCGAAGGTGCTGGCAAGTCAACCTGTTTATCAGGATGCAGACTTGCTCGCCTACGTAACCGAGGTAGGCAACCGAATAGCGGCAGTGAGTCACCGCCCCGATCTCGGATATACCTACACCATTATTGATAGCCCCAGCATTAACGCGATGGCCTTGCCCGGTGGCTATGTGTATGTGAATCGTGGCCTGCTGACTTTCATGAATACAGAAGCGCAATTGGCGGCAGTGGTTGCCCATGAGATTGGTCATATTACAGCGCGCCACGCGGCGCAGCAGCAGGCTCGGGGAGCACTGGCCAACGCTGCCGCAACAGTTGGCGGACTTGTCACCGCTGTCGCAACGGGCAGTGGCTACGCCGGTTCACAGATTAGCGAGGTTGCCTCTATCTGGGCCCAGACCAGTCTCAGTGGTTTTGGCCGCGATATGGAACTGGAGGCGGACAGCCTCGGTGCCGAGTATTTGCTGGAAGCTGGCTATGACCCTGCAGCCATGATTGACGTTGTCACCGTACTTAAGAATCAAGAAGACTTTAATCGACGAGTAACTGGCGTTGGTGGTGGATATCACGGTCTGTTTGCCACACACCCTCGGAGTGACACGCGTCTGCAGCAAGCCATCGCCTCTGTCGGCGAGTTGGAAGAGGGCGAGGTCACCATGAGTGATGACTCCGCCTTTCGGGAGCAGATCGATGGTTTGATTGTTGGTGCCAGCGCCGCATCGCAACAACAGGACGCACGTAATCGCTATTATCAGACCTTGCTTGGCTATACTCTTGTGTTTCCTGATGAGTGGGGCATACGTGAAACTACAACCACTGTGACCGCCGACATGGCTGGCAAGGGCAGTTTGCGCGTTGAAGCACAGCGGCTACAGGAAAATATCGCGCCACGTGTCTTTCTTAGAGAAAAGCTTGGGATCACCGATCTGCAAAAATCTGAAGCACTGTCACAGTATCGCCTGGTTGGACATACTGGCGTAACAACCTCGTCATCCGGTAATCCAGAGCGAGTCGCTGCAGTCTACCTTGGGCCGCGAGTGTTTGTGTTTAGAGGTGAAGTTACAGATAGCGCTGACATTGAGTCAGTGGATGCCGCATTATTGGAAAGCATCAGAACATTTCGGGCGATCCAGCGCGGAGAAACTTTGCTTGGCGAAGAAATGAAAATAAAGTACGTGCAGGCTAGCGAATTCTTCGATTTTTCTGTGGTCGGGCAGTCCAGTCGCGTTGCCAACTATCCCGAGGAGACTCTGCGCTTGCTTAATGGCTATTACCCATCTGGCTCCCCGGAGGCTGGAGAATGGGTAAAACTTGTGGAATAGCGCGCGGTAAGAATGACACGCTTACACGAAGATGATTATGAAAAGCCGGGCTCGAAGTCCGGCTTTTCAATTTTGGGCTTCGGGAACAAAGTTTGTTTTTGTACGGTGCAGGGTTAAACTTGCTGACTTACAGAGCCTTAGGTTTGGCGAAGCGATGCGATACAAACCAACCCGCAGAAATTAGCGGACAGCATCTGGGGTAGGGCAATAAACATGGCGGCAGTCGAAGAACAAAAGAAGGAGAAGCAGGGAGCCCGTCAGGGATAGGGTCCCCTGGACGGTCTTTTGGCGGATTCCCTAATCATTAAGGCCGATTGCGAAAATGCGATCAAGCACCGCCATGCTGCAGACCATCGGGTCAAGCATGTACTTCATTACCTCGCTGATCTTGAGATTGTCGATTAACAGAATCTGAGCCGCAAGCTCAATGTAGGGTCTTTGACTTCGGTTCTAAGCGTACAGTGTGATTAGGATTACACCTGATTGCAAAATTGACAACACACATTTGGTACCTGCGTCCGCAACGAGCGGTATGGCATCGGTGTTAGTCATGAGCGCGCGAAAGGAACAGTAGCCAGACTGTGTTATCAATGGACTCAATGAGCACTTATAAGATTCTGATCATCGGCCCCGCCTGGGTAGGCGATATGGTGATGGCGCAATCCCTTTTTATGGCATTGCAGCAGCGCCATGAAGCCGCAGATATTACGGTGCTGGCGCCAGCCTGGACGCGGCCGCTATTGGATAGGATGCCAGAGGTGACTCAAAGTATTGACCTTGATCTCTCCCATGGTGAGCTGAGCCTTGGAAAGCGTCGGCAACTCGGCAAAGGGATGCGCAAGCAGGGATTTCAACAGGCGATTGTGCTGCCGAATTCCTTCAAATCTGCGCTAATACCATTTCATGCGGGCATACCGGAACGCACGGCCTGGGTTGGCGAGTTTCGCTGGCCTCTGCTTAATGATGCGCGGCGACTGAATAAAAATGTGTTCGCTGGCATGGTAGAGCGCTTTGTCGCACTAGCCTATCCTGCATCACCCGAGCCGCCGGCTGACTGTCCTAACCCGCGCTTACTGGTGAATGAGGAGAGTCAAACCAAAGCCGTGGGCCAATTCCACCTCGATGGTGAAGGGCCGGTTCTCGGTATTTGCCCGGGGGCGGAATTCGGACCAGCTAAACAGTGGCCTGCGGAACACTATGCTGAACTCGCAAATAGCCTTCTAGGCGAGGGTTGGCGAGTATGGTTTTTTGGCTCGATCAGTGACCAATTGGTCGCTGAGTCAATTATGGCCGATATAGAACCCGCGCATTTTGATCGCTGTGCTAACCTGGTCGGCAAAACCACCCTCGGACAGGCAATTGATCTGTTGGCCTGTTCCAGGGTTGTTGCTAGTAATGATTCGGGTCTGATGCATGTTGCGGCAGCACTCGGCAAGCCTATCGTAGCCATGTATGGATCCACGTCGTCTGACTTTACACCGCCCTTGGCTGACAGGGTAAAATTACTGTCCACCGACATTGAGTGCCGACCTTGTTTCAAGCGGGAATGTCCTTACGGGCATCTACGCTGCCTCAATGAGTTGAATCCAGGGCTGGCCATTGACGCCGTAGCTGAATTAATTGATACAGCACCCCAAAACTAATTCACGGGACTTATACTTCAGTGCGTGTGCTAATTGTTAAAGTCTCCTCACTTGGAGATATCATTCACACTCTGCCAGCTGTGACCGATGCTCGTCGCGCCCATCGTAATCTGACTTTCGACTGGGTGGTTGAGGAAAACTTTGTCGACGTGCCCTCATGGCACCCGGCCGTTGATAAGGTTATCCCCGTTGCTATCCGGCGCTGGCGTCGCAGTCTTATGCGGACCATGCTTAACCATGAATTTCGGACCTTCAAACATGCTCTGCAGAGTGAACACTATGATCTGGTAATCGACGCCCAGGGCCTGATCAAGAGTGGAATAATCAGTCGTCTATCTCGCGGGCTTACCATTGGTATGAGTAACCATACGATTCGCGAGCCGATGGCGACGCTCTTTTACAACAAAATGTACTCTGTGCCATGGGATGAACACGCGGTGGATCGCGTGCGACAGCTTTTCTCCCGTGCACTGCAGCACCATTACAACAAAAATGAAATAGATTATGGATTGGATACTTCACGCATCGGTGGCGGCGATGAGCCAGTGAATCATAAACAGGTAGTATTTCTTCATGGTACAACTTGGGCGACAAAGCACTGGCCCGAACACTATTGGAGACACTTGGCACATATTGCAACCGAAAACGGCTTCCAGGTTCTGCTTCCTTGGGGTGATCAGTCAGAAAAGCAACGCGCTGACTTCATTGCCAAAGATAACCCGCAGGTCGAGGTTTTAGATCGCTTGCCTCTTGGTGGTGTTGCCAAAGAGATTAATCGGTCAGCAGGAGTCATTGCAGTGGATACCGGCCTGGGTCACCTGGCGTCAGCACTCTCGAAGCCGACGGTGTCGCTGTATGGCCCGACCAACCCTGGCTTATCCGGCACTTTCGGCCACCACCAGCTGCATTTGAAGTCAAACTTGAACTGCGCGCCCTGTATAAAAAAAGTATGTGGCTACAACGGCCCAGGCGTGACAGATGAATTTAGGGACCAACCTTTCGCAGTCGTACCGCCCTGCTTCTCTTCACACAAACCAGAAACAGTCTGGCAACAGTTTGAAAGACTGTTGTTGCAAGACTCGCAATCATGAAACTTTGCTTTCTGATTTATCGCTATTTTCCCTACGGGGGACAGCAGCGTGATTTCTTTAAGATCGTATCGGAATGCCTCACCCGGGGGCACGAGGTAGAGGTCTATGCGCTGCGCTGGCAGGGCGAGCAGCCGCAAGGGTTTAACGTTACTTTGGCCCCTTTCAATTCAATGGGCCGATTGGGGCTCTATCGCCGCTATTCTGATTGGGTGGCAGAAAAGATCGTTACCAGCGACCCTGACCTGGTAATCGGTTTTAACAAGATGCCTCATCTGGATGTGTACTTCGCGGCGGATTCTTGTTTTCTCCATAAGGCTGCAACCCAGCGCGGCCACTACTATAAATACACCCCTCGCTTTAAGCATTTTAGTATGTATGAAGAGGCAGTGTTCGGTGCGGACAGCAAGACCCGTGCCCTGGTCCTCTCCTCTTTGCAACAAAACCAATACATTGATTACTACCCGAAATGCGCTGAGCGACTGCATCAAGTTCCACCAGGTATCAGTGTGGACAGAAGGAGAGATAGTGTAGACCCTCATGTGCGAGCGACGCTGCGCGCTGAACTGTGTGTTGCTGAAAACGAAGCGCTGCTCCTACAGGTAGGGTCGGGTTTTAGAATCAAGGGCGTGGATCGTGCCCTTTATGCGATCGCTTCCTTACCGGCACACTGGCAAAAGCTTATGCGCTATGTGCTGGTAGGTGAGGGTAAGCCGGACAACTATCTCCGGTTGGCGCGTAAGCTTGGCATAGGCGAACTTGTGTCTGTGCTGCCAGGGCGAGATGATATACCCCGATTCTTACAAGGTGCGGATTTGCTGCTACATCCAGCGTATATGGAGAGCGCTGGTCATGTCTTGCTTGAGGCCACGATTTCTGGCTTACCAGTACTTACTACTGCAAGCTGCGGCTATGCCTCCCATATAGAGCAGGCGCAATCCGGAGAAGTATGCACAGAACCCTTCCAGCAGACTGAGCTCAACTCACGCCTGCTTGGTATGTTAGAGAGTCTTACCACCTCAGGCTGGTCTGCAAGAGGATTGGAGTACGGTAAGCGGACTGATCTCTATTCATTGCCGCAAGCTGCCACAGATATCATAGAGAGACTCGCTGCGGCAGACGGCAAGAACAGCGGATCTGAAGGGGAAAGTCTATGAGTAATGTCACTCTGGGTTTGGCCGGCGCAATTGGCCACGACCCTGCTGCTGCTCTGTTTGTAGATGGTGAGCTGATCGCCGCAGTAGAAGAGGAAAGACTGGTTCGCCGTAAGCACGCCAAGGATGAGTTGCCTTACTTGGCAGCAAGACAGTGTTTGCAGATTGCCGGGCTGAGATCTTCTGATGTCACTCATGTGGCCGTACCTTATGCTCCTGTATCTCTGTTCAGCAAAGCGCGATGGCACTATGCCTATCGTCACTGGTACGCGCCTGATCGCAGCGTCGATAGTCTGTTTAATGGCAATCGCCGTTATCGGCGGCACCTTAAAGATCTGCGCGGATTGCTTAATAAGCTGCATATTCGCTATGAGAACGTAAAGGTTGTACCAGTAGAGCATCAACTCGCTCACGCGAGCAGTGTTTATCACTTGGCCAGTAGTACAGAAAAAACCGCAATCCTCTGTAACGACTCTAAGGGAGAGTACTCCAACATCTTTCTTGGCTATGGCCACAATGGCAAAATCGTTCGTATCAAAGAGTTCTATAACCCTGACTCACTTTGCGGCATGTATGCTGCACTAACTGATTACCTCGGTTTCGAAATTCTGGATGGTGAGTTCAAAGTGATGGGGCTTGCAGCCTTTGGTGATCCTGAGAAGTATGACCTGTCACAGCTAGCGCGTTTCGAAGGTGGCAAATTCAAGGTTGATACCCGGCTAATTACCACCATTGGCTTGCGTAGGTATAAGGCGAAATCTCGAGGTCATTACTTCAGTGCCAGGCTAGTGGAGATGCTGGGCCCCCGCCGTGCAGGACATCTGCTGGAAGACCCTTATGTGCATTACGCAGCAGCAATTCAAAAGCTATACGAGGAAATGGCGATAAAGCTGGTGGATTATTACCTTGGCGATGTATTGGAGGAAACCGGTAGACTTGCTGTTGCCGGAACGGGTGCGCTAAACATCCGCTTGAATAGTAGGCTTAACTCCCACCCCAAAGTGAAACAACTGCTGGTAAATCCAGCCAGTGGCGACCCTGGCGCCGCGATTGGCGCAGCGGCCTATGCAGTGAAGCAGCAGGGTGTCGAGTTGAAGTCTCATCATGGTATGGCCTTAGGGCCTGAATTTACCACTGATGACTGTGTGAACGCGTGTTCAATCCACCGCGAAAAACCCGAATGGGAAATACTTGAAGACCCCCATGCCAAGGCAGCAGAGCTGTTAGCGAACGGTCAGATCGTTGCCTGGTATCGCGGCAGAATGGAGTTCGGTCCTCGAGCCCTGGGTAATCGCAGTATCCTCGCCAGTCCCACCCAATTGGGTATCGTTGATGCGATAAACCACCAGGTTAAGTTTCGTGAGCACTGGCGACCATTCTCACCAAGTATTCTCGATAAAGTGGCAGAAAAAATGTTACCTGATAATTTTCAGGATGAGTTCATGTGCTTGTCTTCACCTGTGAGCAAAAAGTGGCAGGAAAAGTATCCTGTTATTGTATATCGCGATGGCACAACTCGTGCGCAGGTAGTAAAAAAGCAGACGAGTCCAGAATTCCATCGATTGCTTTCAGCTTTTTACGATCGCACCGGCCATGGATTGCTGATTAACGCGACTCTCAGTCGTCCCGGAGAAGCGTTGGTTTGCACACCGGAAGATGCCATCAATATGTTCTTGGGCACAGATCTGAATTATTTGATCATGGAAAATGTGCTGGTAACAAAGCGCGCGGAAAGTGATGGTTGGAAGATTGGCCGGGGCCAAGCGGGCGTCTAGTCGACGCGCCTATAGATTGACATCTTTGGTTTCCCGGCATTGGGAAATTGCTGCAGTAGCTGCAGAGAGGACTTCACTGACTCCTGTTCTACCAACAGGCTCATTTCAAAATACATTTCTAGCGCAACAATAGTGCCGGGCGCCGCATCCAAAATATTCTGGGCTGCAATCTCCCTTATAATATCATCGTAGTTTTCTACCTGGCGCGAGAAGTAGGCGATAGTGTGATTGTTTGTGAGCACTTGCGTGTCGGATTCCGCTTGCAGTTCCACATAACCTGCCGCATCAAGCAACCAGTCTTTTGACTTGCCAAAACTGACATAGGAATCTATCAGACAGTAAAAGAAGAACAGTATCAGGAAATAGCTGACAAATTTCTCCCACTTACCGCCTCGATTTCGCTCTATGATGCTGGAGATGAGAAATGGAACTAGAGTAGCTGCCATAAGGCCAAATAAAAGGGCGTAGCGCCCGGTAAGAAACTTAGTGGTGTACAGAAAAACCACCAGTATAAAGAGGTTAGTCAGCGATACAGCAAGAATGGGGGCTACCTTCGCTCTATGCCAGCGTATGTGCTTTCGCACCAGGCCAAAAGCCAGTAGCCAAAAGAAAGGGCCGCCGATGGTATAGAATAAAGTCATCACCAGCACTACGCTTAAGCCTACAGCTACAATCGCAGAGACATAGTCTCGGGAAAAAATCCCAGCATACTCGCCAAAAATCGCAGTTGCCTGAGCTGCTGTAATTGCCTCATCCGGATTAAAACGGCTGATGAGAAAAGGTTGATAGATGCGTAACAATTCAAATATCAACGAGAATAAATTGATTCCAGCAGCCAATAGCATCAGGAACCCGAGTGCTCCCACGCAGCAAATGAATCCAGCTAATTTCAAAAAGTCCTGGCGATTTTGTTGCGTATTACGGTCGCTCTGCAAAAACAACGCAAAGGGAATTGCCACAAGATAGATAACCGCCTCTGCCCTGAACAGCATGGCCCCGATCATTGCCAGCACAAAAAATACAGAATGTGAAAATTGACGTGTATCTACAAACACCATGAAGCGCCACAGGGCTAACAGCAGCATGGCCCAGAAGCCAACATCGCGAAGCACCATGTCCCGGTACTCATTCAGCTCCGGATAGGCAAGCACGGTTAGCGCTGCCAGCCAAGCGATCCTGTTGGAGTCATCGAGGTGACGCAAGATGCTAATAAAAGCGTATGCCAGTATTGCGAAAAATATGGCGTTCAAAACATAGGCAGAGGTGAACAATGACAAGCCCAACAGGCTCACCAGGGCGATCAGAATCGGATAACCGGCCCAGGTGTAGTGTGATATGGCTGCGCCCACACCATGCTCGAGAAAGATCTCAGCGGTTCTGATATAGGTATAGGCATCGTCATTTGGGATAGAGGCAAACGCCACGGCAAATCCAGACAGTGCTAGACTTGCCAATACTGTCAGGAGTCGTATATCCCATTGTTGCCAGTTTGTTGAGCTCATGAGCTGTAGGGGTTTTCTTTTTGCCCGGGGAGTGGCGTCTTGAAACGTTTATGCAGCCAGAGGTATTGGTCGGGCTGCTTGCGTATTGCCGCTTCTATCCAGCGGTTGATGATTCTGCCATCTTCTTCATCGTTACCGCTGGGGTAGTCTTCCAGAGCTGGGCTGAAGTGTATTTCGTAGCCAGAGTTGTCGGACTTTCTGTAGTGGCTGAAAAACACCACCGGAGAGCCATTGAACCTCGCAAAGCGACTACCGGCAGTGATCGTAGCCGCGAGATTACCAAAGAAGGGTACGAAAACCGAGTGTTGGGCACCGTAGTCCTGATCGGGAGCATACCAAAGCAACCCGCCCTTTTTTAGGCAGCGCATAGCACCCCTGATATCCTTGCGTTCAAACAAGCCCGGATAAAGGCGATGGCGCCCGTTGTACATAAACGCATCGAACAGAGGATTCTTGTCGTTGGCTCGATAAGTGCCATTAAGCTCCCCAATCGAGGAGTAGAGAAATCCAGCCATCTCGAAAGTCGTGAGATGGGGCCCAATCAGCAAAACCCCTTTATTTTCTGCCCTTGCTTTCTCTAGGTTCTCAAGGCCATGGAAAGTGGCCATGCCTCTGTATTTGTCCAACTTGCCGCACCAGGCGATAGCAATCTCAATGAAGCCAATCCCATTGGATTGAAATGTCTTTCGTACCAGGTTCCTATGCTCCTCAGGAGATAGGTTGGGGAAACATAGCCTCAGGTTTATCTCGCATACCCGGCGTCGCCCCCGGGCGAAATGGTAGGACAGAAAGCCAATGAACTTCCCTAACTGTAATTGCAGGGAGTAGGGCAGATTGGCTGCCACCCACATACAGCCGATCCCTAGCCAGGTTGGCCAGTAGCGCGGATGTTTAAATTGGCCTAGTGGCTCAAATTGGCGAGTAGGGTCGGTCACAGTCAGGGATTACAGGATCTTTTAAGGTAGTGAGTTGCCGGCGGTATTGTAGCAAAGCTGGCCGTGCAACCCACGCCAGACGGTAAAAGTTCGATATCGGATTCGATACCCTATGTTATTATCTGCCGCATCTCTTCGAAACATGAGACCGGTACTTGAGACCGGGGCACGAGAAAAAGGGCTTAAGGAATGAAATTGGAAATGCCGTCCTTTCAGGACGCTAGACTGCTTGTCATCGGCGATGTGATGCTCGATCGCTACTGGCATGGCAGTGCCAACAGGATTTCACCAGAAGCGCCGGTACCCGTTGTTAAGGTGGCAAATCAGGAAGACAGGCCAGGCGGCGCGGGCAACGTGGCACTTAATATTTCTGCTCTTGGCAGTGCAACCCGGATAATTGGTGTAGTAGGTGAGGATGAGAGCGGCACTGAGCTTGAATCCCGGCTCACGGCAGCGGGAGTGCTTTGCGATTTTATCCATTGCCCCGGCAAGCCCACTATCACCAAGCTTCGTGTCATCAGTCAGCATCAACAGCTGATCAGAGCTGATTTTGAACAGGCATTCGAAAAACAAGATGTAATCAGTTTGTTGACTAAAGCGAAAGCACAGGTCAGCAACACCCAGGCGATGGTTCTGTCGGATTATGCCAAGGGTTCTCTGCAGGAAATTGCGCCTCTAATAAAATTAGGCAGAGATCATGGCATTCCGGTTATTGTCGACCCCAAAGGTTCAGATTTTGATAAGTACCGGGGCGCTACTCTGATTACTCCCAATTTGAACGAATTCGAAGCGGTGGTCGGCCACTGCGCGAATGAAACAGATCTTGTGGCCAAGGGTATGCAGCTGGTCAGTGACCTTGAACTAGAGGCCATACTTATCACTCGCGGTGAACACGGTATGACACTCATCCGCCCGGACTCGCCGGAGCTGCATCTGCCTGCCAAAGCGCAGGAGGTTTTCGATGTTACTGGCGCGGGTGATACCGTGATATCAGTTTTGGCAGCTGCACTAGCAGCGGGTGAGACTATGGCAGATGCCACGGCACTGGCCAACATCGCGGCAGGCCAGGTGGTTGGCAAGCTTGGTACCGCAGCTATAAGCGGTCCGGAGCTGCGTCGTGCGATTCTGGGGGAGCAAGATTCAGGCCAGGGTGTAATGACATCAGACCAGCTTGCCATTGCGGTAGAGGATGCGCGAGCCCATGGGGAGCGTATTGTCTTCACAAATGGCTGCTTCGACATTATTCATGCCGGGCATGTCGGTTATCTTAACGAAGCTAGAAAGCTTGGTGAACGGCTTGTGGTTGCTATAAATGACGACGACTCTGTGCGGCGGTTAAAAGGGCCAGGTCGACCTATTAATCCCGTGGAACGGCGGATGGCTGTATTGGCGGGACTTGAGGCTGTAGACTGGGTTGTTAGTTTTAGTGAAGATACGCCAGAGACACTGCTGCAGTCCCTCAAACCAGAAATCCTTGTTAAGGGCGGCGACTATGCTATCGATCAGGTTGTGGGTGGTGAATTTGTACTTGCATACGGCGGCAAGGTACAAGCGCTTGAGTTTCTTGATAATTGCTCGACTTCAGACATCGTTGAAAAAATGCGCAGGGTTGGTGATTGAGCTGCAGCTATATCAGCCGCAGTACTTAGGTCTTTAATTTAAGATTGCCTCAGCAGCGATCTCGGCATTACTCCGCAAATGTTCAGGGTTTATTGTCCCGACAATCACGCTGCTAACTCCCGGTTTAGTTAGTACAAACCCAAGCGCCTGCTCAGGGCCGCCCGGCTGGTCAGTCGCGTGGCCACTATCGAAAGCTTTTTTAACTAATATTGCCTTGCCCTGCGCTCTGGCCAAGTCGATGACTGGTTCTTCAGCTGTCGCAGTCGCGTTGAATGTAAGCATCAAGGCATCACAAAGTGGAAGCGCGCGCTCGCCTCCGATAAAAGTCTTGGTGGACATACCCACGGCGCGAATCAAGCCCTCATCTTTTAGGTTCAGTAGCGTCTCAAGGCAGTCGGTCTGCTCGAGTATTCCAAGGTCTTCACCGTTTGAGTGAATTAACACCAGATCCAGATAGTCCGTGCGCAATCGGCGCAAACTCCGCTCGACACTGTGACGGGTATGTTGCGCTGAGAAATCGAAATGTGAGGCGCCATCTTTAAACTCTTCTCCAACCTTGGAACAAATTATCCAGTCCTGCCGGTTTTGCATTAGCTTGCCCAAGCGCTCTTCGCTGTTGCCATAGGCAGGGGCAGTGTCTATAAAGTTGATTCCCAGTCCGCGCGCCTGGTCTAGCAGAGCAATAACCTGTTCATCATTGGGCAAATCAAAGTGCCGAGGATATTTAACGCCCTGGTTGCGCCCCAGCTTCACCGTACCAAGACCAAGGCAGGAAACGTCTATCCCGGTGGACCCCAGCTGTCGCCTGGGCACGCTGATCATTCTGTCGTCCCCAGGTGCCATTCAGGCGCACCTATTACGGCGGGTTTGAGAATCGCCTCAAGCGTGATTTCTGGTGCAGCGTTTGAAGGGATAATCTTGTCCTTGCGGAGGTCAGCAAGAATCTGGTCAGACAGTGCCGGTGCTAGCGTAAGCTTGGTTGGCCAGGTCACCAGGATATTCTCTTCTTTGGTGAAGTAGGCGTCGTCGGGTCTGCTTTCGTTTTCCACCTTGGGTTCGGCCCGGTTGATGGTAAAGCAGCGCCACTCGGCTGCTGTCACATCAATCCAGGGAAACAGCTCGCATAACAACTGACGCGCCCTATCTATTTGCCCAGCATCGGTCTTGCCCACGCCAGTCTCGGCGATGTCACCCCCCAGATACCAGACAGTCTCACCGCTCTCATCTTGATGTGAAGTCACTGTGAGTCTGGGAGTCAGACTAAAACTGTCGCCGATACAGTGTACAAACAGCTGTGGTAGTCCTGGCATTTTGAGGTAGACCATATTTAGGGGGCGGACCTGAGTTTGAGGCTTGCCTAGTCCTGCGGCATTGATTAAACCCTTGTTGCCTTCCCCTGCTGCAAAGATAAAGCGCTGCGCGCTTATTTCTATGTCATGCTTGCGGTGGGTCAATTTCATTGTCCTGGCTTCAGAAAATCCATCACTGCCGAATTCGACGACCTGGTCGGGCAGGCTAAAAAGATGGGCCTGTTGCCTGCCGGCCAGGACGTCTATCAGGCTCTCGCTATCCACCACGAAATCGGGCAGCTGGTAAAGTGTGCCTTTGATGGACGCCTGTTGGAAAAACAAAGGGTATTCAGCCTGGGGTATCGTATCCACGCGGCCCCGCAGACTCTTGCTGCCGAGAAAAGACTTCAGTTTGCTGCGCATGCTGGCGCCGGACCACATATAGTAGTGTTCGCAAAGTACCTGGGTGCCACGCAAATCCATATCACCTTCGCCGGCCAGACACTGTCGCCAGCGCTCCGGCATCGCGGCTATGGCCTGGGCCGCTCCGGTCAGGGATCCCTGTAGCGCGTACTTCAAGCCACCGTGAATAATGCCCTGAGATGCCAATGTCTGGCCGCCACCGATGGTGTGGCGTTCGAACAGTATGGCCTGGTAACCCGCTTCGCGCAGACTATTCAACAGCCACAATCCAGCAATCCCGCCACCGAAGATGACGATGTCTGTTGAATAGCGCAGTGTCATTAGTTACCTTTTAGCCTTGCGAATGCCCTTTGAGTATATCGACATCAAGCTGAATTTCCCATCGGCGAACTGTGTACCTTTTGGCACCGGACACTAGGTCTGAATCCAAGTTATGTGGCGTCTCTTCTATAGCCTGCTCTTGTTATTGGCGTTACCGTTAATCGTTGCGCGCCTCTATATAAAGTCCCTGGCCGCACCTGATTATCGCAGGCGAATTGGCGAACGCTTTGCGCTTTTCAAGAGCGCAGATGCCACGGAATCGACGGCGCCCGCTGCAGCCTCAGCCGGTATCTGGATCCATGCGGTCTCGGTTGGAGAGGTAGTGGCCGCCGCGCCACTGGTCAAAGCCTTATGCAACGCCAATCCCAATGTCAGAATTACAATAACCACTACCACACCTACTGGCTCCGAACGTGTTCGCAGCCTGTTCGGAAATGCTGTGATCCATGTCTATGCACCTTACGACTTAGAATTTCTGGTACGGCGCTTCCTTCGAAAAATCAGGCCGGGGCTCTTGATCATTATGGAAACCGAGTTGTGGCCCAACACCATAGCTGCCTGTAAACAGGAAAACGTAAAAATTCTACTGGCCAATGCGCGTCTGTCGGAACGGTCTGCTGCGGGTTACCGTCGCATCTCAGGTCTGGCGCGACAAATGCTAATGGCTATAGATTTGATCGCAGCGCAGGCCCAAGCCGATGCCGATCGTCTTATTGCGCTAGGTGCTGAAGCCAGCAAGGTTGAAGTCACGGGCAGCCTGAAATTCTATGTAGATGTTGATACCACACTGTCGCATAACGATGAGCCATTTTCATCAATCAAAGCATCAGGTCGCACAGTAATTGTTATTGCCAGTACGCGAGAAAGCGAAGAAAGCAAAGTGCTGGATGCGATCTTGCCACTACTGGATGCGGTGGAAGCACCGCTCTGTATCCTGATTCCTCGTCACCCGGAAAGATTTCAGGAGGTGGTAGAGCTGTGTCAAAAAAGAGGTCTGCGACTGCAACGCCGCAGCAGTGGTCAGGCACTGGCCGCGGATACCCAGGTCCTGCTGGGCGATTCCATGGGTGAAATGATGGCTTACTACAGTCTGGGTGATATCGCCTTTGTGGGAGGTAGTCTGGTTGATACGGGGTGTCAAAATGTACTCGAGCCTGCGGCGTGGGCGCTGCCGGTTTTGGTGGGCCCCTCCCAGTTTAACTTTGCGAAAATCTGCTCCCAGCTGGAATCCGCGAATGCCCTTCGTACCGTCCAGGATGCTACCGAACTGACGACGCAACTACGACAGCTGCTGGACGAGCCGGCCAAGCGGGAAGCCATGGGTCAGTCAGGCGCAGCGCTAGTGAAGGCCAATCGCTCTGCCTTACCTGAACTTCTGGCAAAAATAGACCGTTTGCTGGCTTGATCCAGGGCTCGCTTAACTTATGCCCAGGGTGAGGTTTTCAACGCCACTCTGCGTCACCCTCACGTTATCTTCGACCCTGATGCCGCCTAACGGATAAAGCTGATCGATAAGATCCCAATTGAACCTGTGGTGATTTTCTCCGCTGCGCTGTGGTTCCAACAGCAAGGGAATGAAGTAACAGCCAGGTTCAATGGTGAACACCATGTCAGCTGTCAAGTCGCGGGTGTTGCGCAACATGGGAGAATGAGCGGGAGGAGCAAGGGTTTCGCCTTCATGATTCTGCTGGTGGCCACCGACATCATGAACCTGAATTCCTAGCAGATGGCCCACACCATGGGGCATAAACAACTGTGTTATCTCACGCTCCAGTAAGTCGGGCGCTTCGCCATGACAGATCTCCAGGCTCACCAACAGCTCGGTGATCTGCGAAAGCGCCTGCCGGTGAATGTCTATGTATGAAATCCCGGGCCTGACCTGGGCCACCAGGCTGTCCTTGATCGCCTCCATGCCAACCAGCAGTTCTGCAAAGTTCGCATGCACGCCATCGCGAACCCAAGTACGGGTAATGTCAGAGCCATAGCCGCGCACGCGGTACCCGGCATCGATCAGCAGGACCTGGCTGGTCTGTGCGAGCTGGCGACGCTTATTCTGGTAGTGCAGAATTGCCGACTTATCGTCTAGCGCTACGATATTGGTATAGGGCGTTTCATCCTCTAACACGCCGCAAGTGCCGAGATAGGCGAGGTGAATATCGTACTCGCTGCCGCCCGCGAGGAAGCAGTTGCGCGCTGCCTGGTGCCCGTTGAGGGCCAACTGGTTCGCTGTACGCAATTGATCCAACTCGTATTCTGTTTTGTAGGCTCGGTAGTAATCAAGATAGCTGCACAAAGGTTTGGGATTACAGTTTGCCTCAGCAATATTCATGGCGCCGGCGAGCGAGCTACTTTCACCTAAATAGGCAAACTGCCCGACAGGTAGCGCTTTCGCCACCTCACTCAAACTGTTTACACGTACCACCTTAAAACACTCTCCCCACGCCGGCTCAGAGGCGATGGCCTGCTCATACCAAAAGTCATCGGGGATCACCTGAAAATAAATGGGCCTCTCACCCGGGCGGATGAGGAGCAGTTGATCTGGCCTGTTGACGTCTATCCAGTGCAGGAAGTGGCCAAATGCCTGAAACGCAATTCCCCGATCATCGTCGAAATAGTAGTGTCCGCTACCGCTGTGAATGAGCAGGCCGTCCAGTTGATGAGATGCCGCGACATGCGTGATCGCTTTTTCATAACTGATTTGGAGTGTGGCAATGTGGTTTTGGTAGGTTTCAGCAATCACTCGATCATCCTTACAGCGGGAGAGTCTACTTTTTATTATTGTCTGTTTTGTCTGGCGAGGGCGAATTATACTGCTCTGAGTCCTACATGCCACGCGGGAAGCGTTGCTTGCCGGGCTAAATAAACAGTCACCTGGGAACTGCCTTCTTCGGACTGCTACCTGAGAAGAGGAATGGCACATGTTTTATTCATTATTTTTTGGTCCTGCTTACATTCGTGATCTTGCTATTCACGCTCCGCGTGCGAGCGGCATCAGTGCGTAAGGGGGCCGTTTTGCTAAGCTACTATTCCATGTTTCAGGGCGAAGAAATTCCTGACATAGTACAGAAGACCAACCGACATTTTGCCAAACTGTTCGAGGTGCCGGCGCTATTCTATGGCGCTGGTATTCTGTGCATCGCAATGTAAATGACCGACCCCGCAACGGTGATACTGGCCTGAGTTTTTGTCGCAGCACGCGTCATTCACACCTTTATCTATCTTGGCTATAACAATACGATGCATAGGCTGGTGATGTTTGGCATTGAAAATGTTTCAGTGTTGGGTATGTGGAATCTCATCGTATCGTGAGTTACCTGAAGCAGATATCCCTTAATTAGGAATTTATAATACTCGATCTTTCTCAATTACAGCTAGGATAGAAGCACATGATTCGTTCAACTACGCATACACTGCAGGGCCGAAAAATCGAAGAATATCTCGGCGTCTTTGTCGGTGAGGCAATTCTAGACGCAAACATTTTCAAGGATCTTTTTCGTGCCGTTAGAGATATTGTCGGCGGTCGAGCAGGTGCATACGAAGACGAGCTGGGTAAAGCCCGAGATATTGCTTTTCAGGAAGTTGAATACTATGCCAGAGCCATGGGCGCTAAGGCGGTCGTGGGTATAGACATTGACTATGAAGTGGTGGGTTAGAAAGGCGGTATGATTATGGTGAGTGTGAGCGGCACTGCGGTCAAAGTTAAGCCAAAGTAACAAACTGGCGAAATGCCAGTCTTTGACCTAGACTGATTTTCGTCCCTCTACGGACCTATTTTTACATTGCTGCCATGTTAAGGATAACGCTCAGCGATGATATCTCTGCACCACTCAAGGATGCGTGTGGGTGCGCCTGTGATTTTCCAGCGCGGCTCCACCCAGACTCAATCGACTCATACTGATCGTGCCGGGCGTGAGCGTGCCTTTGCGCTCTTGCTTGCTACCCTATCGCAGCGTCTGCACGAGCCTCAAAGTCGTTGCCTGAAAATTCTTAAGGCGAATGCAGCCTACTTGTCCAGAGTTGAGCGATATCGAAATCAGCCGCAAGGCAGGGCGCAGCTACAAAAGCATGTTGCGCGCTTCAAATTTGCCCATCAAGCAGAACTGTCTCGGTTAGATGCCGAGGGCCAGCGGCCACGGCTGGCGGCCAGTATTCACGCCGGTGATTTTATCTATGGCACAAATGTTTTTGCTAACTATGAGTCGCCAGACACGAAGCAATATGCGCTGCTGCAAAAAGCGCCCGGTGAGATATTCCAGAGGAATCTCTCGCAGGCCTTCGGCGAGAAGCGTTATAGCAGTCGAACCCAACTGCTGCTTGAACCATTCGACTTTGCCCAGTTTTCTTCGTCGCCTAAATAGCAGCAAATCATCTTTGCTCACATTCACTGGCTTGCCGCCAGGTTTTGGGCGACGTGTACAGAGTAGTCTCATAGGCAGGGACGCATGGTTTCCAGTTGGCCCTGCTCTGATGGCGATTTCCAACAGAACGCCCAACCTGCCGTTGTTTAACTTTAGTGTGGGCGACGCCAATCGGATTCAGCTGTGGCCCCTTATTGAGCCGAACAGGCAAGCTGGTCAAAGCGTTGAAGAGGCCGCCAGAGAGGTGACGCAGCAATTGAGTTCTCCACTGCAATGGCTAATGCAACGCTGAAACGGGAAATCACCGAGCGGCTGGAAAATATTCAGACTCAAATGGACAAGTTGCGCAAGATGCGCAACTCGCACATGGACAGTAAGAGCTAAGCCTCTTCGTAGCTTTCTAACGCCGGGCAGGCGCAGAAAAGATTTCTGTCACCATAGACGTTATCGATTCGGTTGACGCTTGGCCAATACTTTGAATCAACGCTCCCACCCATCGGATAAGCACCTTGAGCCTTGGTGTAAGGCCGCTCCCAAATATCATCCAATAGATCCTCGATAGTATGGGGAGCATGTTTCAGCGGATTGTTCTCTGCATCCAGCTGACCCGACTCCACCTGGGCAATTTCTTCGCGAATCTTGATCATCGCCGCGATGAACTTATCCAGCTCTTCTTTAGACTCACTTTCCGTCGGCTCGATCATCAAGGTCCCAGCAACCGGGAATGACATGGTTGGTGCATGGAAACCATAGTCCATGAGGCGCTTCGCGATATCCTCTTCGGTGATGCCAGAGGCCTGTTTCAGTGGACGCATATCAATAATACATTCATGGGCAACCATGCCGCCGCGACCGGTATAGAGCACGGGATAATGAGGGGCCAGCTTGGCCGCAATATAGTTCGCGTTAAGAATTGCAACTTGCGTAGCTTCCAGCAAACCTTCGGCACCCATCATGGTTATGTACATCCATGAAATAGGCAGGATGCCGCTGCTACCCCAGGGCGCAGCCGACACAGCGCTGTTACCTGTATTAGGTCCTTCCAATTCAATCAAGGCATGATTCGCCAGGTAGGGCGCGAGGTGGGCTTTTACACCGATGGGACCCATACCTGGACCACCGCCCCCATGCGGAATACAGAAAGTCTTGTGCAGGTTGACGTGAGAGACGTCGGCACCAATTTCTGCTGGTTTGGCCACGCCCACCTGTGCATTCAAATTGGCGCCATCCATGTAAACCTGGCCACCGTGATCATGAATCACCTGACAGATGTCTTTCACCGATTCTTCATAGACGCCGTGGGTGGAGGGGTAAGTGATCATCAGCGCCGCCAGCGCTTCACTGTGCTCTTCGGCCTTGGACCTGAGGTCTGCAATATCGATGTTGCCGTCGTCGTCGCAGGCAACCAGTACAACTTTCATGCCAATCATCTGGGCACTTGCAGGGTTAGTTCCGTGCGCCGAAGTGGGAATCAGGCAAATATTGCGCTGCGTTTCGCCGCTGCCGTCGAGGTATTTTTGAATCGCCAGCAGGCCAGCGTATTCACCCTGGGCGCCGGAGTTGGGCTGCATACTGACGGCATCAAAACCGGTAATCTCTTCCAGCATATGCTCCAGCTCCTGGATCATTTTCTGGTAGCCCTGCATTTGGTCAACTGGCGTAAAGGGATGCGGTTTGGAAAACTCTGGCCACGTCACTGGAATCATTTCGGCAGCTGCATTCAGTTTCATGGTGCATGAACCCAGCGCAATCATGGAATGGGTAAGTGAAATATCCTTATTTTCTAGCCGCTTGAGGTAACGCATCATGTCGGTTTCGCTATGAAAGCGATTGAAGACAGGGTGGGTCATATAGGCAGTTTTGCGCTCAAGCGTAGTTGGGACAACTGGCCCCACTGCGCCGCTTTCTATCTGTTTATCGATGTCGGCTACCGAAAGTGAGGCACTTTCTTTGCCGATAATAACCTGCCACAGCGCTGCTATTTCTGCTTCGCTTGTGCATTCGTCCAGGCTGACACCTATGGTCTGATGACTGGCGATTCGATCCAGCCGCAGATTGATATTGGCTTCACTTGCGCGCTCTACAATTTGCATGGCTTCATCTTCAGAAACTGCAAGCGTCAGCGTGTCGAAATAGGTTTCGTTATCAAGCTTGATGCCCTTAATCTGCAGGCCAATAGCAAGAATTTGAGTAAGTCGGTGAATGCGGCTGGCGATACGGCGCAATCCAGTCGGGCCATGGTACATGGCGTAAAATGCAGCAATGTTGGCAAGTAGCACCTGAGCGGTACAGATATTGCTGTTAGCCTTCTCGCGCCGGATATGTTGTTCACGGGTCTGCAGTGCCATGCGGTAGGCTTGCTTATCGCGGGCGTCTTTTGAAACGCCAATGATGCGACCAGGAACTGCACGTTTGTAATCATCACGGGTTGCGAAATAGGCCGCGTGCGGCCCACCATAACCCATGGGTACGCCGAACCGCTGCGTGCTGCCGAGCACGACGTCAGCGCCCATTTCGCCTGGCGGCTTGAGCAGGGTGAGACTCATCAAGTCAGCCGCTACGATTGCGATTGCCTTATGGCTATGCAGTTGCTCGACAGCCTC
>MDTC01252365.1_pt1 | contig 39177 bp, 28 predicted proteins | sample 811181 | NCBI WGS metagenome assembly MDTC01 (sample SAMN05326644, study PRJNA326480) | marine metagenome | isolation source: seawater | place: Pacific Ocean: North | collected 2011
CCGCCCCTCCCTCGCCCGGAGCCACGGCCTCTCCGCCAGCCGCGAGACCGCCCCGCCTCCCTCGCCCGGAGCCACGGCCTCTCCGCCAGCCGAGAGACCGCCCCGCCCCCCCGCTCCAAAGACAGTCCCTTTGACACATCCTCGATCCACGTTACATGAAGAGTGCTGGTACCACACGACCGCACGTCGTCTGTGTTGTGTGGACGCCGCACCTGTGCGCGCTCCGATCAGCGCGTGCCCCAAACAACCCACCAAGGAGGCTCATATCCCTGTCCCCAGCACGTCGACCGAACCCCGCAAGACCTTCACGATCACCGCCTCGGACGAGACGACCACGGTGAGCGGACGACACGAAGCCGTGAAGGTGGCCAAGCGCATGTCCCGTCGAACCTGGCGCCCCGTGCACGTGGAGCGCGCAGATGAGAAGCTCACGATGTCCTACCATCGTGGAACGCTGCAGGACTTCCGCCACGATCCCCGTCGCGGCAAGCGTCGCCACTGATCTGAATCGAAGTTCGCGCGTGACGCGCACCTCCCGGTTGCAGCGTCACGGCGAGCTTTCATGCCATTTGCGTCGCATGAAATGGAACGGCATGCGCGCACAGCCCCCCAGGAGGACCCATGGCTACGTCCATGCCTACCCCGACTCTCACTCGCGCTCCCGAGCCCGCCCCCCAGCTGGTGCGACACGCCAGCCAGCCCCGCTGGGGTTGTGGTGCGCTCGTGCGCAACGCCCCCACCAAGCGCAGCTACCAGTTCGAGGACGGGCGCACCCGCACGTTCAAGAAGGGCTTCTACCACCTGCTCGAGCCGGTCGACCTGCCCGAGAACCGAGCCGAGAAGCTGGCTGATCAGCTGATCGCCCGCGCCGACGATCGCGCGGAGGTCCGCGAGGCCCGCGCCGAGGCCGAGCCCATCGACAAGGAAGAGATGAAGGCCCGCCTCGAGCGTCAGGTCGCCTTCTTCCTCGGTGAGTTCCCCGAGGGCTTCAGCGGCGACCGCTGGAAGGCCCGCTACCGCGGCGACGAAGGTCGCAGCCTCAAGCGCCACCGCGACCCGATCATCGCCGAGGGTCAGAAGCTCTTCAGCGAGGAGAGCCTGCAGACCTACCTCGACGAGGAGGATCCCAAGTCCTTCCGCGATGCCTGGCTCGCCCTGCTCGAGCAGACTGACCTCGTCACCCCGGCCCGTCGTCGCGCCATCAAGAGCGCACGGGTCAACATGCCGTGGCTGCAGTCTCTGCAGGAGAGTCTGTATGGAGAGGGCGTGTTCGCCGTCCGCTTCGAGCGCTGGGTCGCCGAGTCCGAGCGCCTCTCCGACAAGGCCGCGTCCTGGTCGCTGGTCACCGCACCCTTCGCCCTCGTCATGCCGGGCGAGCACCTGGTCGTGCGCCACAGCCGCATGAAGACCCTGATGGGCTGGATGCGTCCGGGCTACCCGCTGCCCAAGCGCCCCGGTGCCCCGACCTACGCCGAGCTGCAGAAGGTCGTCGCGGAGGTCGTGCAGGCGCTCGACGCTGCAGGCCACACGCCCGCGGACCTGTTCGACGTCTACGACTTCATCCAGTTGACCACGACCACCAAGGCGCGGGAGGCGATCAAGTGAACGGGGACACCGAAGCCATCGCCGTCTTCATCGACTTCGACAATGTCGCGATCGGTGCACGGGAGGCCGGGGTGCCGTTCAAGGTCGGTCCGCTCCTCGAGCGTGTGCTCGAGGAAGGACGGGTCGTGTTCAAGCGCGTCTATGCCGACTGGACCGGCCACGACAAGCAGAAGCGGTCCATGCACGAGGCCGGGTTCGAGCTCATCGACATCCCCGCCCGCGGCTGGTCCGGCAAGAACGCCGCCGACATCCGCATGGTCGTCGACGCCCTGGACCTCTGCCACGACGATCCGCGCATCGACACCTTCGTGGTCGTCACCGGAGACTCCGACTTCACGCCGCTCGTGTCCCGCCTGCGGGCCCACCACCGCCGGGTGATCGGGATCGGCGTGCAGCACACTGCCAGCAACCTGCTCATCGACGCATGCGACACGTTCGTGTTCTACGACGAGCTCCTCACGCGCAAGCAGACCAAGGCTCCCGGCCGAGAGGGGGACGCCAGTCAGGCGCTCGCCTGGGTCGTGGACACCGTCTCCGCGCTGGAGGAGGATCGCGATCCGCCGCTGCAGGGCTCGATGGTCAAGCAGACGCTCAAGCGCAAGCGACCGGGCTTCTCGGAGCGCCGCTACGGCTTCCGAAGCTTCTCCCACCTGCTGGAGGAAGCGGCACGACAGGATCTGCTCCAGATCGAGGAAGACACGAAGGGCGGCGGCTACCGCATCACTGCGAGTGGCTCAGAAACGCACGCGTAGCAGCAGAGCGCCTCGATCTCCGGTAGAACGGGGGTGGAGGAGGCTGCATGTTGACTCGACGCGCGCTGCCCGCCTGGATGGTTGCCACCGTCGGCGGGCTCGCTGCCCTGACCCCCCTGAGTGCGTACGCCCAGAGCTGCCCGGTAGAGTCCGGCGCCAGTGGCGTGCTCAACGCCTATTACCCGGGGTCCAGCTCCGTTTCTGCGGGGTCGTCCAGCATCAGCCTGGGCTCGCGGACCGGTGCGTCGACCAACATCGCGGCCGGCGACCTGCTGCTGGTGGTCCAGGTGCAGGACGCGACCTTCGCGACCAACAACGACAGCCGCTACGGCGACGGCGTGCGCTTCGGGTTCGCCAACGGCGTGACCAGCCTGCGCCAGACCGGCGTGTACGAGTTCGCGATCGCCGCCAACTCGGTCGGCAGCAGCGGCGGCACGCTCCTGCTCGAGGATCCGCTCGACAACAGCTTCAGTGACGGCACGAACCGTCGCTTCCAGGTGGTGCGCGTCCCGACGTACGAGGACCTCACCCTGGGCGGCGCCGTGCTCGCGCGGGACTGGGATGGCAGCACCGGCGGCGTGGCCGCGGTCTATGTCCGGGACGAGCTCGCCCTGGCGGGGCAGCGGATCAGCGCGGAAGGCGCGGGCTTCCGGGGCTCGGAGACCCGCGTTCGTGGCTCCAGCGCCGGCGACACGACCTACCGCGAGACCGACACGAACCAGAACGGCCAGAAGGGCGAGGGCGTGTGCGGCGCCCCGTCGGTCACCCTGGGCGGTGATGGCTACCCCAGCGGCGACTACGGCCGCGGCGCCCCGGGCAACGCGGGCGGCGGCGGCAATGACCACAACGCGGGTGGCGGTGGCGGCGGCAACGGCGGCACCGGCGGCAAGGGCGGCCTGTCCTGGCCCGCGCCCATCGCGCTGGATGTCGGCGGCCAGCCCGGAGCGGCGGTGTCGTGGACTCCAGATCGCGTGATGTTCGGCGGTGGAGGCGGAGAAGGGCAGTCCAACGACGTCGGTGGTGGTGCCGGCGGTGCGGGCGGCGGCCTGGTCTTCGTCATCGCGGGGCGGGTGACCGGAACCGGCACCTTCGACGCGGACGGTGACGACGGGTTCGACGCCACCTCCAACGACGCGGGCGGCGGCGCGGGGGCGGGCGGCACGGTGGTGCTGGCCCACGGCGGCAGCTCGCTGTCCACGGTCACCATCACTGCACGGGGCGGGCAGGGCGGCGACGCCAACGCAGCGGATCATGGCCCGGGCGGCGGCGGCGGCGGCGGCGTGTTCGTCTCCACCGCCGCGGTCGGCGCCCTGGCGCTGGGCGGCGGCCCCTCGGGCACCTCGCCCTCCACGGGTGTGCGCGGTGCGGCCAGCGGATCGGTCGGCGCGTCCAACGTGGCCGCGGTGCTCGGTACGAGTGCGGGTCAGATCCAGGACCCGGGAGAGGTCTGCGGCACCGACGCGGACGGCGACGGCATCACCAACGCCGAGGACGCGGACTCGGACGGCGACGGCATCCCCGACGCCGAGGAGCTGGGCGGGACCGACCTGTCCGGCGACTCCGACGCCGACGGCGTGCCCGACTACGAAGACCCGGATGAGGTGACCTGCGCCGACGGGGACTCGGACGGCGTCTGCGACACCCTGCCCAGCAGCGTCGACGCCGACGGTGACGGCAACCCGAACCATCTCGACCTCGACAGCGATGGCGACGGCATCTTCGACATCATCGAGGCGGGCGGCACCGACGCGGACGACGACGGCGTGGCGGACGGCACCACCGACGCCGACGGGGACGGCCTGGTCTCGCCCTACGACAACGACGACAGCGACGACACCGACACCACCCGCAGCTCCGCGCCCCCGGACAGCGACGGCGACGGCATCGACGACTACCTGGACGCGGACGACGACAACGACAGTGTCGACACCATCGACGAGGACGTGGACGGCGACGGCGACCCGACCAACGACGACACCGACGGGGACGGGGATCCGGACTACCTGGACGTGGACGATGATGGCGACGGCGTCGACACGATCGACGAGGACGTCAACGGCAACGGCGACCCCACCGACGACGACATCGACTTCGACGGCACGCCCAACTACCTGGACGACGACGACGATGGGGACGGCGTCCTCACGACCGACGAGGACATCGACGGCGACGGCGACCCCACCGACGACGACTCCGACAGCGACGGTCGGCCCGACTATCTGGACGCCGACGACGACGGGGACGGCGTGCTCAGCGTCTTCGAGGTCCGCCTGGGCGACACCGACGGCGACGGGATCGACAACTACCTGGACACCGACGACGACGGCGACAGCGTCCTCACCATCGACGAGGACGTCAACGGCGACGGCAACCCGTCCAACGACAACACCGACGGCACCGGCCGGCCCGACTACCTGGACCCCGACGACGACGACGACCTGATCCCCACCATCGACGAGGATCCGGACGGCGACGGCGACCCGCTCAACGACGACACCGACGGCGACGGCATCCCCAACTTCCGGGACCGCGACGACGACGGCGACAGCATCGTCAGCCACTTCGAGGACGTGGACAAGGACGGAGATCCGACCAACGACGACACCGACGGGGACGGCATCCCGAACTACCTCGACGCCGACGACGACAACGACTCGGTGCCGACGAAGTCCGAGGGCTACAGCCGCGACACCGACAAGGACGGCGTGCCGGATCACCAGGACCCGGACGACGACGGGGACGGCCTGAACACCATCCTCGAGGATCCGGACGGCGACGGCAACCCGCTCGATGACGACACCGACAAGGACGGCCTGCCGAACTACCGCGACGACGACGACGACGGTGACACGCTGCTCACCACCGTCGAGGACGTGGACGGCGACGGGGATCCGCGCAACGACGACACCGACAAGGACGGCATCGCCGACTTCCTCGACCCCGACGACGACAACGACGGCATCGCGACGGCCGACGAGGACGTGGACGGCGACGGCAACCCGATCGACGACGACACCGACGGCGACGGGATCCCGGACTACCGCGACCCCGATGACGACGGCGACGGCCTGCTCACCAAGCTGGAGGACGTGGACGGCGACGGGAACCCGCGCGACGACGACAGCGACGGGGACGGCATTCCCGACTACCGCGACCCCGACGACGACAACGACGGCCTGGCGACTGCGCTGGAAGATCTCGACGGCGACGGGGACGTGCGCAACGACGACAGCGACGGCGACGGCATCCCCGACTACCGGGATCCGGACGACGACGGCGACGGCGTGCCCACCCTCGACGAGGACGTGGACGGCGACGGGGATCCCCGCAACGACGACACCGACGGCGACGGCACCCCCGACTACCTGGACCCCGACGACGACGGCGACTCCGTGCCCACGGCCATCGAGGAGGGCATGGGCGACACCGATGGTGACGGCATTCCCGACTACCGGGACCCGGACGACGACGGCGACGGCGTGCCGACCATCGACGAGGACCCCAACGGGGACGGCGACCCGACCAACGACGACAGCGATGGGGACGGTCTGCCCGACTACCTCGATCCCGACTCCGACAACGACGGCGTCGACGACGGCAAGGAGATCGAGGACGGCACCGACCCGACCGACGCCGACACCGACGACGACGGCCTCACCGACGGGGAGGAGGCCGCGTACGGCACCGATCCGAAGGACGCCGAGGGCGACCTCGACGGGGACGGCCTGACCGACGCCGAGGAGATCCTCGAGTACGGCACCGACCACGAGAAGGCCGACACGGACGGCGACGGCATCGACGACGGGGAGGAGATCACCTTCGGCTCCGATCCGGACGATCCCGACTCCGACAACGACGGCCTGCTCGACTCCGAAGAGCGCGACCTCGGCACCGACCCCCTCGACGCCGACAGCGACGGGGACGGCCTCGCCGACGGGCTCGAGGTCAAGGTGCACCGGTCCGACCCGCTCGAGAAGGACACCGATGGGGACGGGCTCGTCGACGGTCGCGAGATCGACCTGGGCACGGACGTGCTCGACGACGACACCGACAACGACGGCCTGCTCGACGGGGAGGAGGTCGACACCCACGAGACCGACCCGCTGCGTCGCGACTCCGACGGGGACGGGCTGTCCGACGGGGACGAGCTCGACACCTACGGCACCGACCCCAACGACGCGGACACCGATGACGGCGGCACCCCCGACGGCATCGAGGTCCTGGTCGACGGAACCGATCCGCTCGACGGCTCGGACGACGTCACCCCCTCCGAGATCGACACCGACGGCGACGGCCTGGTCGACGTGCTGGAGGAGGCGCTGGGCACGGACCCCAACGAGGCGGACAGCGACGGGGACGGCCTGACCGACGGGGACGAGGTGCTGGTCCACGGCACCGACCCGCTCGACGATGACACCGACGCCGATGGACTCTCCGACGGGGACGAGGTCGACGTGCACGGCACCGATCCGCTCCGTCGGGACACCGATGGAGACGGGCTGACCGACGGGGCGGAGGTCGTGATCTACGGCACCGACCCGCTCGACGAGGACAGCGATGGCGACGGCCTGCTCGACGGGGAGGAGGTCTTCCTGCGCAAGACCGACCCGCTCGACGATGACACCGACGCTGACGGACTCACCGATGGTCGTGAGGTCACCGAGACCGAGACCGACCCCCTCCGCCGCGACACCGACGGCGACGGTCTGTCCGACGGGGACGAGGTGCTGATCCACGGCACCGAGCCCCGCGACGACGACACCGACGGCGGTGGCGTGCGCGACGGCGTCGAGATCGACGTGGTGAAGGACCCCCTCTACCCGCTGGACGACGTCGACGGCGTCGACAGCGATGGCGACGGCCTCTCCGACGCGCTCGAGGATCTGCTGGGCACGTCCAAGGACTCGGCGGACAGCGACGGTGACGGCGTCTCCGACGGCGACGAGGTCCTGACCTACGGCTCCGACCCGCTGGTCGAGGACACCGACGGCGACGGCCTCACCGACGGGGAAGAGGTCGACGAGGGCACCGATCCGGTCGTCGAGGACACCGACGGCGACGGGCTGTCCGACGCCGAGGAGCTGGATCTGGGCACCGACCCGACCGAGCGCGACACCGACGGCGACGGCCTCGACGACGGCCTCGAGGAGCTGATCTTCGGCACCGATCCCCTCGACGAGGACTCGGACGACGACCGCCTGCTCGACGGCGAGGAGGTCCTCGAGTGGCACACCGACCCGAACGACTTCGACACGGACGACGGCGGGCGCGGTGACGGCGACGAGGTGCTCACCGACGGCACCGATCCCCACGAAGGCAGCGACGATCTGCTGGACAGCGACGGCGATGGGCTGACCGACATCGCCGAGACGACCCTGCACGGGACGGATCCGAACGACGCCGACACCGACGACGACGGGCTGTCCGACGGCGAGGAGGTCCTGACCACCGAGACCGATCCGCTGAACCCCGACACCGACGACGACGGACTCACCGACGGACGCGAGGTCAACGAGACCGAGACCGATCCCTTCGACCCGGACACCGACGACGACGGCCTCGAGGACGGTCGCGAGGTGGACGAGTTCGGCTCGGATCCGTTCGATCCGGACAGCGACGGGGACACCCTCACCGACGGGGACGAGGTCTACGAGCACGGCACCGACCCGACTGACGCCGACACCGACGGCGGCACGATCGACGACGGCACCGAGGTCCGCCGCGGCACCAACCCGCTCGACCCGAGCGATGACCTGCCGAGCATCGGCTACTACCGTGGCGGCTGCGGCTGTGCGGCCAGCGACACGACCCCGCTCGGCGGCCTCGGGCTGCTCCTGCTCGGTGGCCTGGCGTTGCTGCGGCGACGGAGGGGGTAGGCCAAGCCCGCCGCCCGCCTCCCGACCCGCCACCGGAGATCCCGCACGGCTCCGCTCGCGTTATCGGGGCGCTCCCTCCTGACCGGGTGCGTCTGGATGCACTACGAGCACGTCAACATCGAGTCCGTGGCCCACGTCATGCCCCCGACGGTGGTCAGCAGCGGCGACCTCGAGGCTCGCCTCGACGCCATGATGCGCCGCCTGGGCTTTCCGCCGGGCACCATCGAGAAGCTCACCGGCGTGCGCGAGCGTCGCTGGTTCGAGCCCGGGGTCAAGGGCAGCCAGGCCGCGGCGCTGGCCGCCGAGCGCGCCATGGCCGCCGCCGGCATCGCCGCGTCCGAGGTGCAGGCCCTGGTCAACGGCTCGGTCTCCCGCGACTACCTCGAGCCCGCCACCGCCACCCTGGTCGCCGGTCGCCTGGGTCTGTCCCACGACTGCATGAACCACGACGTCACCAACGCCTGCCTGGGCTTCCTCAACGGCGTCGTGTGCGTGGCCAACCTCATCGAGCTGGGGGCGATCGACACCGGCGTCGTCGTGGCCGCCGAGATCACCCGCGAGGGGCTCGAGCACACGCTGACCCGCCTCAACCGGGACAGCAGCGACTCGGACGACTTCCGCAACAACTTTGCCAGCTTGACCCTGGGTTCTGGTGCGGTCGCCATGGTGCTGCGCCGCCGCGAGAAGAGCCGCACCGACCACCGCCTGCTCGGCGCGGTCTGGCGGGCCGACACCCAGCACAACGACCTCTGCGTCGCCTCCCACCTGGAGATGCGCGCCGACGCCCACGGTCTGCTCGTCCACGGCGTGCAGTGCGCGGTCGACACCTGGCCCCTGGCCCGTCAGGCGTTCGGCTGGAGCGCCGAGGGACCCGACGAGGTGATCTTCCACCAGGTCGGTCTGACCCACTTCGTCAAGACGTTCGAGCGGATCGGCGTGTCGCTGGACCGCGCGCTCGTGACCTTCCCCTACCTGGGCAACACCGGGCCCGTCAGCGTGCCCATCACCCTGTCCATCGGCTCCGCCCAGGGCCGCATCCAGGCCGGCCAGGAGGTCGCGCTGTTCGGCGTCGGCTCCGGGCTGGGCAGCCTCATCCTCGGAGTGCGCTGGTGACGTTCTCTCCTGCTGACGCTCGCGCCGCCGAGCTCCCCGCCGCGGTCCGCGAGCTCTACCCGTGGACCGGCCGCCTGTTCACCCACCCGAGCGGCCTGAAGCAGCACGTGATCGAGGTCGGACCCGAGGACGGTCCGGTCCTGCTCTTCGTGCACGGCAACCCGACCTGGTCGTTCTACTGGCGCGACCTCATCAAGGGCCTGTCCGAGACCTACCGCTGCGTCGCCATCGACCACATCGGCTGCGGGCTGTCGGACAAGCCCCAGGAGTGGAGCTACCACCTCAAGGATCACCAGGAGAACCTGGCGCGGATCATCGAGGCCCTGGACCTGCAGCACGCCACTCTGGTCTGCCACGACTGGGGCGGGCCCACCGGCTACGGCGCCGTCCTGCTCGCCGGTGCCGATCGCTTCGAGCGCTTCGTCGTGTTCAACACGCTCTCCCGCTTCGGCGAGTTCCCGCTCTCCATCAAGTCCCTGCGCTGGCCGGTCTACGGCTCCCTCGCCGTGCGTGGGTTCAACGCCTTCCTGCTGTTCGCCCTCAAGCGCGGCACCAGCAAGCCGGGCCAGTACAAGGGCCCCATCGGCGAGGGCTACCTGGCCCCCTACCGCAACTGGCACGATCGGATCGCCATCCACCGCTTCATCGCCGACATCCCGGTCGAGGCCAACCACCCGACCGCGTGGGCCAAGGAGCAGCTGGCCGAGGGGATCCGCACCCAGGCGGACAAGCCCCACCTCATCATCTGGGGCATGCAGGACTTCGTCTTCCACCAGTTCTTCCTGCGTGGCTGGAAGGAGGACGTGCCCGGCGCCGAGGTCATCGAGGTGGACGACGCGAACCACTTCGTCGTCGAGGACGCCAAGGACCGGGTGCTGCCCTGGGTCTCGGACTGGCTGCAGCGGACCTGACGTGCTGACGAGCCTGCTCACCGCCATGGGGCTCGTCTTCGTGCTCGCGCTGTGGCACGCCACGCTGGTGCGCTTCGCCGGCGAGCCCGGCTGGGCACGGACGGTGGTGCGGGCGCTCCTCGCCTGCGTGACGCTCGTCCAGGCGGTCGCCTTCGTCGCCGTGCAGTCCATCACCCAGGACGTGCAGCTGGACCGCATCCAGCACGTGCTGTCCCAGGTGCAGTCCTGGACCGATCTGGCCGACGGCAGCTCGCTGGTGCTGCTGGGTCTGTGCGCGCTGACCCTGGCCGGGTTTACCGTGCGGCGGCTGGTCCGGGGTCCGATCGGCGTTCGACCTTCGGAATCCGGCGACGCGGCCGACCGGTCACCAGGTCCCTGAGAGCACCACCCCGGGGACCCGCCGCCCCTCGGGGTCGGTCAGCATCGCGGGCTCGAGGCTGGCGCTGCCGCGTTCCCGGTCGATGCGCCGCCGCCGGATCTCCAGCAGGGCGAAGGTGACGGCCCCGGCGCCGACCGCGGTGGCGGTGCCGAAGAGCGGCTTGGCCCGCCAGTTGTTGGGAGCGAAGCCCGGCGCGAGGAACTCCGAGCCCATGCCGTAGCCGGCGATCATGGCCACGTTCACCAGGATCACGTCCCCGCGGTTGAGGTGCACGTCCGGAGCCAGGCTGACCCCGATGGCCAGGCCCAGCGCGGGGCCGGCGAGGAGCGGGAACTCCTGCTTCTGCTGGAGGTTGGGGTGGGTGGAGACGAGCCCGCCGATGAGGCCGCCCCACACGGTGGTGGCGCGGACGAAGGACACGTCGGCGGGGTCGACGTCCGGGACCAGCAGGACCAGCGCCGATCCACCCACGGTCCCGATCAGCGGTCCGGTGAGCAGGGACAGGGCGCCGCCCGTCCTGCCGGTCACGGGGCCGGGAGAGAAGGTCGAGATCGCGACGGCGTAGTAGAAGCCGAGCGCCTGGCAGCCGGTCATCGTCATGGCCTGGCCCTCGCTGACCCCGGCGACCCCGATCACGAGGCCGGCGACGCCCGCGCCCGCGACGAAGCCGCTCGCGGCCCACGCCCCGTTGGACGCGGTGAACGGGTTGAGGCTCACGCGGATCCCTTCCGCGGCGAGGGCGCCGAAGAAGGCGCCGCCAGCGACCACCTCGATGCCTCCGAGCGCGCGGGAGCGCTGCTCCCGGGGGCTCATGTTCTGGAAGCGCGGCAGGCTCCCCTCGATGCGGGAGGGCGCGTCGGGCTCTTCGGGCTCTTCGTCGATCCCCGCGTGTCCGACGGCGATCGACAGCAACAGCGACAGCAGCACGCATCCTCCCGTCCCCGAGTGTGCCCGGCCGCGCCATCCTTCACGTCCGGTGCAGACTCACCACGTACCGGACATCACGACGCCGGGCATGCGTCGCCCGGTCGGGTCCGTCACCACCGTGGGTCCCAGGCTCGCGCTGCCGCGACCCTCGCGGTCGACTCGTCGTCGCCGGATCTCGAGCACGGTGAACGCGGCGGCGCCTGCACCGAGCGCCATCCCTACTCCCACCTTGGCCTTGGCGTCTGGGATCCGTGGGTACAGGCCGACCGCCAGGGCCTCGGAGCCCACCACGGCGGGGCCCGCCATCATGACGATCCGGGAGTGCCCCGGCCATCCCCCCGAACACGGCCCCGCCCAGCACCAGCTCGCCGCCGCCGAGCACTCGGGACTGCTGCTCGTGTGCAGGGAGCATACGGAACGTGCGCTCGGTCCTGCCGATCCGACGGAGCTCGTCGTCCTCGTCCGGGAACTCGTCGTCCCGGCCGGCGTGTCCGACCGCGATCGCCAGCAGCAGTGACAGCAGCACCGTTCCCCCCGCTCCAGAGTGTGGCGGGGCGGGCGGTCCTTCACGTCCGGTGGGTATTCACCACGTACCGGACATCACGACGCCGGGCACCCGTCGGCCCTCGGGGTCGGTGATGACCGTCGGCCCGAGGCTGGCCTCGCTCTGGCCCTGGCCCGCGGCCCGGCGGCGGTGGTGGCGCTCGATGAGGGCGAAGGTGAGCACGCCGCTGACGGACGCCGTGCCGATGCCCCACAAGGGCCGGACGTCGAACCTGCGCGGCGTGAAGACGTAGGACAAACCCAGGTAGCCGACGATGAAGCCTCCGGTGGCGGCCGCGTTGACGCCGAGGAGCTCGCCGCGGGTGATCCGCAGGTCCGGGGCGATGCTCACGCCGACCGCCACGCCGAGCATCGGTCCGGCGAGGAGCGGTGCGCCGGGCCGGTCCCAGAAGGGGCCGGTGGTGGCGATGGCCCCGCCAAGCAGGCCTCCCCACAGGGCGGTGGACCGCACGAGGGCGACGTCGTCCGCATCCACGTCGGGATTGGCCAGCGCGAGCCCTGCCCCGACGGCGCTCCCCAGCAGGATCCCCGGCAGCATCTTCTGGCCCGGTCGGGCGACCCCGCTGGGCGCCGCGGCCGAGTCGATCGCGATGCCGAAGTAGACGCCGAGCGCCTGCGAGCCGGTGAGGGTCATCGCCTGTCCCTCGGTGATCTCCCCGTTGGTGAGCACGAGCAGGGCCGAGCCGATCCCGACGGTGGCGCCGCCGACCATCAAGGGCACCACCACCTCGCCGTCGGTGCTCGGCGGCAGCAGCAGGGCGACGCTGCCCCCCGCCGTCGCGCCCATGATCGTCTCGCCGAGGACGAGCTCGACGTACGCCCGGCCTTTGCTCCCCGACGAGGCCTTGACCGGCTCCCGCGGGGGCGTCTGGTCCACCATGCCCGCATGGCACCCGACGATCGACAGCAGCAGCGACAGCAGCAAGCACCCCTCCAGGGGTGCATCGTGTCACGAGGTGGAGCGGCCTTCAGCGCTCGCCGCCGCCGGGCAGGCTCACTCCTCGACGAAGCCCACCAGCGCCTTCTCGTACCGCTTCCAGGCCTCGACCTGCGGGAGGTGGCCGATCCCGGGCAGGGCGACCAGCCTGGCGCCGGGGATCGCGTCCGCGGCCTGCTTGCCGAGAATGTCGTATCGACCGAGCTTCTCGCGCTGGTCCGGGTCCACCAGGTCCTTGTTGAGCGCGGTGCGATCGCGCTCTCCGATGATGAGCAGCGTGGGCACGGAGACGTCGGGAAGCTCGTGCACTACGGGCTGGCTGTAGATCATGTCGTAGTGGAGCGCAGACACCCGGGCCAGGTGCTCGCGGTCGGGTCCGACGGCCCACCCGGCCTGCAGGGCGACCAGCGGCTCGTACGCGTCCTTCCACTGGCCGTCGAAGTAGGCGTTGCGCATGTACTGGCGGACGCCGTCCGGGGTGGTCGCCAGGTTGCGCCGGGTCCAGGTGTCGATGTCCCGGTAGGGGGTCAGGCGCCGCCAGTCCTCGAGCCCGATCGGGTTGACCAGGACCAGCTTGGACGCCCGATCCGGGTGGTCGAGCACCAGGCGCGTCGCGACCATGCCGCCCATGGAGTGACCGACCACGATCACGTCCTCAGCGTGGCGATCGGCCAGCAGGGCGTCGGTCCACGCGGCCAGCGCGTGGAAGCTGTACTGCAGGTCGACCGGCTTGGAGGAGCGCCCGAAGCCGACCTGATCGGGGATGATCACCCGATACCCGCGTCCGACCAGCAGGTTCGCGGTGCGCTCCCAGTACGCGCCGCAGAAGTTCTTGCCGTGCAGCAGGACCACGGTGCCCTTGGGCTCGCCCTTGGGACGCACGTCCATGTAGGCCATGTGCAGGGTCTGGCCGCGCGCCTGGAAGGTGAAGTCCTGGACCGGGAAGGGGTAGGGGTAGTCCTCGAGGTCTGCCGAGAGCGGCACGGTGCCGTCCGCGCGGACTGTCGAGCGGTCCTCGGTCCGCGCCTCGTCGGGAGCGGCGCCCGCAGGGGTCGCACTCGCGAGCAGGATCGGCAGGGTCAGATCGGCCAGGCGCACAACAACCTCGGGGGCAGGCTGCTCCCCTACTGCGCTACACCTGTCGTACAGGTCCCGAACGGTCACGTCCGCGCGGAGGTCGAGCGAGCTACCGCGCCGACGCGCCCCGCAGCAGCCGGCCGTCCTCGCTGGGCTCGAAGCCGCGCTTCTGGAGCCAGGACGCCACCTTCTCGCCGTTCGGGTGGGTCGGGCGCACCGCGTTCGTGAGGTAGTTCAGCCCCTGGTGGCGGGCCTCGGCCTCCAGGTGGTTGAGGATGTAGGAGCCGATCCCCTCGCCCTGGCGCTCCGGTGCGGTCGCCAGCAGGATCTCGGCGTCGCCCCAGTGCACGTCCATCCAGCCGAAGCCGACCACGTTCCCGGAGTCGTCCTCGGCTCGCCACCAGTCGCCGGGCAGCAGCGCGCCGTCGCTCGCCGTGGTGAGCCGCGTGTCGAACGCCCCCGAGGGCGCCCCGCCGATGATCCGGGCCTTGTCGGTGTTCCAGGTCGCAGCGGGCTCGTGGATCCAGCGCATCGGTCCTCCGGAGTCAGGGGTCGCTCGATTGTACCGGGGCGGGCTCGGCGCGGCCGGTCTCACGACTTGCCCAGCGCCTTCTCCGCCGCCGCCACGTTCAGGCGCACGTCGACCAGGCTGTCCGGGTTCACGCTGATCGCGTCGATGCCGCACTCGACCAGGAAGGTGGCGAACTCGGGGTGATCGCTTGGTTCCTGGCCGCAGAGGCCGATCTTGGTGCCGGTCTGGTTGGCGACCTCGATGACGCTCTTGATCATGCGCTTCACGGCCGGGTGCTGGCCGTCGAAGAGGTGCGCCAGCCGGCCGCTGTCGCGGTCCACGCCCAGGGTCAGCTGGGTGAGGTCGTTGCTGCCGATCGAGAAGCCGTCGAAGCGCTCGGCGAAGGCGTCGGCCAGGATGACGTTGCTGGGCACCTCGATCATCACGTAGACCTGCAGGCCGTTCTCGCCGCGGACCAGGCCCTCCTCGGCCATGACCTCGAGCACCTTGTCCGCCTCCTCGGGGGTCCGGCAGAACGGGATCATCGGCGTGAGGTTGGTGAAGCCGAGGTGCTCGCGGGCCATCTTGAGGGCGGCGCACTCGAGCGCGAAGCCGCGCCGGTAGTCGGCGCTGTAGTAGCGGGAGGCGCCGCGCCAGCCGAGCATCGGGTTGGCCTCCACCGGCTCGTAGACCCGACCGCCGATGAGGTCGGCGTACTCGTTGGTCTTGAAGTCGCTCATGCGCACGATGACCGGGTGGGGCCAGCACGCGGCGGCGATGCCGGCCATGCCCCGGGCCAGGCGGTCGATGAAGTAGCTGGCGCCGTCGGCCCAGCCGCGGATCAGCTCCTCGATCTCGGCCTTGGCGTCCTTGTCGGCCAGGGTGTCCAGATCGAGCAGGGCCAGGGGGTGGGCCCGGATGACGCCGTTGATGACGAACTCCATCCGCGCCAGGCCGACGCCCTCGAAGGGAACGTTCCACCAGCGGAAGGCCGTCTGCGGGCTGCCGACGATCATCTGCACCTTGGTGTGCGTCTGGGGCAGGGTCGACGTGTCGATCTCGTTCGACTGGAAGTCGAGGGTGCCGTCGTAGACGAAGCCGCGGTCGCCTTCTGCGCAGGAGACGGTCACAGCCATGCCGTCGTGCAGCTTCTCGGTGGCGTCGCCGCAGCCGACGATCGCCGGGATCCCCAGCTCGCGGCTGACGATCGCGGCGTGGCTGGTCCGACCGCCCGCGTCGGTGACGATCGCGGCAGCCTTCTTCATGATCGGCACCCAGTCGGGGTCGGTCATGCCGGTCACCAGGATCTCGCCGTCCTGCAGCTGGTCGGCCTGGCTGGCGTCGGCGAGCACGCGCACCCTGCCGGCGGAGATGCCGTGGCCGACCGCGGTGCCTTCGACCAGGACGTCGCCGTGGCCCTTGAGCTCCCAGGTCTGCAGGCGCGCGCCGCCGAGGCGGGACTGCACCGTCTCCGGACGCGCCTGCACGACGTAGAGCTGCCCGTTCTCCCCGTCCAGCGCCCACTCGATGTCCATCGGCCGGCCGTAGTGCTGCTCGATGCGCTTGGCCCAGCGCGCCAGCTCCACGATCTGCTCGTCCTCGAGCACGAAGCGGTCGCGCTTGTCCTGGGGGGTGATGACGCGCTTGACCCGGGCCTGCCCCTCCGAGGTGTCGTACTCGAGGGTGGTCTCCTTGCGGCCGAGGCGCTTCTCGAAGATCGGCGAGACCGCTTCATTGTCGAGCAGCGGCTTGAAGACGCGGTACTCGTCGGGGGTGACGAGCCCGCCGACGACGCTCTCGCCGAGGCCCCAGCTGGCGTCGATGACGACGGCGCGGGGGAAGCCCGTCTCGGTGTCGAGGGTGAACATGACGCCGGCGGCGCCGACATCGGAGCGGGCCATCTTCTGCACGCCCACCGACAGCGCGACCTCCATGTGGTCGAAGCCGCGCTCCTGGCGGTAGTAGATGGCGCGGTCGGTGAAGAGGCTGGCGAAGCAGCGGCGCACGGCGACGAGCAGATCGTCCGCACCGCGCACGTTGAGGAAGGTCTCCTGCTGGCCGGCGAAGCTGGCGTCGGGCAGGTCCTCCGCGGTGGCAGACGAGCGCACGGCCACGTCGGTGGCCTCGCTGTCGAACCGGGCAGACAGCGCCTTGTAGGCGGCCTTCACCTCGGCCTCGAGGTCGTCCGGGACCTCGGCGCCCAGCAGGGCGGAGCGGATGCGGTGGCCGGTCTCCCGCAGGCTGGCCTCGCCGCGCTCGTACTCGGCGACCAGGGTCGCGACGGTGTTGTCGAGCTGGTTGTGGGCGACCAGGTGCTCGTAGGCCTGCGCGGTGATGGCGAAGCCCGGGGGCACGCGGATGCCCTCGGCGACCAGGTTGCGGGTCAGCTCACCGAGCGAGGCGTTCTTGCCTCCCACGATGGGGACGTCGGTGTTCTGCAGGTCCTCGAACCAGCGGATGTAGCGTTCGGCCATGGCGCGCTCCGGGTGGGGGAGACACCTACCCGATCGTGCCGGCACCGGGCCGCGGGTGCGTCGAAAGTACGCACCCTCGAAACACGGCTGCAACACGAAGAACGCCCGGAACCAGGTGGCTCCGGGCGTGCTCTGCTGGACTGGGACGCTGCCTAGTTGTTGAGCAGCTTGTCCAGGTTGTTGTCGCGGTTCAGCACGGCGGGGTGGCCGCGCCAGACGACCTTGCCGTCCTTGACCAGGGCGGCCGCGGGCACGCCGGAGACGTTGTAGTAGCGGGACAGGCTGCCCGCCTTCTCCTTGGCGATGGGGTAGGTGATGCCCTTCTCGGTGATGAACTCGGCGACCTTGTCGTCGGTCGCGGAGCGGTTGACCTTGGTCAGGCCGATCACGTTGAGCTTGCCCTTGTTGTCGTTGTAGGTCTGCTCGATGAGCGGGACCTCGCGCTTGCAGTGGGGGCACCACTGCTCCCAGAAGACGAGGAGGGTGGCCGGCGCGTCGCCCATGCTGGCCTCGCCCTGGAACCACTTGTCGACCTCGAGGTCCATGGCGTCCTTGCCGATGACCTCGACCTCCTGGCAGACGCGGCCGCGCTGCTGGAAGGTCTGGGTGGCGCCGTACTCCTTGGCGGCCTGGGCGCAGATCTCCTTCGCACCCTCGAAGTCGAAGGCGTCGGCCTTGTCGATGGCGGCCTTGATCTGCTCGGCGGCGGCGCGCTCCTTCTCGGGATCGACGCCGGCCTGGCCGGGGCGACGGGCGGGGGGACGCGCACCGGCGGCGCCCGCACCGGACTCCACCTTGGCCTCCATGGCCGCGACCCGAGTCTCGAGCTCGGCCAGGGTGTTCGCGTTCTCCTGGGAGGCGCAACCGGTCAGGGCGACCACGGCACCGAGGGTCAGCAGGGAGGTTCGGAACAGCATGGGCATGGTCTCCTGATTCTGAAGGCGGGCGTGTAACACCGAAGGGTCCGGTGTGGCATGCCAGGCCCGGATCCGCCTGTCTCCAGGCGTCACGAATGACCGGGTCATGAGACGAGGGTGCAGGTTCTCAGCGGTTGCCGGTCGGGCCGCGGCTCGCCAGGACGTCGCGCAGGGTGTTGTCCCGCTGGAGCGCCGCCGGGTGCCCCCGCCAGATGACGACGCCGTCCTTGACGATGGCCGCCGCGGGCACGCCGCTGACGTTGTAGTACTGGGACAAGCTTCCGTTTCGCTCCTTCGCCACCGCGAACCGGAGCCCCTTCTCGGCGATGAACGCGCGGACCTTCTCCTCGGACGAGGACCGATTGACCTTGGTCAGGGCCACCACCGTGATCTCGCCGGGGTGCTGGTCGACCAGCTCCTGGACCAGGGGCATCTCGCGCTTGCAGTGGGGACACCACTGCTCCCAGAACACCAGCAGCTGGGTGTCCGACGCCGGCGGGGGCGAGCCCTGGAACCACAGCTCCACGTCGAGCGGCACGGACGGCTTGCCCACGACAGCAGCCTCATCGCAGATCCGCGCGCGGCGCTGCCAGGTCTGGGTGGCGCCGAACTGCAGCGCGCCGCTGGTGCAGAGCTGCTGGGCGGTGGTCCAGTCCAGCTTGTTGGCAGCGTCCATGGCGGCCTTGAGCTGATCGCCGGCCTGCTGCTCGAGGTCGGCGTCCACGGTCGGGCGCATGCCGGCGGTCGGTCGGGCCGGCTGGTCGTTCAGGCGGGCGACCTCCTTCTCCAGCGACGCGACCTGACCCTCGAGTGTCTCGATCCGGTTCACCACCGACTTGGGGACGCACGCGATCGACGCCAGCAGGATCAAGGGGAGCATTCGCACGGTGACCTCCATGGCAGCGCGCTTATCGTACGACGCGATCCCGGCCAGCGGATCGCGCCACGGGCGCGCATGGTGGTCTAGCGGTTACACGCCTCGGTCGCCGCGAGTGAGAGACTCCTCATGACCATCGCCTCCAGGCTGCTCGCACCCGCTCTGGCCCTCTCCCTCCTGTCGGGATGTGGTGCCGGACTCACCGCCTACAACCTCGGTTCTGTCGATCACACGGACACGGACCCGGTGGTCCTGGGGCCAGTGACGGTCACGGCGATCTCGCCAGACCACGGGCCGGTCGACGGCGGCAACGACGTGCTGATCTCGGGCTCCGGCTTCGAGGGAGACGTCTACGTGAGCTTCGGCCGCGCGGAGGTCGTGGCGACCGTGCTCGACACCGGCAGCCTCACCGTGCGCGCGCCCTACGCCGGCAGCGACGCCACGGTCGACGTGAAGGTGGTCAGCGATCTGGGCGAGGCGCTGGTCGAGGACGGCTACACCTACGGCGAGGTCCAGGACACCGGGGACACGGGCGACACCGGGGACACGGGCGACACCGGGGACACGGGCGACACCGGGGACACCGGCGTCGCGCCCACGGGTCTGGTCGGCGGCGTGGTCGAGCTCTACCGCACCCAGATCGCGTGCCCGGACTGCTTCGGCTACTCGGACGATCTCTTCGTCGGCAGCGTCGCGGGTCTGCACGCGCCGACCGCCCGCGGCTGGACCGATGGCTACCCCTCGCTCGGCCGCTGCGTCGAGAACCCCGACATGTCGGGCCCGGCGGTCACCTTCCAGGACGTCGGCGAGTGGACCTACCTGCAGTCCGGCTCGTCCAGCATCTCGCTGCGCAAGACCACGGGCTCGAACGGCACCCTCTACGACGCGGGCGCGCTCGGCCCGAGCGCCTACCTCAACAACGCCGCCTGGGACTTCACCGTCAACGGCGGCACTGGCGGTGGCTTCACCCTGGACGACGTGCTCACGAGCCCCCAGGGCTTCGACAGCATCGAGCCGTCGGACATGCTCTACACCCTGCCGGATCTGGCGTTCTCCTCCTGGATCTCCCAGTGGGGCCAGGAGTTCACGTGGTCGCCCTCGGGCGGGTCGGGCACCTTCATGATCACGGTCGACATCTACGACGATGCCGATGGCTCGTTCCTCGGGCAGATCGTCTGCCACGGGCCCGACAACGGCAGCATGTCCGTGCCGTCGACGATGCTCCTCGGCTACCCGTCGTTCGCGCTCGTGGCGGTCACCCTGGAGCGGGTGTGGGTCGACGAGGGCGTGATCCCGCACAACGGCGCGACGCTCGAGACCATCGGTCGAAGCGGCGTCATCGGGACCGGCACCCTGGTGCCGTTCTAGGCTACTCCACGGTCCCGGTCACCGGCACGCCGGGGGGGCTGCGCAGGACGCGGAACTCGGCGCGGCGGTTCTTGGACCACACGCTGGGGCCCGAGCCCTCCACGAGGGGACGCTCCTCGCCGAAGCTGACCTCGGTGACGCGGCCGGTGGCGACGCCCATGCGCTCGAGGCGCTCCTTGATGATGTTGGCGCGGCGCTGGCCCAGGGCCAGGTTGTAGTCGGTGGTGCCGCGCTCATCGGCGTGGCCCTGGACCTCCACCCGCACTCCGGGGAAGTCGCCCAGGATCTTCGCGTTCTCGGACAGGGCCGCCTCGGAGTCGTCGACCAGATCGGTGCTGTCGAAGGCGAAGTGCACGCGCTGGAAGTTGGCCTCGATCTGCGCGACCGCCTCCTCCTCGTCCTTGGGGGCGGGGGCCGGTGCGGGGGCCTCGGTCACCTCGGGGGTGGTCTCTGGCGGAACGACCTTCTTCTTGCAGCCCGCCAGCGGGACGAGGGCGAGGGCGAGGGCGGCGACCGCCAGGGTCGAGTTGCGCATGAGGGCTCCCTTGTGGACTTGTCGGGCGTAACCACGGTCTCTACCCCTGCAAGTGCCGCTCCCTTCCCACAGGCGTATGCCATCACCCTAAACTGAGTGCGCCTGCGGCCGATCCGCACTGCCCAACCCCGCGAGCGCTGATGCCCCACGACGACCCGCACGGTCCCATCGTCCTGTTCGGCCTGCCGGCCGAGGCCCGCGAGGCTGTCTTCGAAGCCCTGCGCAGCGCCGGCGTCGAGGAGCGCTTCGTGCACACCGCCTCGCTCGACGAGCTGGTGGACAACGGCGTGCAGCTGACCGACGTGGTGCAGGAGCTGGTCGACGATCTGGACCTGCAGCAGCGCCTGGCGCGCACCGCCCGCGAGCTGCGGATCCTCGAGGGTGCGATGGACCAGGCGCGGGACGCCATGGTCGTCACCGACGCCCAGGTCACCGAGGCGGGGCCCGTGATCCGCTGGGTGAACCCGGCCTTTGGGGATCTCGTCGGCCACGCGCCCGGCGATCTGATCGGCGTGCGCCTGTTCGGCCTGTCCCCCCTGCGTCCGTCCCGGCGTCGCATCGGGCGGGCCCTGCTCCGACACGGCAGCTGGGAGGGCGCGCTCATGTACGGGCCCCTCGACGCCCTGTCGCACCTGGAGGTGCGGATCTCCCCCGTGCGCGATCCGGGTGGCGAGATCGTGCACTTCGTCGCGATCCTGCGCGACGTCACCGAGAAGAAGCGCGTCGAGGAGCGCCTGCAGCACCTGGCGCACCACGATCACCTCACGAGCCTTCCCAACCGCAAGCTGCTCATGGACCGGCTCAATCTCGCCCTGGCGCGAGCCCGTCGCTACACCGCCCCCCTCGCGGTGCTGTTCATCGATCTGGACGGGTTCAAGCCCATCAACGACACGCTCGGCCACGCCGCGGGCGACGACGTGCTGGTCACCGTGTCCGAGCGCCTGCGCGCCCTGGTCCGCGCCAGCGACACCGTGGCCCGGCTGGGCGGGGACGAGTTCGTCGTGCTGCTCCCCGAGGTCCGCGCCATCGAGAACGCCGAGCGCGTGGCCGCCAAGGTGGTCGAGTCGGTCAGCGAGGTCATGCGGATCGGGGACCACGAGCTGTTCGTGACGCCGTCCATCGGGCTGGCGGTGTGGCCCGACCACGGCGACGGCGCCGACGAGCTGCTGCTCCGCGCGGACCAGGCGATGTACGCCGCCAAGGCCTCGGGCAAGTCGACCAGCGTCACCTGGAACGCCGAGCTCGAGGTGCCCACCCGCTCGATCTCCGAGCTGGTGAGCGAGCTCGCCGAGGCCTTCACCGGCGACCAGCTCCACGTGGACGGCCAGCCCATCGTCGACACCCTCACCGGCCCGGTCGCGGTCGAGGTGCTGCTCCGCTGGACCCACCCCGAGCGCGGTCCGATCTCCCCAGCGGCCTTCCTGCCCCTGATCGAACAGGCCGGATTGTCCAGGGAGATGCTGGCGTTCATGGTCTACCGCGGCGCGCCCTGGATCGCCGGGACCGAGCTCGCGCTGTCCTTCGACGTGCGCCCCGAGTGGCTGGTCGCAGACGGTGCGATTGCCGCCCTGCAGGACGCCCTGACCCGCACCGGCCTGACCGCCGATCGCCTCCAGATCGAGGTCTCCGAGGCGGCCCTGCTGGAGGTGGATCACGCGGCGACGGCGGCGCTCGAGGAGCTGCGCGACCTCGGCGTGCGCGTGATCGCCGACCACTACGGCACCTCCCACCTGTCGGTGCCCCTGCTGCGCAACCTCCCGCTCGACGGGCTCAAGCTGCATGGCAGCCTCACCGGCACGGTCGCCGAGGACGAGGCCCTGGTCCAGGGGCTGGTCACCCTGTGCCGCAGCCTGGAGCTCGATCTGGTGGCTGACGGCGTCGGCGGCTTCACGCAGCGGGACATCCTGACCCGCCTGGGGATCACCGTGCAGGAGGGTCCGCTCCACGGTCGTCCGGGGCCGATTCAGGCGCTTCGCCTGCCGCAGACTCGCTCGTCGGCGTCCTGACCCGGTCGCGGAACACGTTGCGGTTGATCGCGGTGTCCAGCGAGATCCCGATGACGGCGTCGGCGCGGCTGCGGCGGATGTCGTAGCGCAGGCCAGCCGATGCGGTCGGCGTGAGCACCACCCCGTTGCCCAGGTAGAAGCGCAGGCCGGCGAGGGCGCGGTAGCCGACCATGTCGGTGCCGATCCGCAGGTCGCTGCCCATCTCCACCGAGCGATCGAACAGGGTGTTCGGGGTGAGCCGGCGGCTGCGGATCACGAGTGCTGCCGACCAGGGCAGGCCGAAGCGGGTGTAGGTCGCGGGCAGGTAGCCCAGCTCGGCGAGGATGACGGTGCTGTCGGTGTCGCGCATGGTTCCGGCGCGGAAGCCGCCCTGCAGCCCGTAGCGATCGGCGCTGATCTCCGTGCCCACGACGGCCCGCCCGACCCAGCCCTCGACGCGCACGCCGGGCCAGGCGGGGAGCACCTTGCCGCCCAGGGCGCCACCGCCGAAGGGGTCGAAGATGGCCAGCGCGCCGTCGATCCCGGAGTCCAGCTGCACGCCTGCTCCCAGCGGTGCGCCGTGGGCGCGGGGACCCATGAGCAGGGGATCGGACGGGCTGCCGGGCTCGGCGAAGCGCTCCCGAGGTGGTGCGGGCAGGCTGTCGAGGTGGGCCTGCAGGGTGTCGCGGTCACCCAGGTGCAGGCGCACGGCGACGGGCAGGACCGAGTCGTCGATGTTGCGCGTCCAGGGATCGACCCGGGCGCCAGTCACGGCGAGCCGCACGACGACGCCGTCGCGGCCGGGGTCGAGGAAGCCGTCCGGGGTGACGGGCAGGAAGACCAGCCGCGGATCGGGCCGGGAGCTGGCGCCCAGGCGGAAGGTCAGCGCCATCCGGTAGGTCTCCCGGGGCTCGGGCAGGATGGCGTCGAGCGAGATCGCCGTGCCGGTCACGATCTCGGCGGTGGAGGTCGCCCGGGTCGGGTCCATGGGGTCGCGCACCCGGAGCGTGACGTAGCGGATGGCGTAGAGTGTGCCTCCAAACTCCACGACCATCGGATCGAAGGGCGACAGCCGGCCCGGCCGACCGCGCCGTCCGGTGGGCAGGCCCCACACGCGCTCGATGGGGGTCTGGGGGTCGTCGACCCGGCCGTTCTGCTGGTTGCGGGAGACCCAGGTGTCGAAGAGGGCGTAGCCGCCGCCCTGCTCGGGAGGGACCCAGGTCAGCTTGAAGCGCTCGCTGCGGGAGAGGCCCTCGAGGGAGCGCAGGGTGACGCCCCGGTCGGGCACGAGATCGAAGCCCTGGGCGCGATCGTAGAGCAGGGCCGCGTCGGAGGCGGACAGCATCTGCCGCGCCTCGTCCGCCGGCAGGGTGGCGTAGTGCACCAGGTGCTCGGGCAGGGTCTGCTCGACGACCGGCGTCCACTTGCCCGAGGACGGCTCCCAGGCGTGCGCCGGCGCACCCACCAGCGCGAGCAGGAGCAGGAACAGGGCGGTGACAGCGCGGGGAAGTCGCGTGCGGATGGAACCTCCACCAGGGAGTTATCGTCCACTGTTCGCGGGCGCTCGGGACGATGGGCGTCCTGGTGAGGGGTTAGACACCCCACACGGAGGTCTGCGTGCGCATCCTCGTTCCCCTGTTCACCCTGGCGCTCACCGCGGGGCCCGCGCTGGCCGCGGATCCGGTCGCGGACGTCGAGGGCACGCCGCTCGTCGTCACCGTCGTCGACAGCGAGACCGGCATGCCCATCCCCTTCGCCTCGGTCCGCGAGACCCAGGAGAAGGAGCTGCACCCGGTGAACCGCGCCACGGGCCAGTTTGCGACCACCGTCCTGTATCCCAGCTACAACGACGAGATCCCGCTGCAGCCCGGCATGGAGCTGACCCTGGAGGTGACCGCGGCCAACTACGCCCCGGTCAAGGTCGACTACACCATGCGAAAGCGGAAGAACAAGGTCATGATCCGCATGGAGCCCATGCAGGTGGACCCCAACTGGGGCGACGAGCCGGTGTGGCAGTTCGCCCGGGACCGCCCCATCGGCGGCAAGGAGATCTCCCCGGAGGAGCTCGCCCGGATCGAGGCCGAGGCCGAGGCGGCCCGCCAGGAGCGCGAGTCGGAGGAGGAGGACGCGTCGGAGTGAGCGCGCACCATGGTGCGCGGCCCGCGGTGGCGCTAGGGTCACGGGCTCGGAGGTGACGATGTCCCGCGCCCTGCTCCTGCCCCTGCTGCTGCTCGCTGTGCCCGCCCTCGCCGGTGAGGAGGACGATCCCTTCGTGTGGCTGGAGGAGGTCGAGGGCGAGGAGGCGCTCGAATGGGCCAAGGCCCGCAACGCCGAGTCGGAGGCGGCGCTGACCGAGGACCCGGCGTTCGACGCGCTGCGCAAGGAGCTCCAGGCGATCTACGACAGCGACGCGCGGATCCCGTACCCCTCGCAGATGGGGGCGTACTGGTACAACTTCTGGAAGGACGGCGAGCACCCGCGCGGCGTGTGGCGGCGCACCTCCCGGCAGGCCTACCTGGCCGGTGGCGACATCCCCTGGGAGGTCGTGCTGGACGTGGACGCGCTGGGCAAGGCGGAGGGCGAGAGCTGGGTCTGGCACGGCGCCCGCTGCCTGCCCCCCGAGTACCGCCGCTGCCTGGTCAACCTGTCGCCGGGTGGCTCGGACGCCGAGGTCATGCGGGAGTTCGACACGGTCGACAAGGCCTTCGTCGAGGGCGGCTTCAGCCTCCCCGAGGCCAAGTCCGGGGTCCACTGGATCGACCAGGACACGATCTTCGTGCAGACCGACTTCGGCGAGGGCTCGCTCACCGACTCCGGCTACCCGCGGATCGCCAAGCGCTGGCGCCGGGGCACGCCTCTGTCCGAGGCGGAGGTCGTCTTCGAGGGCCGGCAGGAGGACATCAGCGTCGGGGCCTACCACAGCCACCAGCCCGGCTACGAGCGCGACTTCGTCTACCAGGGCCTCACCTTCTACACGAACAAGGTGTTCCTGCTGGGCAAGAAGGGCCTGCAGGAGATCGACAAGCCGGACAGCGCCAACGTGAGCGTCTGGAAGGACCACGCCCTGTTCGAGCTGCGCGACGACTGGACCATCGACGGCGTCACCTACAAGAAGGGCAGCCTGCTCGCCGCCTCGTTCAAGAAGTGGATGAAGGGCAAGAAGCAGGTGACCGTGCTGTTCGAGCCCACCGACAGCACCAGCTACCAGGGGCTCGACGTCACCCGCGATCACCTGCTCCTCACGACGCTGGACGACGTGAAGGACCAGATCGAGGTGCTGACCCCGGGCAAGAAGGGCTGGGCGCGGCGACCGCTGGCCGTGGGCGGAGAGGGGCTGCTGCGCCGGTCCGCCAGCGCGGTCGACAGCGACCACAGCAACGACCTCTTCGCGACCGTGTCCGGCTATACGACGCCTTCGACCTTGCTCCTCATCGAGGACGCCACCGGGACGGGCACCGAGCTGGCGAGCCTCCCGGCCCAGTTCGACGCGGACGGCCTGACGGTCACCCAGCACTTCGCCACCAGCAAGGACGGCACGAAGATCCCCTACTTCCAGGTCGCGCCCGAGGGACTCGAGCTGGACGGGGACAACCCGACCCTGCTGTACGGCTACGGCGGCTTCGAGGTCAGCCTGCGGCCCGGCTACAGCGCGGGTGTGGGCAAGGCCTGGCTGGAGAAGGGCTACGTCTACGTGGTCGCCAACATCCGGGGCGGCGGCGAGTACGGCCCGCGCTGGCACCAGGCCGCGCTCAAGGCGAACCGACACAAGGCCTACGAGGACTTCGCCGCGGTCGGCGAGGATCTCGTGGCCCGCAAGGTCACCTCGGCCGACAAGCTCGGCATCCGCGGCGGCAGCAACGGCGGACTGCTCATGGGCAACATGCTGACGATGTACCCGGACCACTGGGGGGCGATCGTCTGCCAGGTGCCGCTCCTCGACATGCGGCGCTACAGCAAGCTCCTGGCCGGTGCGTCCTGGATGGGCGAGTACGGCAACCCCGACATCGCCGAGGAGTGGGCGTTCATCCAGACCTTCTCGCCGTATCACACGGTCGACGTGGCGAAGGTCGACTACCCGACCATCCTGTTCACGACCTCCACCCGCGACGACCGCGTGCATCCCGGCCACGCCCGCAAGATGGTCGCCAAGATGCTCGAGGGCGGCGAGGACGGCGTGCTCTACTACGAGAACATGGAGGGCGGGCACGGCGGTGCCGCCGACAACACCCAGCGCGCGACCATCGACGCGATGATCTACACCTTCCTCGAGCGCACGCTCACGGGTGAGGTCGTGGGCGGCGGCGAGGGCACGGACGCGGGTGGGACCGAGTAGGGCTCAGAACCCCGGTCCACCCCGGAAGATGTAGACGATCCCCGCGCCGGTCGCGGTGACGAAGCTGCCCGGAGATCCGATCACCAGGTCTTCGTAGCCGTCGTTGTCCAGGTCGGGGACGATCTCGATGGCGCCGCCGAAGTTGTAGAGGCTGTCCTCGCCGGTGATCTTCGCGGTGGCGTCGGCCCCGCTGATCGCGCCGGACGCGCCGTCCGTGTCCTGGAACAGGTAGACGGTGCCGGTGTAGCGGTCGGTGCCCGGTGCGCCGACCGCGACCTCGTCGTCGCCGTCGCCGTCGACATCGCCGGTGGTGAGGGTGGTGCCGAAGACGTCGCCGTCGACCTCGCCGGTCCAGGTGCGGTCGGCCTTCGCCACGGTGATGTCGTCGGCGACCGGCCCGAAGTAGACGTACACCGCCCCTTCCCACGGATCGGTGCCCAGGCCCTCGCCCGGCGATCCGACGACCAGGTCCTCGTAGCCGTCGTCGTCGAGGTCCCCCGCGGCGAGCGACGCGCCGAGGCCCTCGTTCACCGCGGTGCCCGCCAGGCGGATGTCCGCGTCGGCGGCCTCGACCGTGCCCGAGGGCAGGCTCTGGTAGACGATGAGCTCGCCGGTGTCGGAGTCGGCCCCCGGGCAGCCCATCATGAGCTCGGGGGTTCCGTCGCCGTCGGTGTCGGGGGCGAGCACGGCGCGTCCGCACCAGGAGTCGGCCTCGGGACCCAGCAGGGTCGCGGTGGCGTCGCGGATGTCGGTCGTGCCGGTGGTGCGGCCCAGCATCAGGTAGGCGCCGCCCACGGTCGCGGTGGAGTCCGCCAGGCGCGGGGCTCCGATCAGCAGGTCATCGAGGCCGTCATCGTCGGTGTCGGGCACCTGGACGAGGTCAGAGCCCAGCTCGTCCCAGATGTCGGCGGTGCTGTCGATCCGGGCGGCGGGCTCGCCAAAGGGGTCGTCCACGTCGAGGAGCAGGATGGCGGCCCGGGCGACGCCAGCGTTGGTGACCCACAGCTCGGGCTCGCCGTCCTCGTCGATGTCACCGACCGAGAGCACCTTGAAGCCCAGCCGGCCGCGCTCGGTCTCGCCCTGCCACAGGTGGTCGACCGCGCGGATGTCGCCGCCCAGGGCGGGTCCGTGCACCAGCGCGACCCGGCCGACGTTCTGGGTGCGTCCCTGATCCCAGCGGGACTGGCTGAAGCCGAGCTCCGGCCGGCCGTCTCCGGTGCGGTCGGGCATGGAGAAGACCTCGTCGCCCAGCTCGGCGCCGGACTGCTGGCCCTGCCACTGGCTGTCGTGCTCGGCGAAGGTCATGACTCCGGCCACCCCGCAGGCGGCCGCGTGCCCGTCGCAGTCATCGTCGAGGTCGTTCGCGCAGGCCTCGACCGCGCCCGGGTTCACGTCGGGCAGGTCGTCGCGGCAGTCGCCCCCGCGCTGGATGCGGTCGGTCGGTCCCTCGCACGCGAAGATGGGTCCCTCGACGTCGCCGTAGCCGTCCTCGTCGACGTCCACGTACCAGGCCGGCGCACCCTCCAGGCTGTCGTCCTCGTCGTTGACCAGGCCATCGCAGTCCTCGTCCCGGCCGAAGCGCTCGCAGACCTCCTGCCCGTCGGGGTTGACGTGGGCGAGGCTGTCATCGCAGTCGCCGCCCTTGCGGATGTGACCGGCGACCGGCGAGCAGGCCAGCACCTTGTCCGCGTCGCCACCGTAGCCGTCCCGATCGGCGTCCGGGTACCAGGCCTCGCCGTCCGGCGGGTTGTCGTCGACCTGGTTGTTGCAGTCGTCGTCGATCTCGTTGCAGATCTCCACTCGCCCGGGATTGCGGGCCTCGTTCGCGTCATCGCAGTCGCCGCCCTGCTCGGCGTAGCCCTCGGGCAGGTCGCACTCGATGATGAAGCTGCCGTCCTGGCCGTAGCCGTCACCGTCCTCGTCCAGGTAGAACGTGGACCGGTCCACCGCACCGGCGTCGATCTCGCCGTCGCAGTCGTCGTCGATCCCGTTGCACAGCTCGTCCGCCCCGGGGTGCACCGCAGGGTCGCCGTCGTCGCAGTCCACCGAGTCGTCGTGGCCGTCCTCATCCGCGTCGACCACCTGGGGGTCGGTGTCGCCGGAGTCGCAGGCGAGCAGGAGCAGGGGGGCCAGGAGGAGGACGCGGCGCACGGGAGCTCCGGGGCAGGGATCAGGGGGGCGCGATGGGGTGGATGGCCCTCAGTACCATCCATGCCCGGGCGGAACCGTCCACCGTCTCGACCAGCTCTTCACGGACGAGGCCGAGGTAGATCCGGTTGTCATCGGCGAGCAACGCGTCATTTGCCAGGCCCCACGCCGTGTCGTCCAGGGTGAAGCTGCCGCCGGCGGCGCCGCAGGTGATGACCTCGCGCAGCTCGCCCTCGTGCTCGCGTCGGATCTGGACGAACGCTCCGTCCCAGCCCTCCGCTTCCCAGGTCAGGGTCAGCTCCTGGCCGCGCTGCACGCCCTGCACGTCGGCGAAGCGAGCCCCGTCGGCGGCGGCGGTGGAGAACGTGGGCGCGGCGGGGGAGCCGAGGTCGGTGAGCACGCCCGCGTCGACCAGCACGACCCCTTCGCCGACGGACTCCTCGAGGGTGCCGCAGCGCTCGGGGGCGACGAAGGCGTCGGAGTGCCACAGGCCGGGGGTGAGGGCGGTGAGCTGGCCGCTGGCCTGGGGAGAGTCGTAGCGGGGGCGTCCGTCGAGTCCCGGGATGTCGTCGCCGCGGGCCAGGACCTCCTCGGCGAAGAGCTCCACGCCGGTGACGCAGGTGCCGGGGGCGGGCACGGTGATGTCGGGCGCGCCCTCGCTGCGGTGGTGGAGCGTGATGGACAGGGACTCGACGCCCAGCCAGTCCTCCTCGGTCCAGCGGCAGTCCTGCATGATCGCGTCCGCGACCAGGCGCGCGGTGATCGGGGGAGGCGGATCGGTGTCCGTCTCGGTGTCCCCGCCCAGCAGGGTGCAACCGCCAAGCCCTGCCAGGAGGAGTACGCGCGCGCGCATGCTCACCTCCATGGCCCAGGGTAGCGGACGGAGGCGGACCCGGTGTGACCCTTTGCGCTACGGTACGCGCCCTGCGAGGAACCGATGACCCTGCGAACCCTGCCCCTGCTGCTGCTCCTCCTGCCCGGCTGTGTCGGAAAGGGCAAGTACAACGCCCTGGAAGCCGCGCTGACCGAGGCGAAGACCGAGAACGCGGACCTGCGCGGCAGCCTGTCCGGCAAGGATCAGGAGCTGGAGGCGGCGAAGGAGGAGATCGCGCGGCTCGAGGCGCAGCAGCTGGCGCTGAAGGACACCCTCACCCAGGTCCGCAACGAGCTGGCCGAGGTGGACCTGCGCCTGCAGTCCGCGCTCGCCGAGAAGGCGGACCTGGTCAAGACGAAGGCGCGCCTGTCGGCCAGCATCGAGGAGATGACCCAGGCGCTCGATGACCTCGCCAAGCGCAAGGCCGAAGCGGAGCGCCGGGTGGCCGAGTTCCGCGACCTGGTCGCCCGTTTCCAGGAGCTGATCGACGCCGGCAAGCTGGAGGTCAAGATCATCGACGGCCGCATGGTCGTGCAGCTCGCCACCGACGTGCTCTTCGGCAGCGGCTCGGCCAGCCTGTCCGCCGACGGTCGCAAGGCCGTGCGCGAGGTCGCCGACGTGCTCAAGGCCATCCCCGACCGCTCGTTCCAGGTGGAGGGGCACACCGACAACGTCCCCATCTCCAACGACAAGTACAAGTCCAACTGGGAGCTCGCCGCCGGCCGGTCGATCACGGTCGTGAAGGAGATGCTCGACGTGGGCATGCCCGCCACGCGGATCTCCGCCGCCAGCTACGCCGAGTTCGCCCCGGTCGCCCCCAACCGCACCGACGCGGGCAAGGCCCAGAACCGCCGCATCCAGATCGTGCTCGTGCCCGACCTGTCGACCCTGCCGGGCTTCGAGGAGCTCGAGGAGCTGGCGGGCGACGGGGAGTGAGCCGCGGGGCCGCGAAAGAGCGGCGGAAGGGGGAGACCCGCTACGCCCTGGGTGGAGGTGACGATGCGACGCTTCATCCTGGCGGCGCTGCTGGTGGGGTGCACCGGCGGTGCGGACCCCGAGACCAGCGGGACGGACGAGACCGACGACACCGACTGCGGCGCGGACTGCGCGTGCGTGGACGGCGACGGCGACGGGGTCTGCGACGCCGACGACCGGTGCCCGGGGAAGGACGACCGCCTCGACACCGATGACGACGGCACCCCCGACTGCCTGGACCCGTGTCCGGCGGACAACCCCGACGACACCGACGGGGACGGGGTCTGCGACTCGGATGATCCCTGCCCGCTCGACGACCCGGACGACTCCGACGGCGACAACATCTGCGACTCCGACGACACCTGTCCCGGCGGGCCCGACGGGCAGGATGCCGACGGCGATGGGGTGTGCGACTTCCTCGACGTCTGCCCGGGCGGGGACGACACCGTCGACCTCGACGAGAACGGCACCCCGGACGACTGCGACCTGTGCGACGGCGCCAGCGCGCTGGACGGCGACGGGGACGGCCTGCCCGACGACTGCGTCCTGGACGTGCTCCTTGTATGGAAGCACGACTGGACCGCGGACAACATCGAGGCGACCCTGACCGCGCGCGGCTGGCGCGTGACCAAGGTCTTCGAGGACGACCTCGATCCAGCCACCGACTGGTCCGACTACGAGGTCGTCGCCCTCGGCTACCAGGCCGGCGCCGCGCTGCCGCTGTCGCTGACCGAGGCGGTCCAGCTGGGCCAGGTCGGCGTGGTCGTGCACCGTGGCCACGACGCCTCGCCGCTGCCCGGGCTCGGCACCAGCGCGTTCTACAGCGACGTCACCCCGTGCGGCGTCGACCGGAACGACCACTTCATCACCGAGCCCTTCGCCACCGGCGCCCTGACCCTCGACTACACCTACAAGACCTGGCTCTCCGGCGTGCCCTCGGACGCCCGCGTCCTGCTGTCCTGCAGCGGCCCGTCCCTGGTCGCCCACGGCAGCCTGCGGATCGTCGCCACCCCGTACTACGGCCACGACGGCGGCATGCCCTGGAACGCGGACGGCGAGCTGGTCGACAAGCGCAGCTACGCGTGGGCCACGGGGTACGGTGAGCAGTAGGGCGGGGCGCCCTACAGAGCCTCGATCTCCTCATCGAGGTCGTCGCCGACCTCCTCCAGCTCTGCCGCGATGGAGGCGAGCTTGGAGCGCACGGGCTCGGAGCGGGCGGGACCCACGGTGTCGATGGACTGGACCTCGAGGTCCTGCAGGGCGGATCGGGCGACCTGCTCGATGGAGCGCAGACGCTCGGCCAGCGCCTCGCGAGACGTACGCTTCTCCGCGCGCTTTCGGCGCAGGCGCTCCGCATGTTCGGTCAGGGCGCGCTTGAGTCCGTTGCGGTCTCCGCGCCAGACGATCTCGCCGTCTGCGGAACAGCCCCGGTGCAGGCGCAGCTCTCCCTCGAACCAGCCGGACTGGTCCAGGTACAGCTCCGCCTGGGTGTCTCCCTCCTCCTCCCAGCGCAGCTCCACCGGGAGCTTGTAGGCGGCCAGGTACAGCTGGTCCTTCACCGACCCGGCGAGCTTGCGCGCGAGCAGCAGGCGCTCGCGACCCGCGGGACGGTCGGACTTCTCTTCGGCGATGGCGGTGGCTCGGGACACGGGGAGGGGCCCTCGATCAGACGGATGGCCCCTACGTATCCACGCCGGGCCCCCGTGGCGAGGGATCAGCGCCCCGCGTACGGCGGGGACTCGGCCTCGGCGGCGGCCAGTACCTCGGAGAGCAGGTCCACCCGGACCACGTGGCCGACCAGCTCGGACACGCGCATCATGGCGCTCACCACGGCAGTCTGCGGGACCAGGCGTCCGGCCTCGAGGTACAGGCGCTGCTGCAGGGTCTGGGCGTCGTCCGCGTCCATGCTGCCCGCGTGGGTCAGGGTCAGCTCTGCCTGGGCGAGCACCGCGCCCCGGGACAGGTCCACCGCGAACTGCGGCGTCACCGTGCCCCGGAAGGTCGCGGCCATGGTCACGGCGATCTCCTCCAGGGTGTCGCACGCCTGGAAGGCCGCCTTGTGCACGGCGCGCACGTGCAGCACCTCCTCCGGCCGGCGACGCAGCGCGGCGAGGGCCTGGGCGAGCTCTTCGGCGTCGGCCCCGGTGGCGTCCGCGCCCGCCTCCTGGCGCTCCCGCAGGATGGCCTCGAAGTGGTGGCGAGCCGCATTGCGGAGGTTCTTCCTGCCATCATCCAGGCTCATGCTGCTCCACGAGCCCAGCACCCGACCCAGCGCCATGGTCAGCTCGCCGACCTCGCTCCCGCGGACCTGGCCCGCCCAGCGCAACAGGTCCTTGTACCGACCCCGCGACGCGAAGCAGGCAGCGTCGCCCAGCCGCTTCTTCTCCTCCTGCTCCAGCGCCCCCCACAGGGCGCGGCGGTGGGTCTTCACGAAGGTCGCCACCTGGGGCCGGGCCAGGCCGGGCAGGTACACATGGCGACTGAAGAGCGAGCGCAGGTTGGCGTCCAGCTCGAACCGCTCCTGGTTCCACTGCCACTCGGTGTCGTGGCCGGCGATGGCGACGGCGAGCAGCCCCTCCGCCGTCAGCACCGTCTTGAGGCGCATCAGCACCTCCTGGGCGGTGTCGAGGCCCACGGTGTGCTCTGCCTGCCGGGTGGTCGGGAGCTTGTCGAGCTCATCCACGAGCACGACGAGGATCACCTGCACGCCGGGCTCACCGCCGACGCGCCGCACGCCGGCCACGAAGCGGCGGGCGCCCTCGACCACGGCGTTCCAGGTGCTGTGGGCGAACGACTCCACCCGCCCGGTCGCGCCCTGGCCGAGGGCCCGACCGAGATCGACCAGCTCGTCCTCCGCGTCTTCGACCGTGAGCTGCTGGGCCACGACCTCCAGCGAGCGCGCGAACTCCAGCTCCTGGGTGGCGGTGACCTCGAGCTTGGTCAGCAGGTCCGACGACAGGCCCACCTGCTCCGACAGCGTCGACGACAGCGACTCCTTCACCTCACCCAGCGAGCGCACCCAGGCGGTGCGGGCGCGGCGCATCAGATGGGGATCGAGGTCGCCGACCTGGTGGGCGGCCAGGGCGAGGTAGGTCCGCCGGATGAGGCGACGAAGCAGCGATTCCGGCGAGATGGCCGTGGGCACGTCCAGGCGCACCGGCACGTACAGCCGCCGCTGGGACGGACCGTGCTGCAGGGTGCCGTCGGACGCGCGGCGAAGGGTGGACAGCGCCTCGGGCAGGGACTCGTACGGACCCAGCCGCAGCCCGTGACGCGCGGCGACGGCCACGTCGTACAACACCTTGCGGACCAGCGTGGTCTTGCCGACGCCGCGCAGTCCGGTGACCAGCGCAGCACCTCCGGGCAGGGCGCCGTCCGTGCGCTGGGACCAGGCCTGCAGCGGCGAGCCGGCGAGGGGAGACACGTCGCTGTGCGCACCGCGAGGGGGCGGGCGCAGGCCGTCCACCGGCGCCCCCTGCAGCCACAGCCGGAGCAGCGCCTCCTCCCACAGGCGGGGGGTGAACCCGCGGTAGGGGTAGCTCTGCAGCAGCTCGTCCGACCACTTGCGGCGCGGCACGACCGCCGGCCACAGCAGCGGCTCGTGGACCTCGGGGACCACGAGCAGCGGGTCGAGCTCGAACGGGTGGGACATCGAACCTCCGAGACACACGATACCGCCCGGGGAGGCCAGGAAGTGTCCGCTTGCGACCGATGCTGTCCGGGAGGGGATCGTCGTCCGTTGCGGACGCCGCTCGGGTCCAGGGTGACCGTTCGGAGCGCGACCGGTGTTCGAGTGGTCGCGTCGGGGCCGCGCTGGCCGCAGACGCGGAGGACCCCGAGATGAACCGTTCGACCTTGATTTCTTCCATCGCCCTGCTGGGCATCGCCTGTACCTCGGGACCCGACCCGGACACGGGCCTGGACCCCGATGACTGCGTCGACACCGACACCGACACCGACACCGACTCGGACACCGACACCGACACCGACACCGACCCGGAGGGCCGCGCGGGATGGTGGGACCTCGGCATGACCGACTACGTCCTGAACGAGGTCGCGCTGTACTACCTCGGCCAGTCCTGGATGGGGGCGACCGACGTCGCCGAGGTCCTCGAGACCCTGAGCCGCGTGGACGAGTCCGACCCCTACGGCTGGAGCCACGCGTTCCAGGACACCGCCGAGCGCCTCGAGGCGGTCGCCCGGACCAGCGAGGAGGCCGGCCACCCGTTCTCCGCGGCCATGGCCTACCAGCGGGCGTCGACCTACTACCGGGCGTCCCTGCACCGCCATCCCGATCCGTTCGCCGACGACGTCCCGATCCTCGCCCAGGCCGCGGTCGACGCCCACGAGCGCTACCTGGCCCTGTCCGGCTCCCCGTGCCGACCGGTCGCCATCCCCTACGAGGACACGACCCTGCCCGGCTACTGGTGCACGCCGCCGGGCGCGACTTCACCAGCTCCGACCCTGATCTTCCACGAGGGCAAGGACGGCTGGGCCGAGGACGGCAAGTTCGTCGTCGATGCCGGGATCGCCCGTGGCTACAACGTGCTCACCTTCGACGGCCCGGGCATCGGCAAGACCATCCGTCGCCAGGGCCTGCCCTTCCGGCCGGACTGGGAGGCGGTCATCACGCCGGTCGTCGACTTCCTGCAGGATCAGCCCGAGGTCGACGACGATCGCATCGGACTCGTCGCCGTGAGCCTGGGCGGCTACCTCGCGCCCCGTGCCGCCGCCTACGAGCCCCGCCTGGCCGTGCTCGTCGCCAATCCCGGCGTCAACGACTGGGGGGCCGCCAACCTGGCCGAGCTCGGCTACATCGACCCCCGCCTGCCGGACCTCTACGCGACCGACAAGGCCGCCTTCGACGCCGCGATCTACGAGCTCATGGAGGTGAGCGACTTCATCCGCTGGGGCGTGACCGACTCGATGTGGCACTACGGGGCCGACTCGCCGTCCGGGTTCCTCGACGCGGTGCAGGAGTACAAGCTGGGCGATGACGTGAAGAAGATCAAGGCTCGCACCCTGATCATGGACGCGGACGCCGAGACCCGGGGCCAGGCGCTCGAGCTGTTCGAGGACCTGGAGACGGAGAAGGCCTACATCAAGTTCAGCGAGGAAGAAGCGGCACAGTTCCACGTCCAGCCCGGCGCGACCGCGATCCTCACCCACCGGCTGTTCGACTGGCTCGACGACAACCTGTGAGGTGCCGGGGTCCTCCGACCCACGGACCATTCTCTTCACCACCGATGAGAATCCGGCTGGCCGGCAGTCATGGTTCGTGAGAGACTCGCCGTTCGGACCCCGGAGGACCCCATGAATCGCAACATCTTGATCGGTGCTGGCGTCGTCGTCGGCTTGATCGCCGTGGCCATCGGCGGCGTCGCCGTCGCCGCCAGCATGCAGCCCGACCAGCTGGTCGTGGAGCGCAACATCGACATCGCCGCCCCGCCGGAGGACGTGCACGCCGCGGTCGGCGACTTCAAGACGTTCGCCACCTGGACCCCCTGGGACTTCGACCCGAACATGGTGGTCGAGACCTCGGACCCGTCGACCGGCGTGGGCGCCTGGTACACCTGGAAGGGCAACCAGGACGTGGGCTCCGGTCGCATGGAGCTGTCCAAGGTGGAGCCGCTGCTCCTCGAGGTCGATCTCGAGTTCAAGGAGCCCATGGCCGGCCTCGCCGACGTGACCTACACCCTGACCCCGAACGGCGACACGACCAACCTCTCCTGGAAGATGGAGATGGACCAGGGCTTCGGCGGCAAGGTCGCGGCGCTGTTCATGGACATGGACGGCATGATCGGCGCGGACTTCGAGCGTGGCCTGGGTCGGGTGAAGGCCAAGGTCGAGAGCGGCGAGGTCGGCGCACCGGAGCCGCCGGTGGCCGAGGACGAGGCCGGAGCAGCGGCCGGTGGCTCCGTGGAGAGCGATGCCACGGACGCCACCGACGCCACGGATGACACCGACGCGGGCTAGTGGTACTTCGGGCCGCGCAGCGAGGCCGGAGGACTGCTAGAACGCCGAGATCGTCCCGCAACGCGGGACGACCGAAGGGGCCGTAGCAAGACAAGCCGCGCGAATGACACCGCCATGAGAAACGCCGGAGGCGGATCGATTGGAAGGAGGTGTCCTTCGCGTGGTTTGGCGCCGCGTCCGACGTTGGCAGTGTCGATGAGCACCGCACGACTCCGTTGTTGGCTCTACGGCAGTCGTGGTCAGTCCAGCACCGGGTAGAACAGGACCCGGGTGTGCTCGATGCGCGGGTCGTTCAGGTCGGTCACGCGCAGGCCGTAGTCGGACAGCGTGAAGAGGTTGTCCTCGATGTACACGCTGCGGCGCACGCGGGCGTACCAGTAGTCGTTGCCGCAGACCGAGTGGTCCCAGTCGTACCAGCGCTCGTACAGGCAGTCGCTGTCGCGGACGAGCGGGCGGTGGTCGATCCGGCCGATCTCGCGGAAGCCGCCCTCGGGGGTGGCCTCGAGGCTGATGGCGCCCGAGAAGTACCGATCTTCGCCGCTACGGTCGTAGTAGTAGTCGAACATCGGGACCGTCAGCACGTCGCGGTGGTAGGTGAAGGCGTGGTGGTCCCACAGGGCCTCCGACCAGCCCCAGTCGCTGCCCTCCAGCGTGTGCTTGTAGGCCAGCGTCGGGTTGTCGAGGTCGCTGACGTCGAAGATGTTGAAGGCGAGCCCGGTCAGCTGGCCCTCGTCGGTGCCGTCCATGCCCACCGCGAGCAGGTGGTCGTCGCCCATCGGGTGCAGGTAGGCCGAGTAGCCCGGGATCTTCAGCTCGCCGCGGACCGCCGGCTTGCGCGGGTTCGACAGGTCGATGGCGAAGAGGGGATCGATCTGGCGGAAGGTGACGACGAACGCCGTCTCTCCGAAGAAGCGGCTCGCGTAGATCCGCTCGCCGGGGGCCATGCCGCCCAGCTCGCCGATGATGTCGAGGTTGCCCTTGCCGTTGTCCTCGAGCACGAAGATGTTGTTCGCGCCCTCCTCGCCTTCCTCGGCCCACCAGCCCCACCAGTCCTGGTCGGTGGTCGCGACGCGGAGCTTGCCCTCGTACTCGCTGAAGGCGAACTGATCGTAGGCCCAGCCGCGCACCTCGCCGGACGCGACGTAGGCGGGCTCGCCGCCCTTGCCGAGCTCGAACTTGTGGATGTGGGTCTCGAGCTCGCGGTCCCAGCCGCCCCACCACCACCAGCGGCTGCTCTGGGCGACGTAGACGTTGTCCTTGCTGGCGTACATCTGCCAGCCGTTCGAGAGCAGGCCGGTCGCGTTGATGTCGCCGCTGTCGAGGTCGAGGTTGACCAGCGACATGGCGCCGTGCTGGCCGATGCCCTTGGGACGGTAGAGGTCGCTGCACTCGTGCATCAGCTCGGCCTCGCCGCCGTCGACGGACCAGCTGGGCAGCCACTCGTCGAGCCGCATGGTGTCCGCGATCCGATAAATGTCGCTGCGGATGAGGTTGCGGGCCTCGCGCTTGGCCGCCTCCAGCTTGCGCTGGTAGCTCTCCTCGGTGTCGAAGCGGGTCCACTCGACGTCGGGCAGGGCGTCGTTGTCCCACACCGTGTCCCACGCGGCCTCGGGGATCTCCAGGTAGTGGTTGAGCACGACGTAGACGTCGCCGTCGATCATGCGGGCGTCGGACATCCAGCCCTGCACGTCGACTTCCTTCTTGAGCTTGGGAGCCGACTTGTCGGAGATGTCGAAGATGGCGGCCCGGGTGCCCCAGCGCCAGTCGCGGCCATCGGCCCCGTTGCGCTCGGGGTAGTAGAAGACCACCGCCTTGTCGTCCTTGACGAAGAGGCCGCTGGCCCAGCCGTCGAGCTCCACCGTGGCGAGCTTCTCGCTCTCTTCGATGGGCCAGGACTTCACGATGTGCAGCGCACGGTCCTGGGCGACGTAGAGGTGCTTGCCGTCGGTGGTCTTGATGATGTCGAGCTCGTCGACGCCCTCTTCCTGCACGTTGGTCGTGGTGAAGTCGGACGGGCCGTCGCTGCCGTTGCTGTCGTCGGCGCCGGCCTCGGCGTCCATGTC
>MDTC01156384.1_pt1 | contig 39168 bp, 25 predicted proteins | sample 811181 | NCBI WGS metagenome assembly MDTC01 (sample SAMN05326644, study PRJNA326480) | marine metagenome | isolation source: seawater | place: Pacific Ocean: North | collected 2011
ACGCAACTCCCATCTCACCCTGCTCGCTTCGACTCTGAAAGGTTATGAGAACCTCATGAAGTTGACTAGCATCGGTCACTTGGAGGGCATGTATTACAAGCCACGAATCGACAAGGAGACACTGGCGGCCTACTCCGAAGGTATCATCTGCATGAGTGGATGTATCAATGGAGAGGTAAATCAAATGATCCAGAATGCCAATCTCGACGGCGCGCGGGAAAGCATTGGGGAATTCATTGATATCTTTGGCCGCGATAATTTTTTCCTCGAAGTTCACGACCATGGTTTCACTGAACAGTCGCTTTGCACCAAACAGATGGCGGAGTTCGGTAGGGAGTTTGAATTAGGGCTCGTTGCTGCGAACGATGTACACTTCCTCAACCAGAAGGATCACGAAGCACATGATGTTATGATCTGTATTGGTACGGGCTCGCTCCAAATGGACGAAAATCGGATGAAGTATTCCCCTGAGGTCTACTTCAAGAGCACCAATGAAATGCGAAAGCTTTTCAAGGAGATTCCTGAAGCAATTTCAAATACGTTACACATCGCTGAGATGTGCAATGTGGACATTCATCTCGACCCCACCAGTTCGGACAAATATCCACAGTTTGAGTCTCCCGATGGCAGCCCGCGTGAAGCTTATTTTCGCAAGATCTGTTTCGAAGGCCTACGTATGCGATACGGCGATCGGGCTGAAACTGACGAAGAACTCCGCAAACGTCTCGATTACGAGATAGGGGTCATGGATAAGATGGGTTTTGTCTCATACTTCCTTATAACGTGGGACTTTGTAAAATGGGCTAAGGACAACGGCGTGCCGGTAGGGCCAGGCCGTGGCTCAGCGGCCGGATCTCTCGTGGCCTATGTGTTGGAGATCACCGATATTTGCCCCATTCGATTCGGCCTTATTTTTGAGCGATTCCTCAACCCAGAACGGGTTTCACCTCCGGATATTGATATTGATTTCTGCCAACCTAGAAGGGGTAAGGTCATCGACTATGTGCGGCAGAAGTATGGAGAACGCGCCGTATCTCATATCATTACGTTCCAAACCCTTGGAGCCAAAAGCGTGGTAAGAGATGTGGGTCGGGTGATGGGGTTTAGTTATGCGGAGGGTAATCGAATCGCCAAAATGATTCCCAATGAGCTTAATATTACCTTGGCCGATGCCCGGAAAAAGAATCCAGAGTTAAAGGAGGAGTTGGAGAACAACCCGACGATTGCCCAGTTGTGGAAATACTCAACTTTCCTAGAGGGTCTCACCCGCGGCACTGGTATTCATGCAGCGGGGGTGGTGATTGGAGACAGTGAGTTGACCGAGCACGTGCCATTGGTTCGAGGTAAAGAAGGTGAGGTGGTAACGCAGTATGCCATGGCACCATTAACTGACCTGGGAATGTTAAAAATGGATTTCCTCGGCCTAAAAACCCTGACTGTAATTCAAGAGGCCATGGATTTGATCCATGAGCATTCGCCCGACTTTAAAATCGATAACGACGGTTATGATAACAAGCTAACCTTTGATTTACTAAACCGCGGAGAAACGACCGCAGTTTTCCAATTGGAATCTGGCGGCATGATGAACCTTTGCCGTCAGTTCGATGTAAGTCGAATCGAAGATATCATCGCTTTGATCGCGCTCTATCGACCTGGTCCGATGGATCTAATTCCTGATTTTATTGACCGCAAGAAGGGCAAAAAGAAGGTAAAATATCTCCACCCCCTACTGGAGGAAGCGAGTGAGGAGACCTACGGGATTCTTATCTACCAGGAGCAGGTTCAACGAGCGGCCAACTTACTCGCGGGTTACTCACTAGGTGAGGCTGATCTGCTCCGCCGCGCTATGGGGAAAAAGAAACTTTCCGTTATGATTGAGCAGCGGAAAAAGTTCGTTGAAGGATGTGCGAAGGTAAATAATATCCCCGAGAAACAGGCTAATGATATTTTTGATTTATTAGAAAAATTTGCTGGCTACGGCTTCAACAAATCGCACTCTGCGGCCTACGGTTTAGTCAGTTACCACACAGCCTACCTCAAAGCGAATTACCCTGTTGAGTTCATGTGTGGGGTTCTCAGTAATGAGATCAACAACATGGACAAAATTTCGATCTTTGTGGCCGAGTGTCAGCGCATGGGTATCGAAATTTTGGCTCCGGATGTAAATCGGAGTAGCCTAAAATTCTCTCCCGAGAAATTACCCAATGGAAAAGACGCCATTCGCTTCGGTCTATCTGCGATTAAAAACGTTGGAGAAGCCGCGATGGAGACGGTGATTTCTGACCAGCAGGAGAATGGTGAATATAAATCACTCGAAGAATTTTCCAGTCGCCTCGACAACAAGTCGGTGAACCGCAAAATTCTTGAAAACTTAATTAAGGCCGGCGCCTTTGATTTTACTATGGAGCGCCGTGACCAGATGTTTTCCCGCGTGGGCCAGGTGATCGCTGGATCAAGTGCTGCGCAAAAAGATCGCCAATCAGGTCAGGGCGCCCTGTTTGACATGAACGAACTGATGGCGGCGGCACCAACTCCAGACGTTATAAACGAAGATAAAGTTGAGTGGAATCAGCGAGAGTATCTTACTCACGAGAAGGATTTACTCGGTTTTTATGTGACAGGCCATCCTCTTGATGAATTTCGCAGTGTTATAGAAAAAGGGAAATATTCTAAAATCAAAGAACTCCCCCAGATGAAGCCTGGTAAAAAGGGCCAACGCTTCGCTGGTTTGATTGCTGAGGCGACGGTTAAATATACAAAGCGCGAAGGGAAACCATTTGCGATCCTGCGCCTTGAAGATTTCTCAGGTCATACTGAGGTCATTGTTTGGAACGAGACCTATCAAAAGTGCAATCCCCTCCTCGAGAAAGGAAAGGTGATTGAGCTGAAAGCTAAAGTGGAGCAGGATAATCGAAGCGAAGAAAATCGACTGACGGCCGACCATATTAAGGAAATTTACCCAGATGGTAACGTTGCTTCCGTTTCCGTAGATCCAATGGCTCGCCAGCAAGCCATAATGAAGGCGCAAGGGATTCAGGGCCAAAATACCGGTGAGAATGCAATAAACGGATACACCGAGAATCATAGCCAACCACCCTTTGCTATGCCTATTGTGATCCACCTTGACTCAGCACGTGATACCGTCGCAGCGGTGGAAACAATCCGATCAGAAGCGCGGAAATTTCCTGGGGACCGGCCGCTTCACATTGAAGTTCGTCAAGCCAATGGTCGGAGAGTGACATTGGAGGCAGGACAATCCTACAACGTTTCAGACCAGTTTCTGCAGAGTGGTGGCGTCGGAACGTGGGTTTGATCACCTCACTGGGGGAAGACGCCTAGCGTTTGCTGCTTATCGCGTTCTTGAAATTGACCACAGCGTTGCAAATAGAATCCGCGATCTTCTGCCGATGAGCTGGATCGTGGACTAACTTACTTTCAGTCGGGTTGGTGATGAATCCTCCTTCGAACAAAATAGCAGGTTTATTGATGCCGCGGAGTACGTTGAAACGAGCACGTTTAATGCCCCGATCGATCGGACTAAGCTCATTGATAATATGAGCGTGAACCGCTGTGGCTAGGGCAATATTCTCTGCGTCCCGCTCGTTTCCACTTAAAAGTGAATTCCAAGGGTTGCCACCGTTGGTAGACCGAGTCCCCTGCGGAGCGAGGGCATAAGTCTCAATTCCTTGAGCTGTTCTGGAGCCGGAAGCGTTGTAATGCAGACTTACAAAAATGGCGTTGCGGGTTCGATTGGCGATGTCAACACGCTGTCCCAAAGTTAGGAAGGTGTCATTGCTTCGGGTCATGACCGTCTTAAATCCCTTGGCCTCGAGTGCTTTCTTAAGGCGGTTGGCGGTGTCGAGAGCGTAGTCCTTTTCGTGTCCTTGAATACCCTTGGCCCCTGAATCGTGACCCCCGTGTCCTGCGTCGATTACGATGGTGTTGAAACTGATAAATTTCTTTATTTGGCTCGGACGTAGCACGGGATCGACTAGCTTTGCGAGGTCGACAGTCGACAGCAGGGCTCTTCCGCCACTTTCGATCACAGGAAAGCTGAGGTTGAACTTTGTCTCGTTAACGTAGATTGCCTGAGAACCGATTGTCCAAGTCATAACGAGAGCGGGATGGCTAAAGAGCCGATCTTTTTCCTCTTTCGTAAACCCATGAAACCGGTAGAACTTTGCGACGTTTTCATCGGAAACGTAATCACGACCACCAAGGCGATAAATTTCCCAGTCTTTGGCCTGGGACGACCCTATAAAGGTGGTCAGCAGCAATACGCCTGTGAGAAAACTCAGGGCGAAAGCATAGATAACGCGCGGCATCCTCACGGGATGGGACTGTCGTGCGAAAGGTCGCATGGGTGTATGCTGAGAGGCGTCAGAGCGTTCTGCCCTTCGAATAGAACGGAAAACTTAAGCGATTTCGGCTCTGAACGCAATGAGCGAAATGGGGATTTAAGTTTTACAAAGTGGCGCAATCAAGAATAGTTTCGCCCCATCAATAGAGAGTCCTTATGACTACAGAAATATCCAAAGGTTACCAACCAGGCGACGTGGAAACCCAGTGGTTCGACCGCTGGGTCGAGTCCAGCTGCTTTTGCGGCGACGAAAATAGCTCGAACGAAGCCTACTCCATCGTCATTCCCCCCCCAAATGTGACCGGTATCCTTCACCTTGGCCATGTTTTGAACACGACGATTCAGGACATTCTAGCCCGTCGAGCCCGGATGGAGGGTAAGGATGTCCTTTGGTTGCCCGGAACAGACCACGCTGGCATTGCGACCCAGTCCAAGGTGGAGCAGAAACTTCGCAAAGATGAGGGTAAGACTCGCCGCGATCTTGGGCGCGATGCATTTCTCGAGAAGGTGTGGGAGTGGAAAGAGGAACACGGCGGCATCATTATCCAACAACTGAAGCGTCTTGGTTGTTCCTGTGACTGGGAGCGGGAGCGCTTCACCATGGATGAGAATTACAGCCAGTGGATCTCAAAGATTTTCGTAGATCTATTCGAGGAGGGCCTGATCTATCGTGGCAAGCGCATGGTGAACTGGTGTCCAAAATCACTCACCGCGCTGAGCGACGAGGAGGTTATTATGAAGCCTCAAAAGTCGAAGCTTTTCTACATGCGCTACAAAGTGGTGGGCGAGAAAGATCGCTGGGTTGAAATTGCAACGACCCGACCGGAAACGCTCATGGGTGATTCTGGTGTGGCGGTGAACCCTAAAGATGAACGTTATGGTGACCTTGTCGGCAAAAAGGTTTTGCGTCCGTTTCCTGAAGCTGAAATTCCAGTTGTGGCCGACGAGCACATTGATCCTGAATTTGGAACAGGTGTGCTCAAAGTGACTCCCGCCCACGACAAGGCTGACTTTGAGATCGGAACAAAGAACAATCTTGAGATAATTGATATCTTCAATCCTGATGCAACACTCAACGATCTGGCCGGTCCTGAATTTAAAGGAATGGATCGCTTTGAAGCTCGTGAGAAAACAGCGGAAAAGCTCGAGGAGATGGGGCTACTTGTGAAGGTGGAAGACTACGAGAATAACGTTGGTTTCTCCGAGCGTGCCGACGTACCGATCGAGCCCCGTATTTCCATGCAATGGTTCCTCAAATACCCCTGCGTTGAAGAAGCGGCCGAAGCGGTGGCAAGCGATGAAATTCGTTTCCGACCGGAGCGGTGGAAAAAGACATACGCCCACTGGATGGAAGGCATCCAAGATTGGTGTATCAGTCGCCAACTCTGGTGGGGGCACCAGATCCCCGTTTGGTATCGCAAAGAAAAAGCTGAAGATCTGCAGGCGCGGGAAAGCCTCGACGCTGAAAGCGCTGGCAGTGATCTTCATGTCGGGATTGAGCCTCCTGCGGACGAAGAAAACTGGGTTCGCGATGGCGACGTTCTCGATACCTGGTTCTCCAGTTGGCTCTGGCCGTTCGCAACGATGCGCAATTGCGATGAAGAAACAAGTCCGACGCTGAAGAAGTTTTACCCGACCGCAGATTTGGTAACAGGCCCCGACATTCTTTTCTTTTGGGTGGCCCGAATGATCATGGCTGGCTATCGATGGGAAAGGAAGGTCCCGTTCAAAAACGTCTTCTTCACTTCTATTATTCGTGACAAGCGCGGACGTAAGATGTCCAAGCAACTGGGCAATTCGCCGGACCCGCTCGATCTCATGGCCGAGTATGGCGCAGACGCGCTTCGCTTTGGTCTTATGCGAATTGCACCCACAGGGACAGACGTGAAGTTCGATGAAGACCAGATCGTGGAAGGACGCAACTTTGCCAACAAGCTTTGGAATGCTGCTCGCTATCGCCAGATGCAGGAAGGTAGCGGCCAGTTCGATGCGAAAACACTGTCAATTTACTCGATCGATATCCTTGCCAAGCTAGACCAGCTCGAGCGGGATATGTCGGCCGCTTATTCAGACTATCGATTTAATGAATTAGCTCAGCTCCTTTATGATTTCTTTTGGAGTCAATATTGTGACTGGTATTTAGAGTCATCAAAGGGCGCGTTCGCCGAGGGTGCCGATCCGAGTCTGAAGGCTTCGGCTGTTGCAACGATGGACTTGGTCCTGAAGAGGTTCCTCCTAATGTTACATCCTTTTATGCCTCATATCTCAGAAGAACTTTGGGAGAAGCTTGGTTGTGCTGGTGAAGGAGAGGCTGAATTTCTAATGCAGACCAAGTTGGCAAAAGAACCAACACTTACCACCCTTGAGGATGGAGAAGTTGCTGCCGCTCAAGCAAGAGTCAAAGCAGTTTACGAATCAGTGGGCCGCGCCCGAAATCTCAAAGCTGAATACGGCCTTTCGGCGAACAAGAGTGTGAAGTTTATTATCGACCCAGAAGGTGGAAGGCTCGAAGAGGTTGATGTGTTCCAACAGTTAGCCGGAGCTGGCGAAATCATCGTTGAACCCGGGTTTAAGGCCGAGAAAGGTGTGCCCACGGCACTCACCGCAATTGGGAAGATATACCTGCCGCTCGAAGGTTTAATTGATGTCGCTGCCGAGAAAGAACGTCTCGGCAAAGAACTTTCAAAAGCGGAGGACGAGCTTAAAAAGGTAAATGCGAAGCTCTCTAACGAGAATTTTACCTCTCGGGCCCCCGATGCTGTTGTCCACGAAATGCGCGATCGCCAAGAGCAATGGCAGGGGCGCGCTGACGAACTCGGCCGAATGATCGAGGACCTTGGTAACTAGGTCTTGCCCAACCTATTCACGGTTTGATTAGTAAAGCTTCCTCCTACCATTAGGTGGGGACTATCAACGTCCCGACAAGGGGGCTGATTATGCGTGAGAGTTTGCTCGTTATCCTATACACGGATGCTTTCAAATTCCTTGAGCAAAAAGAAATGACTCATAGGGTGTCTTATGGATTTAGGACTTTCTGGAAAGGGTGCTCTTGTTATGGCGTCGAGCGGAGGTATCGGACGGGGAGTTGCTTTGGAATTGGCGAAGGAAGGGGCCAAAGTGATGTTGTTTGCTCGTTCCGAACAGAAACTGAAACAAACGTCTGACGCGATTGCTCAAGAAACAGGTAATCGCCCTCATTTTATTATTGGTGATATAACATCAATAAAAGACATCGGGGAGGCAGTTGAGAAGACCGTGTCGCGCTGTGGTGGCCTCTGGGCACTTTTTAACAACACAGGAGGACCGCCGGCGGGTGGCTTTGATCACTTTGACGATGCAGCGTGGCAGTCGGCGTTCGAATTGACCACCCTTAGTTATGTTCGGGCGATTAGGGCATCTTTGGAGCCGATGAGAGAAGCTGGGGGAGGGCGCATCGTGAATAATACTTCCGCGTCAACCAAGGAAGCCATCGATGGATTAATTCTTTCAAATGTATTTCGATCAGGGTTGGTTGGCCTTGGTAAGTCACTGGCGAGGGAGCTCGGTTCTGAGAAAATTCTCATCAATACCGTTGGTCCGGGAAGAATTGATACCGATCGGGTCGCTCATCTCGACCAACTTTGGGCGGATCAGGAAGGGATAAGTCTGGATGAGCAACGCGATCGTTCTCAGTCATCGATTCCCTTGGGCGCTTACGGGTTGCCAACCGACTTTGGACGCGTCGTAACGTTTCTCTGTTCCGAAGCGAATACTTACCTCACCGGTCAGAATATTCTTATTGATGGAGCGATGGTGAGTGCTTACTGAGGGTCCTGGAAGTTTTTTATCTTCGACTCTGCCCCACTTGTAATAAAAATTAGAGTAGCCTCGAGGGGATGTTGGAGGATTCAGTTATTATCTCTTGGTTTGTGTAGCTTTTTTACTACGTAAATGGGTCGACCTTTAACCTCGTTGTAGATTCGCCCGAGGTATTCACCGATGAAGCCGAGGCAGATAAGAATGATACCAGATAGGGTCAGTGATACAACGAGGAGTGAAGCGTAGCCAGGCACATCAATTCCGGATAAAATTGTTTTAATAATAGTGTAGACCGCATACACCAATGCGGTAGCCGAGGATATCAGGCCAATTATCATAGCGAGACGAAGAGGAACGGTGCTAAAGGCGAAAATGCCATCGGCCGAAAGTTGAAACAACTTTCGATAGTTCCACTTCGTTTCCCCCGCGATTCGATTAGGGCGTTCAAATTCGATAAATTCGGCGGTAAAGCCTGGCCAACTCAGGATGCCTTTCATAAAGCGGTTGGATTCTCCAAGTGAATTCACGATGTCAACGACCTTTCGATCCATCAATCGGAAGTCTCCTACGTTTTCTGGGATCGGTTGATCAGCAAACTTATTATAGATCTTGTAGAACCACTCCGCTGAGAGGCGCTTCATGAATGAGTCAGCATCGCGCGACCTGCGCTGAGCCAGCACAACGTCAGCTCCGCCTTTCCATTTTTCAATCATGGAAGGAATCAGCGATGGGGGATCCTGCAGGTCAGCGTCGATGATAATAACTCCATCACCATGACATTCCGCCAGGCCCGCTGTAAGAGCGGCTTCTTTCCCGAAGTTTCTAGAGAGTTCAACAATGCGAATTCGTGAAGATTCCTGCTGTCGTTTTATGAGGCCGATGAGGGTGTTATCGTTACTCCCATCCTCTACACAAACGATCTCATAGTCATATTCGGTAAGAACAGCTTCTACGGCTTCGAAGTATTCTTCGAGACTGTCCTCTTCATTATAGAATGGAGTGACGATTGAGATCTTCATAGGCTCCTCAAAGGTTAGAGGGCTTGGAGGCTCCTGCCAACTCTAACTACCCCTCAATTCCGAGATCATTGCGGTCTTGTCTTCCGATCTCATGAGGGCTTCACCCACAAGAATTGCATCAGCACCCCACATACGAATCTGAGCTGTGTCCTCACCGGTATAAATACCACTTTCACTAACGAGGATGCATTCACCGGTGACTTCTTCGCTAAGTTTTTCTGTTGTGGTGAGATCAACTTTAAAAGTTTGGAGGTTACGATTGTTTACTCCAATGATGTTTGCGTTCGTCTCAAGCGCTCTCTCCATCTCCTCAAGATTATGAACTTCTGTTAGCACATCGAGTTGGCACTGATCTGCAACATCAAGCAAGTGAACCAGTTCTTCCTGTTCTAAAGCCCCAACAATCAGGAGAATTGCATCGGCTCCTGCGGTCACAGCTTCGTAAATCTGTGATTCGTGGATGATGAAGTCTTTGCGCAAAAGCGGCAGCTCAACTTCATTGCGAATTTCAGACAAGTAGGAGAGATGACCTTTGAAATATTTCTCATCGGTCAAAATAGACAGTGCACTAGCTCCAGCTTCTTCATAGGCTTTAGCGATGGCGAGATGGTCAAAGTCTTGGGAAATAATTCCAGCGGAAGGCGAGGCTTTTTTTATTTCAGCAATCACAGCGAGTTCATTCGTACCGTAACCTTCGCCGAGGTCCTGGTCGCGGAGACCGCCACCCAGAGCAGTGAAGAGAGAGCGAAAATTTTCACGTTCTTGTGCAGATTCCTTCAGTTCATCGAGTCGGGGAAGCAGGGCTTTTACTTCTATTCGCTTGTCAGCGATGATTTCGTCGAGTTTGTTTCCGAAGGTCTTCATCGTGTCGTTTCCCGTTACATACCGTTGGGCGCCATGGATACGCCCCTCAGCGAAGGGCTTCCAGCGCAATTTATAAATTTTTTGTTGAAAAAGTGACGTTTTTATCGAAGTTACCGGTCCGCCGACGATTGTCAGCGGGATGCGGGTGTAGCTCAGGGGTAGAGCGCAACCTTGCCAAGGTTGATGTCGGGCGTTCGAATCGCCTCACCCGCTCCACTATTTTACCCACGAAGGGCCTGTGAATTATCGCAGGCCCTTTTTATCTCTGACAATCCATCTTGATTCTCTGCATTGGAAGCGGGATTAGTGGGTGTGGAAACGTTATTTCGATGGTCAAAATTTGTCCGAGAGGAGCGTCTTGAGGAGTGGGAGGCTCGCCTCATTATGGCCGAAGTGGTTTATTCGGTTGAAAAGCAGGTGAATCGCAAGAACTGGCAGATCTCTAGTTATTCGACGAATCGTGTGAATGCTGACGAGCTGCGGGCGTTATTTGGTGGCGGGGTCACTAAAGTAAGGCCAGAAGACTGGCAACCGTCTGCAGGGGTTGAGGTGCGAACTCGACTCAAAATACGTGATGTAATGGTTATCACTGAGGTAGAGAATGAGGCTGTCTGGGAGAGCGTTAGGGGCGAGTTTCCAGATCGGTTGGTGTTGAGTTTTCCGCCCCAGTTGGCTTTTGGGACCGGCAGCCATCCGACCACAGCTGGATGCTTGCGCTTTCTCGCTGATGTAGCCCAAGAGCGCGAGGGTAGTGAATGGCGCCTTCTCGATCTCGGTTGTGGCAGCGCGATTTTGGCGGTAGCGGCTGTTCTTTTAGGCGCAAAAGAGGCGATCGCTGTTGAGAATGATCCACTCGCAATCAAATATGCCCGCCGCAATGCAGAGCGGCACGGAGTGGCTGGCCAAATCAAGTTTGTCGAGGGCGACGCGATTGCCTTAATGGATCGTTGCGAATTTGGCCGGTTTGAGGTGGTAGCTGCCAATCTCTTCAGCGACTTATTAATTCAACTGTTTCCGCTTCTCCCCCGGAATCTACTAGAAGGTGGGCAGATCATCGTTTCTGGATTTCTCACATCTCAGACTCGTTCGGTTACCGATCGTGCTGAATCCTCAGGTTTGCCACTATCAGAGTTTCAACGTCGGGGGAAGTGGGTAGCAGCCTTTGGCAAGAAAGAGTAAAAGCCTGATGCAGATCCTGTTTCACATATCGGGGAGGTCGTAGTATATTAAATTTCTGATCCCGCTTGTTTGAAATGAATACTGGCTCCGTACTAAATGTCGTCAGGATGTTTTTCCTGCTCCTCGCGAGCTTCATTGGTATTTCTGTCGCATTAGGCGAAAGCCCAGAGAATCATTGGTATTCGGGATGGTTTGGCGCTATTTTTGGCCTCGGCTTTGCCTCCTTTATGATCGTGCTCGACGTGATGTTGCGCCACGTTACGATCCGCTCGTTTTCTCACGGCACCTTTGGCTTGCTCATTGGCTCGCTCTGTGCCTGGCTGGTGACCAGTATAGAATTCTTTGAGTCAGGCTGGGTGGAGCAGTTCCCCCTGGCGGCTAATATCTTCAATTTGGCTACATTCTTGGGCTTCGGCTTTCTTGGAGTCATGCTGGCGTTGCGCAGCAAGCGTGAAGAATTCTCTTTATTGATTCCGTATGTTCGTTTTCGTCAGGATTCTCTGCAGGACCTTCCAACTCTGCTTGATACCAACGTGATCATTGATGGTCGGGTGACCGGGATTTCGGCGGCTGGATTTATGGGCGGCTCACTGGTAGTCCCTCGTTTTGTGCTGGAAGAGCTACAAAAACTTGCAGATTCAGATGATGAATTGAAGTGCGCCAGGGGAAAGCGGGGGTTGGATAGCCTCAATCAAATGAAATCCATCGAAGGTATGGAGGTTGGAATCAACGATGAGGAACTTCGACCAGGGCTCTCCACTGATGGAAAAATGGTCGAACTGGCTGATATTTTGGGCGCAAGAATTCTTACCAATGACTCGAACTTGGGCAAAGTCGCCCGCCTGAAAGGGATCGTGGTTCTGAATCTCAATGAGTTGGCCCTTGCCCTCCGCCCAGTTGTGTCTCCAGGAGATGAACTGGAGTTGGAATTAGTCAAAGAGGGTAAAGACGATCATCAGGCTGTAGGATATCTACCGGATGGCACCATGATCGTAGTCAATCAAGGCCAGCGGCATATTGGCACAACTCAGCCTGTGGTGGTAGCTGGGGCAGTTCAGACAAGTGCTGGCCGTCTTATTTTTGCGGAGCTCAACCGCTAATCATTTAAATCAGTGCCTGTGGAAGGCAGTATTTTTAGGCCTCGACCGGGCAGGTTTCTTTTTTGCGGGCAAGGGCCAATCGGGTACTTCCCTCTTCGTTTTATAGGCGAAGTGTCCTCAACCCCTGATCAAAGCGTCGAGGTTTTTTTTGTCGGCCTTAATTGCCGCGATCGATTCGTCCAGCAACATGGGATCCTTGTGGTTGATGTATTCCATGTGTAAGGAGATAGGCCCGGTATAGTCACTTTTTTCCAGCGTTTTGAAGAATAAGGGGTAGTCGACTTGACCAGTGGTCAGTGGAACATTACTGGGCTTTTGATTGCCATCTTCCCATTCAAAGTCCTTGCAGTAGACAAAACCGAACCAGGGGCGGAGGAGATGAAATTCAGTCGGCCATGATTGGCCACCCTCGACGACAGCGTGGCGGATATCGAAGGCGATCCCGACATCATTCGGATCGTAGCCTTTAATGACTTCGTAGACATCCCAAAGAGCGGCACCGAAACGTCCAACGCCAGCGTGGTTCTGATAAAGTGGTTGAATACCAAGCGGTTGGCAGAAATCGACTAGTTCCTCAAAGGTCACCTTAATTTCATCGAGTTGCTCTTGAATGGGTCGATCGAAGGTAAATTTAATGGAACCCATGCGAAACTGAGTCACCCCGAGACTAGCGGCCGTTTCAAGAACCCTACGGTGAACTTCATCGTCAGTGTTGTTGATGTCTGTCGTCATCAAGGTCATTTCGACCCCATTTTTCCTCAGTGCTTTAATCTGGTCAGGGAGGTCTTTTTTTACTCTTTCAGGAGTGACGTGTCCGTTAGTGCGCACCGTTCCTTCGATTCCAACGAAGCCCATTTCAGCGACAAGGTTGGCCTGCTCTTCGTAGTTGAGATGCTGAAGTGGCTTGTTGAAGACACAAACTGGCATTTTTGCATCAGCGGCGGGCGTTTCCCGGGCCAGAGCAAGGGATGAAAAAACCGCTGCTGAGGCGGTTTGGGTAAAGCGTCGGCGAGAATATAAAATCATATAGTGACTGGACGTTGAGATGGTTAACTAAAACTACAAGATATAGAGTTCTGTTAGGAGCGTCCGAGTTGAAATAATCCTCGTTTCAATGCTTCAGTAACAGCATGTGTTCTGTCCTTCGCATTGAGTTTTGAAAGGATGGACTTCACGTGGTTTTTAACGGTATTTTCTGACAGTTTAAGCAGCTCCCCAATTTCTTTATTAGCGCGGCCTTCGGCAATTTTCTTAAGTATTTCCAGCTCGCGCGGAGTCAGATGGGCACTCCATTCACTTTTCGCGAGGAGCAACGAAACTTCTGGGGGAAGGTAATCATTACCAGCAGCGACTTCGCGAATGGCTTTTAGGAGTTCATCACTATTTTTATCCTTGGACAAGTAGCCGAGAACTCCAGCCTCAAACGCCCGTCGAACATCCTCCTCTTTCACGTAGCTGGAGAGCATGAGGATCTTGTGACCTTTGAGAGCACAAGCGACTTCAATGCCACTAATATCGCCAAGGCGAAGATCGAGAACAAGAACGTCAGGCTTGTATTTTCCGGTGAGGTTGATGGCCTCTTCTCCATTTGTCGCTTCGGCAACAACTTTGAGATCGGGCTCATCGTCAATCAAGCTGACGAGACCACGACGAACAATCAAGTGATCGTCAGCGAGTAGGATGGAGAGGGGTTTGCTAGAGTCGCTCATGCCTTGGGTAAAATCAGGGTAACGGATGTCCCGTTATTGGAGGAGTCGATATTGAGCTTGGCGTCAATTTGTCGCGCCCGCTCTTTCATCCCCTGTAATCCATAGTGTCCAATACCAGCAGGAGTTTGTGCATCAAAACCATCACCGTCATCGCGCACGGTGAATTCCCATATTTTTTCCACTTTTCGAAAGATAACAGCGAACTTAGAGGCGCGGCTATGTCGAATGGTGTTAGTCAGTGCCTCAAGAAGAATACGATGGCAGGCATACGCGGTTTCTGTATCAAGATGAAAGGGCATCGATTCCGTGATTGGAGTGATCTCAAGTTCGATCGATGCTTCCCGGCAGCGGTCCAACATGATTTCGAGCATAGAACCAGGAAACTTGAGTGACTCCGCTGCCAAGGGTACGCGGAGCCCAGTGAGAGAGTCGCGGGCTTCGGCGAGACTGTGTTCTACCATTCCTCGTGCGGCAGCGAGTTTCGACCGTGCTTTGTCGGGATCAGTCTCGATATGATTGTCAATTGAGGCGAGTTGATAGCCGACTCCGGAGAAACCCTGCGAAAGTGTATCATGTAACTCCCGTGCGATACGGTTCCGTTCTTCAAGCGCGGCATTAGACTGAATTTGGCTTTCGATCAGGGTAGTCTGCGAGGAAACTCGGCGGTTGAGAGCGAGGGTCCAAATCAAGATAAGAAGAGTGATCACTGCCAGAAAGAGCATCACCGTCCAGTAACGTTTAGGCGTCCACCACGAGGGAGTGGCGAGTATTGCAAGATCCTCACGGCCTCTCATCATGATAGTGATTGACCTGAGTTCACCGCGTTCATCGGCGTCAACAATTTTAACTCCGGCGATATTAATAGTACTGCCCTCAGCAGGCAAACTTTCGACAGGAAATTTTTCAGGAAGGGTGACTGGGATGAGGTTGTTCCTGGATTCTAAGTTAAGGATGCGGCCCTCTCGACCGATCAGTTGGCCCGACAGAGATACTAACTGGAAAGCGTTCTCACGTGAGAGGGGATCTTCGACGTTCAGTGGACCATCAACCGAAACTTCTGTGCTTGATAATGTGCTGCTGGCATACCGTAATCCAACAAAATAACCATCAGTATCGGGGAGGCCCTTAAATTCAAGTATGTCTCCAACTGCAGCTTCATGTGGGCGCAGTGTCTTTATCCTTGCCCCTTTGTTCCCGGATTGAATGACGATTTGGTTGGCACCTTCGACAAGGGTGACCATACCAATAGTGCGGACAAGGCCGGGCGTCGCACGCCTCGAATCCCATCGTCCAATATCGCCAAGTGGAACATACTGGGTAGTGAGGCCCTCGTTGACCACTTCAATCAAATTCTGGCTAGAACAAACGATATCAGAACCGATTCGTTGTCGAGCGTCGTTAAAAAGGGGCGCACCGCTGCCTTGAAGGCGAACCCACGACCCAATCATTCGTTGTATCTCGTTAGCGTTGAATTTACTTTCTTCATTTCTGAATCGGATGGTGAGATCCGTTTGCCCGTTCACGATCAAACCTTTTCCGCTTTGATTAGATTGATCGAATTCCACATCAACCATTAAGCCCTCGATAGAAATCAGGCGATTATCGCCGATACCAGTCTGAACAAAATCAGGCCGAAAGATCAGTGGTCGCGGTAGACTGCGCTGGCCTCGCCGGTGGATCTTATCGACAACGATATAAGGGCCATAAAATCCCCCGGTGACGTTACCGTAGACTTCGACAAATTCACCAAGCGGCGGCAGTTCACTCTTAGGTATCTCAAAGAAGAGTCCCCCCGTGACATCCTGACCATCAAAACCACCATCGAGATGAGAAATAACGGTCACACGAAGCAGAACCGGGGGAGCCATGCGTGCTTCCGCGTAGGTCAGGAGGCGTACCTGATCGACAGTTCGGAGCCGTTCTACTGATACTGGCAACTCAGCTGTATTAGCAGTTGTCAGGAAAAAGGCGGCAAGAACCGTAGCTGTAGTTTTCCAATTCAATGGAGACAAGGTATCACGAATTGGCCGTGTCAGCGAGGCACAGAAGGCTGGCCCCTTCAAGCCATCCCCCAGCGTGTATCAGGGGTTCATCAAGGTTGCCTAAAACTAAGCGAGTAGGAAGCTAAGGAAAGTGAGCCAGCTAAACCAGATTGTCGCCGGGCTGGCGATGTGTTATCCGCTCCTCGTCGAGGGGCAGGATCTGTCGATCCCTGTGGTTTTTCCAGAAGATGGAGGAGTGGTCGACGTGAGAAACTTCGGTGCCTTTCCAGACGATGGGGTGGATGATACCGAGGCTATTCAGTCTGCGTTGGACGCTCATCCTAACGGAAATCGGATCATTTATCTTCCTTCGGGTGATTATCAGGTCAGTGATACACTAAGATGGCCAGTAGGGGAGGATGAGAGTGAATCCCAGAAACGGACGATTCTTCAAGGGGCGGGAATTCTTCATTCCACGATCTGCGTACCAGACGGTTCGGCAGCCTTTTCCGGCAGTGACCCCCGGCCTGTGATCTGGACTGGAGTGATGCCCGCCAACCACGTTCGCAACGCTGTTCGCGATCTGAAAATCATGGTAGGTTCAGAGAACCCGGCTGCTGTTGGTTTGCAGTTCAATGCCAGCAATCAAGGATGTATTAGGAATGTAGTGATCGAGGCTGAAGAGGACTCAGGCATCACTGGGTTAGATTTGGGCTATACCGATGAGATAGGCTCTCTGCTGGTCGAGAATATCGCGGTTAAGGGTTTTGAGTATGGTATTTCCACCAAGTGGCCGTTGAATTCGATCACATTCGAAAACGTTATACTGCGCGATCAAAGGCGCCTGGGTTGGTGGAACTATCACCAAATGGTATTTCTGCGGGGATTGGTGAGTCATAACTGGGTCCCTGCGGTTTATAACGAAAAGGACTCATGGGGTTCCATGACTCTAATGGACTCTCAGATTATTGGGTTGGAACCCGATAGTTCGCTTCCGGGAATTGCGAACCAGCGTCAGATGTATTTTCGCAACGTAGAGGTAGCCGGATATCAAAAGGCAATTGACCATTCTGACCGTAACCGGGCCCAAGATGACAGGATCGGGGCAGCGCATCTTATCGAAGACACTTCGCATCGAAATGTGGTGAGCCAGTTTCGCCATCTTGATGACCCAACTTTTGCAGCAGCAGGCTTCGTGAAGCATCTGCCGGTGAAAGAGACGCCTTTGGTTCATTGGGGGGATCCGGTTTCGAGTTGGATCAATATCCTAGAGTTTGGAGCGGATCCGACCGGAGAGTCAGATTCCACTGGCGCCCTTCAGGGGGCAATTGACTCCGGTGCTGAGACTATTTATTTACCGGGCGGTTCGAGGTTTCGTTTTGAAGGGAACCTAAAGATTAGAGGGCCTGTGCGACGCATTATTGGTCTGGAAGGTAGTTGTCATACAGAAAGCGGAGCTGTCTGGCAACTCGTGGACGGCCAGCATCCCGATGGCCTTGCAGATGCCTCAACAGTAGTCATCGAGCGCCTCGAAAATTGGAAAGGGCTGAGGGGCGGCGAACCTGAGTTTGTGATCCAAAACGAGTCCGCCCGAACCCTTGTGGTGAGTTCGGTGGCGGGCGCTAGAGTTCTCGGACAGGGTTCTGGGGATATTTTCCTCGATGACTTTTGTGGTCATCTTGAGCTTCTTTCTCCGGGCCAGAGTGCTTGGGCCCGACAGATTACGTGTCTAAGCAAAGGAACAAAAATTCGCAACCGAGGAGGGAAGCTTTGGATTTTAGGGATGCGTGCGGAGCGAACCGGCACGCTCATTGAGACAACCGATGGTGGCATCACTGATGCAACTGGAATTTTTGTTTATTCGAATCAGGGCTGGGTTAGAGAGGAGCCAGCATTCCTAATCCACAACAGCTACGCGGTTTTGTCAGGAATCTCTGAGCGAAATTTTAATCGTCGCCCGGTTTCGTTGTGGTTTCGTGAAACACAGGGGGGTGAGACCCGGGAGATGAGCCAACACGCTTGGGTCTACCTAAGTAAGTGAGCTTTGTCACTCGATGACATTCTCAAACCAGACAATGTTGTTGCTGGTGTGACCCGCAACGAGAATATCGAGGTCTCCATCGAAATCCACGTCAATGAATCGAGTGTCGTAGGAGCCCTGGTCTTTGCCGACGATATGTTTGGTGAAGTTGCCTGTTCCATCGTTTTCATACCAGGCGGCCACACCGTCGGTTTCTTTGCCGCAGGCTACAGCATCGATGTCTCCGTCGTTGTCTAAATCTGCGAGGTCGAGAGAGTGGGGACTATCGAGATCGGAATCGATTTCTATCAAGTCGAAATGGGGGCCTTCGAACCAGAGAACTCCGTTGCCATGACCTCGAGTGGCGAAGTAATCGATGTTTCCATCTCCATTGAGATCAGCGGGCATGATATTAGTGGCGCCTACTTGATTATCGGCAAGAAGATGTTTTTTCCAAACCTTGGTGGGATTCTCGGGTTGTTCCCACCAGGCAAACCACTCGCCGTTCGGGCTCTTTTCCCCTCCTTTTGCCGCACAACTGATGTCGGGGCGACCATCGCCATTCACGTCCCCGAATCCGGTGTAATGTGAACCACCTGGAGCGTCTCGGTCGGCAAAGACATGGCGAATCCATTCTGTAGCGGAGCTTGGATTCTCGGGAACTTCGATCCAAGTGAGCGAATGAGGCAAAATGGTGCCGCGCTCGTCGCGACCCGAGTTGGCGATGAGGTCGACTTTGCCGTCCTGATTGACATCACCGGTGATGAGGCAATGGGTTCCGAGGATGACATCATCGACAAGGCGAAATTTCCACGGTTCGCCTGAGAATGGATCGTTGGGGCATTCGAGCCAGAAGACCGTATTATTGGAACCGATGAAGTCAGGGTCTCCGTCACCATCAACATCCATGAGGCAACTGTGGATGCATGCGGGACGCATTTTATTTCGTGACTGACCGTCACTGAAAGTATGGACAGAATATCGCTTCCAGTCTGGGCCTCGATAAAGAAAGACCTCTCCCTGAAGGGATGAGAGTATATCCATGTAACCGTCACCATCCCAATCGTGAGCGACGGCGGAATTAATCATACTAAGGATTGGTTTTTGAATGATGTGTTTCTTCCAATTGATTTCAGCCGCGGCAGACAACGGTAACAACAAAAGACCAATTTTAAGTGAGTGGTTCATGATCGGCTAAGGTGTCGGATTTTAATATTTGAGCAGTCAAATCGGCAAGCAGGATTGGAGACTACCCTCGTGAGGAAGATTTGCTATAGGAGTTAAATTTCAGCCACGAATTTGTGAGGCCACTGAGTAAAATTGTTTGGGAAAACTCAGAATAATTAAAATTCTTGCGTGGCGGCGGCGGTGGTTGCGCACGGACGATAAAACTGATACTCCTGCAGTTTTTTCGACAGCGCGATGGCAGGAGTAAAGAAGTGAAGTGTCCGCTTGGCGATTTGAGGTCAAACGACTATCAATGGAGCCGCATGAAAAGTCCTTTAAATTTTTTCTTACTGCTGTTGGCAGTACCCTTACTTTTTTTTGAGCCGGGTTGGGGACAGCTCGCTATTCCGGGGAAGGTGATTTTCGAGGAGGACTTTGCTGAAGGCCCCTACCCTAAGGGGAAGAACACCCTACTGAAAGATAGTAGTTGGGTAGCGCGAACCACATTTGGTGACTGGGTCAAAACGGATGATGGGATTGAAGGAACCATTAATGAGGAGGACGGCCACACTCCAGTCATCACTTTCACGCCACCAACTGAGTTAGGGGATCTCATTGTTGAACTGGAGTTCCGATTTTTAGATCGCGATAACGTAGGCAAGCAGTCCGTTCGGGTTGCGGTAGATAATCGGGAAGCCATCGAGAAGGGTCATATCTGTTCGGCTTGGGCCAATTGGGACAACGATTTTGTGCCGACCGGTCTGACCCTAGAGCATATCTACAAGGATGAAGTCTTTCCAAAGCCGGAGAAGAAGTGGCTTCAGTGGCGCGACAACCGAATCACAATAGGGAATAAGCCAGCCGGCTACGAAGCGGGCAAATGGTACACGCTTAGGCTCGAGATGATTGATGGCCGGGCTCTGACCACGGTTATTAATGAGCACGGCGACGCCGTGACTGTCTCCGGTGAATTGAGAGCCTTTGCGACGCCCAAGTCAAAGATCTCTCTGACAACTGGAACCTCGCGCCATGAGTTGCGAGCCTTTCGCGTGATAGAGGCAGCAGCAAATGAAAACTGGACTGATGCGAAGACCGAACCAACCAACGGGAAACGTCCAAACATCGTTCTTATTCTAGCCGATGATGTCGGGGTGGAAGCTTTCAACTGCTACGGTGGCGAAGACTACGAGACCCCGCGCATTGACGAACTGGCGGCCACTGGGTTGAAGTTTACTCATGCCTACTCCCAACCGCTTTGCACACCGACCCGGGTGCAGATCATGACTGGCAAATACAATCATCGCAACTGGACCTACTTCGGCATTCTCAATCCGAAGGAAAAGACGTTTGGCCATCGGATGCAGGCGGCGGGATACAAGACCTTCATTGCCGGGAAGTGGCAGCTGCAGAGCTACGATCCGCCGGACTGGCCCAACGCAGAACGGCGCCGTGGCACCGGGATGAAGGTAGCGGACGCAGGTTTTGATGAATACTCACTTTTCCACTCCTGGGATACGGAGGACAAGGGATCGCGTTATCCGGATCCAAAGATGGATAACAATGGCACTATTGAAACCTTTGAGGGGGAATATGGAGAAGACATCTGGGTCGATAAGATCGCGGATTTCATGGAGCGCAACAAGGATGGAGACGAGCCGATGTTTGTTTACTATCCCATGGCCCTGCCGCATTGGCCCTTCAATCCCACGCCGGACTCCGAGGCCTGGAAAGACGCGTCCCGTCGTTACGAAGAGGACACCGCCTTTTTCCCTGACATGATGACCTACATGGACAAACTTGTAGGACAGCTTGTCGACAAACTGGAGGAGCAGGGGCTTCGGGAGGATACACTCGTCGTTTTCTACAGCGATAATGGAACCGATCGCCGCATCACTTCGACGATGAATGGTGTCGAGATTCAGGGAGGAAAAGCCTATCCGATCCAATCAGGCGTTCGCGTTCCTCTCATTGCAAGTTGGCCGGGGACGATTGAGCCAGCCGTCTGCGAGGACCTAGTGGATGCTTCAGATTTTGTTCCCACGCTGGCGGACCTTGCTCGCCTCAAGGTTGAAGACTGGTGGGAAGCTGATGGGCAAAGCTTTGCCCATCAGCTGTTCGGAAGGGAGCACCCCAACCCTCGCGAAGCGATTTTTTGCTGGTATGACCCTCGTCCGGGTTGGGACAAAGAAAAATTCGACCGCTCAGTCTTTGCCCTCGATAAACGCTTCAAGCGTTACCGAGACGGTCGTCTCATGACAATTGATCCACTGATCCCAATTGAGGTGGAGACCACTGGCGATTTCAGCGATGAAGCCCGCGCAGCTGACGAGAAGCTCGGCTCGGTTATCGAGGAAATCATAAATAGTGGTGAGCCACCTCTCGTCGATGCTTATGGTGATCCCTTAAGTGAGTAATCAGGGAGTATCTGCGGAGTTAGCTTTCTGCCCTGCTTTCCTGGGGGGGCGCGCAAAGTTCTCTTTCTTTGCGGTCTGGATAGGGTCAGCCTCATGGCTGATGGCTAGATGTTCTTTTAAGACCCTGCTCAACATGTTGACAACCTCTTTGTCGGAGCCTTTGAGATCGGAACTCTTGAGGGGATTTTTTTCTTTAAAATCGCTGGTCACATTGAAGATCTTGCCGTCACTGTAGACTTTGAATTTCTGGTCGCGAACGAGCTCTTTTGCCATGTTACGAATCCCACGTGGAGAATACCAACAATAGATCCATTCACGAGTTGAAGATTCTCCACCTTTGATCTCGGAGGCAAAGCTGATGCCGTCGACACTCCATTCTTTCGGAACCTCGATTCCAGCGACTTCGGCGATGGTGGGCAGCATATCAGAGAAATCAACTAGGCTTTGGCTGACTTCGCCTTTGGGAGTTTGTCCAGGCCAGTTTACGATTAGCGGTACATGGGTTCCGTTGTCTTTAGTTTTTCCTTTACCACCGACATAGATACCGCCCTTGTAGTCAGTTTCCATTCCGGCATAAGTGCCGTTATCACCCGTGAAGATGACCAGCGTGTTCTCGCGTAGGCCAAGTTTCTCTAGTTTGTCTACGATACGACCTACGACTTTATCGGTGTAGGTGACCATATCGGCGAACCATTCGTCGCGCCATTCCTTCTTGGGATACTCTCGGCTCTCAGTAGAATCCCATTCATCGGAATCAGGGGTAGGTTGGAAGGGATAGTGGGGCGGTATCATTGGGTAGTAGACAAAGAACTCTTCGTCTTTATTCCGTTCCATAAAGTCACAGAGATAATCAGAGGCGATGTCGGGTCCGTATTCGCCCTTCGTGTAATTGATCTCTTCACCATTAATTTCGAAACCTGGGTTGGGAAAACGTGGAGGACGCCGCGTCAACTGCCAGAGGCAGTATTCGTCGAAGCCAAAATTGTTGGGCCCGGTAAAGCCACCCTCGAGCTGCCATTTGCCTGCGATGGCGGTCTTGTAGCCAGCTTTTTGGAAGAGATGACCAAAGGTATTAGCTTCGGGATCAAGCAAGCCGAATCGAACGTAGTTTCGGTTGTTGTATATACCGGTCATGATCTGGACGCGGCTGGGAGTGCAGATAGGCTGGGAGTGGCAGTGCTCAAATCGAATCCCAGTCGCAGCGAGTTCATCAAGGCGAGGCGTATCGTATTCCTCTCCCCCGTTGGAATGGACACATTCGTAGCCCATGTCGTCAGCCATGATGAGCACGACATTAGGGCGCTTTCCAGCAAGGACGCCGGATACGATCGAGAGAACAGTAATGATAAGGCCCGTCAACCTGAGAGATTTCATACGCTCAGCATCGTGCCACTCCGGTTTTCACACAGCAACGGCGTAATGCGGTATGGACGAATAAGGAGACCTGGTAGTCAGGATTCACTATGGTGTTCCAAATCTGAAATAGCGTCTATTTATGCTCGTCCCCCTAAATCTAGGGTGCATGAGGTCGGATCTTTCCTGGGTGTTTGTCCCTGATTTAATTTACTTGGCGAGGCGAGGAGCGGAATATCCCTGTTCACGAATCTGCTTAAGTAAGTTCTGCATTTCTGTCACCCGCTCCGGGTGTTCGGCAGCGAGATTATTTCGCTGACCGATGTCCTCAACAAGATTGAACAGCTCGGCTGGCTGATTATTATCTTCAGGGTAGCCGTGTTTCTCTTCCCAGTCTTTAAAGCGCCCGCTGCGATAGCCATCCTTAGCATCGATCAGAACCCAGTCACCGTGACGGATGCCATATTGCCCTTCAAAGGTGTTGTGAATGTGTGTTGTGCGAACTGCATCGACCTCTCCTCGCAAAAGGGGTGCCAGATTGTGAGAGTCCTCAGCCTGATCATCAGGAAGCTCGTAACCAATGAGGTCAGCGATGGTAGCCATGATATCAATCTGTGACACGAGGGCGTCGGAAACAACCCCAGTCTTGGCAACACCTGGCCACTTCACAATAAAGGGAACGTGGTGGCCTCCTTCATAAACATCACGCTTCAGTCCGCGGAAAGGATGGGCCGACCAATGGTCGAATTTACTATCGCGAGCGTAGGCATACTTTTCCGGGCCGTTGTCGGCTGAGAATATTACAATAGTATTCTTGGCTTGGCCCGAGTCACTGAGAGCTTGGAGGAGTCTTCCGCAGGAGTCGTCAGTTTCCACGACGAAATCCCCGTAGGGACCAGCCTGTGATTTCCCGTCGAATTCGTCGTTAGGGATGATCGGTGCGTGGGGAGATGGGTAAGCGAAATAGAGGAAGAAAGGATCGTCCGTTTTGGCCTGATCGTGAATATATTTAACCCCGCGCTCTGTCGTGACAGGAATGTTAGTGTAAGGATCCCACCCGCTGATCATAGGGCCCGAACGAAATTCCCAGCCACCTTCTTTAATTGTCTTGAACAGCGCGGTGTCCATGAGAATGTCGGGTGCTTCGACAACTTTGTCATCTTCGATCCAGCAGTAAGGAGGAAAGTTGATCACTGTGTCTCCGAAATAGTGATCAAACCCGTGCGCGAGGGGGCCGTCTGGGATAGATTTTGACCAGTCAATGGCCTCAGGCCCCCAGGTTTTCTTTTTCCCGTCGTTCACCTTTACAGCTCCGGGTTTCACCACGGCATCCCAGTTCCAGCCGAGGTGCCATTTACCAATCGCGGCAGTGTGGTAGCCCTTTTCTTTCAATATTTCCGGTAGGGTAAGGCGCTCAGCTTCAAAAGCGGATGCCCCAAAAGCATTCACAATGCCGTAAAACTTTCGCCAGTGATGGCGTCCTGTCAGGAGTGCGTAGCGGCTCGGAGTACAAATACCAGAGGAGGAGTGCCCATCGGTAAAGCGGATTCCCTCGGCAGCGAGTTGATCGAGGTGAGGGGTTGGGATCTTGGATTCAGCATGGTAGGAGGTCAGATCACCAAAACCAAGATCGTCGGCATAGAGGATTAGAATATTGGGCCTGGACTTTTCAGCCTCGGCCGAAATAGGTATCAGGAAAGCGCTGGCGACGCCGAGAATGAAGGATGTAAAAAAAACTGGCTTCATAGAATAGGGACTACAAGTGTTAATGAAACGAGGGACAAAGTTTTTTAAGTCTCTCGAAAACTGAGATTATCTTTCACTTTAGGGTTGGCTGACGCCCTCCGTCGATCGTTCCTCCGACAGGCAGTTCTTCAGGGGTGATACCCACTTCAGTAATTTGCTGCTGGAGTTCGGCTTCGAGTTTGGTGAGGACGGCAGCTTTTTCAGGGTCGCTCGCAATATTGTGTCGCTGGTCTGGATCAGTCTGGCGATCGAAGAGTTCCGGCGGGTGCCCCTCGAGATGGATATAGGTGTAACGCTGGGTTCGAATTCCGTGATGTTTTGGTGTGCTCCAGTAGGCGTAGAATTGTGAGGTTCGCCAATCATCTATCGTTTCACCTTTGAGCAGGGAAACCATGCTCCGACCCTGCATCGACTCAGGGGTTTCAGCCTCGGCAAGGTCAAGAAGAGTCGGGGCGATGTCTACGTTGATACAGAGATCGTGATTCGTGCTGCCTGGTTTGATCATTTTCGGATATCGAATGAGAAAGGGCATGCGGATGGAAGTTTCAAGGGCGAGACGCTTGTCATAGAAGCCATGTTGGCCAAGCCAGTACCCTTGGTCTGAGGTGTAAATGACGATCGTGTTCTCTGTCAGCCCCTCATCGTCGAGGTAGTCGAGGACTCGCTTTAGGTTATCATCATTACCGGTAAGACAGCGGATGTACTTGTGGATCATATGCTGATAGGCGACACGAATTTTATCTTTGTCGCTGGTCGCATCGTGTTTCCACATCTGGTTAGGCGGCCCTTCATTGAGGTGACGAGTGTAATAGGTGCTTTCAGCTGGGCCTTTGCCGCTCTTCCCTTTGGAGTGAAGCATGTGGAACTTTGTAGACTGGAGAAAATTCTGCTTCAGATGAGAATCACTTTCACGAACGTTTTCATAGAGAGTGGAAGGTTCGGGAATGTCGACCTCAGCAAGCAATTCGTCATAACGATTGGCGTGACCATACTCGTGATGAGGTGCCTTAAATTGAAGTGAAAGTAAGAACGGTTTGTCATTATCTCGCTCTTTGAGCCATTCCATCGCGATGTCCGTATAGACGTCGGTGGAATATCCTTCTCGTTTCCATTCTCCTTCAGTGCCGGTGAAGCTTGGGTTGAAATACCTTCCCTGGCCTTTCACGGTCATATGCTTTTCGTAGCCCTTGGGACTACTTTTGAGATGCCATTTACCTACTAGCCAGGTCTGGTAGCCGGCTTCTTTTAGTTGTTCGGGATATTGAGGGGAGTCATCATTGATGGCGCCATTGAGTCCGAGAACGCCGTTTTTGTGACTATATTGTCCTGTCAGGATTGAGGCCCGACTTGGCGAGCAGATAGAATTATTGCAGATGAAATTATGGAAGATCATCCCTTCATCAGCGAGCCGGTCGATGGCTGGGGTCAAGGCGTGGTCCTTGAGAAAGTCGTCGTAGGCTGAGATCGCTTCGAACGCATGGTCGTCCACGAGGACAACGACCATATTGGGCTTCTCCTTACCGGATAGAAAACCGGAAAAAGCGAGAAGGCTAAGAAGACACAGGGTAAATTTGGCTTTCATGTTAAGAGTCTGGCTGCACATAGCCGAACTTTTCACCTCAGGAAGTTTTGTTTCGTTCCGAGCGCTACAACTTGATTTCAACCGAGTCCCTTGCGCTTGGAGCAGCCTCAAAGAAGTCTTGCTGCTTAAACCCGAAAGCCGCGGCTAATAAATTAGAGGGGAATGTTTCTACCGCGTTATTGATTTCAAGAACGGCAGCGTTGTAAGCCCGTCTCGCGGCCGAGATCTGCTCCTCAATTTCCGTAAGGTTGCGCTGGAGGTTGAGGAAGTTCTCATTGGATCGGAGATCAGGATAATTTTCCGAGAGAGCAAAGAGACGTTGAACCCCTGAGCCAATCTGGGTTTCTGTTTGAAGTCGCTGTGATTCAGAGAGTTGCCCGCTTGCGGCTTGGTTTCTTGCTTCGATGACGGCAGTAAAAGTTTCTTGTTCGTGGGTGGCGTAGGCTTTGACCGTCTCAACGAGGTTAGGGATGAGGTCGTGCCGCTTGCGGAGGTAGACGTCAATGCTGCTGAACGCATTTTTTACCATATTGCGCTTGGTGACGAGGCTGTTGTAGATGCCTGCAACAACGATGACGGCTAAGACAAGTATGCCGATAATAAAGATGAGAGAGATTTCCATAACAGATGATGTAGAGGATACAGGTATGCGTGCGAAAGCACTATCATAAAGCGAGCGTGCAATTGCAAATGGCGACATGGTTGGCGTCCGACAAGACGGTGACGATGAAATGGAAGAATTTTTAACAAACCCGCTCATCACCTCAGGCAAAGTGGGCCAAATTCCCAAGCGATGATCTTTCCGAACCTAGCAGTGATTACTTTTTCCATTGAGGTAAGGTTCGCCATTGGTGAGCCCAACTTATGAACTGAGTCCCATCAACGAAAAACCCGCAGGCCGATCAAGCGGTGCTGCGGGTTTTGCTTAGAATTTTTAGCTGGATCAGTTTCAGCCGTCCTCGGAAAGCCGGCGAGAAGCTTCGCTCTTGAGGCGGAGAGCATTGAGCCGGATAAAGCCGGTCGCATCGTCCTGATTATAGGCATGCTCGGCACCACCCTCCATCGTAGCCACATCCTCATTGTAAAGGCTGAGAGCGGAACGACGTCCGGCAGTGATGATATTACCTTTGTAAAGTTTAAGACGGACTTCACCGGATACAGACTTCTGAGATTCAGTCACAAGTGCCTGGATGGCATCCCGCTCGGGTGCGAACCAGAAACCATTATAAACGAGTTGTGCATACTTCGGAATAAGACTGTCTCGGATGTGCATCACTTCGCGGTCCATCGTCAAACTCTCCATTTGGCGATGAGCATCGAGCAGAATGGTACCCCCTGGAGTCTCATAGATTCCACGGCTCTTCATGCCGACAAAACGGTTTTCAACCATGTCGATTCGACCGATGCCATGTTTACCACCAAGGTGGTTGAGAACGCGCATAACTGCGTATGGATTTAACAAGGTAAATTCACCCTCGCTACCCTCTTTGCTTACATCGCCGAGTTCGGTGAGGATTTGGTCGATGCTATCCAGCGCAAGACCGACGCACTCACCTTTTTTGAAAAGTAGTTGAAGGTATTCAGGCTGGTCGGGCGCTTCTTCAGGAGACACGGAAAGGACATACATGTCGCGGTCCGCTTCGCCAGAAGCGTCATACCACACATCTTCAAGGACACCGCTTTCAAAGCTGATGTGAAGTAGGTTCCGGTCCATGGAGTAGGATTTCTTGGCAGAAGCCTGCACCGGGATGTCGTTCGCGGCCGCATACTCAATCATCTCAGCACGGCCCGGAAACTGATCGCGAAAGCGTTGCTGGCGCCAAGGAGCGATCATTTCGATGTCTGGCGCCAGAGAAGCGGTGGAGAGTTCAAAGCGGACCTGGTCGTTGCCCTTTCCGGTCGCTCCGTGAGCAATCGCGTCGGCTCCATATTCCCGGGCGACGCGAACCATTCCTTCGGAGATGCATGGGCGGGCGATCGAAGTTCCGAGAAGATACTGACCTTCATAGATCGCGCCCGCTTGGATCATTGGGTAGATGAAGTCAGCTGCGAAAGTCTCCTTGAGGTCGTCAATGATGCAGGTGGACGCGCCCGTCTTAAGCGCTTTTTCTTCGAGGCCGTCGAGCTCTTCCTGTTGGCCGACGTCGGCGCAATAGGCGATGATCTCAGCCCCGTAAGTTTCTTTCAGCCAGGTAACTAAGACGGAAGTGTCAAGGCCACCGGAGTAGGCTACCACAATCTTGTTGATGTTTTCGCTCATGTAGAATTTGGAAGCGTTGAGGTTCACTTATACTTCGGCGGCCACTGTAGCTTTGGTGGACACTCTTGCAACGGGATTTGGCAGCATGGGATAGCGATGAAGTGATTACTATTGGGATCACTTTCTTGTTTTGACGGCTCGCTTTCGATCAGGAAATAGCTCTCGGCAAAGCGGGCACGTGGTGCCGTCGCATCCCCGTGCGGTGCAGTATTCGCGGCCGTAGAAGATGATCTGGAGATGCAGTTTGTTCCAGCTCTCCTTTGGAAAGGCTCGCTTCAAATCTTTCTCGGTTAACACTACGTTTTTACCATTGGTCAGTTTCCAGCGTTGGGCGAGACGATGAATATGAGTGTCGACGGGGAAAGTTGGAACTCCAAAGGCCTGGCTCATGACGACAGAGGCGGTCTTATGCCCAACCCCCGGCAGAGATTCAAGAGCTTCCATATCCTTCGGGACGTTGCCGTTGTATTTCTCAACCAGAATTTTAGAGAGCTCAGAAATAGCGACAGATTTTCGAGGTGAAAGACCACACGGCTTGATGATGTCCCGGATCGTTCCAACTGAAACTTTCGCCATGGTCTGGGGTGTGTTTGCGATGGCGAATAACGCGGGAGTGATCTTATTGACTCGTTCGTCGGTGCACTGAGCTGAGAGAAGGACTGCAATGAGCAGGGTATAGACGTCGGTATGATCAAGAGGGATAGGGGTCTCCGGATAGAGCTCCTCAAGCCGGGTGGCGACATGTGCTGCGCGTTCCGCTTTGGTCATAGGAAAGGTAGAGCGGAGGGATGATCTGGCAAAGAAAATCAGGCGCTACCACCACTGGTTCTACTGCGATAACCGGAGTGGCCTCTCTTCTCGATTTCGCTGAGCATTTTGCGCACGTGATGGGCGTGTTTAACATGTTTGCGGCTGTCGAGAATGCGGGCGCTTTCTTCGAAAGATCCCCACTTGAGGACCCGGATAGGAACGTTGCGAACACCCCAGTGACTGATCTTCGAAAGATTGGGTTTGTAGATGTCGATGGTCTCGGTGCCGCAGAGTGCGCTGCCGTAGTCATCGATCACATAAGTGTAGGGCAGCCCTTCAATTTTGAACATGGTCCCCATGGGATATTTGGACCAGTCAGCAGCGGCGCTACGGATTTCTGAGCCGTACTTGAGGTCGGTTCCAGCGGCGCTTTTCTTGCCATAAGGAAGGCTGTCTGCTTGGAGGTGAGAGTAGGCCGTTGTGCGTACCATCATGATCTGATTGGTAGGCATGTGATCCACCGGAGTGGTAGGAACTGAGGAAAGAACAATGGGTGGTTTAGTTTTCGAATGGGCTGGTTCGCGGTGCTGTGCTTGACGATCTTGAGCCACCATCTCGATAATCTCCTGTGGTGCCCCTGCGATGACCTCCAATTGCTTTTCTGGGTAGGGCGAATCGAGCGTCTCTCCCGCGGCTACTTGGGTTGAGCGGTTTGCGCCGTTGTTGTGGGAGAATAAGGGGGCGTGATCGGAAGTCGTTGTGCAGCTTGCCAACGGCAAAATGACAGCGGAGCCAAGTGCAAGGAGGGGAAAATTAACGTGAAGCAGGCGCATGAGCCGAGGAAGTCTCACTGAGTTGAATCCTAGATAAACTAAAGCATTAACCGATTGGGATGCCTAATTTACCATCATTTCGAGAACACACCTAATATTTTTGGTGCTTCCACTTTCTTTGATCGATCAATCGAAAAGCTGGCTACAAGCGTTCCCTGAGGTTTTGGACGAAAAGGTTGAGGCCGTTTTAAAGATGAAGTTTTTCAAAACCCTGTTCGGAAATCATTGCTTTTCCAGCATGTAGGTGGTTTCAGGGCTCTTAAACGAGCTGATTTTTAGAAATTCTGGACTCATCCGCACAGTGACAACTCCGGCATGGTCGAGCGTTAAGAGTTGGCCGCCGAGTGACTGAATCTGTTCCCTCAGACCTTCGGAAATTCGTTCCGAGGGAGGAAATCTCGAGTGCGTCGAAACGACGATTTTGGGATTTACGGCTGAGACGAACGCTTCCAGACCTGATGGCAAGTCACGATGTTGCCCCCGAATCCAGATGTCGGATTCAAGTAGTGCGCCTGACTCAAGCAGTTGTTTCTCAGTTTCGAATCCGGCATCAAAGCTGAAAAGGATATTCCAGCCCCTAACTGTAAGCCGGAGCACGAGGCAGCGATCATCAGCGAAACGATCAGGTGAGCCTGGATTTGGAGCAAGGACCTGACACTTAATTTCCGGCGAGAGACTGAGACGTTCACCGGAGGACAAGGCAAACTTTTTAATTTCGAGAGATTCGCTGAGCGCGACGATCTCGGGATAAATGGCTGCGCGGTTTGGTGAGTCCGCTTCGAAAAGCAGTGATGGACCTAAATGATTCAGGACAAGGGGCGCGGCCCCCAGGTGTCCTTGATCTCCATGACTGAGGAGGAGACCTTCGAGTCGGTTGACTCCGCGGTGGCGAAGGAGCGGAAGCATCTGGTAGCGGTAGGTTCGTAAGCTACCACAATCTATCATCCAGTGACTTTTAAGCTGTTGGTCAGTTAGGAGGCAGGCCATATCCCCGCGCTGACCAGTAATATCTAGGGTTAGAATTTCTGACTCTGCGTTGGGTTTGGAGTTACCGATGTGGAGGTGAGCACCCGGGAGTGTTGCGAAGAATTGGGCTAAGGCAGTAAGGATGGAGGCTAGCCCTATACTTAACTGGCCAAGCCAATCGCCGATCCAAGGAAGATGAAGTCCGAAGCAACCGAAGGCAACAACAGCAAGCACGACGAGGAGACTCGCAATCGGCACCATAATCACATTCGCCACAATGCCAACCGGAGCGACGCTTTGGAAATGCCATGAAAGCGGGAGAACCGAGCCGAGCCAAGCAACCAGCGAAACAGCAAAAGCAGCGGTAGTGGTGTCGACAAAGCGATCTTTAAGCCGTCGGGTGGGGCTCAGTAAGGTCCTGGGAATCAGTGGATCTGATAACCAAGGTCGAGCCAGAAATCTCCGGGTGATGTCACTGAGTGCGATAATTGAAAACAAAACAGCAAAAGAAAGTTGGAATCCCGGGAGAAAAAGTTGTTGAGGATTGATGGCCAGCAGCAGAAGAGCAGCGAGCGATAGGCTGTTCAGCAAACGCGGTTGTTCTTTAACGGCAAAACTAGCGAGAACAATGGACAGCATGATAGCAGCTCGAATGGCGGAGGGACGCAAACCTGTCAGAACCGCATAAAAGAGTAGCAGAGGAATAATCACCAGAACGGCCCATCGTTTGGGTATTTGAAGCAGTAAAACGAAGAAAAGCATTGTCCCGGCAATAATCCCGACATGGAGACCTGACACGGCGAACAAGTGCATTGTCCCGCTCCGGCGATACCAATCTTCGAGTTCTTCCGGGGAGTTTTCGCGGGCTCCCAGCGTCATCGCGGCGATAAGGCGAGCATAAGGCTTTTCTCCAGGAGAGAGCTCTCGGAGGAGCCTTGCTTCTAGATTCTGGCGAAGGCTTTTTGCGGCTGCGACGAGGTGGGAACCCTCAAAATCACCGCTGATTTCACAGGTGTCACCGCTTTGAATTTCTAGTTGGGCCGGACTGTTGAACTGGCGATAGTAAAAGTTTGCGGGGTTAAAGCCACCCGGAGCAGAAGCTCCTTCAAGCGGCTTGAGTAAACCGGTAAAATTGAGCTCACTGCCATATTTGAGCCCATCAGGAGCTATTTGGATCCATACGGGAAGCGATTGATCAATAGAGAGGGTATGACCTGCGATGGTAAGTTTTTTTAATTCAATCACCGCGCGGGCGGAGCGTGAGGAAGTAGTACGGATATCACGAACCCAGCCCGATCCTGAAAGTTCGATTGAGTCACCCGAGGCGAGAGACTCTTTCAGAGGGAAGCTCTCGATGTGATGGACCACTCTTTCCTGAAGTCCGGCGAAGGTTAGGAAAAATGCAGCAGTGAGAAGCCATATACTCCAACTTGGCTGAGACTGCTTTCGAACCCAAAAGGCGAATCCCGCCACGCAAAGAGATATTGTGATAGGAATGAACCAAGCTCCCTGATCTCCGCTGACAACTCCGCATCCAGCAGCAATGGCAGGAAGGAGCAAGGGACTGCGTCGAACGAAAGAGTCGAGCGGTAAAGGCGTGAGATTCACTGGGTGAGCAGGGAGGCTGGAGAATTGTTAAAAAATGAAGTTGGCATTCTTGAACTTGTCGTTAACTTCCCATCCCTCTGTGGCCTTTGGCCACCTCAGGGCGGCGTTCAGTGAGCTCTTCAAATTAGATTAATTTTTTGAAATTATAAAAATTAATTGAGGGTTTGGGAAAAATCGCGGATCGTGGGCACAAGCGGGTATAGCTTAATGGTAAAGCCCTAGCCTTCCAAGCTAGTTATGAGGGTTCGATTCCCTCTACCCGCTCCATCTCAGCCTGTTTGATATGAAGCTCGCGTTTGTGTTGTTTGCCTCGTGCAGTTTAAGCCTTTTCGGTTATCAGAGCGATGTCCTGTCAAGTGACACGGATTGTAGCTCAGCGGTAAGGATCTTCGAAGACAGGGTTAGAGCGCAGCCTCACAACTTGCTTCCCTTTTATATTAGTGCACTGCAAGAGAATCCCGGTTGCCGGGGGGATCTTCTGACTTCCGCGGTGAGAGCTTCTAATGGAGACAGTCGGATGGTTCGTTGGGTTATTTTTGTTTCACGGCAGGAGTTTCCCCACAAACTAAATTTGCTCGGTGAAACCGCTACAACTGACGTTCCCGAATGGGAAGAGGTGATCAGGGAAGCGCTCTTTGTCGAGGAAGCTGAAATGGCTGATCTTTTGCTGGGAGTCGATGGGGCTTCCCTGACTGACACTCAATCGTCTTTGGGCGAGCTTTCAGAAGAGGCGAAGAAGTTGGACGAAGACATTCGCGAGGCCCTTGCCCGAATGAGCGCCAGAGCGGAAGGCAAAGCGTGGTCCGGTGAGGGCATGGTGTATACTGATTTTTTTAACCAACAAGCTGACACTATTCACGTTTCACCGGGCGGTTGGTCGGATGAGTATGGCATGGATAACTCCCTACCTATCGACACGCTCGACGAGCGTATTATGCTTCCTATGGCGATCAAGATCGATGACGACTGGAAACCGTCGAAAGAGGTTTACCTCGACGAGTCCAAGTTCACGAAGTCATCGTCAAATTCTCGTATCGCTGCGGCGGCCAGGAAGAAGGAGCTGGCCCCTGCCAGTGCGGTTGGCCTACCTCGAGGCCCAAAACCAGCACGCCCCGAACTTAGTGAAACATTTTCTGTTGGTGGCGACTACAGTTCAACGATCGATTGCGATGAGCGGGACAGTATTCGCCCCTCCCTCGTGATTCGCTCAGCGCCTCCTTTATCGACAAGTGTGCGACGTCTTCCTGCTACAACCGCAGCGGATTGAACGAGCTGGATGGCACTTTGCCGCTCGCTTTCGCTCGCAGTTTTGGCCGCAAACTCTCAATCACAGCCTGGTTCTGGGCGGTCGGATTGACTGCGAGATTATTGAACTCCATTGGATCAGCCCAGTGGTCGTAGAGCTCGACTCCAGACTGGCCTTCCGCCCATTCCGTGTATCGCCAGCGGTCGTTTCGGATACTGCAGCCCATGACTGGAGCTTTAAGACGGTCATCAGCGGGGCGAAGGATCTGGGTAATAGCATAGCCATTCCACTCGGTGGCTGGATTTTCTAACAAAGGCATTAAACTCTTGCCGTCGAGATCGCCGGGTGTGCCAATTCCTGCCGCCTCGGTCAGAGTTGGATAGATATCGACAAATTCAACAATTTGAGAACTGGCTTGGCCATTTCCGGAAGCTTTGGGATCACGTATAATAAGAGGGGAGCGAGCCCCTTGTTCGAAAAGTGTTCGCTTTTGCCAGATCCCGTGATGCTCCCCGAGGTGGTAGCCGTGATCACTCCAGAAGACGACGATCGTTTTTTCGGCGAGTCCAAGATTGTCGAGAGCATCCAGCAGGCGTCCGACCTGTGCGTCGATGAAGGAGACACAGGCATAGTAGGACTGTAGGGCACCGAGCAGGACATTGCGTTTCAAATTATAGTTGGGTATGGGGCAGTTGTGAGCAAAGGCAGCCGTGGGGATATCATCGCGGTCGCCTTCAGGGGCATAGGGAAGTCGCATCTCTTCCACGGGATACATTTCAAAATACTTTTTTGGGGCGACATAGGGAGTGTGAGGACGGAAGAAGCCCACGCCTAAAAAGAAAGGTTCTTCTCTCTTCTCTTCCATTATTTTGATGGCCTCGGTGGTAATCATGCCATCGGTCTGCTCTTCATCTGTTCCGTCTGCGGCGAGCCAGCTCAATGCTGCGCTGATTTTTCTGTGAGGTTCAGCATTGAAGATTAGATCCTCCTCCTCCTTGTCGCGGCCCTTTGGATTGACTGTGTGCTGCCATGAGGGCGGGTCATCGAATCCGTCTGTGCCGATGCTTGCCGGAACATTGTAGTGGTAGATCTTTCCAACTCTGGCGGCAAAATAGCCAGCTTTCATGAATTGTTGCGAGAGGGTGACTGCATCAGGCACTTCATCCCGAAAGTGGCGGTCGAGATCGTAGACCTTGATTCTGTCAGGTCTCAAGCCTGTCATCACGCTGGCGCGTGTTGGATTGCAGAGAGGCAGTTGGTTGTAGGCTCGGTCAAAGCGCACTCCAGTGGAAGCGAGCCTGTCAATTTGCGGTGTCTTGGCGACCAGATCGCCGTAGCAACTCAACGAAGCGGCGAGATCATCAACGGATATGAAAAGAATATTGGGCCTCTCATCAGCGAGGCTAAAAGCGTTGAGCCCCAGAGTAAGAAACACAGTAAAAAAAAGGCGACTCATAAGATTTGAGGGGTTGAAGACTAATATTTGACTTCAAACTCATCGGTATCCAAGAATATTCCTTAGTAGACAAGCAAAACAAAAAGACATGATCCCGTTCTTTGAGAGCCGGACAGTTGGGTGCATTTTCTGACATGAGTCCATTAAACATCAATCACTGGATACTGCTTCTCGCGTTCTCAGCCAGTTCGCTAGGATCCGGAGCAGCGGAGGACATTTTAGAAAATAACTCATCCACCGGGCACTTTCGGGTTTGCTGGAACGGTGATCCAACCGCGGAGGCAACGATTGCTTGGACGCAGTTTGAAGGTGCTCCTGGAACTGTTTATTTCGGCACCACTGATCAAGGTCGTCGACATCACCTTTATGAGCTCAAACAAGCAACTCACCGGGCAACTGAGTATGACGGAATAATACAGTGTTTCGCCCGACTCGAAGAATTAAAACCGGATACCGATTACTTCTTTTGCATCGAAGATGGGAAAGGAGTGAGCCCCCGTTTGAAATTCCGAACAGCTCCTGATACGCCGCAGCCGATCACGTTTATATCGGGAGGAGATTCCCGGAATAATCGTGCCGCCCGAATTGGGGCAAACTTAATTTGCCGCCAGCTAAGGCCACTCTTTATTGCTTTTACTGGGGATATGATCTCGAGCGATAATGCAAAAGACTGGCGCGCTTGGCTGGAAGACTGGCAAAAAATGATAGACGATGATGGAAACATCATTCCGATCGTGGCTCACCGTGGAAATCACGAGAGGCGTCCCCTTACGATCTACCATTACTTTGATACCCCTAAGGACGCCTATTATGCGTTCAGTATCGGTGGTAGTTTATTTCGTTACTACGCGCTAAATTCTGAGATTCCCGCTGACGGGGCGCAGGGGGAATGGCTCGCGAAAGACCTTAAGGCCAGTCGTGAATCAGTAACGCACTTGGTCGCCGGTTACCACAAACCTATGCGACCCCACGTATCTAAAAAATCAGAAGGAAAAAACCCGTTTCTCTGGGCAAGAACCTTCTACGAAAACGGCCTGGATCTTGGGATTGAATCAGATTCACATGTGGTGAAGTGGACTCAACCTATTAAGCCCGACCCGCAGGGAGATGAGGGCTTCGCTCATGCTCCAAATGATCCTAATGCGACGGTCTTTATTGGGGAAGGTTGCTGGGGCGCTCCTCTTCGTGACGCAAATGACAAGAAATCCTGGACGGTCGACGCAGCGTCGTTTAACGCGATCGATTGGATCAAGGTTACGTCGGAGGGGATGACTATCAGGACCGTTGATGTGGACAAAAGTAGCGGCCTTAAAGCTGTCGAAGAGACATCCTCTTACGCGAGTCCAGAGGGTCTCAGTCTTTGGACTTCGAAACTTGGGGATGAATTGAAGATTTCAGCTGATTAGGACGATCATTCAAGCAAAGAAAAGTCTTAAAGAGCCATTACCAGCGAGAGGTTGGTGGTGGATAGCACTTCAGGTTTGTACGAGCGCTTATCTCATTGCTCGGGGTTATCTAACGTGGCGTTGGGACAGCCCTATCCGTGGTTTGGTTTGGAAAGAGGAGTGGTGGTCATCCTCGGTCGAAACGGGGGGGGGAAGTCGTTGGAGTGAATTTGCCAATCAATCCGATGCATTTATCACTTCGGGTCTTACCATCACCGGCATTCTGCTGATTGTTCTCGGGGTTACCCCATGGATGGTTCGCTTTTCGCGTTTCACCAGACTGGTCTGGTTGATGATCCCAGCGACCTTGATTGTTTTTGTTGATGGTTTCGCCCGGTGGGTTAGCAGCGGATACGAGCTTGGAATGGCGATCGAGCACGTTTTGCAAATAGGCACGCCGATATTGTTTCTTATGGCGTGCCTCCGACCAGAATTCTCCAGAAGATGGATTCGGGTCGCGTTGATACTTTCGGCGATGACCTTTCTCGGACATGCGCTCTACGCGATCGGATTTTATACCGTGCCCTTGAATTTTAAGATGATGACTCAGGGATTGCTGGGGTTGAGTGACAAAGAGACGATCAATCTCCTACTGGTGGCAGGATGGTTAGATATTGGTGCAGCAGTGGGTGTGTTCTTCCTGGCGACGCGGATCCCCTCTCTAATCTATATGATTTTCTGGGGTGGTGTGACGGCTCTGGCGCGCGTGGCTTCAAATTTTGATAGAAGTGCTGACTTTTCTGGCTTTGATCCTTGGTTGGTCGAAACTCTGGTGAGAACGCCGCATTGGTTGATCCCTCTGCTCATTATGGTTTTGGTAAAAAGAGGTCACGTCCGAATGGCCCTCGCGCGGCAGTAGAGCCTGATGTCGTCGCTGGTAATAATCCCATTATCGTCATCAAAAAAATAGCCGCTGAGATTCTCTCGGGGCTTTTCTTGTTGCTTCTGCTCAAGGCCATCCACTGGTTAAAGTTATGCTGGGGTTTTGTTGGCCATGGGGCTGCCAAGCGAGATTAAATAAAAAAGAGGCGATCAAGCCAACGACATTACTCCCGAGGGTAGTGGCTGCGATCGTCTTGGAATAATGCCACCTTTACCCGGCGTCACTCCCCATCCTTCAAAGAAAGTAGACGCTTTATTTGAGGAGTTTGCGCATGCGCTCTAATTTGCCGTCATAGGGCGGTTCAACGGCGAAGTAGTCTTTGGTGAAACCGCGCTTGGTAACTGCTCTTTCAAATGAAAATGTCTCAAAGCCATGCTTACCGCGGTATCGTCCCATCCCGCTTTCGTGAACGCCCCCGAAAGGAAGGTTTAGATTGGTCGCCTGTTTAATTACATCGTTAAAACAGACAGACCCGGACGGGATTTCTGAAGCCGCTTGTTCAAGGAAATCAGAATTTTTTGAAAAAGCGTAGAGTGCCAACGGAGAGGGTTTTCCTTTTAGAAAGCTAAACAGTTCCTCCGTGTTCCTATAGGGGACGAGGGGAAGCACTGGACCGAAAATTTCTTCGCTCATGCAGGCACTTTCGGGATCAGCGTTTGGAACGAGGGTGGGAGACAGATAACGAGCAGTGCGGTTATCGTCTCCGAGGCGGAAGGCATTCTCAGGGATGAGTGAGCTGATGCGCTCAAAGTGGGCGTCATTGACGATCCGGGCGAGATCAGGGCTTTGTGGATCTGGGTAGAGCCGAGTGAGGACGATTTTGGCCTGTTCGAGGAAATCGTCATGCAATTCTTCGGCGATCAGAACGTAGTCAGGAGCTATGCAAGTCTGTCCGGCATTAAAAAATTTGCCGGAAATAATGCGATTCACAGCAGTTTTCAGGTCCACCTTTGAGTCCACGATGCAGGGGCATTTACCTCCCAGCTCCAGTGTGATTGGGGCCAGATGCTTTGCGGCTGCTTCGGCATAAAATCGCCCGACCCGCTCGCTCCCTGTGTAAAACCAGGTGTCGAATTCCTGCTCAAGCAGCGCTTGGCCGAGGGCAGGGCCGCCTTGGACCACGGTGAAGTGCCCTGGATCGAAAGAGGACGAGACTATTTGCCCCATGATTCGCGCTGTTTCCGGCGCCATTTCGGAAGGTTTTAGCAGGACGGTATTGCCCGCTCCAATCGCTGAGATGGCAGGAGCGAAAGCCAATTGGAGGGGATAATTCCAAGCAGAAGTTATCAGGGCCGTCCCTAGAGGTTCCCTTCTGATCTCACTTCGCGCCGGAAGGAAGTAAAATGGATTTCCTGCCCGCCTCGGCTCGGCCCATTTTTTTAGCTTTTTCCGGTAAAGTCGAACCTCAGAAATGAGAAAATACACTTC
>MDTC01189725.1_pt1 | contig 39166 bp, 58 predicted proteins | sample 811181 | NCBI WGS metagenome assembly MDTC01 (sample SAMN05326644, study PRJNA326480) | marine metagenome | isolation source: seawater | place: Pacific Ocean: North | collected 2011
ATTAATTGAACCAATACCACCAATTGTACTTGACCATGCAAATAGTTTTGCACCTTCACCACTTGATACATTAACTTGCGATGCAGTCTGTTCTGTTGTTGACGTTCCACCGATAATTTGTTTACCTGCAAGGAAGGTTCCTGTATCTGTTGACCTTCTTGCAATTTTTAATTTTTTGTTCTTTTTGTCTATATCAATAAGTAAACCTGTTGCAGTCGTTACCTCAGATTCAACCTGATTGATTTGTTCACCTATAGTGTATCCTGATACATTTGTTAAATAGATGTAACCGCCAGGATATACTTTAGGTATTTCTTGATAACCACCACCTTCACTTAATAAATTAATTGTCTTGATTGAAGAATCTGTTGTCTCTAAGTTTACACGTGTTCCATCTTCATATGTTAAATTGTTAAACTCTTGGAATACATCAACTTCTGCACCTGCATTAAGGCCATTGTTAAATACGATTCTATCATTCTTTCTTGAGTAACCAAAAGTTGCATCACTTTCTGCATATTCGATACTGTCAACAAATACTCTTACTCTTTCATCATTGAATAACATTCGTATTCCATGAATGTCTTTTCCTGTAAAGAGTGTTTGTCCTTGGGTTGCAATAAAGGCAAATTGTCCGTAGATGTCTTTGTTTTCTAAAATTATCTCGTCACCTACAGAACCGATAATCGCATCTGCACCACTACCTCTAATGTTTTTGTCATCAAAGACAACATGTTGAGGTAAACCAATTTGAAGAATATCATTACCACTTAAACCTAATGGTTGTGATACTCTCATAGATTTTCTATCGTCTGATATTTCTTTAACTTGTACACGTGGTAAGTAAGTACCAAATACTTCTTGTCCTACTCTGATTGCAGAATCCAATGCAGTTGAGAAAATTAAAATATCAGATTCAACTGATAGTTCAGAGACCATTTTATTTTCATCTTCTAAAATAAGGTCGAACCCATCTTCAGTTAATAATTGGTCTACTGTACCATCACAAACTGCAGTGAATGTATTATGATATCCTGTACCTGCATCCTCAATGTAAATTTTTTCTACACCACCTGACTTCAATGCATCAACAATAGACTTAGCCTTTACTGTATCGGTATCTCTTTTACCACCAATAAAGTTAATTCTATCATTTAAAGAATATAGAGAACCTCTTTGGTCTCTTTCATCTAAAAGACCTTCATTTGCTTTTCTAATTATAGTGTCATTAGGAACTGCAGTTGTTAAACCAGTTCCATGAGGTGCAGATGTTTTTTCAATTGTGAGTCCTGATAGTGCATCAATTTTTATAATACGATATTCATCTGAATGATTATCAAATTTAACAATATCACCAACTCTAAACGACCCAAGATAATTACCACCGTTATCTTCTGATATGATGTCAATAGTAATCTCTTGTTCTTTCTCTAAAACTGCACCAACTGTTTTTGATTTAACAGTAGTTTCAAGTATAATGGTTTCATCTGCATCTGTTGTAAAGTATGTACTCGACTTTCCAAAAACAATATCAGATACAACACCTAATACACGTGCAAATTCTGTTGTTACACCATCTCTATCTAATAACTGAACCGTTGACCCTTCAGTAAACTCACCAATATGATTATCGGTGATTTCAATAGAAAATATTCCTTTATCTGATTCTTTAACATAGACATTTTCAATAATACTTTCTGCTTCAATGAATGTTGAGCCTGGTGTATATTGTACTATTTTGTCTGTTGCAGAAGGAAGTGAATTTTCATTATCCATTCTAATAACCATATGTCTCTTTTGACTATGGTCAGATTCAGAGACTTGAATTGTCTCATCTATCGGATAACGAAGGTCTGCATCCTCTCCATAGAGGATACGCATTAAAAACTTTAATGAATCTTCAGTACCTTTCTTCTTATACAAAGAAGATATGTTTTTAATTGCAAGTCTTTTACTCTTAACATTTCTAATGTTAAGTGCAGGTACGAAGTCCTTTTGAAAATACTCTAAGAATGCCTCAGTCGTATGGTCGATGTCTGAATAATCTAAGAGTCTGTTTTGTGCGAGAATAGTATTCTCTTTATATGATTCGACAACACCATCTCTGTTGCCATCTCTACCAGTAATCGTTTCGCCAGGTGCGAAACCACTACCTGCAATTGCATTTAGGTATAGAATGTTACCATTTACTACACGTATTTCTGCAACTGAACCACTGGTTTTACCAATGATGTATTCACCCTCTTGGAAAGGTTGAACCTGAATAACATTACCTGCAAGAGTTTTAGATTTTTCTTGAACTAGTTTAGATGTATCTGCATCAGGTGAGGGTGCAACGGTAAAGGGCTCCAAAAGAATGGAGCCCTGACCATTTTCTAAAAGGATGTCCCCAATCTCTTCTTGAGATTCGAGGACAATAATTTCAGATTCTAGATACTCAAAGTATGCCTTTAAGAATGCCTCTAATGCAGGAGATTCTTCCTGTACGAAATTAGGTATCAGTTGTGATAATCTATGTGATAGTTTATCTATGACAAAATTTTCGTGAGACATCTAAAATCTTTTCCTTTTAATTAACGTTACGCATTAACTACAGTCGCATCATTTGTCTGTGCGATTGGTAACCAAACGGAACCATTCCAAAGACAAATAACTGCTTCACCAGCTGAATCAAGTGTGATTTGAGGTGAAGCTGCACCACTAGCGTGCCATGATGAGACAGTAATGTCTGCATCATATGAAGATGCCATACCTGAACATGCGATAATTTTAATCTGACCAACGTCAGTACCGTTGTCCAATGTAAAAGCAACGTCTGCAGTAAATGATGAACCATCAATGATAGTAATTGCACTTGCAGCTAAATCTGTTGCAGCCGCAGTTTCAGTTACGATGTCATTAATAGCAATGTGAGTTGGTACGTTTTCAAAAAGTTGACCAATAGTCATCTTTTTGTTTACTGGTGTACCGCCAGGGCTATCTACGATATGCAATAAATCATCTGCACCGATATCTGAATCAGCTACTGAAGATAATGCACTAATTTTCTTATCTGCCATTCTATTTTCCTCCTATAATCCAATTGAATGGGAAACTACTCAGGGGACTCCTGACCACTTCTTTCATAAGTTAATAAGATGTACTAGATGTAGTTCTAAATCCTACACCAGCACTCGTTTCACCACTTGCGATGGTGTCTACCTCACCCTTGACTGATACATTCTCTAAGTCAATATCAATCAAACTACCCCTTGTTGCGACAACATCGTCACCGTCAGGGATAAGAGTGAAGTCAATCGATGTATCAACATTTACGGTTGAGGTAAACGTGATGGCATTGATTGTAATCTTTCCTTTGGTGTAATCTATTACACCTGCGTTCTTGTCTGTATATATTCTTTCAGATGAAGAGAGATAATATCTTCTTAAATTACCCATTCCATCTTCATCAAAGAATTGAATGTTTACACTATCACCTTGTACATAGAAACCAGTTGATGTTAACACACCACCACCAGCTGCGTTATGACCTGAGTGTGGATTGTAAAATGCGTTACCAAAATTAATTGTGTATCCTAGTTTCTTTGCAGGTGATATTGTTAATGCCTTTCTTAATCTAATATTTGTAGTGTTAGAAAGGATTGATGAGTTTGAATCATCGACTGCACGTAAAAGTTTTGAATGTCTATACACTGCATCAAAGTTGTTTAAGTTATCTTTATCAAATGTTCTAATTGCATTTGTTACTATGTTTTCTAACTCACCTTGTGCAAGGTCAGTTTGTTTCTCGTTGTATTTGAATGTAGTAGACAAAAGAATTTTTGTTATATCAGGTGATATAATAATAGGTCTTACTGTTAATATGTTTAAAGCCTTTAATTTATCTTGAACCTCTTTCTTTTCTGTATCAGAAAGATAGTCTGCGTTGTTTGGTTTAATTGCAAGGAACACTTTACCATATTCAGGTGGGTCATTATCTTCTCCACCCCATACTGCAACTGCATCTGCATTTGGATAGTACTCAGATACTTTTGCCTTGTAGTCGTTAAGTGTTACAAGTCTGTTTTGTGAAGTGTAAAACTTATTCGCCTTAAACTTGATTGATTCTATTGATTCTTTTTCTGCACCACCATCTGACTTTTCAATAGTTGTGATAACACCATCAACAAACCCATTGATTGAACCTGTCAATCTAAATGTGTTCGCACCATCAGCATGTTGTTCATCAACTACAATATAAGTAGCAGTGATAATGTCACCGTCCTTTAGTTGTTTTCCTAATACTCCGTCACCAAAATAGATTTCAGTAAACCCTTCTTCGTTTTCTTGTGCATAGTAGACTCTTGATTCGGTTGAGATATTAGAGATGTCAGTTGACAATGCATAAGTTTCTATATCTCCATTTGAGTCTACAGTGATTTTTAAATGACTCTTATCTACCCTTGCATTTGATAAAACATATTTTGAATTCTTTACTTGAGAATCAAAAATATACTTATCTGTCAGATAGGTTCCTTGTACTATATTGATATTGGAATAGAAATAGTTAGTTTTGTTTTGTTGAGGTCTAACTGAACTTGATACAACATACTCATAGTTTGTTCCATCGTATGATGTAGAAAATATCTGTCCTCTCTGAAGTGTCATTTCAGTTGTTGTTGGATATGTACCGTCAGGATTTCTGACATTTAACAAGTTCATATCGATAGTTGCAGAACTGGCCTTTTCTGATGCAGGAATAAATCCTAAATCCTTTGCACGTGACACTACGTTCTTTCTCATTTGTGCAGAATCTAAGAATAGTTCAGAAGCTGCAATGTTAGTGTTTACTGCACCGATGTGAGATGCGTATGCAAGTAAGTCAATAAGAATTGACATTGTAGAACCATCAAAATCATAGTCCTTAAATTTGTTTTGTCCTTTTAAATATGACTTCAGATTTTTGGAGATATCCTCGAAGTCTAAATCTGCTACTTGAATTTTTGAACTTTCTACTGCCATTATCGTACCCTATTTACTGTAAATTCTACTAAATTGTTTCGTTCACCATTCTTGATAGTGTATCTGACACTTACATTCATTTGATTATTCTTAGCTTCTGCGAGTAAGATATCCATATCTTTTACTCTAGGTTCTAGAACTCTAACTTGTTCTTCTAATTTCTTTTTGAATAGTTTAACGTCTAGTGTAGTGTCTAATTCAAATAACTCTTGATTCAAAGAACCACCGAGATTTGGTTTGAATGGTCTTTCGTACTTGTTTGTTAAAAGAAGATTCTTGACTGCACGTCTAACTGCATCCGTGTCTTTCTTTATCGTTACATCTCCTGTAACTGGATGTGGTTTAAAGAATAAATCTAAGTCTGCTGATGCAGGTTCTAGTGCGACTCTCTTGCCTTCTGCTTTAACGTATTGTACCATAATTCTATTTATGTGCCTCTGACAAATTATTATGCGACTTCAATGAAAACTAATCCATTATTTGGTGAATTTATAAATGTTACTCTTTGATTTACAGTATCAACGACATAAGGGTCTTCTGTAAACATCTTAGTGTCATCTTCTAAAACAAGGTCGAACCCATCTTCAGTTTGCAATTGGTCACCAGTCTGTAAAATTCTGTTGATGTATACCTTCACTCCACCTATAGTCAATGTCTGTCCTTGTGCATCAAAGTTTGTTTGACCTGATGATGCAAATTCCCTATCATCCCCAAATGCAGCCACAAACTGACCTGCAGCTGGAGGTGTGTTGAATACTATATTATTTCCACTAACTGAATATGTGGATGGGTCTTGTCTAATCCCATCCATGAAAACATATTTATTACTACCTGAACCATCTATCGCAAAGGTGTCTTGGATACCATCCGTTTCAAATGCAAATTCATCTAACTCTTCTTTACCACTTGATTTGATTTGTACTGATGGTTTATAATTTGACCCACTTACAATACCTGCAATCGATGGTACTGCAACTGAAATCTGTAAAGGTAAGAATCCAATCAACTTAAGTATGTCGCAGAAAGTTAGGAAGAGTGGGTCGAATATTTTACCCAATCCAATCTTATCTAAAAACTTCTTAATAACTTTTACCCATTCAAAAAGAATCTTTTTATGCCAATTCATTTTGAAATCTTCCAATGCAAGAATGAAATCTGCAATCTCTTCTTCCAAAGATTGAGTCGTAGATTCTATTTTATCACCAATGATTTTTCTAACATCATATCCAAAGATTTGTAATTCTAAAATTGCATCTCTAATTTTTTCTTGGAATGCACGAAGTTCACCTAACAATTCATCTTCTAATTCTTTTCGTGCTTCTAAAAGAATCTCTCTCGCAGCCACATCACTTTTATAGGGTTCTTCTTCTAGTAACTTATCGATATCATTTATCTTCTTCATGATACCTAACTTAGTCTTATCAAATTCCTTCTTGATGTATTCGATTGCCTTTTGTACTAAATCATTTACATCTAGTGTCAAGATATCTATAAGTTCACTGAAAGGTAAATCAGGTAGACCTAACAATTCCCAAATCTCATCAAACAAATCAATTAGTTTTTCAAATGCTTTTATGTGCCAATTTTGAATCCATTCTTTAACTTCTTTCTGAATACACTTAAACACTTGTTGACCTTTTGCTTCTATGTCAAGTGTTCCATAATCTCCGTCAAATTGTCGACACGACTCAGGTAATATTTTAAATAATCTATCTACAAATTTTTCTCTTGCAGATTCTAACCCTGTTATATCTGCGTAGAGTTGTTCCATTTCTTGTAAAAGTGCTAACTCCTCTTCTGCAGTCATGTAGAGAGGGTCATCCTTTAACTTTGCAAGTTCTTGTTTAATCTCAGTGATACGTTCATACTTCTCATTAATCTGTTCAAGGAATTCAAATCCCATCAACTGTTCTTCTAGTTGTTTCTTATAGTTGGGGTCTGTAACAAGTCTTACCACATCGATAGAAATACCCATGATAGTAATATTGTAATTGAATGGAACAAACTTACTAATAAACTCTGCAATTTTAGTGGGGATATAAAGATGGAACTCTGCAAGTAGTTTTGTTACTGCTTCGTTAGCCTCTTGTTGAAAATTTCTAACCTTACCCTTTCTCCAATATGGGTCAAGTAACTTTTCAATTGTCTCTCTAAATTTTTCAAAGTCTTCTACAATTGCTTCTATCTCTTCTTCAATGATTGCAAGTGCAGGATATAGTTCTGCCTCTAATCCATTAATCTCTGCAATTATAGCATCTTTTTCTTCCTTTGTCAAATTAGGGTCATTAAGTTTTGCCCAAAGGTCTCTAATCTCTGCTTCTTTTTCTGCTTTGTGTTCGAGGAATTGCGCTCTTACCTTCGCAGGTATAGAGACAATGTCGTTGAGTGCATTGACTAGTTCTGCTTTAGTAGGAAGGGAAAAGATATCCCCTTCAGGACATACTAAACCAGTAGGTATATCGAGTTTGAGTTCTGCCATATCATTTAGAATTTCACTGTAGTTGCACTTAATTCAAGTGTACCAGCTGCACGTAGTTTCATATCTTTACCTGATTTAACTTCCATGTTACCTGATACATCTATCAAACCATTACCATATGCAGATACGTTTACATCACCATTTGCATGAAGGTCTGCGTTACCCAATACTCTGATGTTTACATTTCCACCAACATACATTTCGTGGTCTTTACAAACTACATGATAATTATCATTTACTATGTGATGTACTTCAGAACCATCAGGATGTATCTCCATGAATGTTCCTGACCTATGTTCTATTGATAGTCTTTCTTTTTCATAAGTGTCATCTATCTCTAGGACGTGTCCTGATTCTGAATGCCATACGTGGTTATAAGGATATACTGGTTCTGCAGGTGAGTTAGGATAGTGTTCCATACCCTTAATGTCATTAATACTTCTGACACTATAGTCTCCTTCTCCTCTTGCGAATGCAGATATATCGGAGACACCTTGGTTTAAGGGATAGAATGGTAAATCTTTTTCTGCATCGATTTCATAATGGTCAACTGTTGACCCTGTTCCATCATAGTTAACAACTCTTCCTTCTTCTGATGGTTGTTTAGGTGCAGTGTCTAATGCATGTTCTAAACCCCAACTTCTGTTGGGTGCATTAGTTGGTGCGACACCGTCTACCGTCCCTTCGTAATCTGCAACGGTCATTCTCCTTGGGTCATTAAAACCTCTATCAACTAATCTAGATAATACGGTACCCTCTGTTGTTTGCATATAACCATCTTCAGAAATACCTGTTGCAACACCAACAATAATAGGGTCTTGTTTTGTTTCATCTCTGAAGAAACCAAAGACTGTTGTACCCTCAACCAATCCATGAGAGTTCATACCTATACCTGAGAGTCCTGTAGCCGTCGTAGGAAGGATTACTTGCGCCCATGGTAAGTCAGGTGTTGCGATTGCGTTCTTATCGTCTGTATGAATACCGTGTACACGAACTCTAACCCTACCTATCATCATAGGGTCATGTCTATCTTCAACTATACCGTAGAAATACTCAGTCATTATATTAATTCCCCTTTGTCTGTATCTGCAAGAGGTCTGTATGATGTGATGTCAGCACCGAAACTTTCTTTTACTGCCTCGATGTGTAAGAATCCTGTATATTTATTTGGGTCTGCATCAACACAAATATCAGTAACTAAATAACCACCTTCTTCCAATTCATTTTCTATCTTACCACCTGGCCTTTTAACTTCAGGTTCAGGTATTGAAAGATTAATCTTTGAACCAACTGATAAATCTGTTCTCAATGGAACAGTCATCTTAATTGTTTTCTGTTGTAACATTTCCAGTAATGCACGTCTTTCTAAACGACCTGAATCTTCATTCTTGATTCCAATAAAAGGTTCGTTTGCAAATGCATCTGATGAATTGCCGAATGAATGTCTAGTAGTGTAATCTTTTATCACAACACTTCCGTATGCTCTGTTTGGAGCTGCATCTGCATCTAATTGGTCATGCGTTGCAGGACGATATCTATCGACTTGGTTATTTGCTCTGAGTATTACTTCCTCGTCATTGAGTCTAACCATAGGATATCCACCTACGTGTTCTCCTCTCCCCATTGTTTCATCTAAATCGAAGTGTATGATGTCTTCTATCTTTCTGATGGGGTCATATGCTCTCATGGTAGCAGAATACGCACCTGATGTTTGAGCTCTAAGTGTATCGCACAATTGTGGTTTCTCATATGCAAGTATTGTAGTGTTAAGACCAATGCCAGGAACGTTGATAGGTGCATCTAGGGAATCTAAACTTGCAGTCTTTGGTCTGTATTCAAATACTTGACCATGTTCTCTCTTGACCATTTCATCGATGGACATAAATCTAAATCCACCATTTAATGTTTGGAATAGAAAGAATCCATTCTTCCATCCTGCCTGAACACCTGCATCTGAATTTGCAATTGCGTAATCTAAGAATCTGTTTACTGTCCAGTTTGGACAAATGAATTGTACATTAGATGGTTTTGATTCTTCCCAAAAATCAATCTCAGGAGTTTTCATACTTCCAAACTGTTGCATTGTACCTAATGCAATCTCTGACCATGACCCTGTCCATGTCTGACTGATTCTTTGTTTCTGTAAATAGAAAAGTCTAGGTTCACAAAGTTTTAAAACATACGATTGTGTTTTGTCATCGACTCTTTGATTGTTTAGAACTTTGTAGACTCTGAATGTTTTGTCGATTGAATATTTTGCTTCTGATTCAGTACCATCATCTTCCTTTTGACGAATCGATATACGAACATATTCTTGTCCACATATCTTATAGTTCTTTAATAGATTAACACCGTCCACAATAGAGATGTCTGCAGAGACAAACTTGTTGTATATACTTTCATACATTCGAAAGTTAACACAAATGTCTTCGATTGCAACTGAATCACCATCTGCATTGACAAGTGTCATCGCCTCAAGGTTATACTCACCTGGCTTAAAATTTCTTTGTTCCATTATTAGTTCATCATGACTTTTTCAAATTCACGAACCACCTGCGTAATGATGGATGGTTTTATAAATTTGATTCGTCTTTTATCTTCATTCTCTTCTAGTTCCATGTCATAAAATGTGACTGGATTAAATCCTGTATCTTCGTAATTCTTTCTATACCCTTCTGAGTCTTTGTAATATGCGACACCGTCAGTCATTTGTTGAACTGAATTGATTGTCATAGATTTATTACTTACTAAACCAGTGACAACTTGCCCTGGCGCCCATGTACCATCAGATACAGCAATTCTTTTGTATGTAGGTTCGACTTGTAAAACTCTTCCTTCTTGTCCTAGACTGGAATTAATCTTCTCACCAATCAACCATTTGTTTGTTTGTGTTATGATATCAGAATTCAATGCACCAGTTAGGTATTGGCCTGGATATTTTTCAGACATATAAAGTTCAAAGGTTTGATTATCTTTATACCACTTCGTATAGTTTTCTATTTCATTTACTAAAAGAAGTGTCCAGTGTAAATCACTAGAACCGTAAAGTTTATGTGCGATGATATCAGGTCTTTCTCCATCTTGGATTTCATAATACTGATAATCAATAATTGCATTGATTGCCTTTTGTTCAATAGTGGACTTTCTAAAGAAGTCCTTTATGGTTACCCACTTACCATTTGAAAGTTTATAGGTAACCTTAGGGAAATTTTTAAAATACTTTTGTGACATTATTAATCTCCTGAGAAGTCTTCTAACATTGAAGCACTTTCTTGACCTGTCAATCCAAATCTTGCTTTAGATTTTGGAGCTGCGATTTCAATGTAGTTATTCTGCGATAGAATCTTAATCTCTAAGAACTCTAGTGTCATTGTTGACTTCATTGGTTGACCATCCCAGTGTGTTATAAATTTCTGTCCACCTGCATGGTCAACATCACACTTAGTACACACCATAGGTAAGAACCCATCAACGGTATCTCCGATAGGGCCTAGGAAAGATACATCGAATATGTTTGGATAGTTGAAAAAGTTTTCTGAAGTTGAACCACCAACTGATGCGAATGTATCAGGTAACATTGCAGCTCTAAATGCAAAGATAATATCATTTACCATTGCAGCTTCTGCCTCTGATTTAGGATAGAAATCATAACTAAAGTTGAATGACCTAAATGCAACACCATCTAACATTTGTTCTTGCATAGGATTAACTGCACGTCCTTGTACAAAGTTTGAAACATCACCAGTTAATTTGTTTAATGCATTTTGTCCTGCAGCCTTGATTGCATTGAGTGCCTCTGTTCCTGCAGTTTCTAAGAAATCACCATCAATATCATTACCAGCTGCATTTATTGCCTTTGCAAGACCAGCCTTTGCAGGCCCGAAATCTTTAGCTGCATATGTCACGTTTGCCTGAGATATGATTGCATCAGGAACATATAGTGCAATAACTACACCGTCTCTAGATGAACCTTGCGAGAATGCGTTTGTGAATTCTTCAGTAGACCTAGTTTTACGTGGTCTTGTAATGAATACTATTTGGTTTTCTACATTATCATGTAATGGATAAATTAGTTTCTCAGGTGAAACAGTAGGATTGGATTGATACCAACCTCCACTTACGTCTGTTGCATTAGAGACGGACTGTTCTAATTGTTGTCGTCTCTCGTTGAGTTCTTCACGTGCTTTTGTTGCCTGTTCCCCTAACTCATCTATCAGATTGTCGTAGTTTAACCTTTCTATCTTACTTGCAATACCCTTAATGGAGTTAATTGCATTGTTGGCCTTACCGATTTTGTCTATGAGTTTGTCTATGAATGATGACATTTAATTACCTTATAAATAAACTAAAAGAGTTTTACAGTTATTTATGTCATACAGTGGTAAGTTCAAACCGAAGAACTATAAAAAATACAAGGGTGACCCTACTAAAATCTTCTATCGTTCACTATGGGAACGTAAATTCATGGTGTATTGCGATAACAATGATGCGATTATAGAGTGGGGTTCAGAAGAAATAGTGATACCTTACAGGTCTCCTATTGATAAACGTATCCATCGATACTTTCCTGACTTCTATATTAAGTATGTTAATAGTAAAGGTCAATCAATACGAGAGATAATTGAGGTAAAACCCAAAGCACAAACACTACCTCCTAAGGAACAGAAACGAAAAACAAAACGTTTCCTTACTGAGATTGCAACTTATGCTGTCAATCAAGCAAAATGGAAAGCTGCAGAAGAGTATTGTGCAGATAGAAGATATGGATTTAGAATCTTAACAGAAGACCATCTTCTACCCAAGAAAAAGAAAAAATGAAAGCAGTTATATTTGATTTAGATGGAGTACTCATAGACTCACGTCAGAGTATGGAAATTGCATGGGGTATGGTTCAATTACAATGTAAGATTGATATACCTTTTGAAGACTATTTCGCACAAATTGGTAAACCCTTTAGAGATATCTTAGAAATAATTGGGGTACCCAAAGTAGATTTTCATCTAGTTGATAAAGTTTATGACCATTGGGCGAAAGCTGCTAGCCAAGATATCAGCTTTTATGAAGGAGTAAAAGAGACACTTGAAGTGTTACGAGAAGAACACTTACTTGCAATCGTAACATCTAAATCAAAAGAAAGAACAGACCTGATACTTGATAGGTTTCAAGTATTCGATTTTATTAGTTGTCCTCAGGAGGGATTAAAAGGAAAACCTGCACCTGACCAACTAATATATACATTAGAACAATTAAATGTAGAACCGTCAGATGCAATATATGTCGGTGATATGCAAACAGATTATGAATGTGCAAATGCAGCTGGTGTTAAATTTGTACATGTAAAATATGGATATGGTGAAGTAGAATGCGAACACTCAGTCAACCAACTGTCGGACTTGACCAAGTTGTTGGATTAATTCCTGCACGTTGGAACTCATCTCGTTTTGAGGGTAAACCCCTTGAACTTATAAATGGTGTACCCATGATACAAAGGGTATACAATCAATGTATACAAACAGAATCTTTAGATAGAGTTGTAGTCCTAACTGATGATGTCCGTATCAATCAATATTGTGCATCGAATGAAATACCGTGTATTGTAGTTGAGTCAAACTGCATCACTGGAACAGACCGATGTGCGAAGGCGATTGAGTTGTTAGATGGAGATTACTTCGTAAACATTCAGGGTGACGAACCTGTAATCGACCCCTTTACGATAGACACCTTAGTACGCAACTTCATTTTTAATGATAAGGGTCGATACGTTGCAGATGCATTTAACAGACATATTGGTAATGCATACGTTGAGATTCTTGATGATGAGAAGTTGCATGATAGGAATGTTGTTAAAGTTGTAATGGATAAAGAAGAGAAGGCATTATTCTATTCACGTCTTCCCATACCTTATCCAAAGGGTGACTTTGAACAATACTATCAACAACTAGGACTATACATATTCTCTCGTAAAGCCTTACAAGTGTTTTCAAGATTACCAAGACTTTCCCTAGAGAAATCGGAAGAAGTAGAAATGTTACGTTTCCTTGAAAATGGTTACACTATACACATGACAAAAGTTAAAGATGTAGGTCTATCAGTAGACGTACCTGAAGATATTATAACCGTGGAGAAATACTTAAATGATATACAACATCACTGATGCAGATTATAACATTGATGAATCTGCAGTCGAAAGACTATATGAAGACTTCAAAGAAGTTAGTCAAGTCGCACCACCTAAGATATTAACATTAGGTGAAGCAATGGATATAGGATTAGTTCCTGAAAAGGATGTGAATCCTACAATTGATTATGCAAAGAAACTATTAAAGTATAGTGGTAGAGAACCAGTATCTAAAACAAACTTTGGTGAGAAGATGCGTAACGATAAAGACAATGCAATGTTTCATGCAGTCAAGTGTATGTTTTTAATCCACCAACATAAGACTCATGGTTATTACTCATATCCACAGGCACACTTGCATGACAAATTCGGAGACACTAAGTGGGAAGTGCATCCAGGCCAGTTCCGTGTTAAAGCACTTATTCATAATGGTGCATGGGAACAGAAGTTCATCGTATGGGATAGTAAAGGGTTGTTTGGTGCGCCTGAAATAGGTTTTGAAGAATGGTTTGATATGTTCAAAGGTAATGCAAAACATAAACGTGATTTACATATTGCAAAGTTTAATGATGATAAAAAGAAAATTATAGAGTTTCATGTGGGTGAGGATAGAGACGATATGTATAATCTTTGTAGTAAAGTTCATAGACGTTTTGAAGGTAAACTTCCTTACTTGGTAAAGGGAAATATACAACCACACCTAGAAGAGTTCTTTGGTGATGACCCCACTTCGAAGATACACGTCACGTCAGAAAGGATGATAACTGAACCTGACCTCAAATTATTTTTAGAATTGCATCCACTATGCAGTGAAATTCGAGCTGATAATCTTACAATCTCTGTAAAATAATCATAAATAATAGACAATGGCAGGTCTATACGAACAATATGATAATCTATTACCAGCAGAGATAGAAGAAAAAACTGATGAATCTCTGGCTTGGTTCAGGTCAAATCTAAGACGAATTAGACTAAGAGTTGATGAAGTTGCACGTACTCAGGGTGAGACAGTACAACCATCTGAGATGCGTATGGGTGAAATGTTCATGTACGTATACGATGCGAAGTATAAAGAAACACTTCCTTGGTACGATAAATTTCCTCTCACCATCTTATTAGAAAAGAACCCAAAAGGTTTTCTAGGTTTAAACCTCCATTACATTGCACCTCGTTTTAGAGCAAAGTTTCTAGACAAGTTGTATGAATACGAAACTGACAGAGGGTTAGAAGACGAAAAACGTTTTATGATAACGTATGAACTCTTGCGTTCAGTTACAGATTTAAAGTATGGGATTCCATGTTTGAAAAAATATCTATGGGGTCACATCGACAGTAGGATACAAAGAATCGACCCTGACCATTGGGATGTCGTTTCTATGTTACCACTGCAAAGATTTACAGTTAATGCGAACACAGTATATGCAGATAGTAAGAGGAAATTTTAATGGGACTTTTTAGAGATTCAGGATTAGAAATAGATAAATTTGTTTCAAACTTTGACAATGGTGCGAGACCAAATAGATTCAGTGCAGACTTCTTTGCACCTAGTCTTGGATTAAACTGGGAAGGATTACGATTAGAGTCCTGTTCATTTCCAGGCCGTACAATTGAAACTGCAGATTTTTCTGAATACGGTCAAGTAAGAAAGTTACCTTTCAATGTTAATGATGGTGGTACAGTAGACTTCACATTCTTATGTGACTCATCTTTTGCAGATAGATTCCTAATAGAGGCATGGCAGAATGCAATCTATTCAGGACGTGCAGGAGTTGAAAGAGTTCTAACAGAGGATGGAGAAGACACTGGAACCGAATCAACACCTCTAGGTCAATCTAGAGCAGGTGCGATTGAAGGGGATTCTGCAACACCACACTTTTCATACTACAATGATTACGTGGGTACAGTACAAATTACACAACTTAGAGGAAACGGAAACCCTGCATTACGTGTAGGATTGTTAGAAGCATATCCAGTTTCCTATGCACCAATGGAAGTGAACAGTACATCAAGAGATGATGTTTTAAGATTTACAGTGTCCATTGCGTTCAGAACATTTACCACTGAGTATGTCGCAGACCCAGCTGCTGGCGGACTCATAAATAGAGGTAGAAGAATTTTAGATGTTATATTAGATGGATTGAAAGTCGGTAGTCGTTACAATAGTAATGCAGGTAAATACCACGACAGACTATCTAAACTAGATGAACAACTAAGTAAACTTAGTTCTATATTTTAGAACTTATAATATGGAGTAAATTATGGGATTACCAATCCAAAATACACCAACCTATACGTGTGTTTTACCTCAGAGTGGTCAAGAAGTTAAGTACAGACCATTCTTAGTAAAAGAACAAAAAATATTAGTGTTGGCCAGAGAGAGTGAAGACCAAAAGGCAGTGATGTCGTCTCTTACAGAGTTGATTTCAAATGTTACTTTTGGGGAAGTTGCAGTTAATGAACTTGCAACGATTGACTTGGAATTTTTATTCCTACAAGTTAGGGCAAAGTCCGTAGGTGAAACTGCAGATGTAACCGTATCATGTCAGGAAGAAGGTTGTGCAGGTTCAGGACAAACAACAGTAGACCTCAATGAGGTTGAAGTTAAAGGTTCCGTTCCTGAAGACAACAAGATTATGTTAACCGATGAGTTAGGTGTAATCGTAAGAGTTCCAAACGTCAATGACTTACAGGATGTTGGTGACGTAGACGAAGGCGACTCAGGATTGTTTGTAATGAAAAAATCAATAGAAACAATCTTTGATGCAGAAAACGTTTATGAAGTCAGTGATGTAAGTAAGGAAGACCTAGATGAATTCATCGATAGTCTTACACTTCAACAAGTAGAAAAAGTAGGAAGTTACTTTAATGACCTACCTAGACTTGAGAAGGAAGTAGAGTATCAGTGTAATTTATGTGGAACAAAACAGAGTAGAACTCTAGTAGGACTACAAAGTTTTTTTTAATAGCTCTTTCTCATGAAAGTTTGGGTAACTACTACGAGACCAACTTTCAAATGATGCAACACCATAAGTACAGTCTTACGGAGTTGGACAATATGATGCCATGGGAAAGAGAAGTTTATATAAAACTTCTGATTAACTACCTCGAAGAGGAGAAGATTAAACAGGAGAAACGTAGATAACTTTCGTTATGTGTTACGTGAATTTTTAATAATTTAACGAGGACATAATAATGGCAACAGAAACAATAGACGTTGGAAGAAACGAAGTCGATATTGATTTAGACAAGTACACTAATCTAGTGTTAAAACTAGATGAGGCACAAGACAAAATCAGAGAGATGGAGAGGATGTCTAAAGAATTGAAAATTGCAGCCGCAGGTGCAAAACCAAGAGATAAGTTTTCTTTTGGTGCATTGTTTATGGATGATAATACAATCAATGAGAAATCAATCATTGGATTTGCATCCTTCTTAATGATGCTTGCATTTGGTATTGTGGATTTAGTGACAGGGTTTTGGGGACAAGACATAAATATATCTGACACTATTTACACTTCATTTGTGGTTGTAACCTTAGGTTCATTTGGTATCGCAGAAGCTGGAAAAGCATTCGGTAAACAATAGGATATAAAAAGAAATGGCTGAAGAAATCAGTAGAGAATTACTATTAGACCCCTTTAAAAAACTAGGGGAAAGTGTAAATAAATTTGCTGTATCAGTCGGTTCTGCAACAAGTCCTGTATTTGCAGCTAAACAAAGACTTAATTCATTTAATGAACAACTTGCAGAAGCAAGAAGTAACTTCGAGCAAGAAACATTAGACCGTGCAAATGCACATAATCAACTCATGCAAACTCTCGCAGAGGGTTCCCAAGCACGTGCAGATGCAGAAGCAGAGTATCAACAAGTCTCAAAAGATGCAAGAGAAAAACAAAAAGAAGCAGTTGATTATCTAGAAGATATAATCAAAACTGAAAAACAAACCCTAGATGTCGCACAAAAACAAACTAAACAACAGTTTGGTGTTGCAAGAGGGTTTGACCGTGTAACTGATGGTATTGGTTCACTTACTGATGGTATCAAAGGATTATCATTTGGTCTTATAGACTTAACTGGTCAGACTGGTAAACTAGGAGAGTTCTTTAAGGGTGTTCAAAATACCATAACTGGTGTTATATCAATTGGTGCTGGTATCGCAGAAATATTAGGTGGTGTTATTCTCTTCAGTGGTATAATGAAGAAAGAGAACACGGCCCTTAAAGACGTGTTTGGTTCAATCGGTGGTACATTCAAAGAAGCATTCTCAGGGGTTGGTGGGTTCTTTACTAAATTTACGGATAGAGGACAAGGTTTTCTTGATGGAATATTTGGTAAGAAGTTCATTGACAAAGCAGGTAGGGCTCAAGAAAAAGGTAAAGGTTTTACAAAGGGCGATAAGAAAGGCATCGAACAAGGTGCAAATATATTTGAATTCTTTCAAAACCCAATGGAAGGATTTAAGAAATCTTTCCTAGGTATATTCGGTAAAACAGGAATCTTTGCTGCTGTATTTGGAACACTAAAGAAAGCAGGTGCCGCATTCCTAGTAGGTGCAAAACGATTACTTACAGCTGCACTTACATTCGCAGCTACGACACTCATTACACTTGGTGGTATGTTACTTGCAGCCGCACCATTCATTCTAATCGGTATCGCAGCCGCAGCTCTTGCTGTACTTGCATATCAAGTATTAAAGAAATTTGATGAACAGTTCCCTTGGTTCTTTGATTCACTCGCATGGTTCTTTGGTAAGATATACGACTTCGGTAAACTAGTCGTAGGTAGTATATTCGATGGAATCAGTGCAGCCTTTGATTCAATAATTGAACTCTTTAAGTTCGATGCAGACACTAATCTATTCAAACGATTGATAGACATTGTGATGTTCCCTCTCAATGCAGCCATAAACTTTGTATTGGGAATCTTCGGATGGGATGACCCTGATGAACCATTTACATTGACTAGTTTCTTATGGAACATTGTAACAAGTGCATGGAATTGGATTAAAGGTATCTTTGGATTCGGTGAAGATGAGATGGGTGAAAGACAAGGTTTCATTGCATGGTTAGGTGGTATCGCTGGACGTGCATGGGATTGGGTCAAGAGTAAGTTTGGATTTGACTCTGAAAAGATGAGGGCAAATGCTGAGAGAATGAACGAAATGGTTCAGGGTGCATGGAACAAAGTTCAGGAATGGTGGAAGAGTGCAACTGATAAACTCAAGAATGCATGGAATGATGCAAAGGACTGGGTAGGTGATAAATGGAATTCTGCAGTAGATTTCGTTACAGGTAAAGAAGATGGTGGTCAAGTTTCAGGTGGTCAAACTTACATGGTTGGTGAGGCAGGCCCTGAGTTATTTACACCTAATGCAAATGGTAAAATCATACCAAACGATTCACTAGGATTTACTTCTGCAAGTGTCATCAAAGATATGTTCGACCAAGTTATGGGTGGTAAAAAAGAAGGTGGTTCAGGTGGAATCGTTCAGACTGTTATGAGTTCTGATAGTACTATGACCACAAACAACTCTTACAGTGTATCAAGTAAAACAACTAGGAATAATGAGGCATCTTTTGGTAGGACTGCAGTACCACAAACTGCATTAGGAACTGCTCTCTAACCGTCCCAATTCAAATCAGTTAATTTCTTCTGAGTGACTTTAAAGTCCTTTCTATCGTATTTGGTTTTATCTTTATGGACTAGAGTCTTTCCATGCTCAGGTGTTTCTTTTCGAACTTTAACGTCAATCTTTTTACCAAAGATTTTATCAAAGTTTTCTCTATAAGCTTCTTCGTTGGAATTCCGTCTCTTAGAACCCTTGCCTCCGTGCCAGTTAGACATGATTATCTCCTACGATATCCTTTAACTGATTCTCTTTTTAAGGCTAACTTCTTACGTCTCTTGATTTGTTGGTTTCTTTCGTTACGTTTAGATGCAGGTTTTTCAAAGTATTCACGTTGACGAACTTCTTGTACAATACCTGCTCGGTCACATGCCTTTTTGAATCTACGTAGCATCCTATCGAATGGTTCGACATTCTTGGACTTAGGATGTTGTCTTGGTTTTACACTTGGCATATTTCTATTATACTATTAAGTTCTCTGTTTTGTCAATGTGATTTTATAAATCAAAGTGTGCATTCGCCCCTCGCCTTACAGCAACCCGCTATACACCGATGAATCCGCTGTTACACCATTCACCTTTCCCTTACTGAGTACCCCCATTTTATCCACGGTCTCAGTGAGTATGGAAGACTTATCACGGACACTCATAATCATATCTTCCATCCCCAAAGTTAAGACTTACGATTCAGTCGCAAGTCTTTTGAAGTAATCCATCGCATCGTCTCCTTCTGAATCACCTACTGAGGAAGATTCTGCTGATGAGATTACAGGTTCATCTGCAACAGACTCAGTGTTAACATTAGACCAAGGCACTTCGTCTAGGTCTTCTGCGACTGATTCTGCAGTAGAATTACTTACACCACCTGAGAGACCTAACACTCTGTCAAGTTTCTCTTTGAGTTCTTCATAAGATTTGAACTCGTTAGGTGCAATGATTTCTGATAATGAATTGACTGAAGTATATATGTCATTCAGTTGATTTTCATCATCAAATAACGGTGCAGGTGTATCAAACTCTGACTTGTCGTAGTTCCAATAACCATCGACCTTTCTGATTTTGATTTTAAAGTTTGCACCTTCTCCTCTCAAGTCAAAAGGATTGATAGCAGCCTCGTCCTCAAATGCAGGACTGATTGCCTCTTTCAACTGTTCAAAGATTTTTTTACCATAACGATAAAGGAAGACTTTACCTTCGTTGTCAGGATTCTTAGGGTCTGAAACAACATAGATGTTAGACACATAGTGTAAACGTCTTTTCTGTTTACGTGCCTGTTCTTTGTTTGCTTCGATTCCAGTGTTCCACAACTGAGTGTTGTATTCACTGACAGGGTCTTGTTTACCGATAGTCGTTAAAGACTTTTCGATATACCATCCACCTGGCCCTTGGAAACCATGATCCCAATAGGAACACCAAGGCATTTCTTCCCCTTCAGGGGTAGGTAAGAAACGAACAACAGCATATCCGTTACCTGACTTATCTAGTTCAGGTTTCCAAAATCTGTCATCGTTATAGGATTTTTTTTCTCCTCCTGATTGGGGAGATGCAGACTCCATAGCCTGTCTGAGTTTATCTAAAGATGTTGACATTGTATTCTCCTTATATTAAACATTGTATTACATCGTATCTAAAACGTCTGAGAGAAAACCTTCTCCCAAACACCATTCGTTACTATTTTCATAGTAATCTAGCTTATTATACTCTACCAGTTCTAACTTGTCTAGGGAGTTTTTAAAATAAACCTTAGATTCGTTATACTCTTTTAAGAGTGCAATAAACTGAGAACGTTGTGCATCAAACACTCTATCCTCTAGTGTATATTTAGTCTGATAATAATCTCGACCTTCATACACATTCGATACATCACCATACTGTAATGCATCAAAACCTAGTAGTGTAATTTCCTTTACACCTTGTTCCATTGCGTAACCCATTGCAGACATTCCTGTAAATAGGTTCTTGAGCTTTGGAATATTATATATAACTATGTTATCTTTATGAGAACTGCTATAGCCCAATAGTTCAGTATTGAATTCGTTCCCCATCACCACAAACCAATCATGTAAATTCGTGTCGACAAAATCTCGCAGGGTTCCTTGTCCAAAACTCAATCCTATCTTTACATTCTCATAGTATTCAATCTCCATGGGTTCCCACCCACCGACTGCAACCTTATGTTCATGATGATAGTTTCTACCAAAGATATCTACTTGTTGAGGGATATCCATACAGAATAACATATCAGGGATTGCATCAGTAAAGATTTGATTACACCCCCACCAGTTTTCTAATTCGTTTAAATCGTATTTTAACCTACTAGGGCCGTTACCTACTATTGTGAGCATAGTTCAATTAGTTTCCTCTTGTACTTGTCATGGTCAAATTGTACGAATGACTTGTACTTGTTTATCCTAATAGAGATTTCAGGATACACTATCTTTTCCGATATCAGTTTATCCCAATCCTTTGTGAATCCAATAATCTCATCCATAATACAGATTGTTTCTATACTTATCTGTTTACTCATGTATGCTTTTAGTAGACGTGGATGTTGACCTTTATTCACTTTCAATAGTGTATCAATCTTATACTTTCTTAGTTGGTCAGACACTTCCGTTTCGAACAGATAAGATAGTTTTTGATTTCTTTTCTTCCAGTCTTTGTACACTCTATCTGCATCTTCATTGAGTAGGTCACCTGCCCACTGGTCTCTTACAGATAGATTTGCAATGTAGAAATCTTGTAAATTGTCTTTATACTCCTTGTAGAGTTTTCCAAAATGATATTTGTCTTTACGTTTGAGAAATGATTTGATGTCGGCTTTTACTTTACCGTTATACTTAATAAAGTTGTAGTCCTTGGAAGTGAAGTGTAACTTAATCCCAAGGTACAACGTATATGCATCATATCCTTCTCGACTTGTCATTACGTGACTATTTTAGAGTCAGGTTTAACAATGTTACTAGTCGATTGTGCATGTGCATCTGACACTTTGTCATTTGATTTCGCAATGAAAACATATGAACCAAACGTCATTGACTTAGGTGATTCTTCACCTGTTACTGCGACACCACGTGCAAATCCCATACCACCATCTTGTGCTTGGACGACCATACGTGGGTCTTTAAGTGTAAGAGGTTCAAGTGTCTCAAGAATACCAACGTACTCTCCACTTGTTGCGACTACACTTACTACATCACCTTTTTCCATAATATACTCCTATGATGAAAAGAACGAAGTAATGGTACCCTTAGGTGCATTACCTCTATTAATTAATTTTAATCCTTGTGCTTCTGCCTCTAGTTTCTCTCTGAGAGGGTCAGACAATAATCTTTTAGTACTTTCAGGTTCGATGTTATTCAGTTCACATACCTTAACAATCGCATCCATAACACCAGCCTTACCACCACGTAAAAGTTTTTCTACTTGTTCAGTAAACTCTTTCTTACTAATCATCTATACTCCATAAAGATTTTCATATTGTTTACGGAGTTGAAATACTTCATCCACATAATCAATAGGGTTACAAAAAAACATTTGGAAATTACCATCAGGTAATGTCACCAATGCCATACATTCTTCGATAGGGGTTCCTGTAAGTTCCTCTACCATTAAAGAGTATGCAGTCATTTGGACATACCAAGGTTTCGCATATTCTTCTTTCTTAAACTTTTCTGAAGTCTTGAAGTCAATTACACTTAGTGTTCCTTCGAACATACCAATGCAATCAACTCTACCAGCCATCTTTAACATCTTGGAATAGAGAGGTGCCTCTAATGCAATAGGGACAATCTCATCCAGTACTGGTTTTATACCTTTGAACATTGCCTCTTCTAAGACATTCTCAAACTCAATGTATTCTTTTTCTTTTCTTAGATAGTCTTCGATGTGTTGGTGAACACGTGTTCCACGTGAAGATGCTTTCTTCGATACACGATTCGCCTCTTCTTCTCCTACTCGTTCTCTCCAAAGTTTGATTTGGTCTTTAGTTAAAAGACTGGTTACAGTAGTAACACTTGGATACTTGTTACCCTCAGTGTCAACATAAAATCTTTTACCATCTACTTGTTCAGTTTGCAGGTCAAGTCTTTCTAAATCTGTAATGTCCAGTGTGAGGTTTCTAATTTCCATAATTTATTATACTACTTTCTTGACTGTAAGTCTACATGCTTTTTAACAGTCGCAAGTGTCTTTTCTCTTTTGATGTCTTTCGTTCCATGTTCTGCATGAACGTTAGAGCCAGGATGTGCATCACCCACTTTGGATAACACTTCTTTGAACCCATCATCAACTTTAAAGTTAGTTGCAACACCACCCACAATATTTGCAGATGTTACTTGTTGTTTAAGATGGGGATTGGTTTCTTTGAATTCGTCTAATACTTTGTAAGACATTACATGTTCTTCTATCTCACCAGTATCATTATTTAAAAACACATATGTTGGCATATCACATACTCATAAATTGGGGGACTTCTCTCTTAGTCCATTTTGCAAAGTCTTTCTTGTAGACTGCATAGTATTTATGGTATGCAGAAAGAGAATCATTTTCCACTTTCACATCATCAGGCATACACTGAGGTGGTTCTTTCCATTCACCTAGTGTAATGTTATCAGGTGGATAGTAAAGAATCTCTCTGAGTTTAGAATCAGTCAGATGTGTTTTACCATATCTGTAAGTGTACTCGTTACACAATGAAACAAACATATGATATGCATACATGTATTGTTGTCTGTTTTCACGTACCCATTTAGTAGATGGGTGATTGATATGAGAAGCCTTGTATAAGATATCTTCTCTGTCAGGGTCAAGTCTCCATCTTTGTATCCTGCGACCACCTAGGGTCTGAGATACATATGGGTCACCATCCAACATTCTATGTGCAGTACTCAACATCTGAGCATATTCGATAATCATTTTGACCACGTGTTTGTCACAATGAAGTGTTGCAGACACTTGTGGTTCTTCGTGTAAGTAAAATAGATTCATAGTTCTTTTATTTGTTTTAAGTAGTTCTCGACATTGTCCCAAGACAAGTGTCCAATAACGTCTTCTGTTATACCACTAGTATAACACAATTCTTCGTCTTTGAGAACCGCTAATTCCCATAAACCTTTCTTACTTCCATAAGAAAAGTCATGTTGAACTACACTTGCACCGTATCCGTTGGGGAATGCATATAGATGCTGTGTTCCACCAAATACGTATTTTGTATCTTGTAAAAAATTTCTCATTTGTAAAATAGATGATTGTCAATTGTTACTGTACGATTCAGACTAGATGCCCAGTAAGGTAATACACTGTCTGCATGATAATGGGTTGCACCTTCTGTTACATCAGACCACTCACCTTCTATGACTCGTCTTGCAATTAACATTGATTCAATCCATGTTTTACTATCGACTGGTTCGTCTGACTTACCATCACAGAACCAACTGAACTGACATTTGTTTCTGACTGGTACCTCTTCACCTTTCCAGTTGATTCTCCATCTAGATTGGTAAACGACATCGCAGATAGTGTCAGGATAAAGGCTCGAGTCTACACGATTTAACACTACATGTGACACTGCAACCTTACCAACCAATGGTTGATTGCCTGCCTCAAAGTAGATGTTCTTCGCAAGACAAAATGCCTCACCATTAGCATCATATGCTTCTGCCTTCATAGAAGTCATCATTAAAAGCATACCCACTATAAAACCAAAGGTCGAACCGAATATAAATCCAGCAAGACCTTTTAATGTTCCGAAGTCTCTCATGTGTTATCTCCATCCCTGTATTTTACATCGCTCTTGTCGAACGGCCTAAAGATACCACCTTTTTCCCAAGGAAGTGGAATATATTTATTCTTTCGATTCTCTTCTCCTACATGAAACGACATGTATGCGAACCAACCTGCACCAATAATAAACACACTTCCTAGGACGTAGTTAATGATGTCCATCAGTATCCACTGGTTGTATGTGCATATTCATCTGCACAATCCACTTCACCACAAACACAAACACCCTCAGGTAGTTCATCTTCAGGACTTGGTGCAAAGTCACTAATGTGGTGTTCCACTCCATGGTCATCTACAAACGTTGTGATGACTTTATCATTATCAATAGTCATAATCATTCTCCTCTTGGTCATAAGCAAACCAAGTCATTAATCCTAACCCTACTATTATAACACTAATACTGTCTAATGGGAAGAGGGTTTCCATATTCTGTTCCATCCCACCGACTCCACCAAGTACTAGTATCAATCCAATAATTAATCTCATATTATCCCCATAATAATTAATGCAAGAATAATGAATTCATCTACAATCATTATTCCTACAAAGATTTTAAACAGTAACCATTTCATGCTACTGCCTCTTCAAGTTCCCACTCAAGGTCATCAATCTCGATACCTTTATCTCTGACTGCATCCTCAAATGGTTCTACTAAATCGTACATTGCAGATTCAAGTGCATTGATTTTTTCTCTGACTTCTTTGATTTTCCATTCAAGGTCAGATGAATCAGATACGTCCATACCCAACTCTTCTGCAACATTTGTAACCTTGTTGTAGATAGAGAAGAAGTCAATGTACTTAACATCTTTAGTAATGTAATTCACTTTGCGAACTGCAGCTTCCAAGTCGTACTTTTCGTCATACAGTTTATCTAATTTTGCATTTGCCATAATCTACTCCTAATTTAATAATTCTTTTAATTTGGGGTCGTTACCTTCGAACCACCCTTGTTTAACTTTGTACTGACATTCATAGTCAGTTCTTTCACCATCATCTAATGGTGTCCACTGTTCACTCTTTGCGAGGATTTCTTTCCTCATGTAACCATACTCATCGTTGGTAACGAACTTAAGACACGTCCACTTACCATCGATGTATTGAAACTCAATGGGATTCTCCCACTCACGACAAACTGTCTTGTCGTCTTCAACGATTTCCCAATCAAGGATGTACTCCTTGGATGCCTCATTAGAATACTCAATGAGTTTTGTGAGAGTAGGAATACCCTCTTGGGCAATCTTGTTAATAGAGGATGAAGACAAGTTATTCACCACATAAGTGTCACCACCTTTGAACTTCCAGTACTGAGGACACTCACCCTTACCATCCCAGTCGTGGAAACCGTAGTTCTCTTTATATTGTGTTTGAATAACAAGTTTCATAATATCTCCTAGATTAAATAGTCAGGGCCGTACTTTCTCATACCCTTGATTTCGTATCCTTCGAACAGGTCACCTCTTCCTGCATTCAGAGTCGGAGTCGCCCAACCTGCAGCCTTGAGAACAGTTCCCATTTCGAACTTTGGATTTGATTTGTTGATAAATCCCCAAACAGTTAACTGGTTACCAGTGTTGGTAATCACCTTAACATACTTACGTGCAACCTCAAAATAGGTATGATACTCAGTAAGTGTAGGGTATTCCTTGATATGCAGTTCATTGATATCATCGCACAACTTCTGCACAAGGGGTAAAAGATTGTCTAAGTTACGTTCCATATTGTCTCCTTTTTTCATCATGTGTATAGTATACTAAAAAATGAGGAGCATTGTCAAGCATTTTAGGAACTTTTTTTGGTGCCTGAGGCGAGAATCGAACTCGCATGACTGTAAAGTCGAGGGATTTTAAGTCCCTTGTGTATACCTATTTCCACCACTCAGGCAACGTATGACGTATCAAGTCATAGGTGAGGTAGAAGACCATCCCCAATAAGTACAGGACAGTCCCTACAGTGACGAATAACCACCCATAAATTAAGATTAAAAGAATAGTTTCAAATACTGCATCTATCATGTGGTTCTCCATTTGGCACCCTCGGCAGGAATCGAACCTGCAACCTACGGTTTAGAAGACCGTTGTTCTATCCTGTTGAACTACGAGGGCGTTATACTGCGATTTGTTCTAACACAACTTTCTTCTCAAGTTCTGTTAGGTCGTGAATAGATTTGAATCGAGTCCAAGTCGTTCCGTATGTAACTAACTTGTTCCCTGCAGTCACAGCTGCATTCCATTTTGCATCTAGTTCATTTTGTTTATCTAATGATTGTTTAGAATTTGATGCATATATCTTATTCTCTTCGCAATCCCTAATCAATCGCTGACCAAGTTTTACGTAATATTCTTCTGCGTTTTGCATAATATATCTCCTTAATGGATACTATAGTATCAAAAAGTGGCACCCATTGTAAAGGGTTTTTATAGATTTTTTTGAATTAGATTTAATTCTTCGATTTTCTTGTTGATGATTTCTACTCTGTTAGGCCAGTAGATGTAATCTTTATCAGAATCCTTTGCAAGATTTTCAAGGAGTGGTCTGATAAAGTCGTCTAAGTTTTGGATTACTTCAGTTGCACTAGTAGTCTTCTCGACAATCTTAGTGTCGATAGTTGCAAGTTCATCACCATCTAATGCAGTGAAACCAAAGTCGTTATATTCAATACTCATATTAGTATTTAGTAAACCTCTCCATATCTCTCAGGGTTTCTTTATCACTTTGCACATCTACATAGTTTGCATGTGCTTGAAGTGTAATATCTGACACTTCATATTCAGGATATGCAGTAATAAGTTTATGTATCAATCCTGCGACATCCTGATGTTTCACACTTGGTAACTCATGTTCAAGTAATCCCAAGTTAATGGTTGTCATCTTATATCGTTTCTTAGAATTGAATTGTAGATTATCTGCGAGGTGATTGAGTTGTGCTTTCTCAGCTGCATACTCATATCCTTTAGATATGTTAGGACGAGCTGCACGTGATGAAATGTTGATTATGTATTTGGTCTTTTCAGTTTCCCATGCACGATGTGTAATTCCCAATATCTTTGTTTGGTCTTGATGTGCAAGATTGATAAGAACATCGCAAGGTCTATGACCTCTGTATATCCAGCAGTTCTCTTTGTTTGCAGTTATGTCCTCACAACGAATAGGTGACACTTCAATAGTCTGTCCTCTAAAAGGTGTTGACTCTAGTGTATCCTTAATTACTTTTGCAAGTCCACTCGTTCCTGTTATCGCTACTCTCATATATAATCTCTCGCAAATATCCAAATTCCTAACCCACATACTATAGGGAACATCATACCAATGATTATTGCTTCTAACAATGAATCAGGTTTCACTCCACAATAGTTACGCAGGAAGTAGGGTATCCATTCGTCTGGCAACATCTAAGTACTCCGTCAATTTTTTGACTCCAGTATCATACTTTTTTAATGATGTTTTTAAAGTGTCCAAACAAATATGTTCAGTTACCCTTATATCATATTTAGTTGGTTTCTCGAATATGATATCCGTATCCTCAAACCTACTCTTATCGATTGTATCCATCCATACAATGAAGTCTGCATCAACGATGTTTCTAGTTTGTTCTAGTGGACATACAAAGTCTAGTATACCAAAATCAAACTGAGACATTCGATGTGCTTGCATTAATCTACCTTCCTTAGAGAAATCCCAATCGTTATAAAACTCTCTAAGTGTATCTGCATTTACGTGAGGTATTAAAAACCTCTCTGCAAGTATTCTTGCAAGTGTGGTCTTACCTGAGCCAGGTAATCCCATAATTAATAATTTCATAAATTCAAATGTTTGTTCACTTTATCGAATGATGGTTTACCAAATAAACTACCATCGACACTACACTTATTGCAAGGGGATTGTGAACGGTCTCCCTTTGCAAGTCTCCTACGAATCTTATTCATAGGTTTACTAAACCATACGTCATACAATGATTGTTGTAATAAGTTTCCAACAACATGTTCTCTGCCCCAGTCGTTGGAACAGAATAGAACATCACCATTCCAATCAACAAACATTTTATAAAAAGGATAGTGACACGGTTTACCTTGTAATTTTTTAATATCAGTTTCTTCAACTCCGACCCAGTCAATTACTCCACTCCTATTGTTAAGTATTAAGCCATGTTTTTCAAAGTCACCCCAATGCATTCTATACCTGTAACGGTCTTGATGTATTCTTGCTTCTTCCATAATGAAATCGAAGTGTTCCATCTGTTCAGGCCCATCATATAAATTGATGTATAGTAAATCTAATCCTGCCCTGAATAATTTTTGTACGTAAGGCTTGTCTAACTTATCACCGTTAGTGTTACACTCTAGTGTCGCTTGAGGTAATTCAAAACGAAAGATGTTTATGATTTCAGGGAAGTCAGGGTTAAGTAAGTTCTCTCCAAATCCACTAAAGGAAATCTTACCTCTATAGGAATGTGCAGCTAATTCGTCTGCAATGGTTTGAGCACCCTTAGGTGTAAGGTGGAGATTCCTGTTGGGAAATATTGCTGGGTCATGTCTCGGACAAAACACGCATGTACGATTACACAACTCAGTAGTATTGACTTCAATTGTAAGTATTGATGTGAGTGGGTCATCTGATGCTCCTATTAATCTCCAGTGTTTCTTTTCTTGTTCTCTTCGATGTTCAAGGAAGTCATATTGGTCAACTGCAACTGTTTCAATTATCTCTGCTTCTGACATCTAATATACCTCTCTCTGTCTTCAGTTTCTTTTACTATACTTAAAGTTATTTTATCGTTAATGTTGAAACCTTCTACAAAGTGTCTAGGTATTGCGAACCACTGAAGGTCATCATACTCGTTTAAGGTTTGGGTGTTAACTGGTTTATTGGGACTCCAAAGTTTTGGAGATAAAAGAATGTGGTCACCTAGTGGTTGTTCTAACACTGAGAACACTAAGTCTTCATGGTCACGATAACAACGAATGTGAGGAGTATCAAACTGACACCCCAACCACATAGAATAATCTTTAGGGAAATCTATACGAACTAAATCTTCTATAAGTTCTTCAGTGATTCCTGAATCAGGATTTATGTTCTTTAGAATTATTTCCTGAACTGTCGTGTGACTAGAAGTAGCCACCGTCCCTCGTATTGTCATCGTCACCCTCATCATCTGTTGATGCAGACACAAACCCTTCGTCTTCAGTTAACTCTCTGATGTATTCTTCAGACTGTTCTACAAATGAATCAATCATTTTAGTTTTAGTTTGTGTTTGGTTAATATCAAAACCTAACTTATCACCTTCGACTTTGATTTGTGACTTGGTTAGACTTTCTAAATCTGAACGACTAGGGATAACAATTTCTACAGTTTCTTCTTCAGGTTCTTCATACTTCTCTGCGAGTTTCTCTAAGAGTTCTTCTTCTGTCTCTGCAGTTGTTGAAACTTTTAAAGAGTCACCATCACTTAGAACTTCTCTGAGGTGAGGTGCATTTCCAGCTGACACTACAGGTTTAGTGAACGATGGTTCTGTCTCTGTATCTTCTTCTGCAATCTTAAGTTCTTCAACTTTCTCTACTACAGGTGAACCATTTGCATCATACCCTTCAATGTATTCTTCTGCTTCAGGAAGGTCTTCAAAAGGTTTGTCGAAGTCTAGTTCTAATTGGTCAAGGTCAGGAAGTGTATCTTCATACTCATCTAAATCATCTTGAGAAATACCTGCAAGGTTCCTCGCAGCTGCATCCCACTCTTCAGGGGTTGCATCATCAATAGACCTTCTCTCTTCATGTTCTTCATCAGTTTTTAAATGATGGTAAAGACCTGTTGGTCTTTGATTAGATTCTTTTACTTCTTCTGCGAAGTCTTTGAATGCCTTTTTAGTTTCTTCTACTTTCTCTACTAACTCTTCATCTGTAGAGAATGGAACTGTAGTTTCTGATTGTGGAATAGTTGCACCATCTTCTGCGACACTATCAGGTCTCGATGCACGAACCATGTCCCATGCCTTAGACTTTGGTTTCTTAGGTTTAGGTTCAGGGTCTTCAGTTAGAGTAGGTGGTGTCCACTTCTCCCATGACTCCATAGGGTCAGGTGGTGTCAACTTATCAATGTTCTGAGTAATGATATGTTCAGGTGGTTGTCTATAATCAGTGTCATCAATATTTTCTACTGCAGACTTAGACTCAGACAACAATGCCTCTAAACGTGCAAGTCTATCTTCCAAAGATTTTCTAAGTTGTCTCTCTTGAACTAACTTCTCTTCTTCTCTCTTTCTACGTTCTTCTAACTCTTCAGTCTTTGCGATTGCCTCTTCTTGGACAATTTCATTTAACCTTCTTGTTGCAGTTTCAACTGCCAAGTTATACTCTGCAAGACCTTGAGTAACATCATCACGAACTGCAACAATAGCCTCTAGTTCATTTAATTGTACTAGACCATTCTTCAGATGTGATTCCAATAGTGCATTGACTATTTGTGCAACGTTGGGTTTAACACCTACACGATAATTGTTGATACGGTTTTGAACCAGTTCCTTTTCGGTAGGTTCAGGTGGAGTTTGACTAAACTCCGAAGGGATGTTAGTTTCTTCTGTCATAATATAATCCTATAAAAAATCCATGGAGTCCTACTCGACTAGAAAGGTTTACTTATCGGAAAGTTTAGTTTACCTTTCCTCTCTACTTACAAATATGTATAGTCTCTGAGGACACTAATATTTAGTTAAAGTTGACATCCGTAAACACACTCTGAACAAACTTTTTATTCAGATTATTAAACGGATTTACTTTATCTTTAACTAGGTCAATCAGTTCAGCTTCCTCTTTAGGAATGCCTTCTAACAACTGAATCCACATAGTTTCTCTACGAACTTGTGGTACCTGTTCTGTTACAAAATACTTGAACTTGTTCCACTCATGTCTTAATGAGGTTTCAGTCAAGTCACCTGCAGGTGCAGAATTTGGATTGTACGGTGTCTTACCTTCAGGTAATGTTGTTTTGATATTGTCATCAAACAACCACTGTAGTGTTCTCTTCACTCCTGCGTTTCTATCTGCAAACACCTTAAGACCTGTGGCTGCATGTTCTTCATTCTCTCCTAACACTAGGTCAGTCTGACAAAGAATCTCATACACGTTTGCATCATTCGTTAAACGAACTCTTTCTTTTACGAGTTCAAGTTTAGGTTTATTGGGAGCACCCTTAGGTCTTCCTCTCCCTCTTTTCTTTTCTGTCATAAGTTAAAATCCTCTATGTTATCTAACAGGTCATTCAATCTATGTTTCCTTAAGTAGTCAAACACTAGACCACTTGGAACTTCTAGATGAGTAAACTCTGTTAAGATATTACTTTCAATATCACTTGGAATCTTATCTAGGTCAATTAGAGTTTCATTCCTCAGATAGTTACGATAGTATTTATCGTCATTTTCAATCGTGATTCTCATGTACTTATCCACGACTGGTTTTCTTAATGGTGTTTGTCTGATACCTTCATCCAAACAATTATCATTGGATAGAATGTTTGGAATACCATCTGACTTGTCACCACGTAAGATATGTTCTTTTAGAAATAGTTCAGGTTCTTCACACTTAATCATTTTATTGAGATTAGGTGACCACTGTTGCACACCTCTGTATTTGTGTAACTGTTGGAAATCTTTGTCTCCACTTACAATTAAAATATCCTGATTAGAACTGTAGTGTTTTGTTAACACTGCAATGATATCATCTGCCTCGCAGTTCTCAACATACATGTACTTGTACGGAAAGTTCTCTTTGATTTCCATCTTGACTTTATGAAGTGTATCGAATATGAACTTCCAATCCATATCAGATGCATCACGAGCCTTCTTACGATTTGCTTTATACTGGGGGAAGTAATCTCTTCTCCAAGGATTAGCTGCATCGGTGCAAAGAACTATTTGACCGTAATCACCACTGTATCTTTTTTGGTAATTACGTACTGAGTTTAAAATCATATGTCGAAGTAAATCTTCTGATACTTCTCCGTCATTGATTTTGAGTTGTGCCATCAGACCTGCAATAATGGTCTGAGTAAAGTCTATTAAAATCATCTTATCACTTTTATCAATAATGTATTTTTAGTAATTAAATCGTTTCCATCTTTTAATTTAGAACGAGGTATCTCGTCCATAAATCTTTGTGCAATTATATTACCACCTGTAGCTAGTCTATCAAGAAGTTTCGAATCTGTCAAGGTCTTTTCTTTACATGAATCATATCCAATGATACGTGAACCTTTTACACTTAAGTGTCCATCGAACTGAGTAAGTTTCTTACTAGACACGTTGTAGGTGAACAAACTTCTTGCACGAATAATCTCTTCAGGGTTTATTGATTTAAAGTGTTCATGCGATTCTAGGAATGGAAGTTTCTTGACAAGTTGTTTAGGTGTCTTGATTCGTACTTTACGAACAGGTTTATATTCCTCGCAATACTTATCTACGTCTGCTTGTATTCCTTCGATTGTTTTTATTATACGTTTCTTTTGTGCAGTGGTTAGAAATGAATAGGCCTCATCTAACTGTTCACATCCTTCTTCGTTCTTAAGTTCATAGATGTAATGGTCGAAGTGTCCTTTCATGTAATCCACAACACGTGATGAATAGTTTAGTTGTTTGAGATATTTGTACATGGAGAAAGAAGTCTTCTTCTTATCCATGAGAACATCGATTTGATGCTCAACATCCCCTAGTGCTTCTAGGGCTTTGTTTTGCATTCTTTGTTTAATAATGCTCATATGGATTTTCGAATGTCATTTCATCAAGTAACTTAATGTTACCTGCCACACTAATTCTCTCCACACCTTCCTGATAAAATTGATGAACACTATGTTGCAACCATGAAGGGAACATGATAATGTCACCCACGACTGGATAGTGTTGGAATTGTGTAAAGTTCTGCCATATGTTTTCACCGTATCTTAATTCAAGAGAACCAGCAAGTTGTTGACCTTTCTGTTGGTCATAGTGATTGTTGACTGCATCTTCATAAGATAAATCATTTTGTGTATATAATACAAACGACCACATACCATCATGCATGTGGGGTGGATTGTATTCTCTCGCTTTTTGAATGTTGACCCATAGTGCATCAACACCTAGATGTTGGACATCGATTGAGTCTGCAGGATAACCTGTCTGTCCTTCGATTCCATTTAACATTTGATGAACGTGAAGCATGATGTGTTCAAAGACACTATCACTCACTAAGTCAGTAATGTTATATTGTTCCATGATTCGACCTGCAAGAAGATGACCCATGTCTGCCTCTTGGTCACCTCGCACTTGGTCAATTCGTGTTTGTATTTCGTGGAGGATATCTGTTCTGATTGCACCATGATAAATGCATGGCCCGAATGGACTGATGACAACACCCTCATCCCTTATAGGGACTCCTATTGTTCTACTTTCTGTATCGATTTTATATTCAGGGTCTTTCCTGTCTGCAAAAATCTTAATACCTTTTTTCTCTTCAGTCATTTAATCTTTCCTCTTGGTCTAAGAGTGCAATCCACAATATCAGTAGTGTAAGACCATACACATTGTTTAAGGATTGTATGTACGTACTGATATCGAATCCAAATAATACGGATGATATAATTATCAATCCAAATATTCCTGTTATTGTTTTAATCATTCTTATGTAACTCCACAAAATATTCTGCATCAACTAACACCAAAGGTTTTGTTCTGTTGCGTTTGATTACAACCAATGGTTCGTATCCTTTGCAGTTCTCAGTTGCCTGTTCGTATGCCTTCCATACGTTTACTGCTTCCTGATTCTTACATTCTACACTATAGGGAAAGATTTGTCTAGTCTGTTTTCCCATGATGATGTCTTCACCTTGAGAACCCATCGGTCTAGATTCAATATCCTCTTCGTCTGCACCTAGTGTCTCGACTAGAAGATTCGCAAACCACTGTTGCAATTTACGTCCCTTAGCTTTTGCAGAACTTGTTTTCATTTTCCTGCAAGTTTATTTTCATAATCATTAGGGTCATCTGACTTCAATCGTAAACATTCAAAGGGAATATATATGTCTCCCTCTTCTTCAGGAATGTATAAATGATTAATCATTGAACGATTGCAAGTGTCAATCGCATCGTAGACACTCTCTACTAGCGAGTCACCACCTAGGTTAAATGACGTATTGAAAATGATAGGAGTCCCAGTTCTCTCTCCAAACTTCTTAATTAAATTATAGTAAACTGGATTCTGTTCTTCTGTTACAGTTTGAATTCTACAAGTACCATCTGCATGAACCAATGAAGGAATCTCTTTGTATGCCTTGTCTCTTGATTGAATCGCAAACGACATGTAAGGTGAACCGTGTTTCTTTAACTGTCGCATGTCAAAGTATTCATCTGCATGTTCGAATAAAACAGTACATGCAAAAGGTCTATAGTCTTCTCTTTGTTTTACAGTGTTAACAATTTGTTTTGCTTCAGGGTGACGTGGGTCGAACATAATAGAACGATTACCTAATGCACGTGGGCCCCATTCTGAATGACCTTGATAGATTGCGACAATCTGTTGTTCGTCAATCAACATGTCCAAACATTCATCCATGTCTCTAGTGACGTTTGTTAAAATATAATCACTCACTTCTTTCCTCCACACCATCTTCACTCCTACTTAATTCTCTATGTAACCATAACCCTGCACCCACAGCCGTACCACCATCATGTGCAACAGGGTCGACAAAGAATTCAACCTCAGGGAACTCCAACATGTACTTATAATTGTTAGTGCAGTTCAACGAGAAGCCGCCTGAGAGGACGACATTCTTAATATCAGGGTTGAGGTCTAGTGCATGACGAATAACGTCACAGGCCGCCTCTAAGGACTCCAGTTCACATCTTTGTGCAGTCGTATGTCTTGTATGAACATTCGGCATCAAAGGTTGTTGTGCATAAGAAGCCATACCCATGACTTTTCCAGCTGCACGTCCTGAGTCATCACACCCCAATGCAAAGGATAGATTTGAAAAGTTCATACCGTTAGACGGTTGTGATGTTAACACTGTCTCGACACCATCAAGTGTCACGGTCTCATCCACTGGACAATCCAAACAGTTCTCTAACATATTGTAAAAACCTTTACCTTTGGATTCACCTGTCCAACGATGGTTAGATAATTTTTGCCATTGGAGTTTAGGTTCAGTGTGTTTGTTTTCGATTCGATAGATGGATTCTATTTCTTGATAATTCGGATGGGTTGTGAAGTGTGGTTGTGCGCCACCACCGTCCCATGTAATTGCGATTGCAGGTTCATCATCTTTGTACCATGGTGAGAAGTAATAACCACTCTCTGCATGATACAGATGGTGTTTGGTTTTATCAAAGAAGTGTTCTTCTGCACCCACTTGATATGCAATCTTTTTATTCAGTTCAGTGTCAAAGTTTTCTTCAGGTTCTTCTTCACCATCAGGGAAAAAGATTCTAGGTTCTACACCTTCGATATTAAACTCATCCATGATTTCTCGAATCCGTGAACGAGTGCATTGTTGTTTTTGAAATGCATTTGCAATATCTCTTTGCAACAAACGGTCATTGCGAACTTCAGGACTGAAGTCAACCTGTAACACTCGTCTGTCAAAGGATGCAAAGATTAAATATTCAGGAGGTTCAACTCCACGTTGGTCTAGTGTTAATAGACGTGTACTATCAGGTTTAGGTGACCAGTACTTCTCTCGTCTATGTCTTTCCTCTTCCCAAACGTTAGTCACCACACCGTCTTCCATAGTGACGATGGATGTGTCATGTGATGTGTTAATCGCAAGAATCTTCATAATATATTCCGTTGTAAATTATTATATATGCAAATTAATCTTTTGATGCATATTTTTTTATTAGTTCTTCTGATGTGGTAATCCCATCATCAATAAACATATTGATGACATCCCTCTTACCTTGGTTCCAGCCAAAGAACCAACTTCCCCCTGCACATGCAAGGATAAACAATACGTGAAGTATCATTAAGTCTGCACTCATAGACCACTCTCCCAATCGATATCGTCTTCTACTTCTTGTCTTTTCTGTTCTCTGCGAATCTCAAAGTAACGTTCTGTTCCCCATTTAAAAATAAAGACGAACAGTGTTATCCAAGAACCCCAAAAAATTAAATTCAATCCCAACTCAAAAAGAAAGATGGGAAGGTGCCATAAAAAACTCAAAAATTCCATATTAATTCTCCAGTTGGTATTCTACTATTTCTTCTACTTGTTTTTGTTTATACCAAAGACCTGAATACATTTGTGTTGCACCACCGTGTTTGTCTTTTGACCACTGTACAATGTAACGTTTATAACCATAAGGTCTTTCACTAAATATTCTTACGTCTCCGTAATTCTTTACCAGCACTCTCATAATCTTATTTAGGTTAGATAATCAACAAGATTCCTTATTAAAAAAATCAAACCTACTCCGTTTAATATAATCAAGGCACGGTCATTCCACATGACCGATACCCATAACCACAATACAATACCTACGACACTTAACGATAGGTCATAGATTTGTAAACCTTCCAGTCCTCGCATGGACATGGCTGCAAGTACAAAAATACTTGCAACCCATTTGACATACCAGTCCAACGTGTACTTCGGAGTTGCAGATTTAAAAATCCTGTCACTCTTTAACTTAGGTACCTTACGAATCTCTTCTTCTTTGAAGATATCCTTCTTCGGCATCTTGTCTTCACTAGGTGTCATTTCTGATATAACTCCATCACCACGTTGTCGCCGTCTTCATCGGTATTGTCGACATAACGGAACTTAACTAATTTGTTGAGATTGTGTAACACTCCCACTGCAGGTAACACTCCATAGAGTTCAACGTTTCTGAATCTCCATTCTTGACCATTGAAACCAACCACACTGATTGCATCCATTAGAGACTCAATCTTAGAGAAGAACTTCTCCACGATACTTGGGTACTCCGTTGCAGGGTCAGATGCAAGGGAACCAGTGTGTACGACCAGTCGAATCGTATGGTTCGGATTCTCCTTTGCAAGTTTGATGGTGTCGGTTAGTGCTTTTCCGAAACTACCACGTGCAGAACGAATGATGTACTTAACACTACCAGTGTCAATGAACTTCTTATCTTTCATCCATTCCTTTGCAGAATCAGCCGTCCATGAATAGACATCACTGGAAGGGTCACCCACAATGTTTAGCACATTATGAATGATGGACTGAATCTTCGCATCGGATAACCCAACGTTCTTACCTTGGGAATAAACCCTGTCATGAATCTGTTGATAGTCTGTCCCATCAATCCACTGATTGAGAGAAGCATTAATTGCCTCCTTCTGAATGGACTCCATGGTGGAATGATTGTTTGCAAGTTCTTTGGGGTTGAAGAATACACCGTGAAACGACAGTGCATTTTCGATGTCTTGAGTCGTTGCATTCTCATCTGCGACATAAACGTTTGCAATAATATTGTCAAAGTTATATTTCGTCCATACAAATTCATCACGTGATTGACCAGTGATGTAACGATACTCTGCATCAGAAGAACCCAGTTCACCCTTGACTAAGAATAAACAAGGTGCAGGTTGTCTTAGATGCACACCGTTATCATGGAACGACTTGGTTAAATCTTTACCACTCTCTTCACCAATACCACCACCCACACGTGAATCCTGTTGACGTGGTGAGTCAGTGAGACGGTCTAATCTTGAAGTGGTTATCTGTTCACGGTTGACCAAGAGTCTTGAATGGAACCGTAACCCCTTCTGTAAGTCCTCATACATTTCAGGATAGGCCTGAATCGGACAGAGAAGGTTGTGAGTTTCTAGATGGTCGTCAGTAAAAGTATTAGTGACGGTTTCATCAATCAGTGCATTTCGATTAAATGCAAAAATATTTTCTTTAATTGTCATAATAAAAATCCCAGTTATAGGTACACCCCACGTTTAAGGGGTATAATATTAAGTATAAGGAGTCTATTTCAACTCCACGTATTTGTATTTAGAGTAATTTAAGTCCTTCTACCCACACGTTCCACACGTCAGGCATTAGAATATACACTACGACAGTAAGGAATATAAACCCTAGTGTACAGAGGTTCAGTATAAACCACACGATACTTAGGAGATTTTTTAGTCCTTGTAATGCAAAATTAATCATATACAGTATCCATTATAAAC
>MDTC01220019.1_pt1 | contig 39133 bp, 50 predicted proteins | sample 811181 | NCBI WGS metagenome assembly MDTC01 (sample SAMN05326644, study PRJNA326480) | marine metagenome | isolation source: seawater | place: Pacific Ocean: North | collected 2011
CCACCGCGACACTGGCCAGCACCACAGACAGCAACGCCGCGATGCCGAGGTAGCGTTTGGCGCGGTCGAGCGTGCGCGACACCGCCTGATTGCCGTCTTCCAGTGATTCAAACTTCTGGTTCGGCAGCAGCTCACGGAAACCACGCCACTGCTCTATCGCATCAGCATCCCCGCTGACCAGAATCCGCCAGCGCAGACGGCTGCCGGCCGCGGTAAGTCCGGTGCCATCCAGATCCTGCCAGTTCATCATCAGCCGCGGCGATAAATTATAGAAATTACCTCCGCGGTCACTTTCTTCAGTGATGATGCCGCTTACCGTGAAGACCGATGTGCCCAGTTCCAGTGGATCACCAACAGCCGCACCCAGCAGTGCCAGCAGTCTGGGTTCAACCCAGACCTCACCAGGCAACGGACCATGACTCATGGCCTGTCCGGGCTGTTGTGCGTCTTGAGTTACTTTCAGGGTGCCGCGTAACGGATAACCATCGTCCACGGCTTTAACCGCCGCCAGCGTCATCTCATCGCCAAACAGCACCACCGAGGGGAAGGTCAGAATCCGGGCGGTATTCAGACCCAGAGACTGCGCCTCTTCGCGCCATGCCGGATCCGGTTCAGAGGTCGATTGCAGACGCAGATCAGCACCCAGCATATCGTTGGATTTGGCTTCCATTGCCAGTTCGAGGCGGGCACTGAACAGCGCGATGGCGGTGGTCGAGATCACAGCAATCAGCAGAGCGGCAAGAATCAGACTGAGTTCACCACTGCGCGCTTCCCGCCACAACAGGCGGCTGGCCATACGCAGGATCACAGGCGTTCCTCCGGACGGCTGTGGCTGGCATCAGCAGCGCGTTCTTCAAGCACGCCGCCCTGCATATGCACACAGCGCTGACAGCGTTCCGCCAGACGGTCATCGTGGGTGACCAGAATCAGCGTTGTGCCCTGGGCCTTATTCAGCTCAAACAACAGGTCTTCCACCTGACGTCCGGTATTGCTGTCGAGATTGCCTGTGGGTTCATCGGCAAACAGAATTCTGGGATGACCGGCAAACGCCCGGGCAATCGCTACCCTTTGCTGCTCGCCACCGGATAACTGCGCCGGATAGTGCAACTGGCGCTCACCCAGACCCACTTTCTGCAGCAGCTCCGCCGCCTGCTGACGGGCATTTTTTTCACTGCGGATTTCCAGTGGCAGCATGACATTTTCCAACGCAGTTAAGCCTGGCAGCAGCTGAAAATTCTGAAACACAAAGCTCACACCGGAGGCTCTGACTGCAGCACGCTGGTCTTCATCCAGCTGCGATAACGACTGCCCGAGTAAGACCACATCACCGGAGGTCGGCAGATCCAGACCCGCCATAATGCCCAGCAAAGTCGACTTACCACTGCCTGACGTGCCGACGATGGCAACGCTTTCACCCGACTTGATATCAATATCGACGCCCTGCAAGATGGTCAGCTTCTGGGAACCGGTTGCTACGGTTTTCGTCAGAGATTGAATCCGGAGAGCATATTCAGTGGTATTGCCTGTGTCGTTATCTGCCAGCATAAAAATCCGTCGTCTGTTTAATTCGCCATTAACCAATGTGAAAAATCTGTTGCTTATGGTTCTGCTGTTACCGGCGCTTGCCCGGGCAGAACCTGTTGTTCTGATTGTAGGAGATAGCATTAGTGCCGGATTTGGAATCCCTGTGCAACAGGGCTGGGTGGCATTAATGCAAAATGCGCTGGAACAGGATGTTCCGCAGCTTAAGATCGTCAACGCCAGCATCAGCGGCGATACCACCGTCGGCGGCCGCAATCGCCTGCCAGACCTGCTGTCGGAGCACAAACCACAGCTGATGATTCTGGAGCTGGGAGGCAATGATGCGCTGCGTGGCATGCCTTTGCAGAACATTCGTAAAAATTTGCAAAGTATGGTCAAAAGCGCCCAACAGGCGGGTACCGATGTGATTTTGCTCGGTATGCAGATACCGCCTAATTATGGCGCGCGCTATACCGAAGGCTTCCGTAAGCTCTATCAGGAAGTCAGTGAGGCGGAAAATATTCCGCTGGTACCTTTTGTTCAGGCGGAGTTTATTCTGCAGGACGGCATGCTGCAGGATGACGGCATTCATCCGACCGAAAAAGCTCAGCCGCTGATCATGAAACCTGTCCTTGAGGCAGTACAGCAGTGGCGCAGCAGCGCCAGTCAGTAACTCAGAGCAGTCGTAAATCAACACAGCAGAGAGTGTTTATGTCAGTCAAACTCGATTTTTTAACAACGCTGGCAACCACAGCCGGAGAAGAAATCCGTCGTCAGCGCAGCCAGCTGGATATCCGTTTTAAAGGCGGTGATGAACTGGTGACTCAGGCCGATGTGGCCGCCGACCAGATTATCCGCGACAGTATTCAGAGCAATTATCCGGATCATCAGATTCTGTCGGAAGAACTGGCTCCGGATGCCGATACCAACCATGAGCATTTATGGATTATCGATCCTATCGATGGCACGGTAAATTACGCACACCATCATCCGCAGGTGGCAATTTCCATCGCTTATTACCATAAAGGGTCGGCGCAGCTGGCGGTGGTACACAACCCGTTTCTGGAAGAAACCTTCAGCGCAGAAAAAGGTGCCGGCGCATGGTTAAATGGTGAAAATATTCACTGTGCTGCAACTGAAGATTTACGCCGCGCTATTGTCGCAACCGGCTTTCCTTACCATAAAAATACGATTCCGCAGTTAATTAACCGTCTGTCATACATACTGGAAAAGTGTGCTGATCTGCGGCGTTTGGGTTCCGCCGCACTGGATATCTGTTGGGTCGCCTGCGGACGCCTGGATGCCTACTATGAAACGGTAAAACCCTGGGATTTTGCCGCGGCGCAGTTAATTGCCCGGGAAGCCGGTGCGCAGTTTGGCCACTTTCATCAGCCACCCGCCGGAGAAAATCCGGAGATCTGGAGTGAAAATATTCTGATCAGTGTGCCTGCGCTGTTTGAGCCGATAAAATCACTGTTACAGCAGGCGGATGCTGATTAATCTGCCTGTTCTGAAATGGTTATTCATCAGACGCCAGCAAAGATAATGCGGCAGGAATACGTTTTATTTCAGCAGGGCTGAAGTAACGGTTTTTGTAGGCATTTAACAGACGCTCACGCTCAGTGTCGCCTAACTGCTGTACCGCCAGAGAGTCGGTATATTTTTTATATTCTCGCAGGCGTTCACGCCAGGCCTGCTGTTTTTCATCCACTGCTGCTAAACGCTGCGCAACTTCTTCACCAAAGGTTGCCACCCGCCAGCTGTGAATTTCATCATCGCCGGCACCTGCGGCGCGCATATCCGCTTCGCTGCTGCGCATACTGATAACGGAGCGGGAACGTTCGCGCATATCACGGATATTCTGTGGCAGAACGTCATCAGAGACACCCGCCGGATCACCACCGGCACGGGCGACGCGTATACGCTCCAGGGTGTAGCTGTCGATGGCTTCATCTTCGGCAAAAAATGCTTCAACAACGTCGGGCTGCAGCCATTCACGGCGCAATCTCTGCTGCCATTGCAGACGCGCAGCCATGGCATCAAAGTCTGCTCCGGCGAGACGCTGGCCGGTTTGTTCATCGTATTCACCCAGAGCCGCCAGATAGCCCAGATAATTATCCAGCAACGTCATTGCCTGCTGCTGACCCGGTTGTATTAACTGCGAAATTTCACTGTGCATCGCCGCAATAATATCGTCGAGAGGTAATTCCCCGCGGGCAGACAAATAAAAATCAATCCAGCGTTTCAGCGCCATATCTATGATCAGATTGCCCTGCAGATCCGTTCGCAATAAACCATCAGCACTGGCACCGCGGAATGTTTTCAATTCGTTCAGCTTAATGTCTGTCTGATCATCCTGATGAAAAGAAGCCAGCACGGCAACCTGCCCTGTCATCACCTCTGTCGCATGTTCAGAAGCGACCCGCACCTGAGGTTCAGTGAGCATACCCACAGCCCAGATAGCAATTCCGCAAATGGTCAGAGCAATGGCACCGTGCAATGGCTTCATCATCAGAGTCCTGCGTTCTTCAGTCGATTAGCGTGAGTACGGAAAACAGTCAGCGGGTCAGTATCCTGCAGATCATGAATACCCAGTGACTGATTGATTTCATCCAGATGCGTCATAGCAAAATCGTTACGGATCACCATGCCCAGTCCGGCAGCACAGGCACCGACGAAGCCATCATTGGCAACACCTTCAGGGAAGAAAGTACCGAATGTGGCGGTAACAAATTCCAGCGGATCGAGCAGATTGGTGACAGACTCAGCACCTGCCCAGGAGTAGTAACGCACGCCGTTATATTCATAATCGCCTTCGCCACAGTCTGTTGCCGGAATGCCACCGGGGTGCTGTGCATTAAAAGCTTCTGTTGCCGCAGTGGTCATAGAACCTACGGAAGCCATGACGTCCAGCTCCTGATTGGCACCGGAAAGAAAATCAACAGCCGCAGACAGAGTGCCAATAGCAGCATCAAACGCGGCGCCAAAAACCGCCTGATTTTCAGACCATTCCATCAGCGTATCCGCTACCGGCGTCGCTTTGTTCACCCCGGAAACACCGGTAACCGACGCCACCAGATCAGGTCGTACCGAAGCGACATAACGACTGGTCGGACTGCCATGGCTATGGCCGATCAGATTTACTTTTTCCGCACCGGTGATCGCCAGAATTTCTTCTACCTGTTGCAATAACTGTTCTCCGCGATATTCCGGAAAATTCGTATTGGAAACCGCTACGGTAAACACATCGGCGCCATCTTCCTGCAGGGTTTCAGCCACTTTATAAAAATATTCAATGCCTAGCACTGAATCAAAACCGAGAAAACCGTGCACCAGTACAATCGGGTAGCGGGTTTCCGTATAACCGGTTTGTGGTGTTTCCGACATCGCCATTACCGGCACAGAAAACAGAGTCGTAGTCAGAGCGGCGCCAAGCGCTGCAGCAGCAATTATTTTTTTCATTATTATTTGCCTGTTGTTTTTATTTTTCTTTTTATTTTTTAATTGTTATCGGGTTTATCTTCAGAGTTTTTTATCGGTTGTTATGCTTTTTATAATTTATCCGGGACGACAGGCTCCGGGTTATGCATGAGTCGTACGATTTTAGTGGAATCTCTCCGCTACCATAGGACAAGTCAGGACAGCCTGAAGACATTACCTCAGGAACAGAGCGAACGGCTCTGCCCCTGAAATAATTAGTCAAAACTGATCAGACTGACGTTACAGGCCCGCAGATTTCAGGCGATTGGCATGGGTGCGGTAAACAGCGACCGGGTCGGTCTCGTTGATATCATGTAAACCAAGGAACTGATTGATTTCATCCAGATGATTCATCACAAAATCATCGCGGATCACCATCCCCAGATGCGCGTCACAGGCACCAACAAAGCCGTCGTTGACCTGCCCTTCGGGGAAAAACTGGCTGAATGCCACGGTAATCAGATCCATAGGGTCGAGCGCAACCGTAGTCGGATCAGCACCCGCCCAAGAGTAATAACGTACGCCGTTATATTCGTAATCGCCTTCGCCACAGGCACTGTCCGGGATGCCTCCGGGGTGCTGCTGATTGAACACCACCGCGCGCTCAGAGGTCATTGAGGCAATGGCGATCATAGCGTTCACATCATCATAGTCAGCGCCGGAAATCAGGTTCAGCGCTTCTGCAGCAAGATTCACAATGCCACCGAAGATGGCATCAAATGCCGCAGAATCCTCCGCTGTGGCGATCAGTGTATCGGCGATCGGCGTGCCTTTGTTCACACCGGAAACCGAGGTAACAGATGCCACCAGCTCAGGGCGGACAGACGCCACATAGCGGGTAGTCGGTCCGCCATGACTGTGACCAATCAGATTCACCCGTTGCGCACCGGTTAATGCCAGAATTTCCTCAATCTGCGGAATCAGTTCTTCGCCGCGTACTTCCGGAGTATTGGCATTGGGAACGGTAACCACATAAACGTCCGCACCACCTTCCTGCAACGCTTCTGTTATCTGATACCAGTAATCAATGCCCAGCATGGTATCCCAGCCAAGAAAGCCGTGAACCAGCACAATCGGATAGCGGGTTTCGGTATAACCAGTCTCCGGAGCAGCAGACATGGCTGAGACATGGAAGCTGAGTGTCATGCTCAGCAGAGCGGCGATCGTCATTAATTTTTTCATATTGTCGTCCTGTTATTATTTTTATTCATCAACTCCGCTAAAGGAGTTCGCATCGTGCATTGGCATTTATTGTTGTGCCGGTCAGCGGGCACAGTCTAGAAAGGTCCAATGGGATGTACAGGACGGAGTGAGACATACGTACCGACAATACAGGCCAGCTAACTTGCCAACCCCAAAGCCCCATACCAGAGACTGAATTCTGTAGTTATATACGTACATACGTACATAAAAAAGGCCCGACAGAGTGTTTCTGTCAGGCCTTGATCGTGCAGCAACCGCGGCGTTCAGCCGGGCTGGCAATATTAAGTGGCTGCCTCAGTATTGGATTTTACTGAGTGAAAAGCGACGTCTGCTGCGCATGCAGACTCTGCGCCTGCGCCAAGGTACGGCGGACAATTTCTTCTACCGTGACCACGTCACTGATCAGACCCTGAGTCTGACCAATAAACTGCACACCTTTGTTCAGGTCACCATCAATGGTGGCAGCCTTGAGGCGTGGCACACTGGCACCGAAGTAGGCCAGCAGCAGAATCTTATCCATCATTGCCAGCATACCCAGCATGATTTTCCACACCGGCTGTTTAACGATACGTGCGGCTTTGGTTGCCTCGATAAACGCCTTGATCAGATTCATCGGACGACGGGTCTCTTTCTGTGAACGCGGCGTCTTCATGACCCGCGCCCACAGGCCGTCAAAGTTCTTTGAGTAAATCGTATCCTGCTCGCCACGCTCGATCACGGCCTGCTTGGTATTGGCATGCAAGGGGGATTCAAGACTGGTGGCAAAGCGCGAGCCCATGGCGATACCTTCAGCCCCCAGCGATAACGCCGCCAGCAGGCCGCGGCCATCAGCGAAACCGCCGGTTGCGATTACCGGGATATCCACTTTTGCGGCGATGGCTGGTACCAGTACCAGTGAGGTGACATCACCGCCGTGGGCCGCAGCTTCATGGCCGGTTACCAACAGGGCATCAGCACCGATTGCCTGAGCAGACAGTGCGTGCTTTTCAGATACCACGGTAGCAATCACCTTGCCGCCGTATTCATGGGCACGTTTTACCAGCCAGTCACCTTTACCCAGCGAGAAGTTAATCACCGGCACCTGCTCCTGCAGCGCCACTTCGGCATTCTCTTTGGCCCCGGGCATCAACAGGGTCACCCCGATACCAAAAGGTTTATCTGTCAGTTCACGGATTTCGCGGATGGCGGCACGGGTATCCTCTGGCGTCAGCGGGCCACTGGCGAGAATGCCCAGCCCTCCGGCGTTGGACACCGCGGCGACCAGCTGCGGAGTGGAGATCCAGCTCATGCCGGGCAGAATCAACGGGGCTTCGATCCCCAGCAGTTCAGTGATACGGGTTTTCATAGGATTATTGACTGTTAAAAACAGCAGCAGTGACTAAAAGATAACAGTCATTTTACTGACAGAAGACCCGGCTGGCGAGTCCTGGCACGGCAGCGCCAATCTGAGATGGCGGAACTGCCGCTGAAGGTGTGTGTTATTGCGCGACAGCAGTATCGCCGATGGGGTCGCGCCGGTGGCTATTGACGAAGGCAATGGCGTCTTTCACTGCCGTTTTTACCGCGTCAGTGTTCTCTGCCAGCTCCGTCGGCGTCATGTAAAACGCCATATCGACTTCAAAGCGGATATACCGCGCTGGCAGACGATTAAGGGCAACACAGGCGATATCCGCCAGGTAGTCGACGTCGTTAATGCGTTCATGGCCAGCCATGGTGCGCAGTATTTCCTCAGCCACCAGCTGCTCATAATAATTACGGATGTGATTATTGATGCTCATAGTCCCTCCTTCGCTCTGCTAAGCGTAGCACTTCCGCAATTTCCTGCTTTACTTTAGCTGTAGCAAACCACTTGGATTCACAGCCACAGGATACGTTTATGAAACTGGTGCAGGACCTGATGACACGGGAATTACTGACCCTGAAGCCGGATAACAGCCTGCAGGATGCAGAGAAGCTGATGAAGGAGCACCAGATCCGCCATATTCCGGTTGTGAACGACGATGGCAGCATTGCCGGTATGCTGACACAGAAGGAGTTTCTGGCTCAGGCTTTCCGCATCACCGATAAATTTGGTGCGCACCATCTGCAGGAATATCTGGCAAAAACGCCTTTGAGTGACTGTGCTGAAACCAATTACCTGCAGGTCGCACCGACCATGACACTGGCAGAGGCCGGCCGTAAGCTGAAAGAGAAGCGCCACGGCTGCCTGTTGGTGTGTGATGAAAATAATCGCCTGAGCGGCCTGCTGACCTCCCAGGACTTTCTGCGTCTGGCGATTATTCTGCTCGACTGAGCATGAAATACTCCGCCAGCGTTACGGATAACGCTGACAGATCTCATCAATGCGGGCACGGTGCTTAATCACCGCTGCCACGCAGGCCTGATCCAGTTCATGGGATGAGGCCATGCGCTGCATTTCTTCCTGTACCCGATCAAACGGCCAGGCTTCCTTGTAGCTGCGCTTACTTAACAAAGCATCAAGAATATCGGCAACAGCAATAATCCGCGCTTCCAGTGGTACTTCGCCATTTTCACAGCCAAGGTAGCCACTGCCATTCAGTTTTTCGTGGTGATATTCGACGATATTGCGCAGCATCTCGCTGTGCTCCATATCGCCCAGAGCAAAATGAGAAATAGCCTGATCCACCATGTCGCGACCCACCGTCACATGGCGCTTCATTTCTTCAAATTCCGCCTCTGTCAGCCCGCCTTTTTTATGCAGAATGCTGTCAGAGATAGCGACCTTGCCAATATCGTGCAACGGCGCAAATAAGGTCAGGTATTCAATAAATGCATCACTCAGCTGCCATTGAGCCTGCAGCTCACGCCCGATAATACGCGCGTACGCTGCCATCCGCCGGACATGCGAATCGGTTTCAATGGAGCGGCGACCGGTGACGTCCGTAGCAAAGCTCACCAGTCCCTGCATCTTTTCCACAGCATCCTGCTCGCGGATCAGCTGCTGGCCAATCAGATGGCCCCATATGTTGCAGTACGCCAGCTTCGCCGGATCGAAATACTCCATGCGGGTAGAATTCAGAAACAGAAAACCCATCAGCCGGCCATCGTGGTACAGCGGCATACTGAAGCTGGAACGATAGCCCTGACTGAGCAGCGCCTCAGTATGCTCTGACATAACATCACCGCGGAATACACGCATATCCGGAACCACACGCACGGTATGAGTATCGGCCATATGCTTCAGCGATGGCACATCACCCAGGCACACAGAGTAACCCAGCAGAGGGGAAGCAAAGTCACTCTCATAAATAAACGTCGATAACTGATCATCATCACTGTTGTACAGCGCCAGAGCAAAACGTTGAATGCCCTCATATTGCTCACGCAGCACACGGTACAGATGTTCCAGCCGCTCAATAAACTGCATGGAGTGACCCAATGCAGCGTATGGATCTTTGAGTTCTAGCGGTTCATGCATAACGGTTTCCAGGTTCTGAGGGGCTGCCCCACCACCAGACTTAATACGCCGGCAGAATTGGCAGACCCTTTTTTGCGTCAATCAAGTAAACATACCACAGGCCAGAGCCGTCAGTGGAAGCTTTGCCCAAAGCATTTAATTCTATGTATGACGCATATCAATGCGGGGTTACAGTCACAGGCATAGCCTGAAAGTAGCCCTTAATGTAAGCCTGAACCTGACTACAGCTATACCTGACATTCAGGCACAGGCAAGACCCCCCTTAATACAAAAACAGGTGATGTATGGATATCAGCCAGATAAAACAACAACTTATGGATCGACAGGCCGTTCTTGAAGCACGTGCGGATAAAACTGCCCGGGATGCCAGCCATCAGGATGAAGCGGTACCGGCGGACTTTGCTGAGCAGGCAACCGCGCGCGAAAACGATGACGTACTGCGCGCCATTGCGGATGAATCGGTGAATGAAATCAACCAGATTAAAGCGGCGCTGGCGCGTATTGAGGCAGGAACTTACGGTGAATGCAGTGCCTGTGGTGAAGACATTGCCGCTGAACGCCTGGCCGCAGTGCCTTACACAACCCTGTGCGTAAAGTGCGCCTCAACACAAGCTCAGTAATCCAAAGTTGAACAAGCCATGCTATGGCAACCGGACAGTCATCAGCTGCGGCTGACATTACTGTCCGGCGCCTGCTGACTCAGATCATCAGCGTTCCCCTGCTTCCGGGTCACGGCCTTTTTCCAGCTGTGCCCGCTCAGCTTCCAGCGCCATAATCAGTAAACGATCCAGCTTCTTCTCCAGCTGCTCCATGCGCACTTCCATTTTTTCCAGCTGCTGAGCATGAAGACGTTCTTTATCAAAAAGATCTTCTTCTTCACGTTGCATAAAAAAAGCAGAAAAACTGGCAGTCATCATGGCGAACAAGCCAATCCCCATCAGAATCAGCACAGACCCGAATAACCGCCCGGCGGTGGATCCCGGCACAATATCGCCGTAGCCAACCGTCGTCACCGTCACCCAGGCCCACCAGATTCCATCGAGCGGAGTATCCACATTCGGATCGATTACCGCCATCAGAGTGCCGGCCATCACGATAATAATAAAGCTCACCATCAGCGTAGGGCCGAGGTGATTTTTCCCCATAATTTTCTGAAAACTGCCGGACATATTCATCAGCATGGTGAACATCGCCAGCAGACGCAGCGTACGCAAACCGCCGGCATAAGGCAGGTATTCCCACAGCAGAGGCATACCGGCGATCACAATCACCAGATTGCTCCAGTTGGTCATCAGGTAGCGTTTTTTATTATCAACCAGGGCGCTGAGAATCAGGGTTTCCAGCAGAAAAAAGGCCCACAAAAACCAGTCAGTGATGTAAGCAAACGGCAGTGGTTTATCCGCCTGCGCTTCAAGATACCATTCAAAGATGATCCACAAAGCAATACCGATCATCGGCCATTCGAAATAACGCCCGACCATTCGCGCCCGGGCATTTTCCCGGACATCCACGCCGGATAAACCAATAACACTGGAAATAGACACCATCATGGCCAGACATCCCGTACGCTGTGTAATTCTGCGGTGACAACACCAGAATATAAAAAACCCATATTCCAGCTTAAACCAGAATATGGGTTTTGTGGCAGATTATCCGCAATGTTATTGCACCAGATGAAGATTTCAGAACTGTGGTTCTACGATCACTTCACTGCTGGTTGAGTTGGCGATAAAGCAATGATCATGCGCTTTTTCATGCATGGCTTTTATTGCCGCTTCATCAGGAATTTTTTCACCCGTGAAAACAGCTTTCGGTGTCAGACGAATGACCGACACCCAGAATTTACCGTCTTCGCGCTGAGCAATTTCAGCGCTGGCTGTATCACGGTAGGATTTCACCTGCAGACGCTTTTTCGCCGCCAGAGCGAGAAAGGTCTGCATATGACAACTGGCCATCGCAGCGGCCAGCAACTGTTCCGGATCGGCACCGAAATCATTGCCCGCACCACCAGCAGGAACGCTCAGCTGTGGTTTGAATTCAATATCATGACGACGTTCAAACCCTTCATGGGAGAACTCACCTGCGCGCGCCCAGTTCACATGGATAATATGCTCAGACATTCAGCCTCCGCTACCTGCTGTTTATTGCAGTGTTTTGGTCAGAGTAAATGCACCGCGCAGTTCACCAACGTTGAATCCGGTCGCTGCATCGTCAGGATATAGTTCAGATAAACGGGCTTTGACTGGCTCAGTTAATTCCGCACCATGACAGGTAACACACAGCGGTTTGGTGGGAATCGCTTTCATATAACGGAATTCGTTATCTGACAGCAGTGTCGCTTCCATCATCTGTGGGCTTTCGCCGGCTTTGATACGCGCATCAAAGGATTTCAGCGTTTCTGTTTCCCACTCATCCGGTGCATTGCCGGGGTTGCGGATTTTCAGTGCCGTGCGCCCCACCTGCCATTCCCCCTGACTGAGCTGACTGGCAATGGCCGGTGCCTGCACATTACACAGACCGATTGCTTCCACCGGACCCGAGCTTTTAATTCCCTGTTTCAGGGTTTTCATCAGCGACTGACCCAAAGCCTGAGCCTGTTGACGTGCTTCTGCGGTTAATACATCCACCTCTGCCGCCTGAACACTGCCGGCACTTAATGCCACTGCCATCATCAGATAACGCATAATCAGAACCTTCCCTGCTAATTATTTATACATGCTCGGATCGACTTCCACTTTGTGCACAGAGCCGGACCAGCCATCAAAGCCACCCACCAGCATGCGAACATTGTCGAAGCCCATCTGTTTTAAAGTATGCGCTGCCAGCGTGCTGCGCCCGCCGTTTTTGCAATACAGCAGAATTTCAGCAGCCGGATCACACAGTGCCGGATGATCACCAACACGGAATTCCAGAACACCGCGCGGAACATTAACGGCACCCGGTAAATGCCCCATATCAAATTCGGCAGGCTCGCGTACATCGAGTACAACCGCACCTTTTTGTAACAAGGCTTCTGCTGCTGCGGCATCGACCGGATTAACCGACTCGCCCGCTGCTTTCAAAAGATCTTCTTTGCTCAGAGCCATAATTATCTCCTGTTGTTTTTCTGTGACGACAAAGCGTCGGTTAAACCAACATTTAAATTACCAGATAAGCATACAGAAATAACACCTCTGTGACAGCTTCATTTACCGTATCTTTTGTCGCACCCGCGCTTCACTCTGCGCTCAGCTGACCCACCATAAAATACCGGCCAGCATCAGTGGCCAGCCAACATAGGGGCTGAACAGAAGGCGAAAGAATTTAAGCACAGGAACATAGCCAAGGCCGTGCACAAAACCGGCTCCGGTACCGACAAATGTCAGCAACAGCAGGATACGGTCAACAACAGGATAGCTGATCCAGGGATCGTGCTGAGTAAACATCAGCAGAACAGCCAGTGCGAACGAACCGGCCAGAGACAGGAAACGGGCCCAGCCCGCATACAGCGGGCCGAACGCTTTATAGTCAGGTGCGCTCATACGCTCCCTTACTCTTATTTATCCGCATCGCGGTCAAAGTCCTCGTTATTCTCAAGCCACATGGCATTCAGAATACCGAAAGAACACGCCAGCAGAACACCTAAAATCCAGGCAAAGTACCACATAATTTTCTCCTCAGTGGCGGGCTTACCCGCCACCTGTTAAAGCCACTCAGTAAGTGCTGTATTTGTTGTCTTCGATAAAATCTGTGGTCAGACGGCCACGCATTTTGTAGTAACCCCAGGCTGTGTAAGACAGCACAATCGGTACGAAGACCATGGCAACCCAGAACATAATATTCAGTGTCATTTCACTGGATACCACATCCCACATAGTCAGTGACTGAGATGGGTTGGTACTGGATGGCATCACGAACGGGAACAGACTGACACCGGCAGTCAGAATGATACCGGCAATCGCCAGTGAGCTGCTGACAAATGCCAGTGCGCCACGGTTAGCCGCAGACATAGCGGCCGTCAGCAACAACCCTGCAAATGCAACCACAGGCGCCAGGATAGTGATCGGATATTCGCTGTAATTAGACAGCCAGGCACCTTCACGTACTTCCACAACTTTATCCAGCGGAGTGATAACACCACCCGGATCAACTGCAGTTGAAGTGATCACCATGCCATCGATACCCATTGCCAGCCACACGCCCGCCAGAGCGAACAGTACGGTCACAACAATCGCCATCAGCAGCGCAGTTTTACGCACACGCTCATGCAGATCACCGGCTGTACGCATCTGCAGATACGTCGCACCGTGCATCACCAGCATACCCAGACTGACCAGACCGGCCACCAGAGCAAACGGGTTCAGCAGTGCCCAGAAAGAACCTGTGTAGGTTGAACGCATAAACTCGTCGATACCAAAAGGAACGCCTAACAGCAGGTTACCGAAGGCCACACCGAACACCAGCGAAGGTACAGCACCACCAATGGTCAGACCCCAGTCCCAGGCACCACGCCAGCGTGGATCTTCCACTTTAGAGCGGTATTCAAAACCCACCGGACGGAAGAACAGTGCGAACAGAACCAGCAACAGAGCCCAGTAGAAACCGGAGAAAGCAACGGCATAAACCACAGGCCACGCAGCGAAAATGGCACCACCGGCAGTAATAAACCACACCTGGTTACCATCCCAGTGCGGACCCACACTGTTGAGCATTACCCGACGCTCAGAGTCGGTACGACCGACCACACGCAGCAACGAAGTAACACCCATATCGAAGCCGTCGGTGACGGCGAAGCCAATCAGCAGTACACCGATCAGCACCCACCAGATAACTTTTAAAACTTCATAATCCATGATCTGCTCCTTACGCCGGATCTTTTACTGCCTGAGCCGGTGCAGCGGAAGCACCAGAGGCATTCTGTTCATGGTGATAACGGCCGGTATGCAGAGCAGAAGGCCCCATGCGACCAAATTTGAACATCAGATAAATCTCTGCCACCAGCAGCAGGGAATACAGTGCGATAAAGCTGCCCAGGCTGAGGAAAAGATCGGTCATGGTCAGACTGGATACCGCCAGATGAGTCGGCAGCACTTCACCGATCGCCCATGGCTGACGACCAAATTCCGCCACAAACCAACCGGTTTCACATGCCAGGAATGGCAATGGAATGGCCCACAGGTGCGCTTTCAGCAACCATGGTTTCTGTTCCATGTTGTGACGGATGCTGGACCAGAAAGAAGTCGCAATCATCAGCAGCATCAGGAAACCAATGGCCACCATAATGCGGAAGCTCCAGAACATAGGGGCAACCTGAGGAATACTGTCTTTGGCAGCCATTTTGATCTGCTCGTCAGTCGCATCGACCACGTTTTCAGTGTATTTCTTCAGCAGCAGGCCGTAACCCAGGTCGTCTTTTAATGCATCAAACGCAGCAACGGTTGGTTCAGATTTATCACCGGCGCGCATTTTTTCCAGCAGGCCGTAAGCTTCCATACCGCGATGAATGCGTTCTTCGTGTTCAGCCAGCAGATCTTTAATACCGACCACTTCTTCATCCAGCGAGCGGGTAGCAATCAGGCCCAGTACACCCGGAATTTTGATCGCCCCGTGAGTTTCCATATCGTCCTGGCTCGGGAAGCCAATCAGAGTGAAATCCGCGGGCGCTTCCTGAGTTTCCCATTCCGCTTCAATGGCAGCCAGTTTGGTTTTCTGTACGTCACCAATTTCGTAACCGGATTCGTCACCAAGAATAATCACGGAAAGAATCGCAGCAAAACCGAAGCTTGAAGCAATCGCAAATGAACGACGGGCAAATGGCAGATCGCGTTTTTTCAGCATGTAGTAGCTGGAAATACCCAGCACAAACATGGCACCTGTTACATAACCGGCAGAGGTGGTGTGAACAAATTTAACCTGAGCAACCGGGTTGAAAAGTACTTCAGCAAAGCTGGTCATTTCCATACGCATGGTTTCGAAATTAAATTCGGCACCAACCGGATTCTGCATCCAGCCGTTAGCAATCAGAATCCACAGCGCAGACAGGTTAGAACCAATCGCCACCAGCCAGGTCACTGCAAGGTGCTGGACTTTGGACATACGGTCCCAGCCAAAAAAGAACAGGCCGATCATGGTGGATTCCAGGAAGAAAGCCATCAGACCTTCAATCGCCAGAGGCGCACCAAAAATATCCCCTACATAATGTGAGTAATAAGCCCAGTTGGTACCGAACTGGAACTCCATGGTCAGACCAGTCGTCACACCCAGGGCAAAGTTAATACCGAATAATTTGCCCCAGAATTTCACCATATCCTGGTAAACCTGTTTACCAGTCATAACGTACGTGGACTCCATAATCGCTAAAATAAACGACAGGCCCAGCGTCAGCGGAACAAACAGAAAGTGATAAAGCGCGGTGATTGCAAACTGCAGCCGCGAAATATCAACCAGACTTTCACTGATCATTGCAGATCCTCCGATTGCAAGGGAAAGGTACTTTAAATTGACAGATGTCAGATTGATGAAAAAAGATTTCTTCCGGAGCCTTCGCCATCCGGAAATTTATAAAAAAGTCTACTCTGCTTTTTAATAAATTCATTGATTCAACCACGGATAAACACCTCGGCATTTTGATTGTCAGCAAAGGCTTTTTCCTGCCTTACAGTGCTGATGCGAATACCCGAAATCACCCTGCCAGGGTGCAGAATATGGTCATCCGGCAGGTTAGCGAGCGGCAGCATAACGGATTTCCCACACGATCCATCTGCGCCAATTTGTCGCAGTGCAAACGGCAGCCACCATTCGCCGGAAAAAACATGTCCTTCACACACATAAGCAGCAAATTCCTGCGTGGAATTCTGCAGACGTTCAATGTGAGTTTCGCCTAAAGGTAAAACCTTTTCCGGCAACGGCATGTCCGGTTTAATCATCACACCGGGAATATCCATATTAAATTCATGGTTAAATGTATAAAGCAGATAAGCGTTATGCAGACCGCGCATCTGTAAAATATTCAGACACTCTTCCTGCTGATCCGGGTACACATCGACCAGCGCACTGCGGCGGGAAATAGGCTCGATCATCAGATAACTGAGCCGGTTCTCACTTTCCCATTGTTTAACCCTTACCATGCTGCTTCCCGCATTCTGTTTCTCTTTGTTTGCCAGAGAGCAAAGAGCAGGCCAGTTAATTACTTAATGCCTGCACAGCCTGCTGGCCCTGCCCTGAAGCGCTCCAGCACGGGCTTCAGAACAGATATAGCAGCCGATCTTTACACTATGAGGCAGAATGTCTCAGGTACTTATCCTTTACAGCGCCGGATTCAGCTGCCAGATTTGTCATACCGAACGACAGGAATGACATTGCATGAGCCACCCAACGGATTACCACTCACTGCCGGCCATCTCATCGCTGCTGGATGCGATTACCGCCCCGGCCATTCTGATGAACCGCGACTATCAGATCTGCGCCGCCAACGAGGCTTACCGTCAGACCTTTTCCCAGGATCAGGCTTTACTGTCACGTCACTGCTACGAAGTGTCCCACGGCTATCGCGTCCCCTGTGACCAGGCCGGTGAGACCTGCCCGCTGCGCCAATGCCTGGATTCCGGACAACGCCAGCGTATTCTGCATATTCACAACACCGCCAACGGTCGCGAGCACGTGGATGTGGAGCTTAATCCGATCCGCGATGACGAAGGCGAGATCCGCTATTTTATCGAGATCATGCATCCGGTGCGGTCTGCCACCGACAATCCGGCATCACGAATGGTCGGATACAGTGCTGCTTATACGCAGATGCTGGAACTGCTCAGCCGCGCAGCTCCGAGCGACATCAGTGTTCTGCTGTTAGGGGAATCGGGTACCGGGAAAGAACTGGCGGCTCAATACCTGCACAGCCACAGCGACCGCGCCGCCAGTCCGTTTGTGACAGTGGAATGCTCCGGGCTGACAGAGACGCTGTTCGAAAGCGAATTATTCGGCCATGAAAAAGGCGCATTTACCGGCGCCACACATCGCAAACCCGGCCTGGTGGAGGCTGCCCGTGGTGGCACTCTGTTCCTTGATGAAGTGGGGGATATTCCGTTGGCGATGCAGGTAAAGCTGCTGCGCCTGATTGAAAGCGGCAGTTATCGTCCGGTGGGCAGCATTACGCCAAAACAGGCTGACTTTCGGCTAATTTGCGCCACTCATCAAAAGCTGGAAGAAATGATCTCAGAAGGAACCTTCCGCAAAGATCTTTATTACCGTATCAGTCCGTTCCCGGTGTATTTACCCACCCTGAATGAACGCCCGGAGGATATAATTCCGCTGGCAACCCATCTGCTGGAGCAGCTGTCACGTCACCGGGTATTGCAACTGTCGGACCGCGCCTGCGACTGGCTGATCAGTCATAAGTATCGGGGCAATATCCGTGAATTGCGCAACCTGCTGGAGCGTGCGGTGCTGCTTTGCGATGGCAATTCGGTTGAACCAGAACATCTCGAGCCGTTTCCGGCATCTTCAGCCATACTGTCATCTGAAAGCATTACACTTGGGAGCAGCGAGATTCTGCCGCTGGCAAATCTTGAAAGCGTTTATCTGGAACGGATCGCCCGGGCATATACGGGCGATAACGCTGCACTGGCCAAAAAACTTGGTGTCAGCGAACGCACCCTGTATCGCAAATTGCGACAACTGCGTGATCAGCATCAGAATGACGACATTTAATCTGCCTGAGTCGTCATTCCTGCTTTTCAGCTGGCCGTTAGTGAGCCAGACTTTATAACTATATGCAGATGCGAATTACCCACGCGATAATATTAATTTTTACCTGAGCGACTGCCATCAACCCGGATTGGCAGCGCAACGACAAGACAAACCAGTGGACTGGTACGTCGCCATAACTGGAAGGAAACATGGCTGCTGAACTTCGTGAACATCCCCGCTTTTCCATCAGTTTCAATGCCAGACTGACGCTCGCCAGCGGTGGAACCTATGACTGTCAGGTCGTGGACTATTCACAGACCGGACTTAACCTGCTTTGGCCCCACGGCCGCCCTGAAGACACCTCGGGTAAACATACTCTGTCGCTGCAACTCGATGATGAACATATCGAAGTGCTGACCGAATGGGTGCACGACAATGAACAGCATGTCGGGCTGCGCCTGCCTTCCCAGGACGACAGCCTGTTTCTGCGTTTACAGGAATTCAGTCAGCGTCATCGCAAAGACAGCAAAATCGACAGCGCCCGGCGCACTGCCTACATCGCTGAAATTAAAGCGGAAAGTAAGCGTCTCAGTGATCTGTTGCCAAAGAAATGGCTGCCGGAGTTCCTCGAAGGTACCTTCGATAAAGCCAACAAAGCGCACAACACCGGCGAACAGCAGCAATGGCTGAAGCTGGAGAAGCAGGCGAAGCAGAACGCCGGAGACCTTCTCACTCAGTTCGTCGCTAACCTTGACCGACAAATGGAACGCTGGCTCGCCGGCGAAGCGGAATACACCCCGGATCACGAAGCGGAAAGCGGTGAGCTGCGCTTATCTCTGGTACAGCAGGCCGATTTTGAAGACTGGCTGCTGGCCAAGGTAACGGCCTCACACCTGCAATCGAAACTGGCCCACATCACCTTTGAACTGCGCCAGCTGCTTGATGCCCTGTCCGATGCCCCGATTGAGCACTGCTTCAACCCGATTGGCCCGACCACAGTGACAGAAGCATTCCGCGATGCACTGGAAAAACTGGGACTTGATCAGGCCGCCCGCGATCTCGCCTTCAGCGTGTTTGAAGACGTCGCCGGCAGCCTGTTGCAGGCCTCCTATCAGCACCTGATTAAAGAAATTGATATCCCACTGACCTTCCGTTACCGCAAACCACGCAAGGTCGTGGTCAGCGACGACGGTCAGGGCAATGGTGGTTCCGGCAGCGGATCCGGTGCCAGTTCAGGCAACAACAACAGCAACAACAGCGACAACAACAGCAACAATGCCGCCACGTCGCCGCAGGATAACAGTGCCGCAAGCGCTGCCAATGCCGCCTGGCAGCCAACGCCGGAAAGTCCGGCAGATGCGGCCCAGAACTTCCGCCGCCACCAGGAAGAAGCACGTCAGGCCTTCAGTAATATCCAGAACCTGCTGCGTCTGCGCTATCAGCGACTGGAATCCGAAGTGGCCGACAATCAGCTGCCCCAGGCGCAGCCGGCAGAAATTGAAGAACTGGTCAGTGAACTGGCAAAAGAGCAAACCGTAGCCGCCGTCAATGTGCGGGAAGCCATGGAGCAGGCTCTGGCAGCCCGGGAAGTCAGCTTGCCGGTTGAATCCCGTGACGCCATCGAAACCCTGGAACACGTCACCCAGAACATGCTGGAAAGCGATCAGGTCGCCGGCTTTGTAAAACCCTACATCGAACAACTTGGCTGGCCACTGCTGCAGCTGATGCTGAAAGACGCCAGTCTGCTGTTTAACCCGGATCACCCGGGGCGCCTGATTCTCAACCTGCTGGCCAAACTCGGCCAGCTCACCACCAGTGGCGAAGGTCAGGTCTCTAAAAAGCTGGAGAACCTGATTGGCCCGGTGGTCAACAACCTGGAAGGCGACGAAAACTCACTGGAAGACCTGCTGGAGAATCTGCAGGGGCTGGTCAGCTCAGCGGAACGCAAAGCCCGCCAGAATGCCGAACGCGTTGCCCAGGCCGCCGAAGGCGAGCACCGCATGCAGGAAGTCCGCACTCAGGTCGAACAACTGATCGGACGCGACTGCGCCAACCGCACCCTGCCAACCTGCGTGGTCGACTGGCTGAACAATGGCTGGCAGCAGATGCTGTCGCTGCTGCTGTTGCGCGAAGGGCCGGAGAGCAAACGCTTTAACGGTGCCGTTAAACTCTACCGTCAGGTACTGGTGTTGTTCGGCAACAAAAACAGTGGCCGCCGTGAACTGCTGGACCGCTTCCGTCCGATGATGGAACTGGCGCGCTCAGAAATGGATAACCTCAATGGCAGTCTGCCCGAACACCAGCGCTGGCATGACGATATTCTGCAGGCTGCGGAAGAACACCTGAGTCAGGGTCATATCCGCGAAGCCATCGACCTGCCGGCGTTTGTCGCCAAACCAGCCGAGGTGGTGCCGGAAGGCAAAGGCATGCGCCGTGCCATGAACCTGCAGGTCGGCGACTGGCTGCTGCTCACCGAGCAGGATCAGTCCGTGTCTGTGGTGTGGATCGCCCACGACGCATCCCGCTTCGCCTGCGTAAACCACTCGGGTATGAAAGTAATCGACTTTACTCTGGCTGAGCTTGCCGCGGCGTTCGATGACGGCCGCGTGAAACGTCTGTACGAGCAGGACGAATCTGCCGTTGACCGCAGCGTCGATAAACTGGTGCAGGAGATTTACCGCGATCTGTCAGAGCAGGCGAATATCGATCCATTAACCGGACTGTTTAACCGCCAGCACTTCCTGCGCCTGCTGCAGGAACGCTTCCTCACCAACATGCGCACCGACACTCCGGGATCCCTGTGCATGCTGGATATTGACCAGTTTAAGCTGATCAACAAAAACTACGGTGTTGAAGGTGGTGATACCTGCCTGCAAAGTGTGGCCACCATTCTTGGCGAGCAGGAAAACGTTATCGCCTCGCGTATCGGTTCCAACGAGTTTGCTCTGTTCCTCAATCAGCAGGACCCGACCACCGCAATGGCAACCGCGCAACAGATTAAAAAGCAGATTGAAGCCACCAACATCAGCAGCGATGAGGGTCAGTTCCGTATTCACCTGAGTATGGGTCTGGCCGCTATGAGCAACGAGCTGGAAGAAGCGTCCGACCTGATTGAACACGGCGAAGCAGCCTGTCTGATGGCCAAAGAGAAAGGCGGCAGCCGTATTGAAGTTTATGAAGCGGATGACGAGAGCCATCAGCGTCAGGACCAGTTTATGGCCTGGGGCAACAAGCTCAATCAGGCGCTGAACAATGATCAGCTGCAGGTGCAGTGTGTGCCGGTCAACGCCATCCAGGACCGTCACAAAGACAGCCGCCAGTATGAAGTGATGGTCAGTATCGAAGACGAAAACGGCAGACAGATTCCGCCGATGGATTACCTCCAGGCCGCAGAAAACTACAACCGTATGTATGCACTCGACCGCTGGACCATCGAGCAGCTGGTGCAGTGGCTGGCGGATCATCAGGCAGAAGCCGAGAAGATCAGCCGCTTTATGTTACGCCTTTCCGGCCATGCCATTAACGATGACAGTCTGTTGTCATACATTTTTGAGCAGGCGCGGGAAAAAGACGTACCGGTGAAAAAACTGTGCTTCGAGCTGAATGAAACCTCAGCCATCCGCAATCTGGAAGACGCCGCCGACTTTATGCACGAAATGCGCAGCCTCGGCTGTAAGTTCGTACTGTCTGACTTCGGTACCGGCCAGTCGTCGTTCGAATACCTGAAAGTGCTGCCGGTGGATTACGTCAAAATTGACCGTAACTTCATCTCTGGTCTGCACACCAGCTCTGCCGACTACGCACTGGTTAAGTCGATTCAGGAAATCGCACACTTTATGGCCAAGAAAACCATCGCCGAATACAGCCCGAACAACAACGTCTGGGACATTCTGCGCACGATTGGCATCGACTTTATTATTGGCGCCCCATCCGAGCATCTGCCGCTGAGCCAGCTGGCGCAACAGTGAGTTCGGCCCTGTCACAGGCCCGCGGCGGGGTAAAACCGCGGGCAATTTAATGAAACCGCAAGGTTAACCAGTGTAAAATCCGCCCACTACTACCAGTCGTAACTTTGAATATTCATGATGAGACCAACGCATATCCTGATGCTGCTGGCCACCCTCAGCATCAGTGCCTGTTCCATAAGCCGTCTGCCGGACAACCTGTCACGCTCGATGATGAACCAGGAAGACCCGGCCATTGTTGAAGCCGGAGCTCCCGCCTACCTGCTGTTACTGGACGCTCTGATCCTCACCTATCCGGATAATGAGAACTTCCTGATGGCCGGCGCCCGCCTCTACGGTGCATACGCCGGTGTGTTCAGCAAAGATCCGCAGGAGGCCAAACCTCTGGCTGACAAAGCCATGGGCTACGCCCGTCGTGCTCTGTGTGAGTACGATGCCGACGCCTGCGAGCTGATTGATGGCCCGGCAGACCAGTTACGTGCCGGTCTGGACGAAGAATTTGATGATGACGATATTGATGTCTTCTATGCCATGGGCACCGCCTGGGCTGGCTGGATTCAGGCCAACAGCGATGACTGGAACGCCGTTGCTCAGCTCAACAAGGTTCAGACCCTGCTGAGCTGGGTCGCTGAACATGACCCTTCGCACGACAACGGTACCCTGCAGGTTTACCTTGGTGTACTGGCCACTCAGCTGCCGCCATCGGTGGGCGGCAAACCGGAAGTTGGCCGCGAGCATTTTGAAAACGCCATTGAATACAGCGACGGTCATAACCTGATGGCTTATGTCCTGTACGCCAAACAATACGCCCGTCTGATGTTCGATCAGGAGCTGCATGACAGCCTGTTGCAGCAGGCGCTGGACAAAGATCCGGCCTACGAAGGACTGACCCTGATTAATCATCTGGCACAGCAGCAGGCACAGACCCTGCTCGACGAATCCTCCGATTACTTTGAGTAAAACAATATGAAATTTCTGACCGCGGCAGCCATTGCGCTGAGCCTGATTGCCCCTCTCAGCCAGGCAGCTACGACCCTCAAAATTGCCACGCTGGCGCCGGATGGCACCAACTGGATGAAAGAGATGCGCAAAGCCGCAGCTACCATCAAGAAGGAAACGGAAGGCCGCGTGAGTGTTAAGTACTTCCCCGGCGGCGTACAGGGCAGCGACAGCACTGTACTGCGTAAAATGCGCATTAATCAGCTGCAGGGCGGCATGATGTCGATCGGCGCACTGGCCGACGTCAGCAACGTTACTCAGCTGTATTCACTGCCGTTCACGTTCCGCAACCTGGATGAAGTCAGCGCTGTACGGGAAGAGTTTGACCCTTACATCACCGATACTCTGGCAGAAAAAGGCTACGTTATCCTCGGCCTGTCTCAGGGCGGCTTTGCTTACCTGATGTCCGATACGCCACTGAAATCATCCGTGGATGTGCGCAATAAGAAAGTCTGGGTGCCGGAAGGCGACCGCATGAGCCAGACCATTTTTGAAAACGGCGGCGTACAGCCGATCTCCCTGCCGGTATCTGACGTCTACACCAGCCTGCAGACCGGGCTGATCGATACCGTTGCCATCAACCCAAGTACCTCTATTGCTCTGCAATGGCACACGAAAGTGAACTACGCCACGGATTTCCCGCTGGTATTCCTGTTTGGCATGCTGACCGTCAGCGATAAAGCCTTCAGCCGTCTGAGTGACGAAGATCAGGCCATTGTTAAACGCGTTATGCGCGATACCTTTGCCGAGCTGGATAAACAGAATGCCAAAGACGAAGAAGGCGCCCGTCAGGCGCTGATTCAGAACGGCATGGAATTCGTTCAGCTGACAGAAGAAGACCGTGTCGCCTGGCGCAAGCTGGCTGCCGATGCCAAGAAAGCCCTTGCTGCGGATGACGTCTATCCGGTTGAGACCTACAACAAGCTGGTCAACAAACTGGAAGCCCTGCGCGCTCAACAATGAAGAAACTGCTGACTCTGTTACACAAAGCAGAAGACGCCATTCTGGTGCTTCTGCTTTTTATTATGATCGTGCTGGCAGGTTTCGATATTCTCGCGCGCCTGCTGTTTGGTGGAGGCATCCTGTGGATCTCGCCTTTCCTGCGCGTCATGGTGCTTTGGGTCGGCCTGTTCGGCGCCCTGATTGCCACCCGCTCACGCGAACACATCACCATCGACCTAATTAACCGTATGGCACCAGACAGTGTTAAACGCTGGCTCAGTGTTCTGACTCAGGCTTTTGCGGCCTTTATTTGTGGCGTGATCGGCTGGCACAGTGCGGAATTCGTTCAGGCGGCGTGGCAGTATGGCGACACCGTATTTGGTGAGGTACCGGCATGGCCATTACAGGCGATTATGCCGCTGACCTTCAGCCTGATGGCCGTGCGATTTGCACTGCAGGCTATCAACGATCTGCTGACGGCTGTCCGTCCGGGAGCCGCTGACGCATGAGTATTCTGGTTACTGTTGTTCTGCTGCTGCTGGCACTGGCCGGCGCTCCTCTGTTTACCGTTATTGCCGCTTCCGCATTATGGGGCTATTACCAAACCGACGTTGATCTGCAGGCCATGGCGGTCAGTATTTATCAGGTCGCTGAAATGCCGGTGCTTATCGCCATTCCGCTGTTTACTTTTGCCGGCTACCTGCTCGGTGAAAGCAAAGCACCGCAGCGCCTGGTGCGCATTACCGATGCCTTTCTGGGTTGGATGCCGGGTGGCCTGGCCATCGTTGCATTGATAGCCTGTGCGCTGTTTACCGCCTTTACCGGTGCTTCCGGCGTAACCATCGTCGCGCTTGGCGCACTGCTGGTTCCGGCACTGGCAAAAGCTGGCTACAAAGAATCTTTTAACCTTGGCCTGGTAACGACGTCCGGCAGCCTAGGCCTGTTATTTGCGCCTTCCCTGCCACTGATTCTGTATGGTGTTGTTGCTCAGCAGATGGCACTGGACACACCTGTCAGTATCGATGATCTGTTTATCGCCGGTCTGTTACCCGGTGGGCTGATGCTGCTGGCACTGTCACTCTACAGCGCCTGGCAGACCCGCGGCATGGAGCGCGAAACCCATCCTTTTGATAAGAAAGAAGCGCTGGCAGCCATTAAAGACTGCGTGTGGGAAATCCCACTGCCGTTTGTCATTCTTGGCGGCATTTACAGCGGTATCTTTGCCGTATCTGAAGCAGCAGCGTTAACTGCTTTCTATGTACTGATTGTCACCGTGATCATACGCCGTGAAATCACCCTGAAAGAACTGCCGGTAGTGATGCGCGATTCGATGAAACTGGTGGGTGCGATTCTGTTGATTCTGGCGGTATCCATTGCCTCGACCAACTACATGATCGACGCTGGTGTACCCGAGATGATTTTTGGTTACATCCAGCAGCACATCAGCAACCCGTTCACCTTCCTGCTGCTGTTAACCCTGTTTCTGCTGATTCTGGGGATGATGCTGGATATATTCTCGGCGCTGGTGATTATGATTCCGATCATTCTGCCTATTGCGGTGAATTACGGTATTCACCCGATTCATCTGGGGATTCTGTTCCTGGCGAATATGCAGCTTGGTTACTTTACCCCGCCGGTCGGTATGAACCTGTTTATCGCCAGCTTCCGCTTTAATAAGCCGGTGATGACACTGTACCGTGCGACCATTCCTTTCTTCTTTATCCTGCTGGCCTGTGTACTGGTGATTACCTATGTGCCGTGGCTGAGCCTGGGGTTATTACAATAAGAACTCAACACCGCAAGCATGAAGCAAAAGCTGATAAACGGATTTACCTTTAAGACCGCCCCGCGCCCCTCTTCGTTCCGCAAGGATATTAACGCGCTGAGAGCGCTGGCGGTCATCGGTGTGGTGTTATATCACTTCAATCCTGCCTGGATGCCCGGCGGCTTTGCCGGCGTTGACGTATTTTTCGTTATTTCCGGCTATCTGATGACAGCGATTATCGTTAAATCGCTGAGCGCAGATTCCTTTTCCTTTTTAACGTTTTATAAAGCCAGGGTGCTGCGCATAGTACCCGCTATGACCGCCCTGCTGCTGTTTGTGCTGCTGATTGGTTACCAGATTTATTCTCCTGCCGACCTGATCACTCTGGGTGAGCATGTATCGTCAGCCATCACCTTCCACTCAAACTCAACCTTCCTGTCAGAAGCAGGGTATTTTGATATTGAGTCCCACGAGAAAATTCTGCTTCACACCTGGTCATTATCGGTTGAATGGCAGTTCTACATTATTTTTCCGGTCCTACTCTGGGCACTGCACCGAATATTCCCTGCCAGCTGGATTGGCGGCTTTATCATCGCCGGCACGATTGCTGGTGCCGTAGCGTCCGTTCTTTACAGCAGGGAGAATCCGGCGGCTGGGTTTTACCTGCTTACCAGCCGATTCTGGGAACTACTCGCCGGTGGCTCGGCATTTATTCTGCAAAACAGGCTGACGATTAAAAAAGGCACCACAGTTTTCAACCTTGCCATAGCAGTCATCATCCTGTGCTTTTTTATGCTCGACAATACAATTTCATGGCCTGGAGCGGCGACTCTCATTCCGGTTTCAGCGGCGATGATTGCCATACTGAGCAAACCGCGAAAGCTGCCGGTTATGGCATTCGAACCAATACAGAAAACCGGTGACTATTCGTATTCACTGTATCTCTGGCATTGGCCGGTTGTGGTCCTGCTGACATTAAATCAACTGACCGACACCCGCGAATTAATAGCAGGGATATTGCTCGCTTTTATCGCGTCGGTGATCTCCTATCGCTTCATCGAGCAGCCTACCCGCTCTTCCGGCAGAACAGGTCTGGCTTTGATCCTGATTGCCGCAGCGCTGGTCTATGCTGGCGGAAAATATTACGAAAATAATGGCGGCCTGCCGCAACGCTTCCCTCATCTCGCTCCTTTGTTTGACAGTGCGAAACCAAGCCCATACCGGGAAACGTGTCACTCTAAAAAAACGGCCGAGATACCGCCTGAGTCCGCTTGTCGCTATTTTACCGGCAAGACGGAGTGGGCGGTCATTGGCGACAGCCACGTCATCGAACTGGCCTATGCATTAGCACAGGAATTAGAACCCGCCGGTATTGCTGTACAACATCACAGCTATTCCGGCTGCGCCCCGTCTTACGGGCAAGCGGATGACTTCAGCAGATGCAGTCGTTGGCTCAACGCAACCACCGACTATGTTGCTGAGGACGCTGATGTAAAACATGTAGTACTCGGTCACCGCTACACCAGGGCCTTATATGGAGGCGATTCCCTCAGCAGTCACCTCACCGCCAATCCGGCTGAAGAGGCAGACAGAGAGCTTATGACGTCCTCTTTGAAGCATCAGATTGAGCATCTTCAGGCGGCTGGTAAGCAGGTATACCTGATGTTACCAATTCCAGAGTTGTCAGCCCGCATAATGAGGATAATTTCAGACGCCGACATCCCTGAAGACGCTGAAAATATCACCATCCCCGGGTTAAGCAGAAAATTCTATCAGGAGCGCAACGCCTACATTCTTCATGCATTAGAGCAAATGCAGTTCAGCAGCGAACCGAAGCTGATCGATCCGGCCGGGATATACTGTGGCGATTCAGACTGCTATGCAGTGCGGAATAGTACCAGTCTCTACTTTGACGACGATCACCCATCAGTTGCCGGCGCCCGTATGCTGGCAGAAGAGATCATCGCACTGAGCAAGGAAAAATAAGTTCTGCAGATCACGCTTATAAGATGATCTGCAGAACAAACAGACCCAAAAAACCCGCAACCTTTGCAGGTGGCGGGTTTTTTCAATAAGCCGGAGCTTATTCGTCGTCAGCTACTTCAACAACGTCAGCTGCTTCAACAGCAGGACGGTCAACCAGCTCGACATAGGCCATTGGTGCATTATCGCCGGCACGGAAACCACATTTCAGAATACGAATGTAGCCACCAGGACGGGACTGATAACGCGGACCCAGGTCAGTGAACAACTTACCTACTGCTTCTTTGCTACGAGTACGGGCAAAGGCCAGACGGCGATTAGCAACTGAATCTTCTTTTGCAAGAGTGATCAGTGGCTCAGCTACACGACGCAGCTCTTTCGCTTTTGGCAGAGTAGTCTTGATGATTTCATGCTCGAACAGGCTCACCGCCATGTTTTTAAACATGGCTTGACGGTGTGCGCTAGTACGATTGAAGTGACGACCACTTTTACGATGACGCATGGTTAAATTCCTTAACTAACTGAACGTTCCGCTCAGGCTAATACTTTATCGTCGTTACGGAGGCTGGCAGGTGGCCAGTTCTCCAGGTGCATACCCAACGACAGTCCGCGTGAGGCGAGAACGTCTTTGATTTCAGTCAGAGACTTCTTACCTAAGTTCGGTGTCTTCAGCAGCTCAACTTCAGTGCGCTGAATCAGATCACCAATGTAGTAGATGTTTTCGGCCTTCAGACAGTTGGCAGAACGAACAGTCAGCTCCAGATCGTCCACAGGACGCAGGAGAATCGGATCGATCTCTTCTTCTTCGCGAACCGTTTCAACGACTTCGTCGTTTTCCAGGTTTACGAAGATGGCCAGCTGTTGCTGCAGGATGGTCGCGGAACGGCGAATCGCTTCTTCCGGATCAATAGTACCGTTGGTTTCCAGATCGATAACCAGCTTATCCAGGTCAGTACGCTGTTCTACACGCGCAGAATCTACGCTGTAAGACACACGTTTAACCGGGCTGTAAGTGGCATCCAGCTGGAGTTTGCCAATGGCCTTGGTTTCTTCATCGTTCTGGTTGCGGGACTCAACAGTCTCGTAACCACGACCGGAAGCAACTTTCAGGCTCATTTTCAGCTCAGCGCCTTCACCAATATTGGCAATGACGTGATCCGGGTTGGCAATTTCAACACCATGATCCAGTTGAATATCGGCAGCTGTCACTGTTGCCGGACCAGTTTTGGTCAGGCTCAGGATTGCTTCGTCACGTTCATGTAATTTGACCGCAACCCCTTTCAGGTTCAGCAGGATTTCAATAACGTCTTCCTGCACACCTTCGATAGCACTGTACTCATGCAGAACGCCGTCGATTTCGCATTCTACGACTGCTGCGCCTGGCATAGAGGACAGCAGGATACGACGCAATGCGCTTCCCAGAGTGTGGCCAAAACCGCGCTCCAGAGGCTCCAGAGTCACCTTGGCGTGGGTGTTGTTTACCTCATCAACCTGAATGTTGCGAGGAGTCAAAAATTCATTAACTGCACGCTGCATAGCTGCCCCTTAAGTTCCTCTATTATTTAGAGTAAAGTTCCACGATCAGGTTTTCGTTGATCTCCGCAGGGAGATCAGCGCGCTCAGGAACTGCTTTAAAAGTCCCTTCCAACTTGCCTGAATTAACATCGATCCAGCCACAGTCAGCACGCTGACCGGCCAGTTCCAGAGCAGTTTTGATACGGTCCTGGTTTTTCGCTTTTTCGCGAACAGTAACCACATCACCACTCTTAATCTGGTAAGAAGGAATGTTTACAGTCTGACCGTTTACTGCGATAGCCTTGTGGCTAACCAGCTGACGGGATTCAGCGCGGGTAGAACCGAAACCCATACGGTAAACTACGTTATCCAGACGGGATTCCAGCAGTTGCAGCAGGTTTTCACCAGTTGCGCCTTTACGGCGTGCAGCTTCTTTGTAGTAGCTGCGGAATTGCTTTTCCAGAATACCGTACAGACGACGTACTTTTTGCTTTTCACGCAGCTGCAGACCGTAATCTGACAGACGACCGCGACCAGCGCCATGTACACCCGGCTTGGTTTCTAATTTACATTTAGTGTCTAAAGCGCGAACACCGCTTTTCAGGAACAGGTCAGTTCCTTCGCGACGAGCCAGCTTACACTTTGGACCAATATAACGTGCCATTTATCAGTGCCTCCTTATACGCGACGCTTCTTAGGTGGACGACAGCCGTTATGTGGAATCGGGGTAACATCAGTGATGTTAGCGATTTTGTATCCACATGCGTTCAGAGCGCGAACGGCAGATTCACGGCCAGGACCAGGACCTTTAACTTCAACGTCCAGGTTTTTCAGACCGTATTCTTTAGCTGCCTCACCAGCACGCTCGGCAGCAACCTGAGCGGCGAAAGGAGTACTTTTACGGGAACCACGGAAACCAGAACCACCGGCAGTCGCCCAGGAGAGAGCGTTACCCTGACGATCGGTAATGGTCACAATGGTATTGTTAAAAGAGGCGTGGATGTGGGCAATGCCGTCCACTACCGTCTTTTTAACTTTTTTCTTGGTTGATCTTTGTGGCTTAGCCATTTGATAAATCCTGCTTTTAATATCAACACTGCAACAAGTCGAATGCAGCTACACTAAAAGGCCGGATCCGAAGTAATAAATTACTTACGGATCGGCTTACGCGGACCCTTACGGGTACGTGCGTTTGTTTTAGTACGCTGACCACGAAGTGGCAGGCTGCGACGGTGGCGGATGCCACGGAAACTAGCCATATCCATAAGACGTTTAATGTTCATCTGCACTTCACGGCGCAGATCACCTTCAACGTGATATTTTGCTACTTCGTTACGAACAACATCCAGCTGCTCTTCGTTCAGATCACCAATTTTGGTGGTCTCAGCGATGCCTGTAGAGGCGCAGATTTGCTGGGCAGTCGTCTTACCGATGCCATAAACATAGGTAAGAGAGATTACTGCATGCTTGTTGTCAGGAATATTGACACCGGCAATACGGGCCATGTCTAACTCCGTTACACTTACTTAATGAAAGGGCGCGCAATACTACAGGTGGCTTGATTAAAAATCAAGCCACCTGAGAAATGCCTCGCCCGGCCAGGTCGGGGTTTATTAACCCTGACGTTGTTTGTGCTTAGGATCTGTACAGATCACTCGCACACTGCCGTTGCGACGAATGATTTTACATTCACGGCAGATTTTCTTAACAGACGCACGTACTTTCATGACAGTCTCCTAAATCCGGCTCAACGGGTTGAGCCAAAATTCTTCAAGTTTGCCTTCTTCATCAGTGATTCGTACTGGTGCGACATCAGGTGCGACTGTACCTGAGCCATAAAGTCCATTACGACCACCACTACGATCAGCAGAGACGTGCCACCGAAGTAGAAAGGTACATCCGCTGCTACCACCAGGAACTGGGGCATCAGACAAACGGCAGCAATATACAGGGAGCCGAACAGTGTCAGGCGACCCAATACTCCGTCGATGTACTTAGCAGTCTGAATTCCTGGGCGGATACCCGGAATAAAGGCGCCAGACTTCTTCAGGTTTTCGGCAACATCTTTCGGGTTGAACATCAACGCCGTGTAGAAGTAGCAGAAGAAGATAATACCGGCGGCAAACATGATGATGTACAGCGGCTGGCTTGGCGCCAGAGCCATACTGATATCCTGCAGCCATTCCATACCTTCACCCTGACCAAACCACTGACCCAGCGATGCAGGGAACAGCAGCAGAGAAGAAGCGAAGATCGCTGGAATTACACCGGCCATATTCAGTTTAAGTGGCAGATGACTGGTTTGAGCAGCGAACATCTGACGGCCCTGCTGGCGTTTGGCGTAGTTAATGGTAATGCGGCGCTGGCCACGTTCCACGAATACGACAAACCCAATAACAAGAACCGCGACGACTGCGATCGCCAGCAGAACCACAATATTCAGGTCACCCTGACGTGCAGACTCGAAAGCCTGACCAATTGCACTCGGCAGACCAGCAACAATACCGGCAAAGATCAGAATGGAGATGCCGTTACCGATACCACGCTCGGTAACCTGCTCACCCAACCACATCATAAACACCGCACCGGCTACGAAAGACGGTACTGCTGTGATGTAGAAATCGATGCCAGTTGAGAAAGTCACGCCCTGGCCGGCAAGACCGGCCGAGACGCCGAAGCCCTGAACAGTCGCAAGCAGTACAGTTCCGTAACGGGTGTACTGGGTAATCTTGCGACGTCCGGCTTCGCCTTCTTTCTTCAGCTGTTCAAGCTGGGGACTCACCGCCGTCAGCAATTGCATGATAATGGAGGCAGAAATGTACGGCATGATACCGAGCGCAAGAATACTCATACGCTCCAGTGCGCCGCCGGAGAACATGTTGAACATCTCCAGGATTGTGCCCTGATTCTGTTCGAACAGTCTCGCTAACTGCTCCGGATTAATACCTGGCACCGGGATGTGGGTGCCAATCCGATATACCACAATTGCAAGGAATACGAAGCGGATACGAGCCCAAAGCTCGCCCAGACCGCTCTGCATTCCCTGTGGGAGTCCTTGCCTTGCCATTAGTCTTCGACCTTTCCGCCCGCTGCTTCAATAGCAGCTTTTGCGCCTTTGGTGACTTTCAGACCTTTAACGGTCACAGCCTTGGTAACTTCACCAGACAGGATTACGCGAGCTTCTTTGATCTTCTCGCCAATCACGTCTGCAGCTTTCAGTGCTGCCAGATCAACCACATCACCTTCAACCAGAGTCAGTTCGTTGAGACGGATCTCTGCAACGTACTGGGCTTTACGGGAAGTAAAACCAAACTTTGGCAGACGACGGTGAATAGGCATCTGACCGCCTTCGAAGCCTGGAGCTACTGAACCGCCAGAGCGGGACTTCTGACCTTTGTGACCACGACCACCAGTCTTACCCAGACCAGAGCCGATACCACGGCCAACACGCTTGCGGACAGGCTTGGAACCAGGAGCCGGGCTCAATTCGTTGAGACGCATATTACTCCCCTTCTACCTTAACCATGTATTGAACTTGGTTGATCATGCCGCGAACAGAAGGAGTGTCTTCCAGCTCTACAGTGTGACCAATACGACGCAGGCCCAGACCTTTCATAGTCTCACGGTGCTTCGGCAGTTTGCCGATAGTGCTGCGGGTCTGGGTAACTTTTACGGTTTTCTTAGCCATAGCGGATTACCCCAGAATGTCGTCAACTGACTTGCCACGCTTAGCTGCAACATCTTCCGGAGACTTCATCTGTGCCAGCGCATCAAAAGTTGCGCGCACAACGTTTACCGGGTTAGTTGAACCATAGCACTTGGCCAGTACGTTCTTAACACCAACCATTTCCAGAACGGCGCGCATTGCACCACCGGCGATAATACCGGTACCTTCTGAAGCTGGCTGCATATAGATTTGTGAACCAGAGTGACGGCCACGTACAGGGTACTGCAGCGTGCTGCCGTCCAGCTGTACATCAACCATGTTACGCTTGGCCTGTTCCATTGCTTTTTGAATAGCAGTAGGAACTTCACGGGATTTACCGCGACCAAAGCCAACACGGCCATTGCCATCGCCAACCACGGTCAGAGCGGTGAAGGCGAAGATACGACCACCTTTTACCACTTTCGCTACGCGGTTAACCTGAACCAGTTTTTCCTGGAGTTCACTTTCGTTACGTTCTACACGTTCATTATTTGCCATGATCTTTACCCTTAGAATTCCAGGCCGCTTTCACGAGCCGCGTCAGCCAGAGCTTTAACACGACCATGGTATTTGAAACCGGAACGATCGAACGCAACTTTAGTGATGCCAGCGGCTTTCGCACGCTCAGCGATCAGCTGACCAACTTTGGTCGCCGCGTTAACGTTACCGGTACCTTCAGCGCGCAGATCAGCTTCTACAGTAGAAGCAGTCGCCAAGACGTTAGCGCCATTGGCAGAGATGATCTGAGCATAAATATGTCTGGGCGTACGATGAACGCACAGACGTACCGCGCTTTTCTCACGGATGTTCATCCGTGTTTTAGTGGCACGGCGCAGACGAGCTTTTTTCTTCTCATTCATGGCCTAGACCTTACTTTTTCTTGGCTTCTTTACGACGCACGTTTTCATCAGCATAACGAACACCCTTACCTTTATAAGGTTCTGGTGGACGATAGCCACGGATTTCAGCTGCAACCTGGCCAACAACCTGTTTGTCGATACCTTTGATAACGACTTCGGTCTGGCTTGGCGTTTCAGCAGTGACACCTTCCGGCAGTTCATAATCGACCGGATGAGAGAAGCCCAGAGACAGATTCAGGGTTTTGCCGGCGGCTTTGGCACGATAACCAACACCTTGCAGAACCAGTTTCTTTTCAAAGCCAACGCTTACACCGGTAACCATATTGTTTACCAGGGCACGGAAAGTACCGGCCAGAGCGTTAGACTGTTTATCAGCTGCTTTAGGTGCGAAAGTCAGTACGTTCTCTTCCTGTTTGATTTCAACAGCAGAGTGTACGTCCAGCTCGAGCTGGCCTTGCTTACCTTTTACAGAGATCTTGTCTGCAGCCAGCTTTACTTCAACGCCGGCTGGAATAGCTACAGGAGCCTTTGCTACGCGAGACATTGTGACTACTCCTTAGAATACAGTCGCGATGACTTCACCACCAACGCCAGCTGCACGAGCGGCACGGTCAGTCATTACGCCTTTAGAAGTGGAAACAATAGCTACGCCCAGACCAGCCTCAACTTTAGGCAGGTCGGAAGAACCACGGTATTGACGCAGACCAGGGCGGCTTACGCGCTGGATACGTTCAATAACTGGTTTGCCTTCGTAGTACTTCAGGTCGATAGACAGAGTCGGCTTAGCCGCGTCATCGACAGAGAAACCATTGATGTAACCTTCAGATTCGAGAACCTGGGCTACTGACTTCTTAATTTTTGAAGACGGCATGCTTACATTCGTGTGACCAGCCTGCTGGGCATTACGAATGCGGGTAAACATGTCCGCCAACGTATCTTGCATACTCATTTAGTTTTACCTCTGTTGTACAGCGCCCCAAAAGCGTGCAAGAACACGCACCTGTCTTCTTATTGGGGAAAAACAGGCGCGCATTCTACAGCTAAAGGGAATTGCTTACCAACTAGCTTTTTTAAGGCCCGGTACATTACCCTTCATGCCCTCTTCACGCAACTTAATACGTGAGAGTTTGAACTTACGGTATACACCGTGTGGGCGACCGGTCATCTGACAACGACGCTGCAGACGGCTCGCGGAAGAATCGCGAGGCATTTTCTGCAGAGCCTGTTGTGCATTCCAACGCTCTTCATCAGACGAGTTAACGTTGCTGATGATTGCTTTCAGTTCAGCGCGCTTTTCAGCAAATTTTGCTACCAGCTTCTCACGCTTCAGTTCACGCTGCTTCATGCTGATTTTAGCCATGACGAACTCCTTAGTTACGGAACGGGAACTGCAGCGCTTTCAGCAAAGCGCGGCCTTCTTCGTTGGTTTTTGCGGTAGTTGTGATGGTCACATCCATACCACGAACCTTGTCTACTTTGTCGTAGTCAATTTCCGGGAAGATGATCTGTTCCTTCACACCCATGCTGTAGTTACCACGACCGTCGAAAGACTTGCCGTTAATACCACGGAAGTCACGAACACGTGGCAAAGCCACGTCGATCAGACGGTCCATGAATTCCCACATACGATCGCGACGCAGGGTAACTTTACAGCCGATTGGCCAGCCTTCACGCAGTTTAAACGCTGCGACTGACTTACGTGCCTTGGTGACAATCGCTTTCTGGCCTGCAATAGCTTCCATTTCAGCTACGGCATTTTCCAGCAGTTTCTTGTCGCCCAGTGCTTCACCAACACCCATGTTCAGGGTGATTTTGGTGATACGTGGCACTTCCATTACGTTTTTGTAACCAAACTCTTCTTTCAGCTTGGCTACTACTTCGTTGCTATACAGCTCTTGTAAACGTGACATAGTAGTATCCAGCTCCTATCAGGCGTCGACTTGATCGCCAGTGGATTTGAAGATACGTACCTTGCTCTCGCCTTCAACTTTGAAGCCAACGCGGTCAGCTTTTTCAGTTTTAGGGTTCCAGATAGCTACGTTGGAAGCCTGAATACCAGCTTCTTTCTCAACGATGCCACCTGGCTGTTGCAGGTACGGGTTTGGTTTCTGGTGTTTTTTCACCATGTTAATGCCAGATACCAGCAGACGGCCGTCGTTCATTACTTTCTGAACTGTGCCACGTTTGCCTTTATCTTTACCGGCAATAACAACTACTTCGTCATTTTTGCGAATCTTTAACATATCGTCCCCTCCCTTACAGCACTTCAGGTGCCAGGGAAATGATTTTCATGAACTGCTCAGAACGCAGTTCACGAGTCACAGGTCCAAAGATACGGGTACCGATTGGCGCCAATGAAGCGTTCAGCAGAACCGCAGAGTTTACGTCAAAACGAATCACAGATCCGTCAGGACGACGTACGCCTTTCTTGGTGCGTACGACAACTGCGTTCATTACCTGACCTTTTTTCACTTTACCGCGAGGAATTGCTTCCTTAACGGATACCTTGATCAAATCACCGATGCCGGCGTAGCGACGATGGGAACCGCCCAGTACTTTAATGCACTGTACGCGTTTCGCGCCGCTGTTGTCGGCAACGTCAAGCATGGATTGAGTTTGAATCATGCCTATTGCTCCTAACTAACTGCACCCGGTCCTCAGACCTTGGCGGCGCGCTCATCAATACTTACCAACGCCCAGGTCTTGTTTTTAGACATAGGACGTGACTCTTTTACCGTAACAACGTCACCAATCTGGCATTCGTTGTTGGCATCGTGTGCCATCACTTTCGTGGATTTCTTCACGAATTTTTTGTAGATCGGGTGCTTAACGAAGCGCTCGATCTGCACAGTGACGGACTTGTCCATCTTGTTGCTTACTACGCGACCAGACAGAGTACGAACAGTTTGTGTGTTCTCAGTCATGATTATTCACCTGCCTTCTGTGCCAGCACGGTTTTAACGCGGGCGATATCACGACGGGTCTGACCGATCAGATGAGTCTGACCCAGTTGACCTGTTGCTTTCTGCATACGCAGTTTGAATTGCTCGCCCAGCAGTTCTTCGAGCTGAGACTGCAGCTCAGCTACTGATTTTGTTTTCAGTTCACTTGCTTTCATCACAGCACCGTCCGTTTAACAAATACCGTTTCAAAAGGCAGTTTGGCAGCAGCCAGAGAGAAGGCTTCACGAGCCAGCTCTTCAGATACACCTTCAATTTCATACAGGACTTTGCCTGGCTGAATCTGGCATACCCAATATTCAACGCTACCCTTACCTTTACCCATACGAACCTCAAGAGGTTTCTCGGTAATTGGCTTATCCGGGAATACACGAATCCAGATTTTACCGCCACGCTTCACTTTACGAGTCATCGCACGACGTGCGGCCTCGATCTGACGTGAAGTCAGGCGACCACGTCCAGTAGCCTTCAGAGCATACTCACCGAAGCTCACTTTGGAGCCACGGATCGCAAGACCGCGGTTGCGGCCGGTCTGAACTTTACGGAACTTCGTACGTTTTGGTAACAACATTACTAAATCCCCTTAAGAACGACCGGTTTTCTTTTTGCCCTGGTTTTTGGCGCGTTCACGTACTTCTTCAATACCGCCCAGAATCTCACCTTTGAAGATCCAGACTTTAACGCCAATAACACCATAGGTAGTGTGTGCTTCATACGTCGCGTAATCGATATCTGCACGCAGTGTGTGCAGAGGAACACGACCTTCGCGGTACCACTCAGAACGAGCGATTTCAGCACCACCCAAACGGCCACTCACTTGGATCTTGATACCTTCGGCACCGCCACGCAGAGCATTCTGTACAGCACGCTTCATAGCGCGACGGAACATCACACGACGCTCCAGCTGACTTGCAACGCTCTGGGCTACCAGTTTGGCATCCAGATCTGGTTTACGAACTTCTTCAATGTTGATGTGTACCGGAATACCCATCATTTCACTGACATCTTTACGCAGAACTTCTACGTCTTCGCCTTTTTTACCAATCACGATACCTGGACGGGCAGTGTGAATGGTTACTTTAGCGTTTTGTGCTGGACGCTCGATTACAACTTTGCTCACTGACGCTTTTTCCAGACGCTTTTCGATCAGAGAACGAACAGCGATGTCAGTCAGCAGATTGTCGGCGTACTTATCCTTACCGGCATACCACACTGAGTTGTGGTCTTTAGTGATACCTAAACGGATACCGGTTGGATGAACTTTCTGACCCATCTGACCAACTCCTATTTATCTGAAACTTTCACAGTGATGTGACAAGTGCGCTTGAAGATACGGTCCGCACGGCCTTTGGCACGTGGACGGATGCGCTTCATTGTCATACCTTCGTCAACGAACACGGTAGAAACCTTCAGTTCGTCAACGTCAGCACCATTGTTGTGCTCAGCGTTGGCGATGGCAGATTCCAGCACCTTCTTCATGATGTCCGCACCTTTCTTGCCTGAGAAGGCCAGAATATCCAGTGCAGCATCAACCTGCTTACCGCGAATCTGGTCAGCAACCAGACGAGCTTTCTGCGCGGACAAGCGGGCACCACGTAATACAGCGGCTACTTCAGACATACTTCACCCCTTAATTAGCGTTTGGCTTTCTTATCCGCCACGTGACCTTTATAAGTACGGGTCAGTGCGAATTCGCCGAGTTTATGACCAACCATGTCTTCAGTTACGAAAACAGGCACGTGTTGTTTGCCGTTATGAACGGCGATTGTCAGCCCCACGAAATCCGGGAAGATTGTGGAGCGGCGAGACCAGGTCTTGATCGGACGTTTGTCGTTCTTCTCAAGAGCGGCCTCTACCTTCTTCATCAAGTGATGGTCGATAAATGGACCTTTTTTCAATGAACGTGGCACAGTTCTATCCTCTCTATTTATTTCGCAGAACGACGACGTACGATCAGTTTATCGGTACGCTTATTCTTACGAGTCTTGTAGCCTTTAGTCGGCACGCCCCATGGAGTAACAGGGTGCTTACCGAAGGTACGACCCTCACCACCACCATGCGGGTGATCTACCGGGTTCATCGCAGTACCGCGAACGGTAGGACGAACACCACGCCAGCGGGTTGCACCAGC